>Ga0213922_1000218_pt1 | contig 33609 bp, 30 predicted proteins | sample McNCre2917MG_FD_165060 | JGI IMG/M metagenome (GOLD analysis project Ga0213922, IMG submission 165060) | Freshwater microbial communities from McNutts Creek, Athens, Georgia, United States - 29-17 MG | ecosystem: Environmental > Aquatic > Freshwater > Creek | place: USA: Georgia | collected... | reverse complement strand
CGATGGTGCCCGGGGCCGGAATCGAACCGGCACGCCTCGCGGCGGGGGATTTTGAGTCCCCTGCGTCTACCAATTTCACCACCCGGGCACGGGAGAGAAGACCGATATTATGACACAGATTTTTTGGCGTACTGGCCTGCTGTGAAAAAACTTGCGTCATGGTGGTGGGCGGGCTTGAGGTGGGGATGAGTTGGGCAGCGATTGGACAGTCGCCAATCCATGTAATCGGCATCAATGGCGGGAACTTTTGCTCGCAGACTTTCAAAGTGCGAGAAAGTTTCGCTGGTTTCAGGGGGTTTAGACCTCGTTATGTCCTAGTCCTCTGCGTCTATCCGCCTGTTTTTGCTTATTTTGCAAGAAAGTTTGACGTAACTATCTTGGTTTGAAACTTACGTTGCAAACATTAGTACTAATAAATCTGCACGATACTCTTCTTATAGTATTGAAAGATATGAGGAGAGATTGTGAAATACGGACTTCCAGAAAACCACGGCCTATCAACATCCACAGTTGAAAATCTAGTTTTTAAACAAGATGGTCAGCTCGCACTAAGTGATGTTCAACATGCAGCAGTTGAAGCTGGTGTGGGGCGTGGTGAAAGTCTGCTCGTAGTTTCTCCAACATCAACAGGTAAAACGCAAATTGGACTTTGGGCAATTGCTAAAAGTTTAGAAGCAGGTACAAAAACTGTTTATCTGGTTACACATCGCGCATTAGCTAAACAAAAATTCGAGGACTTCAAAACGCTGTTGCTAGACACGTTCATGCACGGTGAAAAAAGCTCTCTTGTTATCGCAACAGGCGACTATGTGGAAGATTCTGAGGAGCAAACGCCAGCATCACCGCTGGATGCGCCGTTGTTAGTTGCTACATATGAAAAATATTTAGCTCTTTTATCAGCAACAGGTGTTCCAAAAAATATGGCAAACACTGTTATTGTTTGCGATGAAATTCAGCTGATTGGCGATAAGCATAGGGGGCAAAACGTTGAAATACTTCTGACATTTCTCAGAAATGCAGGGTGGAAACAATTCGTCGGACTTTCAGCTGTTTTGACTAACAAAGACGCTGAAGATTTGGCTAATTGGCTAACGGATGAAGAACGGAAGATAGTTGAGCAACATCTTTTGGATGGAAAGCTTGATGTTGTGTTTGCAACAACAACTCTTGCCGCTGGGGTTAACTTTCCACTTGGAGCTGCTGTATTTGCTCAATGGCACCGCTGGAATTCAGATCAACGTACCTATGTTGCAATTGACTCAGCTGATTTTCACAACATGGCAGGGCGAGTTGGGCGAATGGGTTTTTCACATGAACAGGGAAAAGTTATTTTCTTAGCTGAACGTTACCAACTAACAGCTGCAAAACAAATCCTAAATATCGGGGAGTTCCCCCGGAAAACTTGGTGTCAATGCGTTCAGAGAGTTCTTGCAATACGCCGAAAAAGGCTACTTTGATGTGGCTCAGATTACTGAGCGTGATTTTGATAGTGAGTTTGAAGAGTCTGTAGCCAGATTCATTAAAGCTGCTGGGTATGAGGTTCAGCCTCAAGTTGGTATGTCAGGATTTTTCATAGATATTGGTGTGATAGACCCTAACAACACCAATCGATTCCTTTGTGGCATTGAATGTGATGGGGCCACGTATCACTCTTCTCGCTCTGCTCGGGATAGAGATCGTCTACGCCAATCTATTCTGGAATCCAGAGGTTGGACGATTTATCGCATCTGGAGTACTGACTGGTTTCATAGAAGAAAAGATCAAGAGAAAAAGCTCCTTGATGCACTCGAGCAAATGCGTAATGGCGTTCATGCCACTCCTCAAGTCGTCGAGCATGTTGAGACTTTGCCAGTTGAAATTATTGAAGTTCCTACTGAAATCCCGAAGACAAATGTCATTGCATATGTGGAGTTTGAAGGGCAAATCAATTCAAAGAAAGCGCCGCATGAAGTGCCTGTTTATCAGCTAACTCAATTAGTTGAACAAATCGTACAGGTCGAAAGCCCTGTGCATGAAGATGAGATTGCTAGAAGAGTTACAAAAGCTTTTGGTCTTGAAAAAGCAGGATCCCGCATCCAGTCTGCAACTGTTGCGGCCTTAAGAGCATCTAGAAATTTGGTTCATGCTGGTGAAATTTGGTCAATTCCAAATTCGACGATTCAGGTTCGTGATCGCTCAAGCGTTAAATCCAAGAATTTGGTAAACGCTTTAATGCTTCCGCAGCTGGAAATCGTTGCTGCTTTGAAGCTGGTTGTTGAGCAGAGCGTGCGTATCCATTCGGATGAATTGATACAGGCTACTAGCCGCATGTTTGGTTTTCAGCGTTGTGGTCCAGATCTGAAGGATGCAATCCAACAGGCGCTCAATAGTCAATTGACTGGTGTTTTTGTGATTGATGCCGACGGATTTGTGATGAAAGTTTAAGTTCATGCTTGTCTACTAACTCTCAAAATGAGAGTTAGCAGATGTCGTGTTGCACGACGCCGCAACCCCTAGCTAAAGTCCCGCCCATTTACTCGGGCTCAGGTTGCCCAACTGCACATGCAAAATTACGCTGTGCGTTTTGGGCGAAAACTTGAAGAAAACACAGAATGATTTTTTGCACTTGGCGCTCAGCCTACGGGACGCAGCATCCCGCACGCCATCGCTACTCAGCCAACTTGACCTAACAAATCGAAATAGCGACAAGGTCATCATTTCCCAATTCAGTTGCAAGTGCAAGAAGACAGTACTAAAAAATCAAACTCATCTGCCGCATCAGTCTCTGCAGCTGCAATCAATACAGACTAATCTGTTTTCGATGCTCTAAGCATTGACGCTAGCCCGTGAAATAAACCCACAACGACAAAGCAGCCGAAGAAGTCACCAATAGCCATCGCCATGGCCTTTTGCACAATTTCCTCGGTTGTTGTTACACCTTGCCAGAGATAGACCACGTTGTGTGCGACACCGTTTAAAACGCTTGGCGTAAGTGCTTGGTCCAATGCTGTTGACGGTCATGTTTTTCCTCTCTCTTGGCTTAATTCACAGTAAGCAATAAACAGACCCGTTGAATTTGGTGGGTTTTCGGTGGATGCGTGGCAAATCGTTGCCGCTTTAAGTCGCCTTAGAGCTGCAAGGCATAAGACTTATGGCACAGTAACGAGTTATGAGTTCAGACATGATGTACCCCACGATCGAAGACGCAATTGGTAAGACGCCTTTGGTCGCCTTGCAGCGCATTGGCGCTGCCGACAACGCTAAGCGCGGCAACGTGATTTTGGGCAAGCTCGAAGGCAACAACCCTGCCGGTTCGGTGAAAGACCGTCCCGCTTTGTCGATGATTCAACGTGCGCAAGAGCGCGGCGACATCAAGCCCGGCGACACCTTGATTGAAGCCACCTCTGGCAACACCGGCATCGCGCTGGCCATGGCGGCGGCAATCAAGGGCTATCGCATGGTGCTGATCATGCCCGAGGACTTGTCGATTGAACGCGCGCAAACCATGAAGGCCTTTGGTGCTGAATTGATTTTGACGCCCAAGAGCGGTGGCATGGAATACGCCCGCGACTTGGCCGAGCGCATGCAAGCCGAGGGCAAAGGCCGCATGCTTGACCAGTTTGCCAACGAAGACAACCCACGCATTCACTACGAAACCACAGGCCCCGAGCTGTGGGAGCAAACGCAGGGTCGCATCACGCATTTCGTGAGCGCCATGGGTACGACAGGCACCATCACCGGTGTCTCGCGCTTTTTGAAAGAGAAGAACCCTGCCATTCGCATCATTGGCGCGCAGCCTTCTGAGGGTTCGCGCATTCCTGGTATTCGCAAATGGCCGCAAGAGTACTTGCCCAAGATTTACGATGCCAGCCACGTAGACGAATTGGTCTACGTGAGCCAAGACGATGCCGAAGACATGTGTCGCCGCTTGGCGCGCGAAGAAGGTATCTTTGCGGGCATCTCGGCCGCGGGTGCCTGTTGGGTGGCGATGCAAATTGCAAAACAGGTCGAGAACGCGACGGTTGCTTTTATCGTCTGCGACCGTGGTGACCGCTACTTGTCGACAGGGGTGTTCCCCGCATGAACATCGATGTCGAACTGGACACGCGCGGGCTGAACTGTCCGCTGCCGATATTGAAAGCCAAGAAGGCTCTCACGGCGATGGAGAGTGGTCAGGTGTTGCGCGTGGTGTCGACGGACACCGGCTCTGTGCGCGATTTTGCGGCGTTTGCCAAACAAACTGGCAATGAGTTGTTGTCGCAAACCACAGAGGGCCGTGACTTCATTCACATCCTCAAGCGGCGTTGAATTAAACGACCTTGAGTTGCTGGAGGTAAGCGCGGAATTCTGTTCCCACTTCTGGATGCTCGAGGGCCAGTTCAACGCTGGCTTGTAAGAAGCCTACTTTGCTACCGCAGTCGTAGCGCTTGCCTTCGTACGAATAGGCCAACACTTTTTCGGTGGCCAACAAACCTGCAATGCCGTCAGTGAGTTGAATCTCACCTTGCACGCCACGGCCACCCGCACGAATGCGCTCGAACACCGCAGGGGTCAAGATGTATCGGCCAGCCACGGTGGTACGAGAGGGGGCCACTTCGGCTTTGGGCTTTTCCACCATTTGTTGGATGTCTACCAAACCGTTGCCAAGGTCTTTGCCTGCCACCACGCCGTAGCGGTGCACATGCGCTAGCGGCACTTCTTGCACGGCCAACACAGATGATTGCGTGTGTGCAAACACATCGGCCATTTGTTTCAACACGCCAGGGCCACCCGCTTTGCCGCGCATCAAATCGTCAGCCAGCAAGACAGCGAAAGGCTCGTCGCCCACCAAGTTCTCAGCACACAACACCGCATGGCCTAAACCTAAGGCACGAGCTTGGCGCACATAGACGCACTGCATGTCGTCGGGTTGCACGCTGCGCACGATGTCGAGCAGGGCTTGCTTGCCTGCGGCTTCGAGTTCGGTTTCCAACTCGTAGGCCATGTCAAAGTGGTCTTCGATGGCGCGCTTGCTGCGGCCTGTGACAAAAATCATTTCACGAATGCCCGCCTCATAAGCCTCTTCCACTGCGTATTGGATGAGCGGCTTGTCCACCACGGTCAGCATTTCTTTGGGGCTGGCCTTGGTGGCTGGCAAAAAGCGTGTGCCCATGCCTGCAACAGGGAATACGGCTTTGGTCAGTGCTTTGGTCATAGATGTGAAATGAATAGTTTTGCCAAGTTTAGAGAGGCTTTATTTCTGAAGTTTGACAAGCTGCTCTTGCACCTTGGTCAAGGTGGCAGTGAACTCGGCCACGCGTTTCTTGGCTTCTTCAATCACGGCCGGTGGTGCTTTGGCCACGAAGGCTTCGTTCTTGAGCTTAGAGCCTGCTTTTTCAATTTCGTTTTGCAAGCGCTCCACTTCTTTGCTCAAGCGAATTTTCTCGGCGGCCACATCCACTTCGATGAACAAGCACACACGCAGCTCGCCAATCACAGCCACAGGTGCGGCTTGAGCGGCGGCAGACCATGCTGCCTCGTTGTCAAACACTTTGACTTCGCTGAGCTTGGCCAAGGCTTGCAGCACGGGTGCCACGCCTTGTATGAACGTGTGTTCTTCGGCGCTGCCAGCTAAGGCAAACAAAGGCATGCGTGTGGCGGGCGACACGCCCATCTCACCGCGCAAGTTGCGGCAGGCATCCACCAATGATTTCACGCGTGTCACATGGGCTTCGGCTTGTTCATCAATGCGTTCAGGCTGGCTCACGGGGTATGCGGCGATGCTGATAGATGCAGTTTTGTCGTCCGCCTTGACGCGACCGGCCACGACAGCCACGGTTTGCCACAGCTCTTCAGTGATGAAAGGCGTGATGGGGTGGGCCAAACGCAGGATGGTTTCGAGCGTGCGAATCAGTGTGCGGCGCGTTGCACGTTTTTGTGCATCGTCGCCTGTGTTGATTTGCACCTTGGCAATTTCCAAATACCAATCGCAGAACTCGTTCCACACGAAGTCGTAAATCGTGTTGGCCACGTTGTCGAGGCGGTACTCGGCAAAGCCTTTGGCTACTTCGGCTTCCACGCGTTGGAGCTTGGACACAATCCAGCGGTCTGCTTGGCTAAAACTCAGGTAGCCATGCGACGGGCCGCCCACGGCGCATTCTTCTTTGGTGTGTTCTTTGAGGCCGCAGTCTTGGCCTTCGCAATTCATCAACACAAAGCGTGAGGCGTTCCACACTTTGTTGCAGAAGTTGCGGTAACCCTCGCAGCGCTTGCTGTCAAAGTTGATGCTGCGACCCAGCGTGGCCATTGCGGCAAAGGTGAAGCGCAGTGCATCAGCGCCATAAGCAGGAATGCCTTCGGGAAATTCTTTTTCGGTTTGCTTGCGAACCTTTGGTGCTGTCTCGGGCTTGCGCAAACCTTGGGTGCGCTTCTCCAACAAAGGCTCCAAGGTGATGCCGTCGATCAAGTCGACAGGGTCAAGCACGTTGCCTTCCGACTTGCTCATCTTCTTGCCCTGTGCGTCGAGCACCAAGCCGTGGATGTACACATGTTTGAAGGGCACACGACCTGTGAAGTGCGTGGTCATCATGATCATGCGGGCTACCCAGAAGAAGATAATGTCGTAGCCGGTCACTAAGACAGACGAAGGCAAATACAAGTCGTAGTCAGGTGTCTTCTCGGGCCAACCCATGGTGCTGAAAGGCACGAGGGCTGACGAGTACCAAGTGTCCAGCACGTCTTCATCACGCTTCAATGTTTTGCCCGGAGCTTTGGCTTGTGCCTCAGCTTCGTCACGCGCCACATACACGTTGCCGTCTTCGTCGTACCAAGCCGGAATTTGGTGGCCCCACCAGAGCTGGCGGGAAATACACCAGTCTTGGATGTTGTTCATCCACTGGTTGTAGGTGTTCACCCAGTTTTCAGGCACAAAACTCACTTCGCCCGATTGCACGGCGTCGATGGCTTTTTGGGCAATGCTCTTGCCTGTCGAGTCGCCTTTGCCCACTTGGTTCATCGCCACGAACCATTGGTCGGTCAGCATAGGCTCAATCACTTGGCCGGTGCGGGCGCAGCGTGGCACCATGAGTTTGTGTTTCTTCACTTCCACCAAAGCACCTGCGGCTTCGAGGTCGGCCACCACAGCTTTGCGCGCCACAAAGCGGTCGAGACCTTGGTATTTTTCTGGCGCATTGTGGTTGATGGTGGCGTCGAGGTTGAGCACGCAAATCATTTCCAACTTGTGGCGCTGGCCCACGGCGTAGTCGTTGGTATCGTGCGCAGGCGTGACCTTCACCACACCCGTGCCGAAGTCTTTGTCCACATAGTCGTCGGCAATCACGGGGATGGTGCGGCCGCACAAAGGCAGGTTGACTTGCTTGCCAATGAGGTGCTTGTAGCGCTCGTCTTCGGGGTGCACCATCACGGCCACGTCGCCCAGCAGGGTTTCGGGGCGGGTGGTAGCGACGGTCAGTGAACCACTGCCATCGGCCAAGTCATAGCGGATGTGCCACATCGAGCCGTCTTCTTCCTCGCTCTCGACTTCGAGGTCAGACACTGCGCTCATCAGCACGGGGTCCCAGTTGACCAAGCGCTTGCCACGGTAGATCAGGCCTTGCTCGTACAACTGCACAAAGGTTTCAGTCACCGTTTTGGACAGCTTGGGGTCCATCGTGAAGTATTCGCGACTCCAGTCCACGCTGTCGCCCATACGGCGCATTTGGCTGGTGATGGTGTTGCCCGATTCCTCTTTCCACTCCCACACCTTGCTCACAAAGTTCTTGCGGGCTTCGGCGGGGCTGGTGCCCATGTCGTGGCGGCTGATGCCTTTGGCTTGCAATTGGCGCTCCACCACGATTTGCGTGGCAATGCCCGCGTGGTCGGTGCCGGGGATCCAAGCGGTGTTGAAGCCAGACATGCGGTGGTAGCGCGTCAAGCTGTCCATGATGGTTTGGTTGAACGCGTGGCCCATGTGCAGCGTGCCGGTCACATTGGGTGGGGGCAGCTGGATGGCAAATGCGGGTGCATCGGCTGCAGGTGCGCCTGTGCCACGGAAGCCGGCAACGCCATAGCCGCGTTGTTCCCACTCTGGCCCCCAATGGGCTTCGAGGGCGGCGGGTTCGAACGATTTGGACAGGCGCTCAAGGCCGGGTTGTTCGAGGGGGAGGGCAGGCGTGTTGCTCATGGGGGTGCTTTTGACAAAAGAAAACGGCTTGCAAGCGCAGCCGTTGGGCCAGAGGGCTAAAAGCCACATTTTACCTAGGGGAAGGTGCATTCGCCCCCGATAATTCAAGCTTACCCGTGAAGCCTATTTAGCCCTATGTTGTTCTTGCTCTCACCCGCCAAAGCCCTTGATTACGACACCCCTGCAGGAGATGTGCCGCACACGCAGCCCTTGTTTGTGAAGCAGTCGGTCGAGCTGATTGACATCCTCAAAGAAAAATCGCCACAGGACATTGCCAGCTTGATGAGTTTGAGCGATGCGCTATCGAGCCTCAATGTGGCACGGTATCAAGCATGGAGCCCGAAATTCACGGCAAAAAATTCAAAGCAAGCGGTGCTGGCTTTCAATGGCGATGTTTACGAGGGCTTGGATGCCAAGACCTTGAAGCCCAAAGATCTGGACTGGGCGCAAGAACATGTGGCCATCTTGAGCGGCCTCTATGGTGTGCTTCGTCCCCTCGATTGGATGCAACCTTATCGCCTTGAGATGGGCACGGCCTTGGTTAATGCGAAGGGCGGCAACCTCTACAAATTTTGGGGCTCGCAGATTGCCGATTACTTGAACGCGCGTTTGAGCACTGAACGTGAGCCCATCATCGTCAACTTGGCTTCCCAAGAGTATTTCAAATCAGTCGACCGCAAAGCGTTGAAAGCCCGCGTGATTGAGTGTGTGTTTGAAGACTACAAAGGTGGCAAATACAAAATCATCAGCTTCAACGCCAAGCGCGCACGTGGCTTGATGGCCCGCTATGCCGTGACCCACCAAGTGAAAACACCCAAAGGCTTGGAAGGTTTCAACCTTGAAGGCTATGTGTTTGACGCGGCAGTGTCCGAACCCGATCGCAAAGTGTTTCGCCGCAAATTAGAGGCTTGAAGTGATGAACACACCTGAACAATCCCAGTTGGGCAAATCGTCGTCGTATGTGGATCAGTACGACGCGTCGCTGCTGTTTCCTATCCCGCGTCAAACCAAGCGTGACGAAATTGGTGTTCCCGCTCAGCCTCCATTTTTCGGGGCTGACTTGTGGACTGCGTATGAGTTAAGTTGGCTCAACACACGTGGCAAGCCACAGGTAGCTTTGGCGCGCATCACCATACCTGCTGAATCGACACACATCATTGAGAGCAAATCATTCAAGCTCTACTTAAACAGTTTCAACAACACGCGCATTGACGATGTGGCCGAGTTGCAAACGCGCTTGCGCCAAGACCTGAGCGCAGCCATTTGGCATGGAGAACTTGTCAAATCCAGCGCCGGTGTGCAACTGGTGCTGCCCGAGAACTTCGATCGCGAGCCCGTGCATGAACTGGATGGTTTGAGCTTGGACCGCTTAGATTTGGAGTGTGACGAGTACCAGCCTAACCCCGAGTTGCTCACTGCCAATTTCAGTGAAGCGCCCACCACCGAAACCTTGACGAGTAATTTGTTGAAAAGCAATTGCTTGGTCACAGGCCAACCCGATTGGGGCAGTGTGCGCATCAGCTACACGGGGCCGCAAATTGACCAAGCGGGTTTGCTGCGCTACATCGTGAGCTTTAGAAACCACAACGAGTTTCACGAACAATGTGTGGAACGCATCTTCATGGACATCACACGCCGCTGCAAACCGCTGCGCCTAGAGGTGTATGCGCGTTACACACGTCGTGGCGGTTTGGACATCAACCCGTGGCGCACCAGCCATCCACAGGCCATGCCATCTAACGTGCGCACCGCACGTCAGTGATGAGGCGCGCTTAGCTGCGCAGTGCCTTCACAAACACGTCGGTCATTTCAGGGCAAAACAAAGTGCCCTTGTTGCTGAGAATCACACGCACGGCATCGGCAGGCGTGCTCTCGGATTTGGCGTAATCACCCGATTGCAATTCCTCATAGGCTTCCACAATCGCCACAATGCGTGCGCCGATGGGAATGGCCTTGCCCGTGAGTGAATCTGGAAAACCCGTGCCGTTGAAGTACTCATGGTGTGAACGAATGATGGCGGCCACGCCTTGCATGTCGTCTAGCGTGTTGAGCGTTTTTTCACCCATGGTGGTGTGCGTGCGATACACCTTGGCATCGGCCAAAGGAAGCTCGATGAACTTGGTGTTGAGCACACGGTCGCTCAAACCAATCTTGCCAATGTCATGCAACAAGCCTGCGATGTAGATCGACTGACATTCGTCATCGCTCAAACCTGTCAGCTTGGCCATCTTCATAGACAGCGTGGCGACCCGACGTGAATGCGGTAGCAGGTCAGGGCGGCGCAGTTCCAAAATATTCGAGAAAGCTTTGATGGACGCCACATAGGCAGCCCGCAAATCTTGGGTGCGTTCTTGCACGCGCGATTCGAGCGTGTCCACCATCTCATTGAGCGATTCTTTTTGTGCGACGGTGAGTGCTTCTAGGCGGTCATGCTCGTTGGCTAGCGTGCCAAACGCAATGGCTGATTTGATGGTGCCCAGTAGCTCATCATCGTTCCAAGGCTTAGCGGTGTACCGGTAAATCGCACCTTGGTTGATGGCGTCAATCGCGCCTGACACATCAGATGCACCGGTGAGCATGAGGCGCATGGTTTGTGGCCATTGCTGGCGCACTTTTTCCAGCAGCTCTGTGCCGTTCATACCGGGCATTTGCATGTCGGAGATGATCACGTTGACGGGTTGCTTGGCGAGCTGCTCTAAGGCTTGTACGCCGCTCTCTGCGGTGAACACCTCAAAGCCTTCGAGCGACAACATGCGGCGCAAGGCCGACAAGATGTTGGGTTCATCGTCCACGCACAACACTTTGTATTGGCTGGCATCAAATGCATCTTGGGTATCGCTCATCTTTATCCTTTGGCCGCGGGGCGTTTGATGGGAAGTGTGATTTTGAATGTGGTGCCTACGCCCACCGTGCTACTGACTTCGAGCTTGCCAGCATGCTGTTGAATGATGTTTTGTGACACGGACAACCCAAGGCCTGTACCAGTGCCCGGATCTTTGGTGGTGAAAAACGGATCGAAGATTTTTTTCAACACGTCGGGCGGGATGCCGGGGCCGTTGTCTTTCACTTCAATCCACACTTGCTTGTCATCGCAGTTGGTGCGAATGTCAATCAAGCCCATCTTGCCTTCGTGCATGGCTTGTGCCGCGTTGACGATGAGGTTCAAGAACACTTGGTCGATTTGTGAAGGGGCACATTCCACCAAAGGCAATTTGCCGAGTTCCAAGCGAACATCCGCGCGGTTTTTCAATTGGTTGCGCGCGATGTTGAGGGTGGATTTCAAACCCACTTGAATGTCCGATGCCACATAGTGCGTGGCGACGTTGGTGCGTGAGTAATCTTTCAAATCTTGGATGATGGCCTTCACGCGCCCCACGCCTTCTTGTGTTTCTTTCACCAAGTTTTGTAAGTCGTCTCGGATGAAGGCGTAGTTCAATTTCTTCTTCAGTGCCGTCATCTCAGCGCTGTCGGCCTCAGGCGCATCCAGCACTTTTTCGTAGACGGCCAAATACTTTTGCAGAGTCGTCAGGTTGGACGAGACATAGCCTACTGGGTTGTTGATTTCGTGGGCCACACCTGCAGCGAGTTCGCCGAGGGATGCGAGCTTTTCAGATTGCACCAAACGTTTGGTCGCTTCATCCAGTTTGACTTCAAACATGTTGCCGCGTTTGACCACGGTGAAATAGGCGCGCCACAAAAACACACCCAAGATGATGATGCCCGAGATGACCGACAGAGCAGACAGCAGCAGCGTTTGCTGGCGTAGGCTTCGCAAGTCAGCACTGTCAAGCTCGTTGTAGGTTTGCAGGCGTACCCAGCCCAAGTCAGAGCCCAAGCTCACCTTGGCCCAGGTGGTGATGAAAGCGTCGTCGCGTGACTGTAGGACAGGGCGCTCGGTCTCGGGTATGGGAATCCAATACGGATCAAACATCAAATGTGGCGCCTGACCAGGTTTGCGTTTGAGGGCTGACAGCACCCGACCGCTGGTGTCGGTGATCATGACCGATGCCACTTCGGCGTTCGACATGGTTTGCAAAATGCGTGACTCAACCGATGCATAGTCTTTGAGCACCATTTGGTCTGCCACTGCAACGACCAGCCCTTGTGTGAGGCTGTGCGAGCTTTGAAACTTACCTTCCCACAGCAGACTTTTGGATTGGTAATACGCTGCCACGCCAGAGCCAATTTGAAGCAATGCCAAAGCAAGCCCAATCAAGAGGGCGGGTTTGATGTTTTTCCATTGCGAAGAGCTTAGGCGTTGAGGCATGTCACTGACCTGTCAAGACCAAGAACTTTTCGAGCTGCAACGACTCTAGCGGTTTGTAGTGTTTCGCGTACGTCACGGCTTGTGGTTTGTTGAGGTTGATGCCATCCAATAGCTTGCGTCCTTCTTCGTCTTGCGTGAGTTTGAGCATGGCTTTCAAGAAACGTTCTCGCACAGCGGTAGGTACAGATGGATGCGTGACGATAGGGTGAGGCGTATAAGCTGGTGTTTCAAATAGCACACGCAACTGTTGGCGAACTTCAGATGCTTCGTTGCCGAGTGTGTTGTTCACGCCACCGCCTGCGAGGACATCTTTGCCAATGACGGATCGGTACACATTGCTGTGGGTTTTGACGAACACAGGTGTGATGTCAATTTTCTTTTTGGCCAACTCGGCGCGAATCAGCAATGAGGCTGCAAACGCATTGGGTGCGGGAAAGGTGATGCTTTTGCCTTTTAATTCTTCCAAGTTTTTGATGGGGCTGTCTGCACGCACTACCAAAATGCCTGTGAGCAAATCCTCGCTGTCAGCGAGCAAGGGGTTGTACTTTTTCTTTTGATGGGCCAGCACCGCGTGGTAAGGGTTGAGAAACACAAACTCAGGCTCGCCTTTGAGCAGCTTTTGCTCAAACTCGGGAATGGTGGCCGACACGCGCAGCTCAAAGCACAGCCCAGCATCTTGACCGACGCGCTGGAGCAGCGGCGACCATGTGGTGTAAATCTTGGCAGCGGTGAGCTGGGGCACCACATCAAAGGTATAGACCTTGGTGGTGTTTTGCTCGCCCAAACAGCTTGCATGTGTGTCGCTGGTCGTCAGCAGCACACAAGCCAGTAGGCCAAATAGATTTCGTCTGAGCGCGCGCATTTTCAAAATCCAGTTTTATTAACTTTGTTATTTTCGCCCCTGCTTTAAATTTATCAATTTGGCTTGTTATCGTCCCCAAATAAAGACTCGGTATAGGGCTGCGCAGGCGCCTCTTCGGCGCGAAGGCCTTGGGCTTGCCAGTCTTCTAACTTCATCAGCGATCCCACCCGTACACCCAGCAAACGCAAGCGACGCTTGAGGTCTACCCGTTTGAGGCAAAGCCCTGCGGCCTGTCGAATGGCGCTTGCACTGTGAATGTGTTGTTCTAGCGTTTGATCACGCGTCACGCTTTGAAAGTTGTCATAGCGCAGCTTGATGCCAATGGTCTTACCCACATAGCCTTTGCGTTGCAGGTCAGCGGCCACTTGTTCGCACAGCTTGGTGAAGATGGCGCTCAGTGTGTCGCGGTCACGCACGGCGTGTAGGTCTTGTTCGAAGGTGGTTTCGCGGCTGATGCTCACGGGCTCGCTCTCGGTCTCTACGGGTCGGTCGTCTTTGCCGTGGGCGGCGGCATGCAGCCATGCGCCGTAGCTTTTGCCAAAGTGCTCCATCAGCCAATACAGGTCGCGCTGCGCCAATTCGCCAATGGTATGTATCTCGTGTTTGGCCAGCTTGGCTTCTGCCTTGGGACCGATGCCGTTGATCTTGCGACATGGCAGGGGCCAGATCATGCCTTCCAAATCTTCGGCCTGCACGATGGAAATGCCATTGGGTTTGTTGAACTCGCTTGCCATCTTGGCCAGCAGTTTGTTGGGTGCGACACCTACCGAGCAGGTGAGGCCAGTGTCGTCAAAGATGGCTTTTTGAATCAGACGCGCTAACACGCGTCCCCCCTCACGTTGCCCGCCCGGTACATGGGTGAAGTCGATGTAGACCTCGTCCACGCCACGGTTTTCCATGAGCGGCGCGATGTCGGTGATGATGCTTTTGAAGCGTTGCGAGTAGTGGCGGTATTGGTCAAAGTCCACCGGCAGCAAGATGGCGTCGGGGCACAGCTTGGCCGCTTTCATCAACCCCATGGCCGAGCCCACGCCAAACTGCCGAGCCGCATACGTGGCGGTGGTGATGACGCCGCGCCCGGTGTAGCCCGCGATGCGCGGAAAGAAATCAACCGGTATGTCGTGCAGGTTGTGTTCAGACCATTCATGCTCAGGGTGCGCCACACGCAAGCGGCTCAGCATGTCGTCCTCACGGCGGCGACCGCCACCAATCACCACGGGCAGCCCTTTGAGTTGCGGGTAGCGCAACAACTCAACAGATGCGTAAAACGCGTCCATGTCTAGGTGGGCAATGCGACGTTGGAGCGCTGCGTCAGCAGAGGGGGTCACAGCTCAAAAACCTCAGCCAAGCTTGATCAAATCAAATGGCTTTTTGTACCAACCAGCCTTTGAAGAGCCACGGCTGCTGAGGCTTACCCTTGTAGGGGCCGCGATCTTTGTTCTCGACGCTGATGGCCAAACTGCGCGCACCGTCTAGGGCTTGAGTCGGCACGTCAAGTTGCTGAGTTTTATATTTGTTGGTGAGCACGCCCAACATTCGTGGGGCGTCGTCTTCTGCGATGGCCCACACATGCAGGGCTTGTTCGCGGCCCTCTTTGACATCGTTCAAGCGTTGCACTTGCAGCTTTTGACTTTTCGGATCGTAGGTCAGCAGCATGGCGGGGGCTTGGGCATCGTCTAGCAATACCGATACATCACGCACCTGCGGAATCTCGACCAGCTTCGCTTCTAAGTGGTGAATTTGCGCTTTGAACTGCTCATACATGCTGGCGCTGAACGCCCAACCGATGAAGACCACGAGGATCAAAAAAATGCTCAGGGCACGCCACCAAGCGCTGACGCCGGTGGGTGCTTTTTGGGGGGCTTCAGGGGATGTTGTTTCTTCACTCATCCCTGAAGTGTGCCTCAATCAGAGGCTCAGGCCGTTGGGAACGTGCCTGGCAACAAGATGTTGGTGTTCACGTTTTGAATGTTGGTGTGGCCGCAGAACGCCATGGTCACATCCAACTCTTTGTGGATGATTTGCAGGGCTTTGCTCACGCCTTCTTCGCCCATCGCGCCCAAGCCATACACCATGGCGCGGCCAATGAGTGTGCCGCGCGCGCCCAAAGCCCAAGCCTTGAGCACGTCTTGGCCCGAGCGAATGCCGCCGTCCATCCACACTTCGATTTGGTCGCCCACAGCAGCCACGATGGCGGGCAGGGCTTCGATGCTGGACTGTGCGCCGTCGAGTTGGCGCCCGCCGTGGTTGCTCACCACAATGGCATCGGCCCCGCTTTGCGCAGCCAGCTTGGCATCTTCCACGTCTTGAATGCCCTTGAGGATGAGCTTGCCATCCCATTGCGCTTTGACCCATGCCACGTCTTCCCACGACAGGCGGGGGTCGAACTGTTCGTTGGTCCAAGAGGAGAGCGACTTCATGTTGCTCACGCCTTTGACGTGGCCCACCAAGTTGCCAAAGGTATGGCGCTTGGTGCCTGCCATTCCAAGGCACCAGCGGGGCTTGGTCATGAGGTTGATGATGTTGGCAATGGTCGGGCTGGGTGGTGCTGTCAGGCCATTTTTCAAATCTTTGTGGCGTTGGCCAATCACCTGCAAATCAAGGGTGAGCACCAAGGCGCTGCATTTGGCTTTGCGGGCGCGCTCGATCATGTTGGCCATGGCTTCGCGGTCGCGCATCATGTAGAGCTGGTACATGAAGGGGGCGGTGGTGGCAGCGGCCACGTCTTCCATGGAGCAAATACTCATGGTGGACAAGATGAAGGGGATGCCAAATTTTTCAGCAGCGCGGGCGGCTTTGATTTCGCCATCGGCGCTTTGCATGCCGGTCAAGCCCACGGGCGCAATGGCCACGGGCATCTTCACATCGAGGCCGACCATCTTGGTGGCGGTGGTGCGGTTTTCCATGTTCACCGCCACGCGTTGGCGCAGCTTGATTTTTTGGAAGTCCGCTTCGTTGGCGCGGTAAGTGCCCTCGGTCCAGCTGCCGGAATCGGCGTAGTCATAGAACATGCGGGGCACGCGTTTTTCGGCCAAAACGCGCAAGTCTTCGATGTTGGTAATCACGGGCATGCAAGGTCTCCTAAATGTGAGACGGATGGTAGCCCGAGGTGGGCGATTAGCCCTGTGAAGAGTGTGACAGCGAGATTGAAATAATTTAAAGCGAGGAAATCAGAGGGCTTGAACCACCACTTGCGGTAGCAAATGGTGCACATCTGCTGCTTGGCTCAACGAGGTGCCGGGCGCAAGTAAGGCCGCTGCGCCAGACGCCATGCCGTATTGAAACGCTTTGACCAAGCTGTCACCACGACCCAGTGACCACACCATGCCAGCCACAAAGCTATCGCCTGCACCAATGGTGGTTTGCACATCGACCTTGATGCTGTGGGCCCGCCATTGCTCGGTGGCGCTGACCACCAAAGCGCCGTCTGCGCCCAGAGAGACAGCAACGATGTCGGCTTGGCCACTTTGAATCAGCTGCTGCGCCGCAGCCACTTGGGCTTCTTCGGTTTGCAAGTCTTGGCCCGTCAGGTCGCGCAGCTCACGCAAACTGGGTTTGAACAAATGCACGCCGACCTTCAGTGCCTCAGCCAGCGCAGGACCGTTGGTGTCTAGCACGACGCGCACGCCATGCTGTTTGGCCAAGGTGGCCAAGCGTGCATAAAAGTTCTCGGGCATGCCGGGGGCTAAGCCACCGCTGATGACCAAGCATTGTTTGGGCAGGTGTTGGGCCACGTAATCAAAACACGCTGCCACTTCAGCGGTGGAGACCTGAGGACCGGGCAGCACAAAGCGAAAGTCGTTGCCACTGGATGTTTCGTGCACCGAAAAACTCTCGCGTGTTTCTTCGGCGATGGGCATCACATGGCAGCGCACTTTCTCGGCGCTCATGAGTTTGTGGTGACGCTCGCCTGTGACACCACCCGCCAAATACGCAGCCACGCAGTTGGCCCCCAAGCGGTGCAGCACACGCGCCACGTTCACACCGCCGCCGCCCGGATGTTTGAGCGTGGGGCCGCAGCGCATCTTGTGCGTGTGGCTCACTTGGTCGATAGAGCTCAATACATCCAAGGCAGGGTTCAAGGTGAGGGTGAGGATGTCGGTCATGCGTGTACCTTGGATTGATGGCGTCGCCACAGTGCGTACGTCAAGTAACCCACGATAGCTGTATTCAGTGCCACGATAAAAGCGTTCATCCATGAAGGCTCATCGAGGAAATGCGTCACTTCGAACGGGATGTAAATGCCACCTGACAGCGCGCCCAAATATTCACCCCACGATTTATCTAGCCACAGACCCGTGGCCTCGATGAAGCGCAAGGCGATGTAGGCCGAGACCAACATCACCAACATGTGCACATCCGTGTCTGGCAGCAGATCTGCGTAATGCAACAGCAGAGAAGGGTAGTGGGCCTCGGGGTCAAGGCCAAAGCGGCCAATCAGTGTCAAGACCACGGCACGCACATCGCGGTGCAGCAGGTCGAGCACGCCAATCAAACCGGCCAGCGCGGCCAAGCCTTTGGTCGCTTCAAAGATCGCGATGGCTTGGTGTGCGCTGCGCTGATCTTTGACGTCTGACATGTCAGCCTAAGCGTTTGTGATGGCGCTCAATCTGTGCCCGCACCTGCACGGGAGCAGTGCCACCCAGCGTGTTACGTGCATTGAGTGAGCCATGCAGGCTCAAGCAGTCGTACACATCTTTTTCGATGGCTGGGTGAAAGCTTTGCAGCACTTCAAGTGGCAGCTCAGACAAATCGCAGTTGTGGCTGGCGGCGGCCTTTACAGCATGGGCCACGGTTTCGTGGGCATCGCGGAAAGGCTGGCCTTTTTTCACCAAGTAGTCGGCCAAGTCGGTGGCGGTGGCAAAGCCTTTTTTGGCTGCGTCTTCCATGGCTTGGGCGTTGACGGTGATGCCGCCTTCTTTTTGGCCGGTGGCTGGGTTGATTTGGCCGCCCACCATTTCGCTGAAGATGCGCAACGTGTCTTTGAGCGTGTCGACGGTGTCAAACAACGGCTCTTTGTCTTCTTGGTTGTCTTTGTTGTAGGCCAGCGGTTGGCCTTTCATCAAGGTGATGAGACCCATCAGGTGGCCCACCACACGGCCGGTTTTGCCGCGTGCGAGTTCTGGCACGTCTGGGTTTTTCTTCTGCGGCATGATGGAGCTGCCGGTGGTGAAACGGTCGGCGATTTTGATGAAGCCAAAGTTTTGGCTCATCCACAAAATCAACTCTTCCGACATGCGGCTGATGTGGATCATGCACAGGCTGGCAGCGGCGGTGAACTCAATGGCGAAGTCGCGGTCACTCACGCCGTCCAAGCTGTTTTGACAGACTTGTGCGTTGCCGTGTTCATCGACCATGCCCAGTGTGCGGGCCACGCGTTCGCGGTCCAGTGGGTAGGTGGTGCCAGCCAGTGCGGCGCTGCCCAAAGGCAAGCGGTTGGTGCGGCGGCGCACGTCGCTCATGCGCTCGGCGTCACGGGCAAACATTTCTACGTAGGCCAACAGGTGGTGGGCAAAGCTCACAGGCTGGGCCACTTGCAAGTGGGTGAAACCAGGCAGGATGACGTCAACGTTTTTCTCGGCCACTTCCACGAGCGACTTTTGCAAATCAACCAACAAGTCGATGATGAGGTTCATCTCGCTGCGCAACCACAGGCGCACATCGGTGGCCACTTGGTCGTTGCGGCTGCGGCCCGTGTGCAGGCGTTTGCCAGCATCGCCCACCAGTTGGGTGAGGCGCGCTTCGATGTTGAGGTGTACGTCTTCGAGGTCGAGCTTCCACTCGAACTGGCCGGATTCAATTTCAGACCAAATTTGCGCCATGCCTTTTTGAATCGCGGCGTGGTCGTCTTTGCCAATGATGCCTTGATGGCTCAACATCTCGGCATGGGCCAAGCTGCCCGTGATGTCGGCTTGCCACAAGCGTTTGTCAAAGAACACGCTGGCGGTGTAGCGCTTGACCAACTCGCTCATGGGTTCAGAAAACAGGGCGGACCAGGCTTGGGATTTTTTGTCGAGTTGGTTTGTCATATAGGCCAGATTTTATCGGGCTGGCGGGGGCTTCTCGCTCAGAGTGTTTGCTTTCTCTCTTGGCGCTGCGCGTGATCTGCGAGGCAAACGCCAAGGTGTGCCTGCTAACATTTGCCGCAATTGATTTCGCCACACGCCTGTCGTGGCCCTGAAAAAGCGAGTTTTGTTTTGTCCACTGCCTCCACCGATCCCGTTTCTTTGACCATTGCCACCCGCGAAAGCCGTTTGGCCATGTGGCAGGCTGAGCACGTGCAAGCGTTGTTGCAGGCCCAAGGCCACAGCGTGGCGCTGTTGGGCATGACCACGCAGGGTGACCAAATCTTGGACCGTTCCTTGAGCAAAGTGGGCGGCAAGGGCTTGTTTGTGAAAGAGCTTGAAGTAGCTTTGGAAGAAGGTCGCGCCAACTTAGCCGTGCATTCGCTCAAAGACGTGCCGATGGATTTGCCCGAAGGCTTTGACCTGGCCTGCGTGATGGAACGCGAAGATCCGCGCGATGCGTGGGTGTCGTCCAAATATGCGCACCTCAATGATTTGCCGCAAGGCGCGGTGGTGGGCACGTCTAGCCTGCGCCGTACCGTGCTGCTGCGCGCTTTGCGCCCCGATTTGAAGATTGAGCCCTTGCGTGGCAACCTTGACACCCGCTTGCGCAAACTCGACGAAGGTCAGTACGACGGCATTGTGTTGGCCGCTGCGGGCTTGAAGCGCTTGGGCTTGGGCGATCGCATTCGCCACATTTTTGAAATCACTGAAATGTTGCCTGCCGCAGGGCAGGGCGCGTTGGGCATCGAGGTGCGCAGCAACCGCGCTGATGTGGCCCAAGCTTTGGCACCGCTGGTCGATGCCGCCACTTGGTTGACTGTGACCGCCGAGCGTGCCGTGAGCCGCGCCATGGGTGGCAGCTGCTCGATGCCTTTGGCTGCACACGCCACTTTGACTGATGGCGTGCTGCACTTGCAAGCCGCGTGGGGTGATCCATCGGGCGCGCCTGTGTTGTTGCGTGCTGAAGTCAAGCAAGCTTTGGATGCAGCTGACCCTGCTTCGCGTGAGGCGGCCAATGCGTTGGGCGAATCGGTGGCGGCCCAGTTGCGCGCGCAAGGCGCGCACTGAACCGCGCCGCCTGTCATGCGCGCTGTCATTACCCGACCTGCAGGCGATGCGCAAGCGTGGGTCGACGCGCTGCGAGCGGCTGGCCACCAAGCATTCGCTTTGCCGTTGATTGAGGTGGGGCCTGCCACACATCGACAACCCATGGTGCAAGCGTGGACGCAATGGCCCGAATTTCAAGCCGTGATGTTTGTCAGCGCCCAAGCTGTGCGCTATTTCTTTGACAGTCAACCAACGGCGCTGCGTGCCAATGCCGGCCATGCTTGGCTGAATGGTCCACGCTGTTGGGCCACCGGTCCTGGCACGCACAAAGCCTTGCGGGAAGCGGGCGTGCCTGAGGCGTGCATTGACAGCCCCGCCACCGACGCAGCGCAGTTTGATTCAGAAGCGTTGTGGCAGCGTGTGGCTGCGCAAGTGAAAACAGGTCAGCCGGTATTGATTGTTCGTGGCCATGATGTGTCGACAGACGCAGGCATGCCGCAAAGTGATGCGGCACTGACCGGCACAGGCCGCGACTGGCTGGCCCAACAGCTGCAAGCCGCAGGCGCCTCAGCACAGTTCGTGGTGGCTTATGAGCGCCGCCCACCCGCGTGGTCGGCTGAGCAAAAAGCACAAGCCACCCAAGCTGCGATGGACGGTAGCGTGTGGTGCTTCAGCAGTTCTCAAGCGATTCAACATCTTGCCCAAGCTTTGCCCCATCAAAGCTGGACCAAGGCGCGTTGCATCGCCACCCATTCCCGTATTGCGCAGACCGCACGGTCCTTGGGTTTTGGTGAAATTCATCGATCTAAACCGTCGTTGGCAGATTTATTAGTCTCATTAGAATCTCTGGCATGAAGCCAGAGCACGACGACACTCACAACCTCCCTCCCTTGGGCCACACCACAGAACCACTTGCCAGCGCGAGTGAATTCAACACGACCAGCACCAGCCATAGCCACAACACGTGGTTCACCCGCAGCATTGGTGCGTTGGCTGTGGTGGGCGCTTTGGGCTCGGGCCTGATGTGGGCCAAGCTCTCAGGTATTCAAGAACAACTGGCACGTCAAAGCGCTGACACCGGTAGCCAAGCCGTGGAAGCGCGTGTGACATCGAAACAAGCCGAAGAGCTGGCGCGCGAAACGGCAGCCCGCTTGTCGGTGACGGACGCGAAGCTCAGCGAAGTGGCTTTGCAACGCAGCCAACTCGAAGAGTTGATGCAAAGCCTTTCACGCTCACGTGACGAAAACCTGGTGGTGGATATTGAGTCCGCCATTCGCTTGGCGCAGCAACAAGCCCAGCTCACAGGCAGCGTGCAGCCTTTGTTGGCCGCGCTCAACTCTGCTGAACAACGCCTGACCAAAGTCGCGCAACCGCGCTTGGCTCCTGTGTTGCGTGCTGTGACCCGCGACATCGAGCGCATCAAAGCCACAGCGGTGGCTGACACACCTGCCTTGCTGTTCAAACTGGACGAACTGGTGCGCGTGGTCGACACCTTGCCTTTGCTCAATGCCGTGGGCCATGCAGCCCAACCCAAAACCGCTCAACCCGTACTAGCCACAAGTTGGGCCAAAGCCATCAGCATGAGCTGGTGGGAGAAGGTGTGGTCTGACATTTGGGACGATGCACAAAGCCTCATTCGTGTGAGCCGCATCGACAAACCCGAAGCCAGCATGCTCGCGCCTGATCAAAGCTACTTTGTGCGTGAGAACCTGAAGCTGCGTTTGCTCAATGCCCGTTTGGGTTTGTTAGCGCGTCACTTTGATGCGGTGCAGTCCGACATGAAACAAGCCAACGACGACTTGACGCGTTACTTTGACATGCAAACCCGCCAAGGCCAAACCACTTTGGCGCTGGCGCGTGAGGTGTTGGCGCAGTCCAAGCAAATCGAGATTCCGCGCGTGGACGACACCATCGCGGCCCTCACCACAGCTGCAGCGGGGCGCTGATATGAAAGCGGCTTTGTGGTTTGTGGCGCTGTTCGGTGTGGCCGTTGCGTCTGCTTTGTTGGCCGGCGGTAACCAAAGCACAGTGACTGTGTTTTGGTCACCTTACCGTGTGGACCTGTCGCTCAATTTGGTGTTGCTGGTGCTCGTGGTGTTGTTTGTCATGCTGCACTTGGCATGGCGTGCCATGACCGCTTTGTTTGAGTTGCCGCACCAAGCACGCCGCTGGCGCTTGCAGCAAAAAGAACGTGCCATGCACGCAGCCTTGTTGGATGCTTTGTCAGAGCTGTGGAGCGGCCGCTATGTGCGCGCTGTGAAGTCGGCCGACAAAGCGCTGGCCTTGGAAAGCCTGTTGGCTTCGGTGCGTACCCCAGATGACCCTGCACCTCGCCACGCGCATCAGTTGCGTGCGGTGGCGCATTTGGTGGCGGCTGAGAGCGCACATGCCTTGCGTGACCGCGACACACGCGTGTCGCACTTGCAAGCCATCATGGCCATGAACCGCGATGAGTCCGGCGAGACCGTGGAAGAAACCATGGAATCCGCTTACTTGGCCGCTGCCCGCTGGGCCATGAGCGACCGCGATGCGCCTGAAGCCATTCGCTGGCTCGATGGTTTGCGCCATGGCGCAGCACGCCGCATGTTGGCATTGCGCATGCGCCTGAAAGCCGCACGCTTGAACCAACAACACGCCTCGGCTTTGGAGACCGCCCGTTTGTTGACCAAGCACGGTGCTTTCTCAGACACCGCAGGTCAAAGCCTGTTGCGTGAGTTGGCCGTGGCCAGTTTGAACGAAGCGCATGACAGCGCCCAATTGCAACGCGCATGGGAAGCGCTGGAAGCCACCGAACGCACGCAGCCCGAAGTGGTGTTGCACGCGGCACAACGCATGCTCAAACTCAGTGGCGAAGCCACAGCCGTGATGCCTTGGCTCACGCCTTTGTGGAACCGCATGGTGCAGCAGCCCGACAGTTGCACACCTGCCATGCGCGAGCGCGTGGCCCAAACCTTGGCCCGTGCGTTGCTGATGTTGCCCACAGACCCTGAATGGCTTGCCAGCATTGACCGCGCACGTCAAACCTATCCACGCTGGGTGGAGTTGCAGTACTTGGCTGGCATGGTGTGTTGGCATCACGCCCTGTGGGGCAAGGCTCAACAGATGTTGGAGCAAGCTGCATTGCAACTCACCAACGCAGATATGCAGCGCCAAGCTTGGCGCACACTGGCTCAATTGGCTGAGCAGAAAGAAGACACGGCACGTGCCCAGTTGTGTTGGAAGCGAGCCGCTGAGGTGGCGGCATAAAGCGGCATTTCTAGAGGCTCAAACACCCCACAAACAAAAACGGCCTAGATTTCTCTAGGCCGTTTTCTTTTGGGACTCACCACCCCTTGCGGGGTGAGGGTGGTTTACAGATCCTTGCGGGTCTCCACCAACACCAGTGGACCTTCATCCAAGATCACCAGCGGTGGGCGCTCGCGTGGCACATGCACGGGCTTGGGCTCGGCTGCGATGGCGGCTTGCACGGCGGCGATGCGTTCTGGATTGGAGTTGACCCATTCCAAACCGCTGCCTTGGGCCACGGCTTGCATGTCGGCCACAGGCAATGTGAACGCTTGAATGCGTGGCATGCCAGCGCGGGCAGGAGCTTGGGTCGTTGGTGCTGCGTGCTGCGCTTCATCACGCGGTGCGTGGCGAGGTGCACGTTCTTGACGCTCACCACGAGGTTCGCGTTGCTCGCGTGGTTCACGCGGTTGGCGTGGCTCACGTGGCTCGCGGGCCTCTTGAGGAGCTGGCTCATTTGAAGCATGGTCGTGCTCAGCCGTGTGGCCGTTGTCGGCGTGTTCTGCGGAACCTTCTTCACGCGGTGCGCGGTCGCCACGCTCGCGGCGGTCACGGCCGTAGCGGTCGCGTGAGCGGCGCTCACGACGCTCGCCACCGTTCTCGTCGGTTTGCGGTGCTTGGCCTTCAGCCGTTGCTGCGTTGTCGAGTGGCAAGGCTTCTGGATGGCCGTTCTCGTCTACGCGAGGGGCGCGTTCACGGCGACCTTCGTTGCGCTCGCCGCGTGGGCTGCGTTCGCGACGGTTTTGACCTTCACCACGCTCACCACGCTCAGCGCGAGGTTCGCGTTGTTCGTTGCCGCCTTCGGTGTTGTCGCCACGCTCTTCGCGGGCCATGCGTTCGTTGCGCGCTTTAGAGCGTGCTTCGGCTTGGGCTTCAGGTGAGGCGTTGTTGTCGAGGGCGGCTTGGCCTTCGGCGTTACGTGGTTCACCATTGCGGCCTTCGCCGCGTCCACCGCGGTTGCGGTCTTGGCGTGGGCCGCGGCCTTCGCTGCGACCCCCTTCACCGCGTTGTTCCACATTGCGATCACCACGTTCGCCGCGCGCTGGGCGTTCGCCACGGGCTTCAACGCCTTCGGCGTTGCGCTCGTTACGGCCTTCGGCACGATCACCACCACGGCCACCGCGACCACCACGGCCGCCTCGGCCATTGGCGCTGCGGCCATCACGGCGCTCGCCGCGTTCGCCTGGCTTTTTGTCGCCCACGGCTGGCTTGGCTTTTTCTTCTGAGTCGCTGCTGAACAAACCAGTGAACCAACCCCACAAGCCGCCCGATTTAGCTTCGGGTGCTTTGGCCGCAGGCTTAGCGCCACGTGCGTGTGCAGGCGCTTTCGCAGGCGCAGCAGGCTTTGGCTCATGTGCTGGCGCAGGTGCATCAGGCAACACGCCTTTGATGACGGGCGTTTGCTTATTTGTAGGCTCTTGCGAGCGGCGTGTCACGGCGGTGGGGTCTTCAAACTCCTCGGCCATTTTGTAGCTGGCTTCCACACGGTCGAGGCGTGGGTCGTCGTGCTTCAGACGCTCCAACTTGTAGTTCGGTGTTTCCAGTGTCTTGTTAGGCACGAGCAACACGTTCAAGCGTTGTTGGATTTCAATCTTGGCAATTTCAGTGCGCTTTTCGTTCAACAAGAACGACGCCACTTCCACCGGCACTTGAGCGTACACGGCAGCCGTGTTGTCCTTCATGGACTCTTCTTGAATGATGCGCAAGATTTGCAGAGCCGAGCTCTCAGTGTCACGCACGTGGCCAGAGCCGCCGCAGCGTGGGCAAGGAATGGATGCACCTTCGCTCAGCGCAGGGCGCAGGCGTTGGCGGCTCATTTCCATCAAGCCGAATTTGCTGATGGTGCCAAATTGCACGCGGGCGCGGTCGTGGCGCAAGGCTTCGCGCAAGCGGTTTTCCACGTCACGGCGGTTGCGGCTTTCGTCCATGTCAATGAAGTCGATGACGATCAGGCCGCCCAAGTCGCGCAAGCGCATTTGGCGGGCCACTTCGTCGGCGGCTTCGAGGTTGGTGCGGGTCGCGGTTTCTTCGATGTCGCCGCCTTTGATGGCGCGTGCCGAGTTGACGTCCACCGAGACCAAGGCTTCGGTGTGGTCAATCACAATCGCCCCGCCTGATGGCAGGTTGACGGTGCGGGCGTAGGCCGATTCGATTTGGTGTTCGATTTGGAAGCGGCTGAACAGCGGGGTTTCGTCGCTGTAGCGCTTCACGCGAGCGGCGTGCTCAGGCATGACGTGGGCCATGAACTGGTGCGCTTGCTCGTAGATGTCATCGGTGTCGATCAAGATGTCGCCGATGTCATGGTTGAAGTAGTCGCGGATGGCGCGGATGACCAAGCTGGATTCTTGATAAATCAAGAACGCGCCTTTGGCACCCTTGGCACCGTCGATGGCGGTCCACAACTTGAGCAAGTAGTTCAAGTCCCATTGCAACTCAGGGGCGCTGCGGCCAATGCCCGCGGTGCGCGCGATGATGGACATCCCCTTTGGGTATTCCAATTGGTCCATCGCTTCTTTGAGCTCGGCGCGATCGTCGCCCTCGATGCGGCGGCTAACACCACCACCACGTGGGTTGTTGGGCATGAGCACCACATAGCGACCCGCCAAGCTGATGAAGGTGGTGAGCGCCGCGCCTTTGTTGCCGCGCTCTTCTTTTTCGACTTGGACCAAGAGTTCTTGGCCTTCTTTGATGACGTCTTGAATGCGTGCTTGGCTAGGTGAGACGCCTTCAGAGAAATACTGCTTGGAGATTTCTTTGAAGGGCAAAAAGCCGTGGCGGTCTTCGCCGTAGTCCACAAAGCAAGCTTCGAGCGATGGCTCGACGCGGGTCACAACGGCTTTGTAGATGTTGCCTTTGCGCTGTTCGCGGCCTTCGATTTCAATTTCATAGTCGAGCAGTTTTTGGCCGTCGACAATGGCCAGGCGGCGTTCTTCCGACTGGGTTGCATTAATAAGCATCCGTTTCATGATGCGGTTCCTTCACGTGTCAAATCATCACAGGCCCATGACGGGCCAACGATGCCTGAGGGACGTCAGAGAACGAAGGGAATTGCCGCTGAGACCGTCGCCTCCACGCTAATCAATGTGAGATCAGCGCAGGGGACGGTGGGTGGGCGCGTGGATAAGGGCAAGAAGTCGCGGTTGTCCTGTTGTCGAGTGCGTGGCTTGATGAGCCGGTGCAGGGGAGACAGGGCTGGTCCAGCTGGCATAGGTGCGACGCGCAACGCTGCACACAGTCGGTGGCAAAAGCCACTCTGTGCAGAGTTCCATCAACATCAACATTGCCACAACCATCGTTTTTGCTTCTTGCAGTAATCCGTCATGAAGGCTTTTCAAAAGAACCTCCACAACTTGGGGTATTCCGTTTCAGTGTTTTCTGAGCGTCGGCTCAACTTTTGGGGCGCGGGCCACTCAGTCTCTTGGGTACTGGGTCTGCGTCGCGGGCACAAAAGGGGCATCGACCTTACCGCGTTCGTCAGTACATGGTCTAATCTCTGTTAAATCAAGCACTTAGAGCAAAACGCTGGTGAATCACATTATAGGGGCTTCGGCCCCAACCCCCGCCCCCTCGGTAAAAACACTGACTGTCGACGAAGACTCGGCCGGTCAGCGCCTGGACAACTTTCTCATGCGCCACCTCAAGGGGGTGCCGAAAACCCACGTCTACCGCATCATCCGCTCCGGCGAGGTGCGTGTGAACAAGGGCCGCGCCTCGGCCGAGCAACGGGTGGAGGTGGGTGATTTGGTGCGTTTGCCGCCCGTTCGCGTGTCGGCCCAAGTGCAGGCCAAGGCCGATGCCCCCGCCCCAGCACGTGAATTTCCGGTGCTGATGGAAGACGAGGCCATGATGGCCATCGACAAACCCGCAGGCGTGGCCGTGCACGGCGGCAGCGGCGTGAGCTTTGGCGTGATTGAGCAACTGCGCCGCGCCCGTCCCGCTTTGGCTAACCTCGAATTGGTGCACCGCCTCGACCGTGAAACCTCGGGCGTGCTGCTGGTGGCGAAAAAGCGCAGCGCACTTAAAAACCTGCAAGACCAGTTCCGCGACCGCGAAACGGGCAAAACCTATTTGGCCTTGGTGCTCGGCCTGTGGCCATCGAACAAAAAGGTGATTGACTCGCCCTTGATGAAATACACCATTCCAAACGGCGTGGGTGAGGGCGAACGCCGCGTCAAAGTGGTGGGCAAAGATGACCCGAATGGCATGCGTTCCATCACGCTGGTGCGTGTGGCGCGCACCGTGGGCCCTTACACGCTGCTGGAAGTCACCATCAAAACTGGCCGTACCCACCAAATTCGCGTGCACTTGGCCAGCCAAGGCCACCCGATTGCGGGTGACGACAAATACGGCGACTTTGAGCACAACAAACTCTTGCAGAAGATGGGCCTCAAGCGCATGTTTTTGCATGCGTGGCAGCTCAAGTTCCAGCATCCGCAAAGCCATCGCCCCGTCAGCTTGCAAGCGCCACTGCCGCCTGAGCTGAAAAACTTCGTGGATGGCATTCAGCCGCCCATCATTCAACCCCACCTCGACGTATGAGCACACGCCCACGCCAGTTTGATTTGATCGCCTTCGATTGGGATGGCACGCTGTTTGATTCCACCCAAATCATCACCCGCTGCATTCAATTGGCCGTGGTGGATGTGGGTGGGGCTAAGCCCACGGACGAGGCGGCGTCGTATGTGATTGGCATGGCCCTGATGCAAGCGCTGGCCCATGCCGCGCCCGATGTGCCGCAAGACAAATACCCGCTGTTGGGTGAGCGCTACCGCTTCCACTACATGTTGCACGCCAACGACATCGCCTTGTTTGATGGCGTCTTGCCTTTGCTGGCCGCTTTGCGCGAACGCCACCACTGGTTGACGGTGGCGACTGGCAAAAGCCGCCGTGGTTTGGATGAAGCCTTGCACACGTCCGAACTCAAAGGTGTGTTCGATGGCTCGCGCACCGCAGATGAAACTGCGGGCAAGCCCCACCCACGCATGCTGCACGAGTTGATGCGCGAGTTTGGTGTGGAGCCCGAGCGCACCTTGATGATTGGCGACACCACGCATGACCTGCAGATGGCGGTGAATGCGGGTTGTGCCAGTGTGGGCGTGAGCTACGGCGCACACGACCACGGCCAGTTTGAACCCTTGAACCCACGATTTATCGCGCACTCTGTGAAGGAGTTGCACGACTGGTTGTTAGCCAACGCTTGATCGCCATGACTGACCTTGCTTCGCAAAACATTCCTCTTTGCAACAGCGCCGATTTGGCCGAAGGTGGCCGCGCTGTGCCGTTTGACGTGGTGTATGCCGGCCAAACTTGCCGTGCCTTTGCCATCCGCTTTGAGGGCCAGCCGCATGCCTATCTCAACCGCTGCACCCATGTGGCGATGGAGATGGACTTTCAGCCCGACCAGTTTTTCGATGCCTCGGGCCGTTGGCTGCTGTGCGCCACCCATGGGGCCGAGTACGCGCCTGACACGGGCGAGTGCGCCGGCGGTCCTTGCCGAGGTGGACTGATCAAAATTGAACTGAGCGAGGCCGATGGTGTTGTCCACTGGCATACTGCGTACAACTTGAAACCTTTTGAATTTCTAGATTAATTTGCGAAAACCTACTGATATGTCTGAGCACCACGAAAACCAAGAAAAACCCAGCCACAAAACGGTGTGGGAGCGTGACACCTTAGAGCGCTTGGCGTTTGCCACGCTGGCCGAGCAGCGTGCCAGCCGCCGCTGGCGCATCTTTTTCCGCTTTGCATGGTTGGCTTTGATCATCGTGTTGCTGTGGACAGGTGCCCACAAAGGTGGCATGGGTGGCTCTAGCCCCAGCCAGCCACACACCGCAGTGGTGGCCATCAAAGGCGAAATCGCCGATGGTGCCGATGCCAGTGCCGAGTGGGTGGTCACAGCTTTGCGCGCAGCGTTTGAAGACGAAGGCTCGCAAGCGGTGGTGTTGCAAATCAACTCGCCCGGCGGTAGCCCTGTGCAAGCCGGCATCATCAACGACGAAATTCGCCGCTTGAAAGAAAAGCACAAGAAGCCTGTGTACGCTGTGGTGGAAGAATCTTGTGCCTCAGCGGCGTATTACATCGCCGTGGCTGCCGACGAAATTTATGTGGACAAAGCCAGCATCGTGGGCAGCATTGGTGTGCTCATGGACGGTTTTGGTTTCACCGGTTTGATGGACAAACTCGGCGTGGAGCGTCGTTTGATGACGGCGGGCGTGAACAAAGGTTTCTTAGACCCGTTCAGCCCACAAACCAAAAACCAACGCGCCCATGCGCAAACTTTGCTTGACCAAATTCATCAACAGTTCATCCAAGTGGTGCGCGATGGCCGTGGCAAGCGTTTGAAAGAAACGCCAGAGCTCTTCAGCGGTTTGTTCTGGAGCGGTGAGCAAGCGGTGGAGCTTGGTTTGGCCGATGGTTTAGGCAACCTCGACTATGTCGCTCGCGAAATCGTGAAAGCCGAAGACGTGATTGACTACACCCGTCACGAAAACGTGGCCGAGCGTTTGGCTAAGCGCTTTGGTGCAGCGATGGGCGAAGGTGCGGTGCGTGCGCTGCAAACCATGCCCCAAGTGCGTTGATTTGCACTGATTTGCTACAAAAGAAAAAGGCTCCGACTGGAGCCTTTTTTCATGGTGGCTGTGCCGCGTTATTTACCAATCAAAAACACCGTTGGGTCACCCGAGATTTGTGCCTTCCCTGCACTGCGCCAAGCCTGCACGGTTTTGCATTGCACCTGCATGTTGGCCATGGTCAAACCGCTGGCGCGGGCCAGGCGGGTGTTGCCTTGTAGGCCATTCACCAGCGCGTCCCACAGGGCTTGGTTGCGGTAGGGCGTTTCGATGAACATTTGCGTTTGGCCGTGTTTGGCGGCGAGATTTTCCAGCTCGCGCAAGCGCTGCGTGCGTGCTGCGCCGTCTTGTGGCAAGTAGCCCACAAACGCAAAGTTTTGCCCGTTCAGCCCGCTGGCAGCCAAGGCCAGCAACAAAGACACAGGGCCGACCAGTGGCACGACGCGAATGCCCAGCTCATGCGCAGCGCGCACCACGGACGAACCCGGGTCTGCCACCGCAGGCATGCCCGCTTCGCTGACCAAACCCACATCGTGGCCTGCCAATGCGGCTTTGAGCAGGGGCTTGGCATTAAAGTCACCTGTGTGGTCGCCTTTTTTGTGCACCTCGCGGGGCAGCTCGGTGATGGTGTTTTCTTGAATGGTTTTGGCAAGTGGCACATGGGCGTCCACGCGCTTCAAAAAGGCGCGTGTGCTTTTGGCGTTCTCGGTGATCCAGTGCGTCACGCTCGCGGCCACACGCAAGGTTTCTTGCGGCAGCACGTCGGTGATGGGGGCTTGGGTGTCACAGCCAAAGTCCAGCGGTGTGGGCACAAGATAGAGCGTGCCTTTTTGGGGTGTGGTGGTCATGGCTTCATCGCTCCCAGCAGGTCAATGCCCGCCGCGCGCAGCAAGCGGGCCGTGCGAATCATGGGCAAGCCAATGAGGGCGGTGGGGTCGTCGTTGTCGATGGCATCGAGCAGGGCAATGCCAAGGCCTTCGCTTTTGGCGCTACCGGCGCAGTCGTAGGGTTCTTCGGCGCGTAGGTAGGCTTCAATTTCGGCATCGCTCAGCTCACGAAAGCGCACTTTGATTTGCGCGAGCTCGGTTTGTTCAAAACCGCTGGCTTGGCACACCACGGACACGGCGGTTTGAAACACCACGGTTTGGCCGCGCATTTTTTGCAGCTGGAGCACGGCGCGTTCATGGGTGCCGGGCTTGCCTAGCGGCTTGCCGTTGAGGTCAGCCACTTGGTCTGAACCAATCACCACCGCGTTGGGGTGAAGAGCCGCCACCGCTTTGGCTTTGGCTAAAGCGAGGCGCATGGCCAAGTCGCTAGGCGCTTCGCTGGGGTGAGGTGTTTCGTCCACATCAGGGCTGACCACGTCAAAAGGCACACGCAAGCGTTGCAGCAATTCACGGCGGTATCGGGAGGTGGAGCCCAAAATCAGGGCGCGTTGGAGCTTAGACATGGATGGATTCTCTTACACTGGCGCGCATGCAAAAACCAAAGAACCTTCACGCCCTCGATGTCAAAGCATTTGCCAAAGCGCAAATGCACCTAGAGGGCGACACCCCCGTGGTCGAGTTTGAGCGCTTGGCTGCAGACTGCATGGGCGAGGTGATGGGCCATGTGGCTTGGTCTGCCCAAGGTGCAATCGAGCCAGACCAAAGTGGCAAAGACGCCACTTGGTTGCACTTGGAGGCCAAAGCTACCGTGCCATTGACCTGTCAGCGCTGTTTGCACCCCGTGCCCGTGGAGTTGTTGATTGAGCAAGATTTCCGTTTCGTGGCCGATGAAGCCACGGCGGTGGCTGAAGACGATGAGTCGGAAGAAGACCTGTTGGTCCTGGAAGACAGCTTTGATTTGATGGGGCTGATTGAAGACGAGCTGCTGATGAGCTTGCCTTTGGTTCCCATGCATCCAGCATGTCTGAGTGAGCAGGCGCCAACTTCGAAAGAGGAAGAGGCCATCTTGGCCGAGGCCAAACCCAACCCATTTGCCGTGCTGGCGTCGCTCAAAACGCGCAAGCACTGAGCGACGAGGAGTTGGGCTATAATTTCAGGCTTCGCGTCACGCTGACCCTTGGTTAGTTAGTGGCCCAACGGTTTACCAACATTTAGTTCCAGGAGCCAATCATGGCTGTTCAACAAAACAAAAAATCTCCTTCCAAGCGCGGCATGCACAACTCGCACACAGCGTTGACAGCTCCCGGTACAGCCGTTGAGCCAACGACTGGTGAAGTGCACTTGCGTCATCACATCAGCCCCACCGGTTTCTACCGTGGTCGCAAAGTGTTGAAGACCAAGTCTGAAGCCTAATTACTTCGCACCTCATTGGCCCGTGGCTGTCTTTGGCGCCTCGGGCTTTTGTTTTTTTGACGAGAAGAAACCTGCATGACCACTCTGGCTGTTGATTGCATGGGTGGCGACCATGGCCCGCGCGTCACGCTGTTGGCCTGTCGCCGTTTCTTAGACACGCACCCAGATGCCAAGCTCTTGCTGGTGGGTCTGCCAGATGCGCTGTCATCTTTCTCGCATCCTCGTGCGCAAGTGGTCGCGGCCTCCGAAGTGGTGGCCATGGATGACCCCATCGAAGTCGCCTTGCGCCGCAAAAAAGACTCGTCCATGCGTGTGGCGATTGAGCAAGTCAAGAGCGGTGCTGCCCAAGCGGTAGTATCTGCTGGCAACACGGGTGCATTGATGGCGATCGCACGCTATCTTCTGAAAACCATCGACGGCATCGACCGTCCAGCCATTGCGGGCCGGATGCCCGACTTCAAAGGTGGCGGCACGACCATGCTCGATTTGGGTGCCAATGTTGATTGCACGCCGCATCACTTGTTGCAATTTGCAGTCATGGGTTCGGCCCTTGTTTCGGTGCTCGACAACATCGACAGCCCCACGGTGGGTTTGTTGAACATCGGCGAAGAAGACATCAAAGGCAATGAAGTCATCAAAAAAACAGGCGAACTGCTGCGAACTGCGGCTAACTCTGGTGACTTGAACTTCTACGGCAATGTCGAAGGCACCGATATTTACCAAGGCACGGTCAATCTGATCGTGTGTGATGGCTTTGTTGGTAATGTGGCCTTGAAAGCCAGCGAAGGCTTGGCGCACAAGATCAGTGAAACGTTGAAAAATTCGTTTACACACAACATCTTTACGAAAATTGCCGCCATCTTTGCTTATCCGGTTCTTTCTGACTTTAAGGATAAGGTTGATCACCGACGCTACAACGGTGCGGCGTTGCTGGGCTTGAACGGCATCGTTTTCAAGAGCCACGGCTCGGCTGATGATGTGGCCTTTGGTACTGCTTTGAACCGCGCGTATGATGCAGCCCACCATAACTTGCTCGAACGTGTGCGTTCTCGCATTGCCCATGCGGCTCCT
>Ga0213922_1000216_pt1 | contig 33755 bp, 47 predicted proteins | sample McNCre2917MG_FD_165060 | JGI IMG/M metagenome (GOLD analysis project Ga0213922, IMG submission 165060) | Freshwater microbial communities from McNutts Creek, Athens, Georgia, United States - 29-17 MG | ecosystem: Environmental > Aquatic > Freshwater > Creek | place: USA: Georgia | collected... | reverse complement strand
TATTAGAGCATAGCAATCTTATAGTTTTAGATTTTGATAAGGTTAAAGACTTAGGCAGCAAGATTGAAGATATTATCCAACATTCTTTTATTTATGCTTGTTGGATTTCGCCAAGTGGTACAGGTATTAAGGCACTTGCCAAAGTTAAAGATGGCTCAAAACATCGTTTACACTACGCAGCTTTACAAGATATATTTACCGACTTAGATAGTAGTGGCTCAAATGAAAGTAGGGCGTGTTTTGAAAGTTATGACCCTAATATTTATATCAACGAAAACGCCACAGCATTTGCTCAAATAAAGGAAACAATAATCACAGGTTCAACCGAAATAAAAAGTACCGATGAAACTTTTGAACTCATAAAAAAATGGTTGGCTAAACGTAATGATTATTTTACAAATGGAAATCGCAATCTTTTTGTTTTCAAATTAGCTTCAGCTTGTTGTAGATTTGGCATTGATGAAAGTGTTGCACGTTCATTAATTAAGTTTGAAATTAATTTTGGTGGTGGTTATACTGAGCGTGAGTTTAACGCATCTATTCGCTCAGCATATCGCAGTAATAAATTTAACACAGCTACATTTAATAATAAACAAATAGCAGTTGATATTACTACTAACTTAGAACTTGTATTACCTAAATTACCTGAATTTCCTTTACATATATTTCCTGGTCCTATTGCTAACTCAATTTTAGAAGTTTGTGAAGCTCGAAGTCTTTGCCCATCATTTGTTGCAACAGCAGGATTGTGGACCGTCTCAGCTTTGGCTGGCAGTAGATATGTGAGCGAATTTAACGGCGACGGCAAAAATATTCTATTCGCTTTGCTTATTGCACCTGTGAGCGTTGGTAAAACTCCAGCATTTAAAGTGATGTGCGAAACACCTTTAAAAGAAATACAAAGCCACTTCGACAAACAATTTGATGCAGACTTAAAAGCCTGGCAAGTGGCTCAAATGGAAGCTAAACATAATAAACAATCATTTGAAAAGAAACGCCCAAGCCGTTTTATTCCTATTGCAGTAGATGGAACAACTGAAGGATATATTTCAAAATCTATGGTACAACCTAATGGTATTGGCGTTTACCAGGATGAAGCTGAAACAATCCTAAACGCTGGTAGTTTCAAAAGCAATAACGATGCTATTAGTTTTTTCACACAGGCATTTAGTGGTGGTAGGACCACTCAAATTAGAGCAGATGAAACTAAGGAACGTGTAGTGGCAAATCTTAATCTAAACTTATTAATGGGTACACAACCGAGCCGACTTAAAAACATATTTACTGAAGATAAATTGAGTAGTGGTTTTGCATCCAGGTTCTTAATGGTTGAAAGTGATTATATTGAATTGAATACCGATATTGACCCATTCAGCAAAGGACGTGAGATGTGCCAAGATTGGAGTGATATTGTTAGATATTTGTTTAATGCTGGTTATGAATACAACTCACATTTAATGCAAACAAATATCCATATCACATTTGATGCCAAAGAGTTATATAGAAAATATTATAAAGAAAATTTGAACGCTGCAAATGATAGAATTTTAAATAAAGTAGAACAATATATTATAGGTACTGAAGCTAAGATGACTGCGTATTTTCCAAGACTTTGTCAAATAATAGCAATACTACACAATCCTGAAACGCCACAAATAACAGCTGAAATAGTACAATATGCTTATGATGTTTATAGATACTATGCTAATTCGACTATTAAAATAATAAGCCAGTTAAATGGAGAAATTGAAACAGGTTTAACAGGTGATTATAAATTACTTTATGAAACTTTACCTGAGCAATTTACTTCAAAGGATGCAGCTACTATTTGCGAAAAATTACATCTAAATAAAAGAAAGTTTGAATATTGGACGGCAAAAAAAGATTTCAAACGATACTTTTCCAAATTAAAACAAGGTGAATTTTTTAAAACTTAAACGGCTAAATGCCGTTTTTTTTATGACTTTTACGATAGTTTACGATAAATTTACGATAATGAAACTCAATGTAGTAAAGCGTTTACGATATTTACGACGTATTTCTATAAGTATATATTTTAATAATATATATTTAAGAAAAAAAAAGAATATGCACTTTGTAGAAAAACATCGTAAACATCGTAAATATATGAATATCAATAAATTATAATCGTAAAAGTATCGTATTTATACCGTATATCATCGTAAATATTTGATTATCAATAAATTAAAATAAATTTGGAATTATAAAAATAATTTATTATAGATTTGCAAAGTGAATGAATAAAGAATTGTTAGATATTTACAACTCAACAGAAGTAGCTGCCGTAGTTACTCGATGTTTTAACGGCGAAGATTGTAAACAAGATGTATTTACCGAACTTCTAACAAAAGATGAAAGTTACTTTGAAAATATAAAAGATTTAAAAAGTTATGTTGTAAAAAGTATTTTTAACAAAAGTAAAAAGCAAGTAACTTATGAAGATATTGATAAATGCGACGGAAAGGCAGTAAATTTTGATTTTAAAACAAAAATAGATACAAAGTGCCTAACATGGTTTGAAAGTGAAATTTTAGAACTATATTTGCATTTTGGAAGTTATGGGAAAGTAAGCAATTACACAACTATTCCAAAATCAACTATTTTCAACACAATGACCAGAATAAGAAATAAATTAAAACATTACTTATGATACCTTTTTTAATCGAGCGTCAGTTTCAATATCAACGTTCTAAGCTGAAAATAGATGTTTATCTTAGCGGTTATGAAGCAAAGGAATATCAAAGACTTGCAAAAGAAATTGACCCACAAAGATACTTTACAGTATACTCATGCAACGATTGTATAAAAACATTAATCATATTTGTATTTGAAAATTATGGCAAAGACAAAAACAAAGCCAATAGGCAGACCGAAAAAAATACAGACACCACAGGAAATGATGGAGCTGTTCATGAAGTACAAAACGAAAACAAAGAACAACCCAATAACATTTAAAGACTGGGTAGGCGGTATGGGTAAAATGGTTATTAGAGAAAAGGAACGACCATTAACATTAGATGGTTTTTATATTTTTGGCTGGGAAAATGGAATAACCTTAGACCATTATTTTAAGAACACAGATAATGCTTATGCTGATTTTTGCCCTATCTGCTCTCATATAAGGCTTGAAATAAGAAACGACCAAATAGGCGGTGGCATGGCTGGTATATATAACCCATCAATAACACAGCGATTAAATAACCTTGTAGAGAAAACACAAACCGAAATAGTTGAGCAGCCTTTATTCCCAAATGATTAAAAAATAAACAATGAAAAAAATATTATTAATAGCAGCATTAGCTTTTATTAGCTGCCAAAAGTCAACAAGTAAAGTAAGTAGTAATACATTAATGCTTAACAATTGGTACACGTTTTGGAACACAAACCAAACGTACACACGAAAATTAAATATCACATACAACTGCGACACAACGCAAGGTAAAAATTTATTAGTTCTTGAAGATGGAGTTTACTTAACAACCATTACATTAAAAAAACCACAGGAAACAATTGATGTTACAGATTTGTACAGTTGCGAAAAGTGTGTAACTTACTACACATTTATTTTTGAACATAAAGACGGAAGCGATGAAGAGTTAGGTAAATTTAAAACGCAATAAATGTTTAAACGTACCACAGCAGTAAATAAGATTTTATCCCTTAAAAAATTTGTTAGAGCCGTTCAAGGTGGTACAAGTGCAGGTAAAACATTCTCCATTATCCCTATTCTCATCGATAAAGCAGCTAAAATTCCACAAACTGAAATTAGCATAGTTGCTGAAAGCATACCACATCTCAAACGTGGTGCAATGAAAGATTTTATTAAAATAATGAAGTCAACAAGTCGCTGGGTTGATAGTAGATTTAACGCTACCGACTTCAAATATACTTTTGCCAACGGCTCACAAATAGAGTTTTTTAGTGCCGATAGCGATGCAAAGTTACGTGGTGCCAGGCGTGATTGGTTGTATATGAATGAGTGCAACAATATGACATTCCACGCCTATAATGAATTAGCTAGCAGGACCAAGCAAGGTGTATATTTAGACTGGAATCCTACAAATGAGTTTTGGTTTCACGAACATTTGCAGCGTGATAATGATGTTGATTTTTTAATTATCAATTACTTAGATAATGAAAGCTGCCCTGAAAGTGCGTTAAACTTCATATTGAAAGCAAAAGAAAAGGCAAAGAATAGTGATTATTGGGCCAACTGGTACAAAGTATATGGGTTAGGAGAAATAGGTAGTTTGCAAGGGACTATATTTCAATTTAACATAGTTAAAGACATTCCAACAGGTGCTGAATATATTGCAATGGGTTTAGACTGGGGGTATAGCAGCGACCCTACGGCACTAATTGAAGTGTATAAATACAATAATGAATTGTACATTAATGAATTGATATTTGCTACACAACTTACTAACTCAATGATATTGCAGCAAATGAAGTCGTTAGGGTTAAGTGTTCACTCAAAAATAATCGCCGATAGTGCAGAGCCTAAAAGTATTGCAGACTTTGTTTATGGTGGTTATACCAATATACAAGCTGCAATGAAAGGCAGAGATAGCATAATTAACTCAATAGATGTTTTGCAAGGTTACAAATTGAATGTAACTGAACGCAGCACAAACATAATCAGCGAACTACGAAAATACTCATGGGCAACTGATAAAACTGGTAAACAATTAAACGAGCCTATTGATGAATACAACCATAGTATTGATGCTTTGCGATATATAGCTTTGAACTGCCTAAAATCTAAAGGCGGTTTTTATTTGTAAATTTACGGAAACGATTGCACATTTTTTTACTCTTTATATTATAAAAATGACTATTGAACAATATCAAGAACTTTACAGAATACAACAAAGTAAATTTGATGATGTTGATAAAATGGCTTTAATGGTGTGTTGCTTATTCAACATTGAGCCAGTAAAAGTTAACGAAATGCCACCTAAAAAGTTTTTAAGAAAGGTTACTAAGTTGACAAAGCAATTTGAGAATGTAAAGCAAAAGTGGTGGCAAAAAAGAAAGGTTGAAATTGATGCAACTAAATTAACGGCAGGGCAGTTTATAGAATTGCAGCATTGGATGAAAGATGATATTGTAAGCAATTTGCATTTGATAGTAGCAAGTATTTTACTTAAACGTAGCGAACATAAACAAGATACTGAGCGAGTAAGCAACGATAGTGTTGGCAAATATTTAACCGATACTATGCAATTAATTGAAAGTTTAAAAGATTTGTTAGAAACATACAAAGGATTATTCCAAGATGATGAAGATAAGGAAGTAGAAACGCATCGCTTTATTGAGCAGTATGGTTGGTTATTTAGTATTGAAAGTGTTGCAGAGTATTTAAGGATTACTATTAACCAAACTTATGAGATAGGAATATTAGAGTTTTTAAACGCTTTGGTATATTTAAAAGGCAAAGGCAAGTATAACGAATGGCTAAGCAAACAAAAGTAAATAAGCAGTTAGCACAGGTTAGTGATTTGATTGACTTAAAAATGCAGTCAACACAAAAGTTTGTGCCATTTGAAAATGATGACTTAGTAAGCATACTACAACGTTGTGGCGTTATTTATAGCGATTTATTAGCACAGGAATTAAACAATGTAGATGCTGTAAGTAGTGGAGTATTAGCAGATAGCATACAGCCTTTAGATGTTGAAATTAATGGCAATATTTACCGAATAGAAATTGAAGCAAAAACATACGCTCAATTTATTGATAGGGGTGTAAATGGGTGGGCAAATAGTCGTGGTAGTAAATATAGCTTTAAAACGAAAGGCGTTGCACCACAATCGCCAATGGTTAAAAGCCTTGAAGCATACATAAAACGTGAAGGATTAAGTGCACGGAATGTAAAAGTAGCTATTAGTGAGCGTGAGCGTAAAGGACAAAAGATGTTACCAGCTACAACAAAAGCTGCAATGCAAATGGCCTTTATGGTAAAAAGACAAGGTATTAAGCATACACACTTTTGGGAACGTGCAACACAACGAGCGATACCTATTATTCAAGATGAGATAGGTAAACAATATAAGATTTCAATAATAAATTATTTAGTACAATGACAATAATAAGTCAACCAGTAGAATATCAATCAATCAATTTTCCACTTGTATATACTGTATATGATGCTGGATATACTCAAGATAATTACAAATATGTATTTGAAGTTTGGATTGATGGGACAAAAGTATTTTCAGCTAAAATATTTCCTGATAATAATGGTTATGGCTCATTTGATGCAAGTAGTATTGTTAGGCAATATGCTAATTTAGAATTGAAACCTGAAACAACAGTAAGGGAATTTTTATGTAAAGATGTGCAAATAAAGATTAGAGAAGAAGTAGGTGGTTATTTAAGTAGTGTATTAGCAACAAGTACAGCTATAAATGTATTCAATTATTATCAAGGTAGATTTGATACCGTTTTAATTGCAGATAAATTTAAGGATTATGAAAATAGAATATTAACCGACCGACCATTTATTAAAATACCTGAGAATTGTACCACATTTTACATCCCTTTTTATGATAGTACAAATAATCTAATATCAGTTAGTTTAGATGATGCTGGTACATCGTTTGGAGTTACGCCAACAACAACTGACCCTAATTGCCAAAATATCAATATAGCCGATTTAACTATTGGATACGATGACACATTAATAATCAATAGTGAAATAGGACAAAATATAAAATGCTATGTTGAATGTGCTGGATTATATGATAATTACATAGTGCATTTCTTAAACAAGTGGGGTGGTTATGAGAGTGTATTGTTCAATAAGGTTTCACGCAAAACATACGACATACAACGTAAAGACTTTCAACAAAATATATTTGAAATAAATAGTAGTGGTGCTGTAATATTTAAAGATAACAACATCCTAAAAAGACAAAAGAAAACGTTTGCGACACGTTGGAATGAAAAATTAAAACTATCTACAGACTTATTAACAAATGAAGAATATCAATGGTTGCAACAACTTATATTAAGTACTGATATTTATGTGCAAAAATTAGGGGAAACTGTTATTTACCCTTGTACATTAACTGATACTAACTATGAATTTAAGGAAATAATAGTCGATGGATTAACGCAACTTACAATTAATATCGAATTTGGGCAACAATACAAAACACAATATAACTAATGGTAGAGATATTTGTTGAAAATAACAAGGTAGATGTGAGCGAAGATTTTAGCACTTTGCTTTCGTTTAGCATAGATGATGTAAAAGACTTTGGTGCAAAGAATACTACATATTCCAAAACTATTGTATTGCCTGGCACTAAAAGAAATAATGTTGTATTTGGCAATATATTCGAAGTTACGGCAGGTAGCACTTACGACCCTGCATCTAAAAATGTAAACTATAATTTCAACGCAGCCGTTGCAGCTAAGTGTTATATATTCCAAAGTAATTTTCAAGTATTCAAAGGGATATTAAGAGTAATGAAGATTACTATTGATGATGGCTTTATTGAATATGAAGTAAGTGTATTTGGCGAATTAGGTGGGTTTGTCAACAAGATAGGTAGTAAGAAATTAGAAGATTTAGATTTTAGTGAATACGATGCAAATTATACACTTGCAAATATTGTAAGTAGTTGGACTAATTACAATACAGGTAGTGGAGTATATTATCCTTTAATTGATTGCGGTAATGCAAGTACTGATAAACACGATTTTGATTATAAGACTTTCAAACCAGCTTTTTTTGCTAAGGAATATATTGATAAAATATTTGCTGCGAGTGGATATACTTATGACTGTGAATTGTTTAGTGGAACAAGCGTAGCTGCACAAAGATTTCAAAGGTGTATAATACCACATAATCAAAGATATTTACAAGGTTATGCAAATGATTTGTTAGATGCTTTAACTGTGATGAAATATGATAGTAAATATCATAGTTTTGAAGATGGCGAAGATACAAGTTTGCCTTTTTTTACAGGTCATTCAAGAAAATATATATTTGATGAATATCCAGTTGCTTTGGATACTATTAATTTAATTTCTGGATTTAGTTATAATTCAACTACAAAAAAATTAAAATATATCGGCTCTAATCCTATAACTATTGATATTAATCAAATAGTAAGTTTTTTTGATTGCAGTTGGTTTTATTACGCAAATTATGATATTAAGTATAGAAATAAAATAGAATTATTTGTTAATACAACAGTTGTAAAAAAACACTTATTCGCCAATGCTATTATCTCAAATGATAGTATAACTAATATTACTATACAACCCAATGATGAAATATATGCAGTTGCTACTATATATAACGAGTATAGGGGGTTAATACCTGACCCTTATTATGCTTATACATGGTTTGCTATTCAATTATACAAATTGACTATACGTTCAAATGTACCAGTATTAGTACCTATTATTTTAGGTAGTTTATTTTCAGCAAATAAAGCATTGCCACAAAATGTACTACAAAAGGATTTTTTAAGTAGTATATTTAAGCTATTTAATTTATATGTTTTCGAAGACCCACAAAATGATAAGTTATTAAAAATTGAGCCGTTTGTTGATTTTTATGTTGATGCTGAAGTGATAGATTGGAGCAATAAATTAGATAGAAGTAAACCTATTTCATTAACTCCTATGAGCGAATTGAACGCTCGATTTTACAATTTTGCATATAAAGAAGATGGAGATTACTATAACGATACTTACAAAAAAAGACACAAAGAGCCTTATGGCACTTATCAATATGATAGTGAGTTTGAATTCGCAAAGGAAACAACAAAGGTGGAATTGATATTTAGTCCTACTCCTTTAGTAGGTGTAAGCGGAGAAGACAAAGTTATTAGTGCTATAATGAAAAGAACAGGCAATGTAGTTGGTACTGGAGAAGATATTACAGATAGTAACATAAGAATATTACAAGCTAAAAAAATTGATGGCGTTAGTTCGTGGGATATTAAAGACGGCACAACAGTATTAGGCAGTTATACTTCATATCCTTATGCAGGACACTTTGACGACCCTGATGCACCAGCTAATGACTTGAATTTTGGAGTGCCGAAAGAATTGTTTTATGAGTTGTCAACAGGTGCTTTAAATGTCAATCAATTCAATGTGTATTGGAGTAGCTATATGAGTGAGATAACCGATAAGGATAGTAGGTTGTTTGAAGCTACGTTTAAGTTGGATTACAAAGACATTTACAATTTAGATTTCAGCAAGTTAATCTATATTGATGGGCAGTTGTATCGTATCAATAAGATAAGTGATTACAATACAAACATTGAAGATACTTGCAAAATTTCATTATTAAAAATTATAAATAGAATATACTAATGGCAGATGATATAAAAATACAAGGGTCGATAAATATAGATACTAGCGGTGCAAAGTCAGGTGTTGAAGATGCAAAGAAAAGCATTGAAGGTGCAGGGGATGCCTTAGAAAAAACAGGGCAAAAAGCTAATCAATCAACAGGATTGTTTAATGGCTTAAAATCTAAATTAGGCGAAAGTGGTGGGGCATTCAAAGAAGTTACAAGTGCAACAGGATTATTTGATAAGGCTTTGAATGTATTAAAAGCCAATCCAATTATATTGGTATTGACCGCTATTGTAGGTATATTGGTTGCAGCTTTCAATAAAATGAAAGATATGGAAGCCGTAAGTGATGCGTTAAATAAGGCTTTTGCAAAAGTTAGTGGAGTGATTACTGTATTAACCAATGCCGTATTAAAGCCATTAATTGATGTTGTAGTTGGAGCGATTAATGTTATTGGGAATTTGGCTACTAAATTGGCAAGTTTTTTCGGAAATGATGTTGCTATGTCTGTTGATAGATTAGGAGAATTGGACGAAAAGTTGGACGATTTGAACGATACTGAAATGGATAGTGCTATTACTAGAGCGGAAAGTAATAGATTGTTACAGGAAACTAGAGACTTAGCTAACGATGCTAATGTTCCTATTAAAGACAGGATTGAAGCATTAAAAAAAGCTGGTAAAATTGAATATGAAGAATTAACAAAAAGCATCCAAATAAACCAGCAGAGAGCAAGTTTTATGCTTGAAAAATTGGCTTTGGAAATTAATGCAAGGGATGAAGTTATTAATAAAATAAGAAGTGGCAATATCGAACAAATGAAAGCTGCAAGGGCTGAATTGATGTTGAATAAAAGTATTAATAAAGATAAGATAAAAGAGATTGATGCACTAATTATAGCAGCCGAAGATGGAGCTGCACAACGTGCAAAAATCAATAAAAAGGTTGAACAAAACGAAAAGTCTTTAATCAAAGAGCAAGAAGCAGCAGACAAAGAACGCAAACAAAAAGCAGCGGACGAACAAAAGAAAGCCGAAGCCGAATTAAAGAAATATTTAGAACTAAAAAGAAAGCTGACAAACGATAATGAACAAGCATTAATAACTGACCAAGTTACTTTAGATATTGCCAAACAACGTGAACAATTAGAGCAGCAGAAAAAACAAATTGAAGGTATCAATGTTAGTAATGAAAAGAAACTTGAATTAATAAAATTAGCTGAACAGTCATTTGCAAATGAGAGTAAAAAAATAAGAGATAAAGCACAAAAAGAAAAGGACGATAAAGAACGAGAAAGTACAATAAAATTCAATGAAGAATTAAGCAAATTAAGAACAGAAAATTTAATTGCAGCAATAAAAGATGAACGAGCAAAAGAACAGGTGCAATTAGATTTAAGCTATGCTGAAAAGTTTGAGAAAGCAAAAGAACAATATAAAAACGATGCAGTAAAACTTGAAGCAGTAAAAGTCGAAATTGCCAACTCCCAAAGAATAGCCCAAGAAAAATTAGAGCAAAAATGGAAGGATGAAGATGACAAAAAGAAGAAAGATAAACAACAAAAAGAAAGTGATTTAGCAAAAGAGTTGAATGATAAAGGGTTAAGCCCTGAAGAATTGGAGTTGCAAAAGTTGGATGACACTTATAAAAAGAAGTTTGAAATAGCTGAAGGCAATGAAGACCTAATGACTGAAACAATTAGGGCTTATGAAGAAGAAAGAACGAGAATAAAGCAAGAAAACGCAGACAAACAAATAGGTATAGCAAGTGGGTTAGCAGGTACTGTAAGTGATGTGATAGGAAAGGAAACGGCAGTAGGTAAAGGATTGGCAATAGCTGAAGCAACTATCAATACATACTTAGCAGCATCACAGGTTTTGCGTGACCCTAAAATGTCATTGTTGGCTAAGATTGCAGGAGTTGCAGCAGCTTTAGCAACAGGTTTTAAAACTGTAAAAGGTATTAGCAGTGTGCAAGTTCCTAAAGGTGGTAGTGGCGGCGGTAGTGCAAGTGTACCAGCACCAATAAGCCCACAACAAGCGAGTACACAATTAAACGCTGCAAGTATTCAAGGAGTAGGTAATGCAGCACAGGGTGGAGTGAATAGAAGTTTTGTTTTGGAGAGTGATATAAGCAACAATCAAGAACGTTTGGCGAGAATACAAAGGGCTGCAAGATTAGGATAAAAAAACCTAAGTAGAAACTCAGGTGTTACTAACAAAAATCAAACGCTTATGAAAAACTTCGATACAAAATTAATAAATAAAATTATATAAAAATGAACAGACCATTATTTGAATTAAAAATTAACGCAAACGTTACCGATGATTTGCAAGTAGATTATGTTGCAGGGGTTGATAAACCAGCTATTGAACGTAATTTTTTAGCGTTTGATGCCCAAAACTTTGTTGAGCCAAATGCTAATGAAAGCAAAGATAATTTTATAAGTAGGTGTATTGCTTACAATATAAATGAAGGTAAAGACGAGCAACAAGCAACGGCTATATGTTACAGCGTATGGGATGAACATTTTGCAGCCGATACTTACGATGATTATCCTAAGGAAGCTACTGAAAATGCTAAGATAGCTTTACGATGGGCGGAAGAAAACGGATGGGGAAGTTGTGGAACGCCAGTAGGTAAACAAAGAGCAAATCAATTAGCCAATAGAGAGCCATTAAGTAGAGAAACTATTGCGAGAATGTCAGCATTTGAAAGACATAGAGAAAATAGCCAAAAAGAATTAGGAGATGGATGTGGTAGATTAATGTGGTTAGCGTGGGGTGGCGATGCAGGAATTGAATGGGCAAAACGTAAACTTGAACAAATAGACAAAGAAAAGTTTGTAGAAGATGTATGCCCAATAGCTACGCAGGATATTAAAGTAAATTTAACTAATAGACAAACTGCTATTAATACTGCACATTACGGTCCGCTTAATCCTAATTTGCCAAATGATGAATATTGGACCGCAAAAGGTAAACAATTTAATACTACCGAAGATGAAGCTAAAAAATCTATATGCGGTAACTGTTCATTTTTTAATGTAGGGAAAAAAATAAAAGATTGTATTGCAAAAGGCATAGGCAATGAATTAGACCCTTATAACGTAATAGATGCTGGAGAGTTAGGATATTGTGAAGCGTTTGATTTTAAATGTGCAAGTAAAAGAACGTGTGATGCGTGGGTAGTAGGAGGACCAGTTACAATGAAAAAAGCAAATACAAACTTCGCTGAAATAAAAGATGAAGAACGTATAGTATTTGGTGCTGCAATGATACCTAATTTAAAGATTTACAGAAAAGACGGCGACAACGAATTCGATGTGTTCTTTAGTGCTGAAACGATAAAAGAAATTGCAGTTAAATTCTTTGCTAAAGGATTTCAAAATAACTTCAACATAATGCACGATGCAGGGCAGCAAATGGATGGCGTAGTATTTTTTCAAAGTGTTATTAAAGATGATACAAAAGGTATTCAAGGATTGCAAGGAGATTATCCAAACGGAACGTGGTTTTTAGGTGCTAAAATTAACAATGATGAAGTATGGAATAAAATTAAGAGTGGAGAGATTAAAGGTTTTAGCGTTGAAGGATTATTTAACTATAAACAAGTGCCTACTGAACAAGAAATGATAGCACAATTAAAAAATGCTTTTAATGAAAATTTAAGTAATGAAATGTTGTTAAATAAAATTATTTCAATCGTAAATGGAACGATTTAATAAAATACATCTCTTAAATATATGGAAATAATTAATCAAATTAAAAAGTTGTTATTCGCTGACGATACAGCTACACCAGTTGCACCTAATCCAGCAACTACTACAACTGAATACAAAACAAAAGATGGGGTTGTTATCGCTATTGATAAATTGGAAGTTGGTGGTATTGCTACTCAAAATGGTGCTCCATTAGCAGATGGTAATTATACTTTAGAAGATGGTACAGTGATTACAATTGCACAAGGTTTGATTAGTGAAGTTGAAACTGCTGCACAAAGTGCTACCGAGCCTATTGATGAAATGAAAAAACAAGTTGCTGCAATGCAATCTCAAATTGATAAATTGAAGAAGGAAAGAGATGAATTGAAAGGAAAATTTGCAGCACAAACTGAAGCCAATAAGTTAATCGTTGAAACTTTAGAAAAATTTGCAGAGCAAACAACTTTAGTGCCTAAAGATGATCCACAAGAAATTTATAGTGGTAATTTCAAAAAAGTTTTAGAAAGTAGGGGTATTATATAAACAATTATAAACAATGGCAAAAAAAGATATAGGGTTTGTAAATCCATTTGACACAGGAGTTAATTACGATGATTTTTTAGCATCTATACCTAAAGACATGACTATTGAAAAATATTGTGAAGGTAATTTAGATGCAGAGCAAATTGCATGGTTAGTTGAAGATTTAAAACATTATAATAAAAAATAAAAACAAAGTAAAATGGCTATAAATTATACTGGTACTACCAGGAATTATACCGAATTAGAGCGTATTCAGCAAGAGTTATATCAAGATTCTAAAACATTTAGAGAAGCTATTATTGATATACAAGAAGGTCATAAAAGCGGAACTGATGTATATGAAAGTAAAGTAGATGTAACAATGACAGCTTTAAATACTGGACAAGTTACGGCTACAGGTAATATTGCTTTAGGAGTTCAAAAAACTCCAGTATCTTTAGTGGCGTTTAATTATGAAGATATAATTAATGACAATGTTTTAAAAGGTACTCGTTTTGAAAAATCAATGAAAGCAGGTGCTTACAATGTTGTAAGTGATGAGTTCGATAAAAAAGTATTAATCCAAATAACTCCAGCTATCGGTGCTGATTTAGAGAGTAAAATTTGGAATGGTGCAACAAGTGCAACTAAAACAGCTATTGCAGCTTTAACTCCAGGTGCAGGTCAAGGCTCAATTACAGCAGCAGCACAAACAGCAGTAGCTGCAATGCCTACAACTTTATTTGATAGCTTGATTGTAACAACTTTATATAATAATTCTCAAAGTAAAACTACACCAGGTGCAGGATTAGGAGATTATATTAAAGTTACTGGTACAACTATTACAAGTTCAAATATTGCTACTGAATATGGTAAATTATATGCTGGTGCTGACAATAAAGTATTAGATGGTTTTGCAGGAGAAAGCCCTATGATATTTGCTCCTTTATCACATAGAAAATTAATTAAAGTAGCAAATAATGCAGTTGGAGCAGCACAACAAATTAATTTCTTAGTTGAAGGTAGTGGAGAAAATGAGAAAATTAGTTATAATGGAGTTGAGATTAGTTTTCACCCAATAGCATCTAATTTTATGATTTTGACTTTGCCTTCATATTTAAAAGTATTAATGGATTTGAAAGGAGATATGAGTACTTTACAAATAGGTCAAGTTGCAAATGGTGCTATGCAAAGATATATTAAAAATACACAAGCTATGACTACATGGGTTGTTAATCAAAAATATATCACATTATACGGTGGTTAATATTAAATAACTTATGGGGTGGTAACACCCCCTTAAAATATAAAAAATGGCGTGTGCATTAACACAAGGATATAGTTTAGATTGTAGAGATTCAGTCGGTGGTATTAGCGAAGTTTGGGTAACTGAATTTAGTAATGTCAGCGATAAGTCAATCACAAATGGTTTAGCATCTATCGAATTAACTGTAAGTAAAGTTTTTAGAAAGTATGAAGTAGTTGTAGAAACTGCGGATACTCAAGAAGATATTACTACCAGTAGAGAGAATGGAACATCATTTGTAAAGCAAACTGTAAAATTCCCTATCAATAAGCAAACAGTTTCAGTAAGAAATGAATTGCTTTTATTAGGTAAAAATAGATTAGTAATTGCAGTAAAAGATAACAACGGTAATTATGTTGTTTATGGTTATGCAAATGGACTAATGCTTGAGCCAAGCGTTGCTAAAACAGGCGTTAAATATGGCGATAGAAATGGATATGAATTAGTATTTGGTGGTAATGAGTTTGACTTAGCACCTTATGCGGATAGCGGTACTATTGGAACTTATTTTGCTTAATATATATTTCAGTTAATTAACAAGCGGTGTGGTGTAATTTACCGCACCGCTTTTTTTGTATGCTTAATTTCGATAAAAATAATACTGAGTTAGAGTTTGTAGTTACATTAACAGAAAAATGCAAATTACAAACTTCTGCTTATTGGTTTGTATTTGAAAATGTTACTACTAAAGAGAAAGTAACTATAACAAAAACAAATGATGATGATTTAAGTAGCTACAAAGAAAGATGTAATATATTTGCAATCGATTGCACAGATTTATTTGATAGTAAAACAAAAGGGCAATGGACTTATGAAGTTTGGGAAGAAGATATTGAAGCAGTTGCTATTACAAATACAAATTTACTTGAATGTGGTAAAATGTTATTGAGTGATACTAGCAATTTAACTAAACAAGGCTATGAGCCTACAACAACAATAAAAGGCTATGCAGGATAAATTGAACATAATAAATATGGCATTTTCGGATAGCCAAATACCTACACAAAATAAAGATTATACGCAAGGTTATATTAAGTTTGGAGAAAAAAATGATTATCCAAATTATATTTTAACTTTATTTAATAAGAGTGGTAAAAATAATGCTATCATTAATGGTAAAGGAGTTTATATTTTCGGTAATGGGTTTGAAGATAATACTATACAGCCAAATGATAAACAAAACCTTAATGAGTTTATAAAAGGATTTAACCAAGATGTAGAATTATTTGGCGGTTGTTATATTGAATGTTTACCAACTTTTGGCGGTGGCTGGAAGTATTACAAAATGGAATATTGCAATGTAAGAAGTAATGAAGATAATACAAGATTTTACTATTGCAAAGATTTTAATAAGCCTTATGAAAATAAAATAACTGAGTATAGGGTATATAATAAAAATGTAAAAGTTCCATCAATACTTTATTATAAAGAGTATAGGAGTGGGAATAAAACATACGCTTTGCCTTCCTGGGTTAGTTGCTGCAATTACATTGAAGCAGATATTGAAATAAGCAAAGCAACTTTAACCAACGCAAAAGCTGGTTTTTCTCCTACTAAATTTATAAACTTTTACAATGGAAAACTTGATGATACAGCAAAAAATGTTATTGAAGAAAGATTTGGAAATGTATATAGTGGAGCTGAAGGTAAAAAGTTTATTATAGGACACAATGACGACCCAAATAGAAAGCCTACTATTGACGATTTGGGAGCGAGTGATTTAACTAAAGAAGATTTTACTGCTATTGACAATCTTATTACAAACAATATTTTTAGTGGTCATAATATTACACACCCTTTATTATTTGGTATTCAGCAAGAAGGTAAACTAGGTAATTCAACTGAGTTAAAAATTGCTTTCGATATTTTCAAAAATACTTATGCAAATGCAAAGCAGCAAAATATCGAAAATTTTGTAAAATATTTATTTGGTGTTGAATTAAAATTGATTCCAATTGAGCCAGTAGGTGTTGAATTAAATATTGTTGATTTCAAAGATATATTGCCAAAAGAGTATGTATTTGAAAAATTAGGTATTGATACTACAAAATATCCAGTTGAACAAACGCCAACTACTACACAACAACAAGCTGTAAACGTAAATAATACTTTAACAAATTTAACAGGAAGACAAAGCCAAGAAATTAGTAGAATAGTAAGGCAATTTACTCAAGGTAAACTAACAAAAGAACAAGCAGCAATTAGGCTTAAAAATGGGTTTGGTTTTAGCGATGAAGATGTAAATGCTTACTTAGGAATTGATGACGACCCACAAACAAACGATGCTACAAAGTTCAATACTCAATTGCAATTTAGTGAAAATGAAGTCGCTGAAATGTTTATGAGTTGCGGAGCAAATGCAAGTGATTTTGAAGTAATAGAAAGTGTAAGTTGCCCACCGAATGAGTTAGATGATAAGTTTGGTATTCTCACTACAATTTGGGATAAAATTAAAAAAGCTATTAAGCCTGATAATGTTTTGCCAAATGTAAAAATAATGTACAGTTATGAGAAAAGACCTGAAGCAAGTGGCAATAGCATTATACCTACTACACGTCCTTTCTGTAAAGCAATGGTAATGGCAAATAAGTTTTGGACCAGGCAAGAGATACAGCAATTGAGTGAGCGATTAGGTTATAGCGTGTTTAAAAGAAATGGTGGCTTTTGGTTTCACGATGGAAAAGCAGACCCACAATGCAGGCATGAATGGCGTAGAAATACAGTAATTGAAAAAACAAAATAATGGCAACTATAACATATATCATTTTACCTAGTGTTGTTAAGGAAAGAATGAGTTTGCATGATAATATTGATGACAAACTTATTTATCCTGAAATAAAAGATGTGCAAAACATTTATTTGAAACCATTATTAGGTAGTACATTATTTAATAAAATATTGACTGATATTGCTAACAATACATTAACTGGAGATTATAAAAATTTAGTTGATGAATATGTTATTGATTGTGTATGCCATTATGTAATGAGTAGCATTGCTGAAAGCATTAATTACCAAATTTGGAATAAAGGTGTAAGTGCTTTAAAAGATGATGCAAGTAATCAATCTTCTAAGTTAGAAACGCTTGCAATAAAAGATAAACACCAAAGTAGGGCCGAACATTACGCAGATGCTTGTAGAAGGTATTTAATACAAAATGCAGCATCTAAATTTCCTGAGTATATGAGTTTTGTTGCTGGTGTAGATGTTTTAGTGCCTACACAACAAACATATACTTTACCAATTGCATTAGGCGAAACAAAATCATTAATAAATATTTTTACAGGTCAATATGAGCAAATCGGAAAGTAAAAAAAACATCAAAAAACTAAAATTATTTTTAGCAAAGCAAAATGACATTAACACTCAATCAAATAATACAAAGGCTGGAAACGCTAGCATTAAGCCACAAACAAATTAAGAGTTTTTTTGTTGGCGATGTTGCAGACTTATTGAGTTATAAAGATGTTGAATATCCTTTGTGTTATGTCAATGTAGATGCAGGGCAAGTAAGCACTAGCGAAAAGAAAACTACATTTAATTTCAAAGTATATTTTTTAGATTTACTAAATGTAAGTGATAAGGCTTTACAAAATGAGTGGGAATTAAAGAGCGATTTAACAAGCATCGCACAAGATTATATTGCTATGGTTAATTATAGCGGTTATAGTAAAGATTGGCAAACAGATGTAAACTATAACTTGCAAATTAAAACATACGATATGAATGATGTATGTGTTGGAGTGCAAGTTGACATTGCGGTAAAAACATTGTTTGCAAATAATAGATGCCAGGTACCAGCAACAGGAATTACATTTGAAAGTCCACAAAGTTCAATAGGAGTGCCATATTGGTACGATGCAAAATATGTAGGAAATTATTTATATAAAGCAAATGGAACTGAAGGGAATACTATTACTATTGGTAGCTTAAAGAATAGGCAAATATTAATGGTATTTCAAGGGGATAAATTACTTGAAGATACACAATATACTTACAACAGTTCAACTGGTCAATTTACATTTACTTATGATTTGGAGAATGAGCAAGTAATACAAATTTTAACACGAAATATTATATGAGAATTATAGCAACTATATTGCTTTTATGTGGTGTAGCTTTTGGGCAAGATACAACAAAGTATTTTATCAGTAAGGATTATGGTTGGCAATGGAAACGTGGCAAATTCGATAGCAGTTTAATGCTGCCAAAAGATACTACTCGAAATAAATTAGGCGTTGCACAAATAGGCAGTACATTGTATGCTTATAATAATTCTAAATGGAATATTGTTGGTGGTTTAAATACAAGTGATACTGCTGCAATGCTAAGCAAATACGCTCGAAAAACTTATGTTGATAGTGCTATTAATGCAAATACTTTAGCGTTGGATTTACAAGATGTTACGACTAATGGTGCAACTACTACAATAGATATTACAGTACCGCAACTTAATGCAACGAGTATTAATATAACTGGTGTAAATGGCAATGGGCATTTGCATTTGAAACATCAAAGTAGCGATGCCACTGCAACAGGGCAAAGTACATCGTTATTTGCAAATAGTAGTGGTTATTTAAAGTGGAAAAATGACGGCAATTATTATAGTACTTTAGCTACTCCACAAACTGCAAATAGAATATATACTTTTCAAGATAAAAGCTATACACTTGCTGATAATGCAGATTTAGCAAGTAAAGTAAATATAAGCGATACTGCAACAATGTTAAGTCCTTACTTACGTTCATCAACGGCAAGTGCAACTTATGCTACTATTAGTAATTTATCTTTAAAAGTAAATATAAGCGATACATCAACTATGTTGAGTAAATATTTACGCAAAGTAGATACAGCAAGTTTGAGTAGTAGAATTGATGCAAAGGGTAGCGGAACTGTTACAAGTGTTGCAACTGGATATGGATTAAGTGGTGGTACTATTACAAGTACAGGGACATTATTAGTTGATAGTGCTACATTAGGAAACAAATTTGCAAGGTTATCAAGCAATAATACTCTTACTGGGACTAATACTTTTCAAAGTTCGCAAACTGCAAGTGGTGCAATAGCAAGGGGGACATATTTTAATCATACTTTAACGGCAGCAGCTAATAACGATGTTTTAGTAGGTGTTGATATAAGCAATACATATAATCGTGGTGCATTTACTGGAGTAGCTGATTTGGAGTTAAGAACAAATAGATGGTTACAAGTTGGAGTTACTAATAATACAGGATTGATTATAGGTGCTACAACATTTAGCTCTAATTTACCTACAAGTGGATTTAGATTAACATATAACACTGGCAATGGTGCTACTTATACTTCAGGTAGTGGTGGTGGTTTTTATCACGATTTTGTTACAAATAGTACTTCAAGATTTAGGGTAAATGATGCTACTACTAATGTTGCTAACAACTTATATGTTGGCAATATATCAACGGCAGCAACAGCTTACTTGCATATTAAAGCAGGTACAGCAAGTGCTAGTACAGCACCTATTAAATTAACAAGCGGTACTAACTTAACAACAGTTGAAAATGGTGCAATAGAATACGATGGTAGCGATTTATATGTAAGTGCTAATAGTACCAGGCAAAAAGTTAATAAAGGACTTAATGGAAGTTATAGTGCAACAGGTACAGCAACAACATCATTTACTGTAACCTTTGGCGGAACTCAACCTAATTCAACATATAAAGTAATAGTAACTCCAACAAATTCTTTAACGGCTGCATTATTTTATGTTACAAGTAAGACAACAACAACATTTACAGTAACATTTTTAAGTGGCTTAACAGGTACAGTAGCATTTGATTGGTGTTTAATTCAATAACCTAAAAAAAATAAAAATATGCAATTCGAAATTACAGCTGTAGATTATGGCAAAGAAAGTGAAACAAATATAGATGGCGATTATAGTTGTACAATTACTATTGGACTTAAACAAGTGGGTAGTGATTTAATTCCACCATTCTCAAAAGATATTGTTGTAATAAGTAATAACTCTCAAACAGGTTATGAAGTTGACCAGCAAAGAGATAATGCTATTAATGAATTTTTAAAAAATGTGAATAAATAATTTATGGAAAACAATAATACTGTTTTAGGGAAATTATTGGTAACAATATCTACTTTTGGTGCGTATATAAGTATTACAAGTATTCAACCTTATTTCACTTTGGCTGCAAGTATAGTAAGCATTGTAGCAGGTTTATTCGCTATTAGATATTATAACAAAAAAACAAAATAATCTTATGAAAAGTTTTTTTTATTCAATGCTAAGTGAAGGTGGCAAAGTATCTCACAAAAGATTTATTAGTGTACTAATATCATTAGCCGTTACATTTGTATTAATATGGGCAACAGTTAAGTATAAGGAGTTGATAACAGGAATGTATAACTCAGCACTTATATTTATATGTGTAATGAGTGGCGTGGCGACAGTAGGGCAAATAGTATCGTTGATTAAAGGAACTCCAGTATCAAAAGAAGATGAAGTCAAAAGTAATTAATATGAGTAATAGTAAACAACAAAAAAGATTAGAGTTGCATAAGAATTTAGTTGTAATGTTAATTTTAGATTTTGTTATTTTTTTAAGTATATTATTTAGCAGCTGCAATGCCGAAAAGAAAGCATTGAAACCTTACAAACAAGTGAACAGTGATGTTGATACCAGTTACATACAAAAGAAACGTGAATTAATTAGTCGTGTATGTGCTGCTAATTTTCCTATTGAAATCAAAACTATTATTAAAGATAGCATTACAACTAAGGTAGTAAAAGTAAAAGATAATAACGAGATTAATAGGCTTAAAACTTTACTTGCTAAGGGATGCCCTACTATCAATATTGATAGTATTTACAACGCTTTGCCACTTGATACTATCTATGTTGAGCGTTTGAAAGTAACTCATTCTGTTGTTAAAGATACTATAACCAACTACCAACTAAGCAAACAAATAGGAGTGCTGCAAAATGATTTAAACAAAGCTAATGCAGCTATTTTAATTGAACAAAGTATGGTTACTATTGCTAACGAATATATTGCAAAATTTAAGGCGTTGCGTGATTTTTGGCGTGTTAGATTTTGGATATTATTAATTTGCGTAGTTACTTTTGTAGGAATTAAAATTGTTGCTAAATATAGAACGTTACCTTTTAAAATATGATAGTCGAAATATTAAATGATGTTGTGAGTTATGGCAAAGTTAAAACTTGTTACGCTAAACGCGGAGAGAAACTGCAAGTACTTAATCAACGAGATGAAATGCTAATTGTTAAAGGCTCAAAAGAGAATTTTCCTATAAATAGAAGTAAAGTAAAAGTATATGGCTAAGATTACTGAAATATCAAATGAATGTTTAAACCTTGTAAAACAATTTGAAGGATTTTTTAGTAAACCTTATCTATGCCCTGCAAATGTGCCAACAATAGGATACGGCAGCATATTATATGAGAATGGCAAAAAAGTAACTTTACAAGATGCTCCAATAAGTGAACAAAGAGCATTGGAGTTAATGAGATGGGAGTTAAATAAAAAAGCTATTGAAGTGGATGCAATGACCAGCGATGCAGTAAACCAATATCAATTTGATGCGTTAGTTTCATTTGCCTATAATTGTGGTAGTAATGCTTTAAAAGGTAGTACGCTGTTAAAAAGAGTAAATGAAAACCCAAATAATTTAACTATTAGAACTGCTTTTTTGATGTGGGTAAAAGCAGACGGCAAAACGCTCAAAGGATTAGTAAATAGGAGAAATGCTGAAGCTGATTTATATTTTAAAAAATAGCCACTATTAAGTGGCTTTATTTTTAAAATGGCAATCCGTCATCGTCATCATTTGTAACTGGTGTAGCAGCTTGTTTGGATGCAAACTTAACATTTCCTATGTATGTTTTTGCTGCTTTATTCTCTCTCTCTTCTTTTGTTTGATTGACTGATATTGAGCCGTTGTTGTTGTATTTATCAACTTCATCATTAATCCAAATAGTAACGTTCAAATACTTTTTTCCATTCTTTTCGCTTACTGTTATTTTTTCTTTTGGAATGTCGCTCAAACAAATTGAGCCGTTTAATAGTTGTGCCATAAATTTAAGAGTGTGTAACGTACACCAACGTTTATTTTATTTCGTATGTAATTTCTTTTGCATCGTTAATAGCATCTAAGATAGGCTCTAACTGGCGTAGCTGCTCAGTTGTAAGTATTTGTATTTTCTCAATTATTGCCCATTCTTCGACTGGATGTTCTTCAAACTTTTCTTTAATCAAAGGTAGCACATCAGGCGTATGTACAGACTGCAAATGATTGGTTAATATTTCGTTTTTAACCCAAAGTAATTTAGGTTTAATTACACGAATAATAGCACATATAATGTTGTTGTAATGGTTGTTTTTTTCGTAGCTATTACAATAATAAATAGCACTCTTTAAATGGTATATTAAACTGAAATAGTCTTTAGCTTGTTTATATTTGTTAGACATAAAACTTCATTATTCTTTTTTCAAATGGTAAATGTTGAGCATCTGTGTAGATAGGCATACAATTTTTGTCATATCCTGTAAGTATAGGACCACTCAATACAAAGGTTATTTCTATATTGTTTTTTTTTCTATTGTAAGAGTAAAGTACTTTATTTTTTTTATTATTTGTTTGTTGCATACTTTTTAAAAAAGCCCCCATTGTAGAAACAATAGGGCTGTTAAACCAAAATCCTATGAAAACTGAAAACTACTTATCAGATAGTTGTATATTCAATTCCATTAATGCTATTTTTTGCAAATCAGTAAATTCTATTTGCTCAAACTTATCTCTCAAATCTTCTCCACTTTTAACCCTATCATATAGCTTTTGAAATTGTACTTCGTTCAATTGTAGTTTTTTATTTTCTATTACTTCAACTTGAGCATCTACTGTTAAATGTTCCATCTCTTCTGGTACATATACTGGAGTTTCGTAAATGTCAGGCGTAAACCATTTAACGCCGTTGCTCATGGCCCTTGCAAATAACATATTTTTAGGAAACTTATCTAAATTTTTTGTACCAGCTTTTTTTGCATCTTCGATAGTGAACGTGCTATTGCCTATCTTCTCAGTTCCTTTGTAATAGTCTATCGAGCAAACCTTTTCAGTATGTTCAATTACTTTGTAATCGTATTTGCCGAAGCCCTTAACCCTTGCAGCCATAAGACCTGCACCGATTGTAGGCTTACCTTGAATAATGTGGATGCCACTCATAGCAGCGAAAGGGCTAACGCCTAACTCGGCACCTGCCATTATTTTTACGATAGCCTGATTGGCACTTTTTATATCTGCGAACATTCCACTTTTAAAAAATGTTTCGCCTAATTGCATTGCTTCAGTTGCTGTAGTTTTAATTAAATTCATAGTATTTATTTTTTTTGGTTTAATTTATTATTTATATAGTTATTTACCCAATGTTACTTTGTAAGATGATGTTGATGTTTTGCTAGGTGGATATATTTTAACAACTTCGCCTGTTGTTTGCATTACCATATCTATACCAGCCAAAGGCAATGTTTTCAGCATTTCTTTACGTTGTTTTAATTGCTCTTCAAGGTCTGCCATACGTTGCTCCATATAAACCAAATCAGCATCATTACATTGACTAAAATCGTATTTAGTACCAGTTTCAGCAAGTTCAAGTTTTGCACCACTTGGCAATGTGTAAGACTTCCCATTTAATTCAATTTCACCACGAATAGCATCTTTAAGTTTATCAATTGTTTTTACTTCTTTTATAAAGTTTTCTACTGCACTTAAAGCCTCAGCAGCTTCCATAGCAGAGCCATTTTCTAAAATGTTTTCAGTAAATTGTAATGCTAATGTTTTTATACTTGTTTTTGTTAAACCACTATTAAGCTGTGGTATAGCTATTTGATTTGTGTTCATATTTATTTTTTGGTTTAAAAATTCGTTTAAAAAGAGTTATCGGTGTAATGTTCGTTTTCATCAAACCTTTTTGCTAAGTCCCCTTCGCAAAATTGCTTGAACGTTGGAGTTTTTGGCTTAGGTTTTAATTCGTAGTAGAAATAAGCTGATACTGAAAGAAAAGCGAGTGTTAATAGTAGTGTTGTCATAGTGCAAATTTATTTTAGTTGATGATATGTAGGTTATTTTTATATGCAATCGATTGAGTATGTTTATTATACCAAATCAAATAGCGTAGGTACGGTTAATTTATGTAGCATAGATTTTATATAAAATAACCCATCATTAAAATACTCGCTATTTAATTCAACACTAACTGCTTTTCTATTCATTTCAAGTGCTTTATAAGCTGTGCTAAATAATCCACCGAAAGGGTCGCAAACAATTTCTCCTTTCATCGTATAGCGATTAATTAAACGTTCAATTATATCAAACTGTAAAGGGCAAATGTGCTTTTCTTTTTTACTGCTAACTTGTTTCGCATTCAACGTATTCATTCTATTTATATCAGTCCAAACCATATCATTATTTGAGTGAACTGGTAAAGTCATAAATGTACTACTCAATTTTTCTAACTCATCCATATCTTCACAAACTCTTAAATGTTCTAAAAAGTCGTAAATAGATGATTTATTTAATTGTTTCCATTTTGCCACAATTGTTTTTACATCTGTTTTTTGTAACTCATCTTTTGTCATAAACCTATCACCTGAACTTCTTTGATAACTATGTGCATCTAATTGCCAAAGTGCTTTTGTATATTCTGTTTTTTCTTTTGTTACAGGTGTATCGCTATATGCGTTGTCCATTGTTGTAGGTGCTTTTCTAAATAGTAAAACATACTCAGGTAAACCAACTCCCATTTTACTTGCATCTTTACATTGCTCAGTCCAACCTAATCTATATGTTTGATTATTCTCAGCAACTACATCTGTGGTTACTGTTATTTTACCTATTAAATAAAAACCATGCTTTATAAAGTTTTGTACAGTTTGACCACTGAAATCGCTAATTGTAGTAAATGATGTTCCATTTTGGTAACTGTACCTAATCCTATCTTTAACGTGTATTGCAGCTATTCTACCTGGCTTTAATGTACGCAACAAATTAGGTGTAAGAAAATCCATTTGCTCAAAGAATTTATCATTGCCGTGATTATGTCCAAAGTCGTTGTAGTTATCGCTGTATTCGTAATGGTCGCCGAAAGGTATAGATGTCAATATCATATCTACACTATTATCAGGCATCTCATTTGTATCGTTATGTACTTCAACTGTATCGTTGTTATATAATGTAACATTATCAAATGTTACCTTTCTACCATTTTTAAATATTTGTCTTGCCATTTGTGATTTTATTATTTCGTTATTTAAACCATTATTTTTTACCAAATCAATCATTTGTTTATTCAACTCAATGTGCTTAGTCCATTTCGCTTTCAATGTTTTCATTACTTCGTATTCGTTCTCAGTATAAATAATGTGTACATCTACTTCGTTTTTTTGACCAAATCTATAACACCTGTGTATTGCTTGTATAAAGTCATTAAACTTATAATCTATACCTGCAAATATCATCGTATGACTTGCATTTTGAAAATTGCAACCACTACCAGCTATTTTAGGTTTTGTTAATAAATATTTATATTCACTTTCACTAAACTTTATTAATAAATCTTCTTTAAGTTGATTAGGCTGCCCACCATATACAGAATTGTAATTTGTATCTTTTAAAGATTGTTCAAGTGCAACTCTTTCGGATTCCAAATGATGCCAAATAATAATATTGTCATCAATACTTTCAGCTATTTCAACAGCTTTATTAATCCTTGCTCCTAAACTATCTCTTTTTTCCTTACTAACTTCTAATAATGATTTGCTTAAATCTTTAAATAATATAGGCTCTCCCCATTTATTTAATGGTTGATCTTTAGCATTGTACTTTATGCAATGCTCTATAATATTTAATTTAGGCAAATTATAGCCTACATCATCATATCCTAAATCTGCAGGTGTATTAATAAAAGCAGCCCAGCTACTTACCCATTTCCAAAACTCATCTTTTTTATTCTCATATAGTTTTAGTTGCCCAGCTTTTGTGCTATCTCGTTGAAAAAACCTTGTTAAAGCGTGGCCCCTACTTATTACACCTAAATAATCGGCATAGTTTAATATTTCAATAAAATCATTTGGAGTTGGTGTAGCTGTTGCAACAAACCTAAATTGCACTTTTCTAAAGTGTTTTAAAACATAGTTTGTTGTTTCAGTTTGTAAATTCCTTAATATACTTGCTTCATCAAAACTTACCCCTATAAATAAACTTGCATCTATATCTCCTTTTCTTACACGCTCGTAGTTTGTTAAATAGATTTGTGGCTCATAGTTTTGTATGGAGTCTGTGTCAGTAATATAGCTAATTTTCAATCCTGTATTAAGTTTACTATTATCACGTTTAAATTCTCCACTAACACCCAAGGGACAAACTATAAGAAAAGGCTTATTGAATTTAAGTATAAGTTGTTTAGCTATCTCAATTTGCATAAACGTTTTGCCCAATCCAAAACTAGCAAATATTGCACGGCGACCGCCTTCAATAGCCCAATTAACAATATCCTTTTGGTGTGGAAATAGTTTTTGAGTTAGTTGTATGTCCTTTGTATCTATACCGAACTTTTCAGCACATACTATTTTACTCTTTAAAAAATCATCGTAGTTCATATTAATATATTTTGGTTTAATTTAATATTATTCATCCCCATCTCCTGCAATGCTGCCAGTTTTCCCTAATAATGCTGCAAAATCTACTAGCGGCAATTTATCGTCCCTTAATTGCAATTCGCTCATTCCTAACATTCGACCATAATAATTGCTCCTACATCTTGCATACTGCTTTGCCTGTAAATCTTTTGCGTTGTGAAATAAGCCTAAATAGTGGCTGTACATTGTTTGATTAAAATTACTCATAAAATTGTTGTGGATTTTTGTTTAAAAATTGTGTTACTTCAAAATTATTTGAGCCTGTATTTAAAGTTGCTATTTGATAGTTTTTTTTTGCTATATTTCGCCTTATATCAAAATACTTCATAGCATCTGTATTAGTTTCAAAATAGCAGCCTAAGCAGTAATACTTATTCATCTTTTCATCAAAAAAAGGTAAGTCAAATATACCTGGAATTTTAGAAAAACTTTGCATAATATTTGGTTTAAAAAATCTCCGCCAGTATAGAAATACAGCGGATTTGAAACTAACTGTATTTTATTTACAAGGCAAAAATATATTGGCAAATTATACTACACAAATCATTCTATGCAATCGTTACCAGCTTTTTAATTTGATTATATGTAACTTGCTCACCTTCAACATTCCAAACAATACAACTACCTTTTACAGTTGCTTTAATTAACTTAAATTCATTTAAAGGTGCTAAATAATAAGGTTTAATGTACTCAAATTCCTTTTCTTTAACTCGTATTGTAAGTGGCTTTCTTTTAATTAGTTGTAGTTTCATAGTGCGGCAATATATGAGTTATGGGAAATTTTAAAAACCTTTTCCACCGCACCGTTAATCCTCATCAACAAATCCGTCAAGTGTTTGTCTAAAGTTTGCGATTTTACCGTTTTCATCAATATCCATAATGATATAATCTCCGTAACCGCTTTCTTTTGGACACATCATTTTAGGTACATAATCTTGTTCAATTGACAAAACGGTATTGCCTTCTGCATCTTGCAAATAATAGCTACCTGCATCGCAAACTTTATAATGTACTTCGGCTTTTACACCTTGTTTCCAATTGGTAATTATACCGCTATCAATATCAATAATCGGACACCACAATTCACCCTGCTTACAAGGTATTAAATCGCCTTCGGTATCTTCAACACCATTAACGGTTGCATCTTCGTAATAGCGTACACCTGCTTTTACTACTAAAGTTTTCAATTCAACTTCTTTTTCAATTTTTACTGTTGCTTTCATTTTTAATTTGTTATTTAAATGCCCACCCTAAAAGGTTTTTAAAACTATCCCATAACACGGGTTTGGCAAAATGCCGTAGGATAGTCAGTGCTAAAATTCAAGTTTCGAGTAGCGGCACTTCGCCAAGCCCGAAACCGTTGGTAGCCATTTTACGACACATTCTTTAGTACCTTTTTTGCTCTTTCTAAAGCAGCAGGGTACATTTTATTGTAGTAAGTGCCTTTACCATCAACATCTTTTATATCATCTAAATAAACAAGTTCTTTCAATGATATAATTAATTCTTTGTTATTTTCTTTAACACAAGACTTTATCATTGTTTCCATTGCATCACGTTCTAAAACGTGAGTATCGAAATGTTTTGCTAACTCTTTTGGTGAATAATAATCTGACATTTTATTTTTATTTAATTGTTTAAAAATCATCATCATCTTGACAGCTTCCAGCACAATGAATATCGCCACAATAGTCGCAGCCGTCATCATCCCATTTATCAGCATCGTCAAAACCATCATCATAATCAGGTGGGACGACAAAACGGCTACCAACATTAGGTTTGCCAATATTTTTGCTTGACAATCCGCTATCAACTTTTGGTTCATTATTCATCTTTAGAATATTTTGCTGTTAAACATTTGTATTTCAAATTCAAAAACATCGGCAAGCCCTTTGCGTTATAGGCAATGCAACGGACACCAAACGACATCCATTGCTACCTAAAAACTATTTGATTTTATCCATTATTTTTTTCAAATCGGCTTCATCTTTTGCATTGATAATTGTAAGACGATTTACAGTATTTCTAAAAGATAATGGAACAGTTGAAACTACATACTTCAAATTGTGTTCAATATAAATTTCTTCGGGAGTAAAGCCAAAAACAGCATCGCCATTTGTTCCATAACTTCCATCTTCGGCAGGGCTTGGTATAGTTAAGGCAACGCCTGATGGAATATTATTAGTTGATGAATAACCACTAATAATTTGTTCTGTGTTTGTTAATTGAGAATTTACAGAACTCACCTTATTTACTTGATAATAACCAATTGGGTCTGCAATTCCTTCAATGAATAAATACATATAAAACATTACAGAACGGTCATTTTGCAACTTAAATCGCTTAATCAAATTATCTCTTTCCAGCGACCAACTAATTTTTGGCGGTGGTTGTACGGAAAATAAATTGCGTTGATTTAATTCCGTTTCTTTTTGCTCATCCAAAGCTGATGTATTACTTACTCTTGTTACATCTGTACAAGAAACCAATGCTAATAAGGTTATAGCTACCATTAAAATATTTTTCATTTTATTTATTTAATTGTTACAAGAAAATTGAGTTACTGAAAGTTGGTAAGGCAATGAGTTTGATTTCCACAAACTGCGACCCAACATTTTTGATTTAGCGTTGTAATCTTCAACCCATCTATTAAGGTTTGTTTGTATTGCTAAAATTCTTTGTGCTTTGCTAAACTGCTCAAACATTTTGTCATTGTCGGGCAATGCTTTCATATTGCACAAATCAGTATTTAGCTTGGTGCAAGTGTTGTAGATTTCTTGGTATTGCTCATAGTTTTGAACTGCATCATCTATGTGAGTTGCTTCCCTTGCTTTATGAACCCAAAAACCAATTACAGAAAGAACTATTGAAATCCAAATGAACCAATAAATTAACTTTTTACCGAGAGTTATCTCTTGTTTATAATCTTCCATTTTTTATTACTTATTTATTTTTTTCTTTCCGTTTAAAATGGGTGGAAAGTTTAACCCTAAAAATGCACTGCCTATAACAGGGGTTTTGCGTAAGCATGGCGGACGAATATGTATTGAACTTTTGTACCTTGAAGCCCTGCCTACGCAAAGCCCTAATCCGTTACCTGCCATTTGCGACAACTGCATCTTCACCCATTACAAAGTATAGTAAATTCTGCAACTGGTGGACAAACTCTATTCTGTTTAAAGCTATCATATTTTCTTGCACACTACTCATTTCTGCAATTTGTATTATATGTGGGTAATAGTAGCCTTCACTTTCAATAAACTTTATACAAAGTGTTCCATCTTCTTTATAAATAATATAGCTATCACCAACTATTTGAGCATCGAATTTATTAAACCAATAAATGTTTAATTTTATTGGAGTAACATCACCAATAGCAGCATTTACTACAAAAGGCTTATTAAATCGAGTTCCTTTTAAGTGTAAAGAATCTTTTGTTAATTGATAGCCTATAATTCCTTCAACTACGCAAGTTTCATTAACATCCCAGTCAAATAAATTGCCAATTCTAACATCTTTTATATTTACCATTTTTTTATTTTTTGTCGTTGGACAAAAAACGGCAGCTAACATAAGCATTTGCTAAATGGTGGCTGGACGTTCTTAATCTCAACATTTGAATAATAATTTTACTTTTAGTTGTGGTTTCAGCTTCATAGCATTATTGAAACCAATTTGCAATATGCTTGTTCGTTATGGGCAAGCTATGGCGACACTCCACTGGTTAGCCATTGCCTGTGCTATTCCTGGAAATGTTTTTGACCTTAGTTTGCTCCTTTCTTATTTTGGCAGTTTCCAAGCATCTGAATGCTTTAAACAAAAACATTTGTTACAATTAAAACATTTATTAGTTCTTTCAAATTTTAATGTGGCTGGTATTTCACAGCCACACTCTGCTTTTTTTAATTGTCTCTTCTCCAAGCAATTCCGTGAGTTTTTTTGATTGATATATTATTTAAAATTCTGCAATAAAAACCATCTGCATAAGCATATTCATTTTCTATTTTAATCTTTTTTGGCTCGTTACCGAAATAAGCGATAAAATCAGCTTTAATTTTTGCTTATAAGTTTCTGTTTGTAGTTGTCATTTTGTTTTGTTTTAATTGTTTAACGATACAAAAATAAACGCCACTTTTTTATTAAATCGTTTTTTCTATGCAAACGATGCCATAAATAAACTTTTTACTTATTACTATTTTCACAACTTTTGCACAAACAAAATACTTTTATATGCTTTGCGAAAACTACAACCAACTCAGCCATGCTGAAAAAATTATCTTCATTGGCGAACTAATACACATAGTTCAAAATGATAACGAATATTTTAACCATGCTAAGAAAATTATTGAAATAGCAAGGGAAAATAACCGACTTAAAAACGTAACTATACTACCAACTAATCAAACTATTTTAGATGCTTAATTTTAACTGGAAAGAACGCTACTACACAGCACACGCTCAACACGTTAATAGTAGAACTCCGTCTATAATTAAAGATGGGTTTTATACGTTACCTACAATGCCTAAGATTAAGACTGCAAACGGATTAACTAAGTTTATATGCAACTATCTTAACTGGACTAATAGCAATGCCACAAGGATTAGTAGTGCAGGTAGGTGGATTGAACAAAAGAACGCTCAAGGTCATAAGATTGAAGGGAGTGGCAGGTTTATTCCTGGTACTACCAGAAAAGGTACTGCAGATATTACAGCTACTGTACAAGGTCGAAGTTGCAAGTTTGAAATAAAAGTGGGCAATGATAAACCTAGCGAATACCAATTAAGAGAGCAGCAACGTGAACGTGCAGCAGGTGGCATTTATGAGTTCATAAGCACACCTGAGCAGTTTTTTTTACTTTACGATAAAATTATAAACAATGAAATCTAACGAATTTACACTACTAAAAAAAGAGTTATTAAATGATGTTATCAACAACATTTCACTCGAACTGCAACAAAAGAAAATAGACCGAACATTTATTGCCAACGAAATCAAAATTTTAAAAGATATGACTACTGAAACAAACGAAAAAAAAGAACTATTTAGACACGTTGATAAACTACCAGCTAACTTATATGGAACAAGTGCTGAAACTATATTAACAGCTTATTGTTATGTATTAGGTACGGAGTTTAATTATGATTATGACAAACTAATTAAACGCAATAGAACTCCTGAATATGTGCGTAGGAGAGAAATATTTGCATACATTACATATAATGCTTTAAAAGGAATTGTAAGTTTACAATCAATAGGAGAATATTTAGGCGGTTGCGACCATTCAACTGTAATACATAATATCCGTAATGCTCAAAAATGGATTGAGCAAAACGATTTCGATTTTATAAGCCAGGTGCAAATAGCTATTGATGTTGTTAAGAAAGCTGGATTGAAAGTTGGAGAAATTGAAAACAAAACTAAATTATTAATTTCAAGCAATAAACGTAATAAAATTATACAACTTTAACAATTATGATAGTATCAACAATACTAAATACAACATCTAATTATTGTTTATTAACAGCGGAACAACGTAAACAATATACAAATGATGATATGTATAATGCTACAATAATAATGATGGATGTGCTTACGAATAAGATGTTTGATTTAATGCAAAATGAAAATATCGACTTAATCACTTGCAATGCAATGGCTGAACAATGTGGAAAAGAACTTAGACAATTTATAAAAACTTATACAAATATTGATATGCAAGATATTTGTAAAACTCCTTAACTTTACAATCTCAAACGTAGCAGGTTTGATTATCTTATTAACGGCTCAATGCACTCCTAAGCTGCTACCTTAGGCAAAGCAAAGAGCCGTTTTATTTTTAAATATGCAAGTTACTTACTTTAACTCTTTATTCGATAAACAGCCTACATACATAAGTATTGATGATGCTTTACAACGTATCGCAAATGGAAATAGTAAGGATAAAGTTGATAAACTTAGAAAGTATAAAGATGATGCTGCAAAAAAGAAACTACCAGCAGTATTATTTAGTGGCGTATTCCTTGAACGTAAAGATAATGAATTATTAGAGCATAGCAATCTTATAGTTTTAGATTTTGATAAGGTTAAAGACTTAGGCAGCAAGATTGAAGATATTATCCAACATTCTTTTATTTATGCTTGTTGGATTTCGCCAAGTGGTACAGGTAT
>Ga0213922_1000213_pt1 | contig 34097 bp, 43 predicted proteins | sample McNCre2917MG_FD_165060 | JGI IMG/M metagenome (GOLD analysis project Ga0213922, IMG submission 165060) | Freshwater microbial communities from McNutts Creek, Athens, Georgia, United States - 29-17 MG | ecosystem: Environmental > Aquatic > Freshwater > Creek | place: USA: Georgia | collected... | reverse complement strand
TGGGCCAGCGACCCCGCGGAATATCGCTTCTGGGTGACAGTTTGAAAACGAGAATTATTCTCACATGGCAATAGTGACAAGGAGTGGACTCTCCGAAGCGTTCGGTCGGAGTCTTCCAACAATTGATCGATGGATCGCCGCCGGGATGCCGGTCGTCGAGCGTGGCGGCAAAGGTAAGGAATGGCAAATCGACACGGCCGCGGTCTTCCAATGGCGCGAGAACAAGATCCGCGAGGAGATGACCGGCGATAGTGTTTCCGAAGCCGATGAGGCTCGCCGCCGGAAGCTATCCGCCGAGGCGATGCTCACCGAACTCGAACTCGCGAAGGCGACGGGCCGCGTCGCTCTGATCGATGAATTCGAGAAAGCGCAAACTCGCGTGATGGCGATCATCCGGGCGAACCTTCTCAACGTCCCGGCCCGGGCGACGCTCCAACTTCTCGGCGTCACGGATGAGACGCTCTTTAAATCGGTCCTCCGGGCCGAGATATCTCACGCAATCGATCAGGCGATCGCCGAGGATCTCGATCTCGAAGAGGATTCTCTCGAGTCTGAATGAGCCAATTCTCAAACATGAAGGGCGTCGTCGAGGCGGTGAAGCGCTCGATGGCGAACTTAGTCCCGCCTCCGGAGATGCTCCCGTCTGAATGGGCCGAGGCGAATATCAATATCGCAGTCGGTAACGCGGTCCCGGGCCCCATTCGGTTTATGAGCGCGCCTTATCAAAAGGGGATGCTCGACGCGATGAAGGAGCCCGGGATAAACCGGATCTCCCTCAAGTTGGGCGCTCAGTTGGGGAAGACGACCATCCTTCAATGCGCGATGGGGTATCACATCGCCCACGATCCGAAGTCGATGATCGCGGTCCAACCGACCGAGGGCGATATGAGGACGTTTCTCGAGACGAAACTCCGCCCGATGTTCGAAGCGAACCCGGCGATCTCCCGGAAGATGGCGAAGCAACGCGGCCGGGATGGCGTGAACAACTCCCGAATTATCTCTTACGTCGGCGGATGGCTGATGCTGAGTTGGGCTCAGTCGCCCCGAACGCTCCGCGGACGTTCCGCCCCGGTCCTTCTGGCGGATGAAATCGACGGATATCCGGCCGGAAACGAAAACGGCGAAGGCGACCCGGTGCAATTGCTCTTGCAACGTAACGCGACCTTCGGGGATCAGCGACTATTGATCGAGTCTTCGACGCCGACGATCAAGGGCATGAGCCGCATCGATTCCGGGTTCGAGCAAGGGGATAAGCGTCGATTCTGGGTTCCCTGCCCGCATTGCGAAGATCATCAGGTCTTGCGGTGGGAGAATGTGACATGGGTTGGGCGTGACTCACCAGAAGGGGAGCAACTCCCCGAAACTGCGGCCTACGCTTGCTCTTCGTGCGGCTCGCTTTGGACCGATGGCGAGCGGATCGCCGCGATCAGGCGCGGAGAATGGCGCGCCGAGAAGCCGTTCCGGGGACACGCGTCGTTTCACGCGCCGGAGTTGTGCTCCACGTTCCGCCGCTTGCAAGATATCGTTCAATCCTACCTCGACAAGATCGCCGTCGGTGACGAGCAATCCTTCGTGAACGTCTCGCTCGCGGAGGTTTACGAAGAGACCGGCGAAACCGTCGATCCCGAGGGCCTGATTTCACGCCGCGAAGAGTATGTCGCGCCCGTTCCCGCCGGTGGTTTGGTTCTCACCGCGGGCGTCGATATGCAACAAGACCGCCTCGAGTGTGAGATCGTCGCGTGGGGACACGGCGAAGAGTCGTGGAGCGTCGAATTCACGGTTTTTTGGGGTGATCCCCTGCAATCCGACGTGTGGGACGAACTCGAAGACCATCTCGCGAGCACATGGCTACACGAATCCGGCGCTCAATTGTCGCTCTCTGGGGCTTGCGTCGATACCGGCGGCACGGGTGGCAACACTCAAGCGGCCTATGATTGGCTCCGCGGTAAAACGGGGCGGAGAATTTTCGGCGTGAAGGGTGTTCCGGGGTGGGGCCGTCCGATTGTCGCCGCTCCGAGTCGAAAACAGTCCGGAAAAACGAAAAGGAAGGTCGATCTCTTCCTTGTCGGCGTCGATGAGGCGAAGTTGTCGGTGATGCGCCGTCTCGCGGTGCAAGTTCCCGGCCCGGGCTACTGTCACGCGCCAATCGACCGCGATCCGGATTGGTTTCATCAGTTGACGGCCGAAAAATTGGTCACGCGCTACGTTAAAGGGTTCCCGGTGCGCGAATGGCACAAAACGAGGCCCCGAAATGAGGCGTTCGACTGTCGTGTCTATGCCTATGCGGCCTTGAAAATCGCGAATCCGTCGTTCCGGAGGGCCGCTGAAAGGCTCGGGAACGTGCTCGAGGCGAGGAAAAACGAAGTTCTAAATCGCCTCCCGGAGCCCCAGAAACCCAAGGAAAACCCGCAAGAGGAAAAGCCGCCAACGGTTGCGGAGACTGTCAAGAAAATTAAGCGTTCATCCTCCCTCAAAAAACGGGGGAATTGGGCGACCAATTGGTGAAAAAAACCGTGTCAATTCTTCCGCAACGCATCTCATCAGGCGTGACGCTCGACAAGGCCGTCGTTTTGACCGCCTATCCGGCGAACGTGTGGACCTTGACCGTCTCGCTCCGTGGACCGGGCTCGGTTGATATCGTGAGCGTTCCGGATGGGACGACTCATCGCCTCCGCGCGCCCGCATCAGTCACGGCGGGATGGGAACCGGGCGACTATTGGTTCGTCGCGCGTGTTTTGAACGAAGACGGCGACGTTTTCGAAGTCGAGAGCGGACAGATCACCATCGATCCGGATCTCGCGTCTCTGGGGCCGGGTTATGACGGCTCGACTCACGCTCAACGCGTCCTCGCGGCGATCGAAGCGGTTCTCGAGAAGCGCGCGACACAGGATCAGCAACGATACACGATCAACAATCGCGAACTTTGGCGGACTCCGATCCCGGATCTCCTTTTGCTTCGCGACCGATACCGCGCACAGGTGAAAATGGAATCGAAACTTAAACGGGGCGATCTCTTCGGCTCTGCCGTTCGAGTGAGGTTCCGCTAATGGGATGGTTTTCCAAGCGAACGGCCGAGGAATCGGCCCCGAGCGATGCGCCCTCAGTCTCGAAAAAGAGCGGCGCATTCATCAACGCGAAGAAGGCCTCGCGAATGTTCGAGGCGACGAAGCAAGATCGATTGAATGGTGATTGGCTCTCGATGCCGGTCACGGCCGAATGGCTGATCCGCCAACATCAGAGAGTTCTAGTCGCGCGCTCGCGCGAGCAGTCGGTAAACAACGATTACGCGAAGGCGTTCGTCCGGATCTCGCGTCAAAACATCGTCGGCCCGAATGGTGTCGTGATGCAAGCGCAATCCAAGGACTCGAACGGCGTCCTCGATACTCTGGCAAATCAGGCGATCGAAGCATCGTTCAAGAAATGGGGCCATCGGGATTCGTGCGACGTAGCGGGTAAGCTGTCATGGCGCGCGATGCAACTCGCGGCGATCGAGTCGGCGGCGAAGGATGGCGAGTTCATGTTCCGAAAGATTTTCGGAAAGGACGCGGGCCCGTTCGGTTTTGCCCTGCAAGTTCTCGACCCCCAACGGTGTCACCCTCAATATGACCGTTTCGACCTCGGCGATGGGACCTTCATCCGCGCCGGGATCGAGTTCAACAAATACGGCCGACCCCTCGCGTATCACTTCACGGTCGCGAAGGAGTCCGACGCGTTCTATAACTACAGTTACGCGGGCCTACATTATCACCGCATCCCGGCCGAAGAGATCATCCACGGATACCTTCCCGAGATGGTCGGCCAGAAGCGCGGCCTCCCGTGGATGGCGACGGCGCTCTTCCGGATGAAGCAACTCAACGGATTCGAGTCCGCCGCCGTTGTGAACGCGCGGATCGGCGCGTCGAAGATGGGTATCATCCAATGGAAGGAAGGACACGGCCCCGAAATTGACTCGGAAGACGCCGAAAACTTCGAGATGGACGGCGATCCGGGCACGTTCCCGGTCTTACCAGAAGGCGCGGAACTGAAGGAATGGAACCCGGCCTATCCGTCGGGTGAGTTCGCGATCTTCAATAAGGCGATGCTCCGCGGCATCGCGTCGGGTCTCGGCGTCGCCTATAACAACTTCGCGAACGATCTCGAGGGCGTGAACTTCTCGAGCATCCGTCAAGGCTCACTCGATGAGCGCGAACATTGGAAAGAACTTCAAGAGTGGCTTATCGAGTCCCTCTGTCAACCCGTCTTCGAGTCATGGCTCCCGCGCGCGCTCCTCGGAAACCTCATCAGCGTTAAGGGACGCCCGCTCAAGCCGGAACGGATCGACCGCTATTCGGAAATCGCGTGGCAACCGCGCCGGTGGTCATGGATTGACCCGCAAGCCGACGTGAACGCGGCCGTCACCTCGAAGAACAACCTCCTCACCTCTCCCGGACAGATCATCCGGGAGCAAGGGAAAGACCCGTCCGCGGTTTGGCGCGAGATTGCGGCCGATATCGAGGAGATGAGGAAGGCGGGCATCCCCGAGGACTACATTAAGGCGTCGATCCTCGACAAAAACCTCGCGGCGACGAACCAAAAGTCTAAGCCCGATGCAGGAAATTAGGCACAAGCAAGGGGACACGCTCCGTTTATCGGTCGTTTTCCGGGACCCGGAGACGAAAGATCCGGAGCCCATGACCGGAAAAACGGTGTCGTTTTCGACTCGGACACGGAACGGAATCCCGCTCAAGGGCGCATCAATCGAGGCGATTAACGCCGCGGGCGGTGTCTTTGAGATCGTTTCGAGCGCGTCCGACTCTGGGAGTTGGCCTGTCGGCACGGCCGAGGCCGATTTAACAGTCACCGAACCTGACGGAACGGTCTCCTCGACGAAATCATTCGCGATAATCGTCGAACGGGGCGTCTAACGTGCTCGATATCCAGATCACGGAGTCGCCTCCTCGATACGAGGTCACGATCTCAGCCGAGAACAAGCCCGCGATTGTTCTCACCACGACGCCGAACTATTCGGCGGACGTTTATCCGCTGATCCGGTTTCTCAAGGGCGATCAGGGGCCGCAAGGCGAAAAAGGCGACCGGGGCGAAGTCGGCGAGGGGATTAGTTCCTTCGATGGCGACCCCCTGATCTATTACATTCTCTCGAAACAGTAGGAACGAAGATGGCAACTCTCGAGCAACGATTAAGCGCGCTCGCTTCGGCGATCGGCGCGGACGTGAAAGCGCTCAACGCGGCGAAGGGTGATCTCTCTTCGCTCTCCACGACTGCGAAGTCGAACCTAGTCGCGGCGTTAAACGAAATCTACACGATGGCTCAGTCGGCGACCGGGGTCATCAATGACGCCGCTACCTCTGGGACGACCAATAAAACGTGGTCAGTCGATAAGATCATCGCGGAAATCGCGCAAGTTAAATCGGATCTCCTCAACGGCGCGCCGACGACGTTCGACACGCTGAAAGAGATCGCCGACTATATCGCGAACGATCAGTCCGCCGGGACCGCTCTCGCGACCGCGGTCGCCAATCGGGTTAGCTACGCGGACGTTCAGACGCTCACGACCCTACAAAAGACTCAGGCTTGCTCGAATATCGGGGCCGTTCAAACCTCCGACGCGGGCAACATTGGGGCCGATCTCGCCGCCGCATACAACACCGCGAAGGCGTAACGGATGACGCTCGCCGATCGACTGTCGGCGCTTGTCTCGGCGATCGGCGCGGATATTAAATCCCTATCGACGCGGGTCACGTCGCTCGAGACGAGTTCGGGCGGCGGCTCGGTCATCGCGGCATCGTCGAGCGATCAGTCCTCGACGGCGACTTCGCTCGCGGATGCGACGGGATTGTCGGCCTCAGTGGTCGCGAATGCGACTTATCGGGTCGATGCCTTCGTCACCTTCACGTCGGCCTCGGTCGATACGGGGCTATCGCTTGGATATACGCTCCCGACGGGCGCGCTTGGGATGCTCGAGATCACAATCCCCTCGGTTTCGACGTGGCTCTCCCAGATGACGCGGTTAATCACGTCGGCTCAGTCGGCATCCGTCACGGGGAACGGTGTCGAAGCCTCGGGCACACCATACACCGCACGGATGAGCGGCATCATCAAGGTCGGATCGACGGCGGGCACGTTTCAAGTCCGGTTCGCCTCAGAAGTCGCCGGATCTTCGGTCACTCTCAAGTCGGGTTCCGAGTTCGTATTAACCCGCGTGGCTTAACGGAAAATCCGCAAGAGGAATCCTCGCGGCGGTCTCTTCAGACTGTCATCATGGATAACTTAATCGCCCATCTCTTTCTCGCGCGTGAACTCGCTCACCGGGCGCACCTCGCCTCCCGGAGTTACTCCGAGCACATGGCTCTCGGTGCGTTCTATGATGCGATCATCGATCACGCGGACACCATCGCCGAAGCGTGGCAGGGACGGACGCTCGAACTCCTAAAGATTCCGATGCTCTCTGGCGATCCAGAAGCCGACATTATCGAGACGCTGAAGCAACACGTCGAATGGATCGGGAGCGCGCGTTACATCGCCGCCCCTCGCGAAGATACCGCGATTCAGAATCTCATCGACTCCGCCGTCGAGACGTATCTCTCGACCATTTACAAGCTGACGTTTCTTAAATGAGCAAAATCACACTCGAACAAATTCGAAGCCGTGACGGCGCGCGGGTTTTCCGCACCGCCGAAGTCGGCTCCGTGAATGTGGAGAAGCGCACCGTCGAACTCGCGTTCTCAAGCGAGGCCGAGGTTCCGCGATGGTGGGGAATCGAGGTTTTGAGCCACGATCCCGCCGCGGTTGATCTCACTCGACTGCGAGACGGCGCTCCTCTGCTACTTGAACACGATCCCGACGATCAGATCGGCGTGATCGAATCTGTTTCCATCGACGCGGACCGCCGGGGGCGGGCCGTCGTGCGGTTCGGGAGAAGCGCACTAGCCGAGGAAATCTTCAATGACGTGCAAGACGGCATCCGCCGTCATGTATCGGTCGGCTACATCATCAACGATGCGAAGCTGACCGAGGAGCGCGACGGCGAGGAACTATGGACGATCACTTCATGGTGTCCGTTCGAGATCTCATGCGTCTCGATACCGGCCGATCATAGCGTGGGCGTGGGACGCTCACTCGATGCGGACGATCAGACCAACAAACCCGAACCAATTACTCAACCCGAGGTTAAACCTACAATGACCGACGAAATCAAAAATCCCGCTCCGGCGGACCACGAAGTCGCGATCCGCGCGGCTACCGAAGCCGAGAAGGCTCGGACCCGTTCCATTCTGGAAATGGGCGAGAAGTTCAAGGCCGAAGAACTGGCGCGCGACGCCGTTAAGGACGGCATGACCGCCGAAGCCTTTCAGCGCTCGCTTCTCGATCACGTCAACTCACGCGTTCAGCGCCCGCTGAATGAGCAGATGGGCGATATCGAAACCGGCCTCACCGACAAGGAAGCGCGTTCGTTCTCTTTCTTGAAAGTGATCCGCGCTCTTGCCGAGCCGACCGATCGCCGCGCCCATGAAGACGCGAAGTTCGAGTTCGAAGCCTCTCGCGCCGCCGCGGACAAACTCGGCAAGAACACCGACAAGTTCGTTATCCCTCCGGAAGTCCTGACTCGCTCGCTGAATACGAGCAAGACCGGCGACGCCGCGGGCGATACCGGCGGTTTCGGCATCGCGACCACTCTGATGCCTCAGTCGTTTATCGACATTCTCCGCAACCGGACCACTATCATGCAGTTGGGAACGGTCATGGGCGGTCTTGTCGGTAACGTCGATATCCCGAAGCAGGTCGCGGCCTCACAGGGTTATTGGATGGGCGAAGATGCGGACGCGACCGAATCTAACCTCGAACTCGGACAGATCCACCTGTCGGGCAAGACGGTAGCGGCGTTCTCCGAAATCACCCGCAAGCTGATGATCCAGTCTAGCCTCGACGTGGAAGCATTGGTTCGCGCGGATCTCGCGAAGGCTCTCGCACTGACCATCGACCGCGCCGGTTACTACGGCACGGGCTCCGATCATCAGCCGCTCGGCCTTGTGAACCAGACCGGCGTTAATGCCGTCGCGTTCGCGGGTTCTCAACCGACCTTCGCCGAACTGGTGGAGATGGAAACCGAGATCGCATTGCTCAACGCCGACGTTAATTCGATGGCGTATGTGGGTAACGCGGCTTTCCGCGGTCATGCGAAGACCGCTCTCAAGTTCCCGAGCGCCGCAATCGCGCAGGGCGGAACTATCTGGGAGCCGGGTAACACCGTGAACGGTTATCGCGCTGAGATCACTAATCAGATCCAGACCGGCGACGTGTTCATGGGTAACTTCGCTGATCTCCTGATCGGTATGTGGGGCGGGCTCGAACTGTTGGTCGATCCTTACACCCACAGCAAGAAGGGCCGTCTCCGCGTCGTCGTCTTCCAAGACGTAGACTTCGCGGTTCGTCGCACTCAGTCCTTCTGCGTCGGCCGTCCGGACTAATCCGGCAACCAAACGGAAGAGGCCGGGAAACTCCCCGGCCTTTTTCATAACGAGGAATTCAAATGTCAGAATCCATTCTGTTAAAAGTCACCTCCGCCCTTTGGATTGGCGGAACCATCGCCAAGGCGGGCGAAATTATCGAGGTTTCCTATATCGAGGCGAAGGATCTTCTCGGTCGCGGGAAGGCCGTTCTCGCTGATGAAGCCGACGCTCCGAAAGTTGCGCCGCGCGCCCTCTCCGTGAGCGGCACGAAGGAAGACGACGAGAGCGAAAGCAAGAGCGAAACCGACGGCGACGCTCCGGCCGAAACCAAGTCGCGCCGGAAGAAATAATGCCCTCGCCCGCGTGGGATGATCTCGACGTGTTCGTCGCCCCGGAGGACTTCGGCGTCCCGGTTGTTCTCACGATGCAATCGGGGGCCGTCCGGAGTTTCTCGGGGATCTTCGACGATCCCTATCTAAACGCTCAACTCGGAGAATATGAGGCCGACACGTTCCGCCCTCGCGTGACGTGTAAGGAGTCTGACGTTCAAGGCGTCGCGCGTGGCGATATGGTCGTCGTCGATGGAAAGGCCTTCGACGTTTTGACCGCTCCGCACGTCGATGGAACGGGCTTCGCGTGGCTTGAATTGGCTCCGACTGAAATCGCGGGCTAGTCGTGATCGGGCTTCACTTTGAGATCGAGGGCATCCGCGAGATTCAAGAAGCCCTCGGCGCGACTGACAAGCAAGTTAAATTGTCGATGCACCGGGCGATGGATCGCACCGCGGCGACGCTCCGCAAGATGAGCCAAAAGGGATTCCAATCGGAACTCGGATTGCGGCGGCTCGCCTTCATTCGGAAGCGGCTTCGCGAGATGAAGTTCCGCGGAACCGGCTTCGACGGGGTTCGCCTCTGGTATGGTCTTAACGATATGCCGATTTCCTACCTCAAGGGCGGAGTGAGGGCCTCGAGGCGATCAGGAGCGAGCAAGAGTTCCCAGATCGGGACGTTCCATTATCCGCACGGGTTCATTCTGAAGAACCCGAAGAACGGCCGAGGGCGCTCCGTGTTCTATCGAACCGGGCCTTCTCGATATCCGCTCAAGGAAGAATCCGCGCCGATCAAGGATCGAATGGACGTTTATATCGAGGACAATATCTTCGATCAGGTTCCCGATATTTTTTGGCATCACTTCTCAAGCGATCTCAAGTCGCGGGTGAAGTTTCTCACCTAACAGGCCGATATGAGCAACGCGAACACCGCCGTCACACTCGATCAGGTTCACGCCGGGATCATCAATCGCACTAAGGCGAAGTTCCCGACGCTTGCGACCGTCGAGTCTTACCGGCTCGACCGAAAGAACCTCACCGTCCCCGCGTGTCTGATCGAATTAACGGAGATGACGTGTCCCGTCGATCCTGATCCGGGCACGGAGCAACTCGCCGTGATGGCGCGCTTCGAGGCCATGTTCATTATGAGTTTCAAGCAAGGGACCGCGAACCCGAAACTCGAGATCCGCAAACTCGCGGCCGCGTTCGCCGCGTTCGCCCGCCTTCAGAGATGGGGATGCCCTATCGGTCCCGCGAACGTGCTCGGGGCCTATCCCGACGACTTCAATCCCGAACTAGATCAGTTTGAGGTGTGGCGCGTGGAGTGGGAGCAAATCATCCATCTCGGCGAGTCTATTTGGGAAGCGCCGCCGGATTGGATTCCGACCGAAGTCTATCTCGGCTTCGCTCCGAACATTGGTCCCGCGCACATCGATGACTATATCGGCCCTCTCACAAGCAACGTCGAGGATAATCTCCCGTGAGCGCGAAGGACTTCGCATTATCCGAACACGCCCGGATGATCTCAGGGATGATCCGGATCGGCTCCGTCGTGGAACTCGACACGGAGAAGGCGCGCGTCAAAGTTCGAGCCGGTGGCATCGTCTCCGATTGGCTACCGTGGACAACCGATCGAGCGGGCCCGACCCGTCGATGGAACCCGCCTCGCCCGGGCGAGCAAGTCTTGATAGCGGCCGTCTCTGGTGAACTCGAACATGGGGTCGTGATCGGCTCGATCTATCAGGACAAATACCCGCACGGCGGGACGACGAAGTATCAGGACAAGACGACGTATCCCGACGGATCGGTCGTCGAGTTCGACGCGAAGACTCACACCCTCACCGTGACCGCGGCGAAAGAGGGGAAGGTCATCATCAATTGCAAGAACGCCGAGATCAAAGCGACGGGCGAACTCAAGATCGACTCCCCGAAGTCGAAGTTTACCGGCGACATTGAAGCCGAGGGCGACGTAAAGGCCGGGAGCGTAAGTCTCAAGGATCACTTGCACGGACAGACTCAGCCCGGAAGCGGCCAGTCCGGAAAGCCCGCGACATAGGAAAACCCTCAAGAGGAATCCCGTCGTCCTTGCTCACAGAATGGCGCAATGGACGGAATGAGCATTGCGACCGGAAAGGCGCTCGGCGGGATCGAGCACTTACGGCAATCGGTTATAGATATCCTCTCGACCCCTATCGGCTCGCGAGTGATGCGTCGCGACTATGGCTCCCGGTTGTTCGAACTCATCGACGCTCCGATGAACCGAGAGACGTTCATGCAGTTTTACGCGGCGACGGCGGGCGCTCTCGAAAAGTGGGAGCCGCGTCTCGCGATCAAGCGCGTCGCGGTCGTTTCCGCGGCCCCGGGCATGGTCGAACTCGATATCTGGGCAAAATACTTGCCGAACGGAAAAGACATTAAACTCGATGGCGTCATCGTAAAATGAGCGAAACCCAACTTCCTCTCGATCTATCTCTCCTCCCTCTCCCGACGGTTGTCGAGGAGATTAGTTTCGAGACGATCCTCGCCGCCGAGTTGGCGGATCTTCGTTCAAGAGATCCCGCATATACCGCGACGGTCGAGTCTGATCCGGCTTACAAGATCCTCGAGGCGGCGTCCTATCGTGAGACGCTCCTTCGTCAACGCGTCAACGATGCGGCCCGTCGTCGTCTCCTCGCCTTCGCGGCCGGTGGCGACCTCGATCAGTTGGCCGCGTTCTATGGTGTCGCGCGACAAGTCATCATCCCGGCCGACCTCACCGCAAGCCCGCCGATCGACGAAGTTCTTGAGACCGACGCATCGTTCCGGAACCGCGTTCGCGAACACATCAAGGGATCGAGCGCCGCGGGAACTAAGTCGTGGTATCGATATCACGCTCTCAGCGCCACCACGGGCGCGCGCGACGTGGAAGTAGACGCCCCAGAAGGCGGCACGGTGCGAGTTTCGGTTCTCGGCAACACCGACACAGGGGTTCCGACCGAAGCGACGCTGACGGCGGTCTCTGGTGTCGTCCTGTCGGATGAGATCCGCGGCCTCTGTCACGCGGTCTCCGTCGTGTCGGCCGATATCGTCGAAGTCGATATCGAAGCGAATATCAAACTCCTCCCGACCGTTCAGACAGCATTTATCGAGACGATCGACGCCAAGTTCCGAGCGGCTCTTGAAACCTCGCGCGGCCTTGGTTGGGATCTCACGCCGTCATGGATCGTCGCGAACCTTCAGATCGCCGGGGTTCACTCGGTCGAGTTGGTCACGCCCGAAGCGCTGATCTCCGTCGCGCCTAATCAATGCGTCCATCTTCAGACCTTGACCCTCAATTATTCGGGGATGGCGGTCTAAATGGGAGCCTTTCAAACGATCTTGCCGAGAAACTCGACGAGCGCCGAGCGCGCTCTCGAGGCGGCGATCATTGCTCCGGTCGAAGTCGATCTCGGTATCGATGCGATTGTCACGCTCAAGGAAGAGCCCCCCGAGTCCTTCCTCTTGTGGCTTGTGTGGGAATACGGCCTCGAGGAATTGCTCCCCTATATCCCGGACCTTCGCGCGCTAATCGCCGAGGGCCTTATCTGGGAACGCATCAAGGGGACGCCGCAATCCCTTAACATGGTCTTTTCGTGGCTCCACTACGGATCACCGTCCGTCGAAGAGGAGGAGCCGCTCTCGGCGCATTGGTTCGAATTCATGGCGGACCCGGGCGGCGTTCCGCCTCGCTCCGATATTGAAGGGCTAACGCGCCTCGCGAAGATCACCTCGCCGGTCGGAACAAGGCTCTCGCGCTTGTTCCACGGTTACGACGTGCGCCGCTTCATTCTCGACCGTTCCGAATGGGGCGACCTCCTGTCGGATAACTCCGGGGTCTATGATCCCGAGTTCGATATCGTTCTCTCCTTCGGACACAACTTCTCATCCGAAGCGCGTCTCGACACGACGAACGAAATCGGCTCCGGCCAGTTGAGCCGCGAAATTCTTACTCATCACATTTACGAGGATCGGGTCGTCTGGGACTTCCATCGCTTCGGCGACGTTCCGGTTCTCAACTACACCGCCGCGACATTGCGCGAGCGTGAAAACTACTCCGCCGCGATTGTCGTCGGCCAGTATTGGACGGGCCTCCCTTGGGTGGCCGAAACTTGGGAAAAACTCGGCTATTTTGTGAGGACAGAACATCATGGCGATCCTGCCTAGATCCGGCCGCGCGGCGATCGCGAAGGCTATTAAAACTCAAACGATCCATCTCGCGTGGGGCCTTGGTGACGGCGCGTGGACGACTCCCCCAGATGAAGACGCCGAAGCGACGAGCCTCATCGCTGAAGTCGGTCGGCGCGAACTAACCGAGTCGGCGTTCGTGGTTCCGGATGAGGAAGGAGATATCCTCATCGACGGAGCGGGAACCTTCAGTCGGACGACCGAAGAAACAAATCAGATTTATCTGTCGTTCAAGTTCGACGCGACCGATGCGCCGACGGCGGTCATCCGAGAGATCGGAGTCTTTATCGGGACTGAGATCGTGTCGGGACTCCCGGCGGGCCAGAAGTATTTCTCGGAATCCCAGATCGTAGAACCGGGGACGCTCCTCCAACTCGAGAACAAGGTTCCCGTTTATCGGGCGGCGAATACCCGCGAGTCCTTCTCAATTTTGATTACCTTCTGAGGCGGCTAGATGACTCTTCCCAACTATTACGACCGGACAGATCCGGCCAAAAAATACGATCAGCATCTCTTCCGCGCGGGTAAGGGACTGCAATCGGCCGAACTTAACGAGATTCAGCAAGCGAGCATCTCGCGGATCAAGTCGATCGGCGACGTGATCCTAAAGGATGGCGACATCATCACGGATTGCGCGTGTCTAGTAAACGCTGACACCGGCGCGACCGTTCTCAACTCCGGATCGCTCTACCTCCGGGGAATGGTGCGCGGCGTCGGGACTGCAAACTTCACGATCCCGACCGTCGGCGTCGTGAACATCGGTATCTATCTAACCGAAGTCACGATCACCGAAGTCGAAGATCCCGAACTTCGCGATCCCGCCGTCGGAACCCGCAACTATCAGGAAGCGGGCGCGGCGCGTCTCCAAGTTAATACCGCGTGGGGCTTCGCCGGTGATGACTCCGAGGGCGATTTCTTCCCGGTTTGGACCGTCGTCGATGGCGTCCTCCTTCCGAAAGAAGCGCCCCCGAACCTCGACTCCGTGACGAACGCGATCGCGGCTTACGACCGTCAATCAACCGGCGGAACCTACGTCGCGAGCGGCCTCCGTGTTTCCGTTCTCGCTGATCGCGAAGACGGCTCTCAGGTCTATTCGGTAGGATCAGGCGACGCGCGCGTCGATGGGCGTAACGTGACGATCCCGACCGCTCGGCGCGTGGTTTATGCGGCGACCGCGGATCTCCTCCGCATCACGTCCGAACCGCACGTCTCGACCGGCGTCACGGCGCATCGCGTGAACACGGATCGATTCCCGATCGCGAATCTTGTCTCGGTGCAGATCACCGCGGAAAAGACCGTCACCATGACGCACGGGGCCTTTACTGGCGCGCAAGACTCGCTCCCTGATACGTCGGTTCTCCTGATCGTCGAAGTCAAGCAAGGCGCGACGACCTACGTCGCCAACACCGATTACAAGTTGACCGCGGGCAAAGTCGATTGGTCTCTGACCGGCGCGGAACCTTCTCCGGGTTCGACTTACACGGTCAAGTATCAATACATCACGGCGGTTACTCCGACGGCGGTCGATTCCTCCGGGATGACGGTAGCGGGCGCGGTCTCTGGGACTCTGATCCAGATCACCTATGATGCGGCGCTCCCGCGATATGACCGCCTCTGCCTCGATTCATCCGGTCAATTCGTATGGGTGAAGGGCGTCGCGGCCGATTATTATCCGATCGCTCCGAGCGTTCCGAATAATCTCCTATTGCTCGCGACGGTTTCCCAGACTTGGGACGTATCGACGACCCGGACGGCGCGTAACGATGGCGTCCGAATGGTTCCGATGGCGGATATCGAAGACCTCCGGAACGGGGTTATCGATCTATACGATCTCATGTCCGAGCAGAAACTCAAGAGCGACGCGAACGGACGACTCGCCGCGGCGACTAAGGGACTCTTCGTCGATCCCTTCCGGAGCAACGCGCAACGAGACGCGGGCATCACTCAGACCGCCGTCACCGCCTTCGGGTTTATGGTGATGCCTATGTCCGAATCCGTGGCGACTTTCAGCACCCCGGGCGGATCAGTTGCGACGCTTTCGAAAACCGACGTTACGGAACTCGGACAGAACCTTCGCTCGGGATCGATGAAGGTCAACCCCTATATGGCCTTCACGCCCCTTCCCGCGCCTGTCACGCTGACTCCGGCGGTCGATCATGCGGTGCAAGAAGTCGTGAATTGGGCTCCGGGCATCTTCACAAGCCGATGGCTAGGCGCGACCGGAACCTATTCGATCGACTCGATTGTCGTCTCAACTCAGACGCTCTCGAGCACGACCGAGAATCTCCCGAATCTCAGACAAATCGACGTGACCTTCTCGATCTCCGGATTCGGCCCGAGCGAAACCCTTTCACAAGTCACATTCGACGGGATCGACGTAACTTCGACCGTCGTGGGAGTTTAATTAGATGACTATTTCAGCAAATAGCGCGGGCATCGTTTCTGGGAAATTCACGATCCCCGCGAATGTCCCGGTCGGAACGAAGCTAGTCGAGTTCGAAGGCTCCGGCGGCTCTAATGGTTCGGCTCAATTCACGGGCACGAACCAGATGAGAACCACGACTCAGCGCAAGGTCACGGTCACAAACTATTGGGACCCGCTCGCGCAGACCTTCGTTCTCGATAACGATAGTCAAATCTCCGGCGTGGATCTTTGGTTGACCGCAAAGGGAACGAGTCCGATCGTGGTTCACCTCCGCGAAGTCGAGAACGGCTTCCCCGTTCGACGACTCCTCGCCGAAGCCACACTCAAACCGGCCGACATTCTTACGAATGGAAACCCGACGCGCTTCGCGTTCCCGGAACTCCCCTTCCTTCGGGCTAATACCGAATACGCGATCGTCGTCATGTGTGACGACGCCGACGCGGCCGCGTCCGTGGCTCAACTTGGCAAGTGGGACACCGCTCACGGTCGATGGATCACGTCTCAGCCTTACCAGATCGGCGTTCTCCTTTCGTCGTCGAATGCCTCGACGTGGACCGCACATCAGGACATGGACCTCGCGTTCCGTCTCTTGTCGCCGTCCTTCACTCAGACCTCGAGAACGATCGACCTCGGCACGACGGCGGTCACGAACACGTCGGATCTAATGGTCATGGCGGACGTGGATATCCCCGCGTCCTCCTGTCGATGCGTGTTCCGTCTGACTCTGATCGGTCGCGATAACGAGCAAATCACCGTCGCTCCCTATCAGCCGGTCTCATTAACGACCCGCTACACCGGGAACGTGAAGATCGAAGCGATCCTGACGGGAACCGCGGAGGCCTCTCCCGTTCTCTATCCCGAGGTTCAACTCGCGATCGGTAACGTGCAGGAAACCGCGACCTACGTTACCCGCGAATTCTCATCGAATAGCGGAACGAGCCTAGTCGTGATCCTCGACGCGGAGACTCCCGGCTCGAGCACGATCGCGGTCGAAGTGTTCAACGGCACATCATGGGCGGCGGTTTCCTTCGATAGCGGCGCGCCCCTCGAGGACGCGTGGGTCGAGCGCAAATACACGAAGACCGGCTTCTCTGGAACGACTGCCCGACTCCGCATCACCATGACGGGGAACGCGGCGGCACGTCCGACGATCCGCAACCTCCGCGCAATTTTCACTTAATCGAGGGCTAAATCGTGCAGGATGACCGCACTACAAACTTAAATCTCCCGAAGCCTTCGGCCGCGAACATCCTCACGGATGACGTAGCGCGCGTGAGATCCGCGCTCGATCTAATCGACGCGGCGATCGCAACCAAAGCAACGGCGGCGGATGTTACCGCGGCGCTTTCGAATTTGGTCGGATCGGCCCCGGCGGTTCTTGATACGCTCGCGGAACTGGCGACGGCGCTCAATAACGATCCGTCGTTCGCCGCTCACACAGCGACTAGCATCGCATCGCTTCAAGCGGCGGTGGCTACGCTCCAAGCGGGCATGAGCACTTATTACACCCGCCAAAAGTGGACGCTCACCGCGGGCCAAACCTCGATCAATACGTCGGGATACATAGTCGGGTTCGTGCAGTTGTATCTAAACGGCGTCCTATTGGTGGACGGCGACGACTATACCGCGACCAACGGAAATTTAATCACCCTTGCGACCGGCGCGGCCGCGGGTGACTCGATTGAAGCGATCATGCTTCACCCGTTCCAGTTGGTGAACACGACTTTTACGGGGAAGACGACGATCGAGGGTCAACTCGATATGCCCCAATGGACGACGGCAACGCGTCCGGCAAGCCCCAGATACGGAACGACGGGATATAACACCGAAACGAAGGCGCTCGAAAACTACACCGATCAGGGATGGCTCAAAGTCTCCGTTCCGATTCCGATCATCACTTCGAGTTCTGGAACGATTTATTCCGGAATCACCTCGACGATCACGCTCTCAGGTATCAACTTCGGAACGGGGACGGCGACTGTCACTTTCACATCGGGCGCAACCTCTGCGACCGCAACGGCCACTCCGACGAACGGTGGTCAAACGTGCGCCGTTACGGTTCCGGCGGCGATATACGGTCTTGCGGCGGGGTCTAGCGTCGAAATCACTTTAAAAAATGCGGACAACGCATCTTCGGGAGCGATTACTAAAGCTAGCCTCGGCATTCCATCCGGCGGAACAGTCACGACGGCCGGGTCTTATCGAATCCATACTTTTGCATCGTCTGGGAATTTTGTTGTCCCCACGGGATTCAGCGCAAATGCTGAATATCTTATCGCGGCCGGTGGCGGTGCGGGCGGAGATTACTTCTCCGGATCGGGCTACAACGCCGCGGCCGGTGGTGGCGGTGCGGGCGGCTTAATTACAAATGTTGGGTCGGCGATTGTTTTAACTAGCGGAAGCTATTCCGCGGTGGTCGGTGCGGCGGGCGTCTCCACGGCAACAAATAACAATAGCGGTGGGTTCGCTTCAAACGGGAGCAACTCATCGTTTAATGGATTGACTGCAATCGGCGGCGGTCGCGGTGGTGCGGGTAACGCATCAGTTAGCGGGAACGGCTATGGCGCAAACTCTGGCGGCTCCGGCGGCGGTGGTGTCCGTGATGGGTTCGTGTCGGCGGGCTCAGGAACATCCGGGCAAGGACGCTCAGGCGGTAGTTACGCGGGCACAACCGACGGCAACGGCGGCGGCGGCGGCGGCTATTCTACTGCCGGAACGGTTGCGGGTGACGGTGGCTATGGTGGCTCCGGGGTCACAAGTTCAATCTCTGGCGCTGACGTTATTTATTGCGCGGGCGGCGGTGGCGGCAAGGGCAATAATGGGACGTGGAGTAGCGCAAACGGCGGAAGTGGTGTCGGCGGCAACGGCGCAACAAAAGCTAATAATGCAGTCGGCGGGAATGCGAGTTCTTACGGTTGCGGCGGTGGCGGAGCGGGCTCGGCGATAGATGCTTCATCCCCGTTCGCTCGCGGCGGCAACGGGAGCCAAGGCATCGTCATCATCCGCTATCCGATCCCAACTTAATCTCGAGGACAATTCAACATGGCACATTTTGCAAAAGTCACCGACGGCATCGTCTCTCAAGTCATCGTCGCGGAGCCGGAGTTCTTCGACTCCTTCGTCGATACGTCTCCGGGCGAATGGATTCAGACAAGCTACAACACGCGCGGCGGTGTTCACATCAACCCGGAAACCGGCGAGCCTTCCGAAGATCAATCGAAGGCGCTCCGCAAGAACTACGCGGGGATCGGCTTCACTTACGATCGGGAGCGCGACGCATTCATCCCGCCGAAGCCGTTCGCATCGTGGACGCTCAACGAGGATTCATGCCTCTGGGAATCTCCGGTAGCTTATCCGGAAGATGGAAAGCGTTATTCATGGGATGAGGCTTCGACCTCATGGATCGTAATCCCCGAAGTCGAGGCGTAAACCATGACGAACGCGAGAAATATCTCGAATTTAAGCGTCGGCGGGGATAACGGGGCGCTCAAGATTCCGAGCGGGACGACGGCGCAACGGCCGTCGAATCCCCAGAATGGATACACGCGGTTTAATACCACGATCGGACAACTCGAGACGTGGAACGGGAGCGCGTGGATCACGGGCGGCGGTTTGCTACTGCAAGCCGTCCAGACTGCGAACTTCACGGCGGCGGCGGGGAATTCTTATCCGGTCAACACGACTTCCGGCGCGGTTACGGTAACGCTCCCGGCGTCGCCGACTGCTAATCAGCAAGTCAACGTGTTCGATTATGCGGGAACGGCTTCAAATACGAACCGTATCACCATCAACCCGAACGGCGGGAAGATCAACGGGGTTTCCGGAAGCGCGGTTATCTCCTCGGTTCGCGCATCCGTGACGCTGGCATATATCGACTCTACTCAAGGATGGGTCGATATTTCTGTCGGCAATGCCGACTCGATCCCGCAAACTTACTCCGTTGATTACTTGGTGGTCGCCGGTGGTGGTGGTGGCGCTCAAGGGAACGCGGGCGGCGGTGGCGGCGGTGGCTATCTGGCGTCATCCTCCGTTCTTTCTATTGGAACGGCTTATTCCGTAACTATTGGGGCCGGCGGAACCGGGGCCTCCTATATGTCAAACACCTCGGGCGCAAATAGCGCGCTCGGATCGATAGCCTCTGCGATTGGCGGAGGTTATGGGGGGGCGCGTAGCGGTCGTCCGGGTGGTTCCGGTGGTTCCGGTGGTGGCGGCGGCGCAGATGTTGGCACAAATGCGAACCCCGGTTCCGGAACTTCCGGTCAAGGATATGCGGGGGGAAGCGGAACAGATTCACCCTACTATCAAGGCGGCGGCGGTGGCGGAGCATCCGCCGCGGGATCAGGTCCAAACGGAGGGGCCGGGTTAAATTGGCAATCTCTCGGCAATTATTACGCGGGCGGCGGCGGTGGCGGTGCAAACTCATACCCGGGATCAGGCGGGGCTGGAGGCGGCGGCAACGGAACCACAACGGGAACCCCGGGAGCCGGAACCGCTAACACCGGCGGCGGCGGTGGATCTTCGAATGGAAGTGGCGGAATCGGCGGGAATGGTGGGTCCGGCGTCGTGATTATTCGCTACGCTGGCGCTCAACGCGGAACGGGCGGAACTGTTACGTCGTCCGGCGGTTACACGATTCACACTTTCACATCGTCCGGAACCTACACGGCATAATCCGCGAATGAGTTCACGATAGGACCAGCGACTCGCCCCTCTCCGGAGGGGCTTTTTTTTGGGAAAAACCGCAAGAGGAAACCGGGCGACTGTCAAGGGATCATGCAGACTACGGTTATCCGGAACTAACCTAGAATTTCATCCTCTGAGGAATCCTAAATGCCCGAACAATTTTTGCATGGTGTCGAGATCGTCGAAATCGACGACGGCATCCGCCCCATTCAGACCGTCAAGTCGTCGGTTATCGGCATCGTCGGAACCGCTCCGCGCGCCGACGCGACCGTCTTCCCGCTGAATACTCCGGTCCTTGTCGCCGGATCTCGCTCGCTCGCCGCTAAGTTGCTCGCGAATGCGGGATCAGCCGATGGAACGCTCCCGAGCGCTCTCGACTCGATCTTCGATCAGTCCGGAGCCGCGGTCGTCGTGATCCGCGTCGAAGAGGGCGCGAACGAATCCGCCACCATCGCGAACGTGATCGGCGGCGTTAATTCCACGACCGGCGATTATGAGGGCGTTCAAGCGCTCCTCGGCGCGAACTCCGCTCTCGGTGTAACCCCGCGCGTCCTGATCGCTCCGGGCTTCACGCATCAGCGAGACGCCGAGAACGCGAACGCGGTCGTCGCCGAACTGATCGGCATCGCCGAACGTCTCCGCGCCGTGATCGTCGCCGACGGCCCGAACACCGTGGACGCCGACGCTATCGCCGCATCGAACGACTTCGGCTCGAGCCGCGTCTATCTGATCGATCCGTGGGTGAAGAAACTCGACGCCGCCGGGAATACCGTCGTCGTCCCCGCGAGCCCCATCGCCGCGGGCCTGATCGCCAAGTCCGACAACGAGCGCGGTTTCTGGTGGTCTCCTTCAAATCAGAACATCTCCGGGATCACCGGCGTCGGTCGTCCGATCGATTTCGCTCTCGGCGACGTGAATTCACGCGCGAACATTCTCAACGAGAACAACGTCGCGACGATCATCCGCGAAGACGGTTTCCGCCTCTGGGGGAATCGCACTCTCACCAATGATACGAAGTGGATCTTCCTCTCCGTTCGTCGGACGGCGGATATCATTAACGACTCGCTCCTTCGCGCTCACCTTTGGGCGGTCGATCGGAATATCTCGAAGACCTACATCCAAGACGTGACCGAGAGCGTTAATTCTTACCTCCGCTATCTCACCTCGATCGGTGCGATCCTCGGCGGCAAGTGTTACGCTGACCCGGATCTCAACACTCCGGAAAACATCGCGCTCGGAAAGGTGTTCTTTGACTTCGACTTCACTCCGCCCTTCCCGGCCGAGCACGTCACCTTCCGTTCGCATCTTGTGAACGACTACATCACGGAGATTCTGTAATCATGGCCGCGCGTAATATCCGCAAGAATCTTAACCTCTTCGTGGACGGCCGCGGTTATGCGGGCCAGATCGAAGAGTTCAACGCCCCGAAACTGGCGCTCACCACGGAAGAATTCCGTGGGGGCGGTATGCAGGGCCCCGTCGAGATCACGATGGGTATGGAGAAAATGGAGACCGATTTCTCCCTGATCTCCTACGATGCCGACGTGCTCTCTCTCTTCGGTGTCGTCGAGGGCGCTAACGTCCCCTTCGTCGCCCGTGAGGCTCTGGAATCCTTCGACGGCGTGGTGACTCCGGTCGTCCATACCATGCGCGGCAAGATCAAGGAGATCGACCCGGGCACGTCTAAGGCGGGCGACATGGCGTCTCTCAAGATTTCAATGGCTCTCACTTACTACAAACTGCAACACGGCGACAAAGTTGTTCAGGAAGTGGATATCGAGAACATGATTCACGCCGTCAACGGAACCGATACTCTAACCGGCATCCGCGGCGCTCTTGGGATCTAATGTGAAACAGGCGCGCCCGGTCTTTGGATCGGTGCGCGCTCTTTTTATGGGTGGTTTATGGCTAATGACAATACTGATTTTGTGGATGTTGATCTCTCTCGCGCAATTGAGATCGACGGAGCGAAGGTTAAAACCTTGCGAATGCGCGAACCGACTGTCGCTGACCAATTGGCGGCGGATGAATTGAAGGGGAGCGACGCCGCGAAGGAACTGATGACCATCGCGAACCTCTGCCAGATTACACCGGACGACCTCAAGAAATTAGGCCTCCGCGATTACAAGAAACTGCAAGAGGCATTCTTGGGTTTTATTGGCTGACCCCTGACTATATCCGACAAGGGGCGCTCGCTTTGGCGTCCTACACCGGATGGGGGGTCGGGGAAATTATGACGATGCGAGCCTCTCGCTTCGTTTGGTGGCTCGACGGACTACCGAAGGACAATGGCAAATAAGCAACTCAACGCAACGATCACCATCGGCGGAGCCGTCGCGGCATCTCTGAAGAGCGCCGTCGGGTCGGCTAATGGGAAGCTACAGTCCATCGGGCAAACGATCGACAAACTCAAGGCGAAGCAACGCGAACTTAATCGCGTCATCAAGGAGCAAGAGAAACTCGGCAAAGGCCCGAGTTTCGCTCGCCTCGAACTCGGAGAGATCAATAAACAGATCGCCGCGCTTCGCACGAAGTCGGATCTCCTCCGGAAAGAACTCGAACTTAAAAAGCGCATAAAGGACGCCCGCGAGAACTTCGCCGGTCAAGCCCGGGATCGCGCGAGCGCGGCCGTCGCCGTCGGTGCGACCGTGGCCTATCCCGCCTTCTCGATGCTCAAGGATGCGGCCGAGTTTAACTATCAACTCCAATTGATCGGCAACACGGCGAACATGACGAAGGCGGAGATCGCGGATCTCTCCAAGAAGATCATGGAATCGTCGAAGGCGACCGGCCAATCGGCGACGACGCTTCAAAGCGCGATCGGCTTCCTTGTCGCCGCGGGCATGGACACGAAGACGGCCGTCGCGAGTATCGTCACGATCGGGCGCACCGCTACGGCGGCGGGCGCGGATATCGAGGATCTCTCTCGCGCCGCGTTCGTTTTGAACGACTCGCTCAAGATCGCCCCGAAGGATCTTCAAGCGGCCCTCGACACACTCGCTCAAGCGGGCAAGGAAGGGAACGTCGAATTAAAGAATATGGCGAAGGTTCTCCCGGTCCTCGGTTCCGGGATGCTCTCTCTCAAGATGGAAGGACGCGAGGCCGCGGCGACGATGGGCGCGGCTCTGGAAGTTGCGAGGAAGGGCGCGGCGGATGCTGACGAAGCCGCGAACAATATGAAGAACTACATCGCGAAAGTGATGAGCCCCGAGACGCTGAAGAAGGGGAAGAAGAATTTCGGAATCGATCTCTACCAGATCATTAAGGACGCTCAGAAGAAGGGGAAGAACCCCTTCGAAGAGTCGATGAGCGCGATCATCAAGGCGACGAAGGGCGATCAGAAGGCCATCGGCGACTTGTTCCAAGATATGCAAGTCCAGAACTTTATTCGGCCCCTGATCCAGAATTGGGACGAATACAAGCGCATTAAGGAGAAGTCCCTCAAGGCGACCGGCGTCACCGATCAGGACTTCGAAAAGATCATGGCGACCTCGAAGTTACAGATGGACCGACTCGCCGGTTCGTTCGAGCGCGTTAAGATCGCTCTCGGTGAAACACTCGAGCCCGCATTCGCGAAGATTGGCGTCGTGATCGAGCCGGTTCTCGGCAAGATTGAGAACTTCATCAAGAATAATCGGGATCTAGTCGGCTCCGCGATGGTCACGATCGGCGGTCTCGCCATTCTGGGGACGACGATCCTCACGGTCGGCGCGGCGCTTGCCGGTATCGGTTGGGCCTCGACGTTCGTCGCCGGTGGATGGGTCACTCTCGCCGGAATTGCGTCCCGCCTCGGTTCCGTGATCTCGATCCTCGCGACTGCGACGATCCCGATGATCGGGCGCGCCTTCGCCGGTATCGGTGCGATCTTCGCCGCGAACCCGATCGGCGCGACGATAACGGCGATCGCGATCGCGGGCCTTCTCATCTATCGCTATTGGGAGCCTCTCACGGGCTTCGTGTCGCGAGTTTGGTCGAGCATCTCCACGACCATAGGGGCGGCGCTCGAAAGCGCGAAGGCTGTCGTCTCATCGGGCATCGAAGCAATTAACGCGATGGTCTCGACCGGCTTCTCGAAGGTCGGCGCGGTGTTCCGTGCGGCATGGGAACCGATCCGCGGATATTTCGCGAGCCTTTGGGCCGACCTTATGGGTATGGTCTCGAATGCGATCGAGTGGATCTCCTCGAAGATTGCATCGATGGGCTCGGCGATCTCGGGTCTAAAGAACTCCTTCTCCTTCGGCGGCTTCGGCGGATCAGTCGAGAAGGAATCGTTTTCGGTCGGCGGCGGCTCTCGGGCTCCGGCGATTCATTCACCCGGAGGGACGCGGACGCCACCCCCGCCCCCTCCGGTGATGAGCGCGCGGAACACGGTTTCGCAGTCGGCCACCTATCATCAAACCTTCCAAATCAATCAGCAACCGGGACAGTCGTCCGACGATCTCGCGAAGAAAATCGTCGCGAGGATGAAGGCTCGCGATGATGCGGATCGACGCGGAAGGATGTTCGACCCTGTAATCGCGGGTAACTACTGATGGCGCTTCTCGACGTGGGGAACGTCTCCCCGATGATTCCGACGACGGTGTTCACCGGCGGGACGAACCCCGTCTCGGCGATCACCGGCTTCGTCCCTCAACTCATGCTCGGCGAGTTTATGTTCTCGCTGAATTCTGCGGCTTATCAGGAATTCCGGCGCTCGACTCTATACAACTGGAAATCTCAGGAAGTCTTCGGCGAGCACGAAATCCTTCAATACTGCGGCCCCGGTTCCGATCAGATCATCCTCCCCGGAGTGATTTATCCGGAATATCGCGGCGGAACGGGCCAGATGGAGAAGGTCCGACTCATGGCGGCGATGGGAACCCCCCAGATGCTAATCACCGGCACGGGCGGAATCCTCGGAATGTATGTCGTCGAACAAGTCGAGGAGACCCACTCGGTCATGATCGCGTTCGGCATCCCTCGAAAGATCGAGTTCAATATCACGCTTCGACGCTACAGCGCCGGGACCGGCTTCGGCGAATTGATCTCAGCGATTCAGAGTCTCTTCTAATGGCGGACACTTACCTTACCCGCGACGGCGATGTTCTCGATTGGGTTGTGTGGAAATACTACGGCGCGACCTCGAACCGTTACGTCGAGAAAGTTCTCGAGGCGAATCCCGGCCTCGCCGATTATGGTCCCGTGATGCCCGGAGGCGTTCGCGTCTTGCTCCCGGATCTCGCCCCTCCCGTCTCTGGCGATGCGGTTCGATTATGGGATTAAGCGCGGTCGGCATCGCGCCCCAATTCGTCATCATGGCGAACGGCGCGGATATCTCGGACAAGATCAACTCGAGATTGATCTCGCTTCGCTACTCTGACTCGGCCGGGTTCGACTCCGACTCTCTCGAGTTCACCATCTCCGACGCGATCGAGTCCTCGCCGGTCGAGATGCCGAAGACCGGAGCCGAGATCGAACTCTCGCTCGGCTACGATGCGCGCGTCGTGAAGATGGGTCGCTTCATAGTGGACGAAGTAACGCGCGAAGGATGGCCGGAGACGATCTCCGTCCGTGCGCGCTCCGCATCATTCGACAAGGGCAAGAACGGCGAGAAGCAACTTCAGACGCAACGCAACAAGAAACACGACAAAGGGACATTCGGAAAACTTGTCCAGAACATCGCGAAGGAGAACGGCCTTCAAGCGAGCGTCTCGCAATCTCTCACCTCGATCGATCTCGCGGCTCAACATCAGATCGACGAGTCCGACCTTCACTTCCTCATCAGGATCGCGCGCCGGTTCGATGGGATCATCAAGGTCGCCGATGGTCGCCTGATGGCGGTCAAGAAATCCGAGAATAAAACGATGAGCGGCTCCTCGCTCGCGTTCTCGATCTCGCCGAGCGAAGTCACAAGCTACCGGCTCACGCTCGCCAAGCGCGAAGAATCCGGCTCCGTCCGGGCCTACTGGCACGAGCACAAGAAGGCCAAACGTCACGCCGTCACGGTCGGGGAAGGAGATCCCGAGACGAGCCTCAAAGGGCAATACACCGACAAGGACTCGGCCGAGGCGGCGGCGAAGTCGGAACTCGCCCGCCGGGGTCGCCAAAAGGAAAAACTCGAACTCACGCTCCCGGGTCATCCCGAACTCGCGGCCGAGGCGAAGATTACGCTCTCGGGCTTCCGGTCGGGTCTCGATGGCGAATGGAACGTGACGAGCGTCGAGCATGAGATCACCGCCTCGAGCGGCTACCGGGTCTCCCTCGAGGCCGAGCGAACGAACGCCGACGCCTACTCAAACGGCGCAAGCGCTACAGATAAGATTGAGGGCGAGGATGACGCGGCCGATGAGCCGACCGACGACGGGAGCCAATCACAATGATTCGGAGTGATGATCTTTTCTTAGTGCACCCAATGGTGCACCCGGGCGAAATTTTGGCCGTTTTGAAAGTGATCGTAAGTGATTGATTTTAAAATGGCGCGCCCGAAAGGATTCGAACCTCTGACCCCCAGATTCGTAGTCGGCTTTTTCTGTATAATTCGGCGTCACTCGGGTTCATTCCGCATCACTTAACCCCAAGATATTACACGCTTCTGATGATTTAGCGTGATTCGGCGCGTCCCGGGTGATATCACCGTTAGTGCACCCAATAGTGCACCCAAACCCGGGGCCGAATATGCTGACCGATACCGAAATCAAGCGCGCAATCCGCGCCGCAACCAAAGAAACGACCCTTAATGATGGGGCCCACGGAAGGGGGAGCGGGAGCCTCCGTCTTCGCATCCGACCCGGGGCGAGCGGGACCACGGCGACGTGGATCGCTTGGTGGAAGCAAGGAGGGAAACGGGCGACCAAACCGCTCGGAAAATATCCCGATCTAAGTCTTTCCGCCGCCCGTGCGCTCTTCGTCTCCGAGGTGGCTCCGGTCGTCCGGGCCGGTAAGAATCCCCGCGTGAGAACCGTCGTCGAAGGAAAGCCGACCGTCGGCCGGATGTTCGAGGCATACGTCGCGAGCATGAGGGCGAAGGGCCGGGTCTCGGCGGATGAAGTCGAACGGGCGCTCCTCAAGGCGGGCGATAACGCCGCCGACGGGCTTGGGCGTCACCGTTTATGCGCGGACATTGACTCGGCCGACGTGGTGGACTTCGTTTCGGGGTTCTTCCGGCGCGGATCTCGAGGGCAAGCGGATAAGGCCCGGTCCTACGTCTCCTCGGCCTTCAATTGGGCGATGAAGGCCGCGCACGATTACACGGTCGAGAATCGGCAAGATTGGGGAATTAAGATCAACCCCGCGGCGGCGATCCCTCGAGATCAAGGCGCGATCGGAAAGCGAGATCGAAACCTCTCGGCCGATGAGATCCGCCTTCTCTGGAATTCAGCAACCCCGGGCCTTAACGGTTTCACAGTCGAAACCGCGACCGCAATCCGGACGCTAATCGGAACGGGTCAACGCGTTCAAGAGGTTTTGCGGATCGACGGATCGGAGATCGATCTAAAGTCGAAGACGTGGACCATGCCCGCCGAGAAAACGAAGGGGCGCACCAATCCGCACACGGTCCCCCTGCCGAAGCAAGTCGTCGAGATCCTCGAGGATCTCAAGGAGCAACGCGGCGACGGTCCCTTATTCCCCGGCGCGGTCGATGGAAGGATGGATCATCGCTCGATCATGCAAGCGATCGACCGATGGCTAGAATTAGATGGAGTGACCGTTCCGGACTTCCAGACACGCGACCTCCGTCGAACGTGGAAGTCTCGAGCGGGCGAGATCGGGATCTCAAAAGAGATGCGCGATCTAATTCAGCAACACGCGAAGAACGACACCGGCTCGAAGCATTACGATAGGGGCGAATATCTTCCTCAGATGCGCGAAGCAATGAAGCAATGGGAAAGCTACCTATCGAGCGTGATCGGCGTATAATCGCCCGCTATGGCTAAATACTCCGAAGGAACTTATCTCATCGTCCTATTTGATAAATATGGGACGAAGATCGAGACACGTCTCGCAGAACATCAGCAATTGATAGGCGCGCAAAAAGAAGCGGCCGGGATGCTAAGTGAAGTGATCGCGAGTTTCGCGATTATGCGAGTCCTCACTAATTCGATTGATACATTCAGCAAAAACCGATGGCAGACTCAATGATCGCTCTCGGCGTGGCATTGCTCCCGATTCTCATCATCGCCGGGATCGGCTATTTATTCGACGGCATCGCCGAAGAAATTTTCGACGACGACGAAGATATCTAGCGCGAACCAAGACGAGAGCGCGTCTCCGCCTCGAATGGCGATCCGATGATATCAAGGGAGGCGCGCTCCCTTTTTGGTTTTCTGGGGCGGCAAATGAAAATAGACGACTTTATCGGCGTCTTCGAAAACGTGATCGAGCCGAGCGAATGCGCGCGCATCATCAAGGCCTTCGAAGATCGATCCCATCTCACCCGGTATCACGACACCCCGGGCTATAGGTTCCGGCAACTCGATTGCAACGCGACCGACCTCAAGGATCTCGCGTGTCAATTCGTGAGACACGTCGAGCCCTATCTCCGGGGCTACCTCAAAGACCTCGGCCTCGATGAGTTTCTCGAGATGAAGGCGTTCGAGAATGTCCGCATCAAGAAATATGAGGCCGGATCGGACGACCTATTTAAGATCCATGTCGATGCGGCAAACCGCGAGACGGCGGTTCGGACGCTGATCTTCATTCTCTATCTAAACGACAATGACGGCGAGACGACCTTCCCGACGATCGGGCGGGCAATCAAGCCGAAAGCCGGTTCTCTGGTAGTCTTCCCGCCCTTTTGGATGTTCCCTCATACCGGGCAACCTCCGACGACGGCCGACAAATACATAATGATGAGCGCCGTCCATCATCCATAGGATCGGCGCTTGCGGCTCTGAATGACGCGATAGGCCCATCCCTGCGGGCTTGAATAGCCTCGAGAGGCCCCGAGCCTTACCAGATCCTCGAACGACTCCGCCTCGGCTTGCTCACGAAGTCTCCGGCGCTTGATCTCCGCCTTCTCGCGCTCGGTGATCTCCTTCAATTCCCCATCGCCGACGGTCACGTCGCGCACGTTCGGAGCGAGGCGCGCGCCGCAATAGGGACACGCCGGGGGAGCCGGTCTCCGTATCTGACCGAAACACTCGAGGCACGTTACCGGCGGAGGCGGCGAGTTGTCGTTCGCTCCCTTCCGGGATTCTTTCTTGCGGCCCTCGAGGGACCACTCGCGGTCCTCATCCGGGAGGCCGTGTCGATGGATGTTCCCGGCGTGATCGAGAATGATCGCCGTCTTACCCGGGGCCGGTCGAAGCGCGCGGCCGACTTGTTGCAAATGCAGGGCGAGCGATTGCGTCGGCCTCATTTGAAGAACGCAATCGATCGTGACTTCCTTTTGAGCGATGGCGCTCAAGTCGAACCCTTCTCCGAAGAGATCCACGTTCGACAACACCAACAAGCGACCCTCGGCGAAGTCTCGGATGATCCGGGCTCGCTCGAACTTCGGCGTCGATCCGTCAAGATGCGCGGCCGGGATTCCCGCGGCGAGGAATTGCTCGGCGATATGTTGGGAGTGTTTCACCGTCACCCCGAAGGCGACCGACCTCATCCCGTTCGCATATTTCCGCCAATGGGTGATCGCGTCTCCGGTAAGCGTGGGCTTATCCATAACCTCCTCGGTCTCCGCTCGAGCGAAGTCGCCCATCGATTTCTTGATGCCCTTCATATCCGGCTCGCTCGGAGCATAGGCCCGATATGGCGAGAGAAATCCGTTCTCGATGAGCCATGCGACACGCGGGCCGAGGACGATCTCATCGAAGTTTGCGTCGAGCCCCTTCCCGTCGAGTCTCTGAGGCGTCGCCGATAAGCCGATATTCCAAGCGTCGGGGAATGCCTCTTGAACGCGAGTCCAACCGGCCGCGCCGAGATGGTGACACTCATCGAAGATGATGAGCCTCGGCGGCGTCACAACCGAGAGCCGGTTCTTAACCGTATCGATCGAGCAGATATGCACATTTTTTCGGCGGTCGTGCGGGTGTCCTGATGAGATGAACCCGTGATCGATGCCGAATTTCGTGAACGTGTAGGAAGTTTGCGCGACAAGTTCCGCGCGATGGCAAACGAACCAAACCGGCCAACCTTTCGAAGCGCATTCTCCCGACATGAAAGTCGCGAGCGCCGTCTTCCCGGCTCCGGTTGGCGCTTGCAACAATACGCGCCGACTGCGACGCATCGCCGCGCGCGCACCCTCTACAATAGTTTTTTGGTAGCCCCGAAGTTCAACGCTAATCATCAGCGATAACCATCTTTAACTCTCATTAAAATTAACGCGAATTATCCATAACAAGTCACATTGACTTGCGCGGATTGGATATGGATTCAATCGCTCGAGATCAAGAACGCACAACAAGCGATCGAACTGTATTATAATCACTCCGCATCATTCGTGATGCTTTTTAATCACTAACAACAATGGGAAAACCATGATGGAAGCTGGAATTTATCAAGAAATCCCCAACGAGGATTATCACCACGGCCCCGGCGACTCTAAGTCGGATCTCGATCGTGTTCGTCGGTCGCCCTTGCACTACAAAGCCAACAAAGACGCGGCGAACGATAACGAACGCACCAACACTCCGACCGCGGATCAAGCGTTCGGAAGCGCGTATCACACACTCATTCTCGAACCCGATGAATTTTGGAATCGATATGTGATCGTTCCGGAAGATGCACCAAAGCGACCGACAATCACTCAACGCAACGCGGCGAAACCAAGTCCCGCAACTGTCGAGGCGATCGCTTTTTGGGACAAGTTCGAATCCGACTCCACAGGGAAAGAAATCATCGATCGCGAAGACTTCGACACGCTAACAAAGATGGCGGAAGTTCTCAGCAATCACCCGGCCGCGAGCGCTCTATTTAATAGCGCACCGGGTCGCGCGGAAATGTCCGCCTATTGGGTAGATGAACGAACCGGACTCCTCCTTCGGTGTCGTCCTGACTATTGGCGCGAAGACGGAATTATCGTCGATCTCAAGACAACGGCCGACGCGAGCCTCGAGGAGTTCTCTCGATCTCTGGTGAAATGGCGTTATCACGTTCAAGCGCCGTTCTATCTCGACGGCACGAACGAAGCGATCGCTCAATCTGGGGCCAAGATCACTCGCCCGACCGAGTTTGTCTTCGTAGCGCAAGAGAAGAAGCCCCCATTCGCTCCGGCTTGTTACGTCCTCGACGATGAAGGGATGAGGATCGGCCGCGCTCAATATCGCGCCGATCTCGATCGCCTCGCCGAATGCAAGGCCTCGAACGTGTGGCCGGGTTACGGCGGACAGATCCAGAAGATCGGCGTCCCGGTTTGGTATTCGAAGAACGCGGTCGAAGGGGGTTCGGTATGAAGATCCGAATCCAGAAATTAAACCCCGCCGCGATCGTCCCGAAGTATGCAACCGACGGCGCGGCGTGTTTCGATCTTCACGCGTGTTTCGATACTGAAGACTATTCCGCGCGGATCTATCGCAACCAACCGAAGGTGATCCCGACCGGGCTCGCCTTCGAGATCCCTCCGGGTCATGTGATGTTGGTCTTTTCGCGCTCGGGTCACGGGTTCAAGTTCTCGACCCGTCTCGGGAATTGCGTCGGCGTTATCGATGCCGACTATCGCGGCGAGGTTTGCGTGAACCTGACTCGCGACGACTCCGATCTCGATATGCTCCAAGTCCGACACGGCGACCGCATCGCTCAAGCGATGTTGGTTCCCTATCCGCGCGTCACCTTCCTCGAGACCGAGGAACTCTCCGAGACGGATCGCGGCGTCGGTGGTTTTGGTTCTACTGGTAAATGAGGTTTCTTTTATGAGTTTCGAAGTTCGTGTCGCCGAGCGTCAAGGCGCTCGATTGCTGATCCAATTTTCCGGCGTCTCTGGTGGCGGGAAAACCTATTCGGCCCTCCAACTCGCCTATGGGCTCGCCGGTGGCGATGCCTCGAAGGTGATCGGGATCGATACCGAAAACCGGAGAATGAGTCTCAATGCGAACATCCTCCCGAACGGGGGGAAGTTCCGCATTATCGATTTCTTCGCGCCGTTCTCCCCTGATCGCTACATCGAAGCGATCGACGCGGCCTGTAAAGCCGGGGCCGAAGTGATCGTGATCGACTCCGTGTCCCATGAATGGGAGTCTGAGGGCGGTTGCGAGTGGATCGCCAATCAATCCCGGTTCCCAGATTGGCGCACCGCAAAGGCGAAGCATAAGCGCTTTATGACGCATCTTTTACAATCGCCCGCGCACATCATCGCTTGCACCCGGGCGCGAGAAAAGGTCGATTTCACCGACCCGAAGAACCCGGTCAAGTTGGGCATCCAACCGATCGCGGAGAAGAACTTCTCCTTCGAAGCGACGGTTTCGCTTATGATGCACGACCAAGGAGCGCGGCAAGACGTTTTGAAATGCCCCGCGGATCTTCAAGCAATACTCGGACGCGGCCGCGGATACATCACCGCCGACGATGGGTTCGCCCTTCGTGAATGGGTCGATGGCGGTTCGCAAGTAGACCCCGAAGTCGAGAAGGCTCGCGGGATGCTTCAGAACGTGACCGAGCAAGGAATGACCGCCTTACAGGCGGCATGGCAGGGGCTCCCCTCCGCGATGCGAAAGAAGATCAGCAAGGACGGAAGGTGTCCCGATGATCTCAAGTCATCGGCGCAAGCCTTCGACGAAATGAAACGCGGCGGCGAAGGAGGTGGGGAGTCTTTGGAAAAATTAAACAACCGCGTGATGGGTGATGAAAATGGATCGGCAATTTCTAACGGTGGATGAACTCATCACTCGATGGGGAAGCGTGGTAACGCGCGGCACTCTTGCCAACTGGCGGAGTAAGCGCGTCGGACCTCCGTTCGTGAAACTTCGCGCGCGAGTTCTTTATCCGGTGTCCGCTCTGATCGAATTCGAGAAGAACGGCCTTCATCAAAATATCGAGGCGAAGAATGGAGCAAACGATAACGAACAGTAAGCCGACGGCGGTTCCGGGTTATGAGCGTCTCGCCGACGTTCTCGCCCGGGCCTACGCTCAAGCGGCTTTAGGGAAAGGCGCGGAACGTCACTCACGCGGCGAACCGTTTCACGAACAAGTCATCATCGAAGGTGCGCGCCGGTTTGGAACCGGGGCGCTACTCTTCCAGTCGTTCAAGAAGAGCGAAGAGTCTCAGCGATTGCCAAAGGACGCGGCGATCCGGGAACTCCTCGGCGCGATCAACTATCTCGCCGGGGCGGTGATCGCTCTCGAGATGAAAGACGACGGGAACAACGATGGCTGATGAGTTCGACCGCGCTTCGGAGATCGAGCAATGGTCAACCGACCTTGCGATTAAGGCGCAACTCACGACCGCGGCCCGAACTCCGAAGATCGAGGCGGTCGGATATTGTCTCAACCCGGCTTGCGGAGACGACTTCGACGAGGGGTCGCTCCGCCTCTATTGCAACGCCGATTGTGAAAAAGAACATCGGCGGATCAAAATCTATCAAGGTGAATAAATGAAAAACCCAAGTTACACGAAGAAGGGTCCGGGGCGTCGGCATAATCACGAGACCCGAGCATGGGCCGCGAAACGCATCGCGCGTGAGAATGCGGCGCGCGGATCAATGGTTCTTGGCGCGGCGTCTGGGATGGTCCGCCCGATTGAATTCCCGATTGAATTGGAGTCGCACTAATGGCCTCACTCAATAAGGTTCAATTGATCGGGCATCTCGGGCGAGATCCAGAAATGCGGAACATGAGCAACGGCGACGCCGTTTGTAACTTCTCGATCGCTACCTCCGAGCGATGGAAGGACAAGAACACCGGCGAGATGAAGGAAGCAACGGAATGGCATCGCGTCGTTATCTGGCGCAAGTTGGCCGAGATTGCCGGGAAGTATCTTCGGAAGGGTTCGTCGGTCTACATCGAAGGCCAACTCCGAACCCGCAAATGGCAAGACAAGGAGGGCAAGGATCAATACACGACCGAGATCGTCGCCTCCGAGATGAAGATGCTCGACCGCCG
>Ga0213922_1000210_pt1 | contig 34612 bp, 36 predicted proteins | sample McNCre2917MG_FD_165060 | JGI IMG/M metagenome (GOLD analysis project Ga0213922, IMG submission 165060) | Freshwater microbial communities from McNutts Creek, Athens, Georgia, United States - 29-17 MG | ecosystem: Environmental > Aquatic > Freshwater > Creek | place: USA: Georgia | collected... | reverse complement strand
AGGCCAAGGCCATCTCTAAAGCTTCAAAAACGATATCTCTATCTACATTCTTTTCGCGTGCTAATGCGTCAGCTAGCATGAGGACTTCACGACTCATGATTTTCTTCCTTTGAAATCAACGACAGGGACTAACCTAGTTTTTTCAACTTCGGCTAGAGTAAATTCCAGCATGGCTTCATTGCCATCAGGTGCTTCAAACAACAAACCTAGTTTGGCATCTACAGAGTCAGCGTCACCACTAACCAAACCTTGTAAGACACCCACATAATTCTTTCTACCGGATAGAGCAACACGCAACTTAACATTTGCCTCCAAACCCGCGAAGCGGATATGGTCTGCTACTGTTTTCACAGGTCGATCTAATCCTGGTGAAGAAATTTCCAATCGCTCATAGTTAACCCCATCTACAGGCAAGCTGTAATTCAAATGGCGACTTACTTTTTCGCAATCCGTAATATCAATTGGGCGTGAATAATCAATGTTTTCAATTGTGACGCGCAGCAAACCACGACCTTCACGCTCGATATCCACGAGTGTGTAACCTAGGCCTTTTAAAGCATCAGCAATTAAAACTTGTTCGTTTGCCATAAAGCTATTACGTTTAATTTCACCAAAAAAAAATGGGCATAGAGCCCATATTCCTAAACAAAAAGAACATGCCCGACTTACGTTGAACGCAACTTTAGCCGGAACTACTAAAGACTTGAATTATATAGGAAGTTCAAATAGCTGCCAAGGGATTCCCCTTAGGGAATCCTTGTTTTAATCAGCTTTTTGTGAATTTTTTACCAAATTTGGCGCCAGGCTTAGCACTCTGACCCCGATTTTTACCAGCCCCAGAACGATGAGCCCCCTGACCAGGGCCTTTTTTACCAAATTTTTGTCCAGAACGCGGTTTATCAGCTGCTGAACCAAAACCACTGCCATGATGAACACCCGCTTGACTATCCTCATCAAAACGACGACCCTGACCCTGACCCTGACCTTGGCCACCGCCAGAACGACCTTGATGCGGACGACCACCGGTATTAGAGCGATGCCCTTTACCTTTATGCTTCGAACCACCACGCTCGTCACCATGCCCTTGAGCAAAACTTCGACTAGAAGCCTGTCTTAAAGCATCTTTCGACCCCCAATAAGACACTGATGTCTGCATTGGGTCAGGCTGACCACCACCCGATTCAGATCGATGTCCTCGGCCATCTCTAGGATCCCGCCTTGGTTTATCCCCCATACCTTGAGGAACCTTTAGGCCAGCCATCTTCATCAATTGCACAATTTGATCGGAAGGAACTTCCTCCCAACGGCCTCTTCTCAACCGAGGAGGCAACACAAATAAACCATAACGCGTACGAATCAAGCGTGAAACAACATGACCTACTGCCTCAAACATACGGCGAACCTCGCGGTTACGGCCTTCAGTTAGAGCCACGTGATACCAACGGTTTGCACCCTCACCACCACCAGCAATTAATCTTAAAAATTTGGCAACGCCATCATCTAATTGAACACCTGTCTTTAACTGCTTCTCTTGCTCAGGATCTAACTCACCTAAGATACGAGCAGCGTACTCACGTTCAACCCCATAACGTGGGTGCATCAAACGATTAGCCAACTCACCAGAAGTTGTAAATAACAAAAGCCCTTCTGTATTGAAATCCAAACGGCCTACAGCAATCCATCTACCCTGCTTTGCTTTAGGCAAACGATCAAATACCGTCGGACGACCTTCAGGGTCTGATTGACTCACAATCTCACCCGCAGGCTTGTGATACATGATGACACGAGGCGGCTTTGTTGCAATCTTACGATGCACCATCTTGCCATTAATACGCACTTGATCAGTCGGCCCCACTCTCTGACCAATATGAGCAGGCATACCATTCACAGACACACGGCCTTGAATAATCAAGTCCTCCATGTCACGGCGCGACCCCATACCCGCATCAGCTAGAACTTTATGCAACTTGACAGTATCTTCGTCGAAACCTTCTTCATCAACGTCATCAAGATCAGACCAGACTTCGTCACGTAAACTTAAGGGCAACTCGTCAACGCTTGAGAATTGCAGCGTCGGCATAACTTCTTCTTCAGCAGCCAACTCTTTCTCAGCGCCATCCTCAGCATGCTCACGATCTTCCTCAGCAATCTCTGCCAAAGTTTGAGCAACCATTTCATGCGTCACTTCCGGCTCGGCTTCAGGAGCATCAAGCGCTGCATCAAACTCACCGGAAACAACCGAAGCAAACAGCGCTTGACTCTCTTCTGCCAAAGGATTTGCTTTAGGTGCTTGCTGATGACGTTGCGTACGCTCAGACCTCTCATGACGCTGATGTCTAGGTCCACGTCTTTCAGGTCGCTGCCCTTCTACACCAACAACGCCTCCACCCTCAACCACAGGAACAGACTCAGCACCTACTACTGCCTCACCTTCTGCCGCAGGTTTTGCACGAGGCTTACCGCGCCCCTTGTTATAAGGTCCACGGCCAAAACGTTTAGGTCGACGCTCACCACCTTCTTGCCCACCAGCTGTATTAGCTGATTCTTGTCCCTCACTCACAACGGGTGATGAAGGTTTATCCGATTCAAATTCAGGTGTTGTCATTAGGCTTTATCTTGATCATTACTATCTGAAGCTTCTGGGGATTCCTCTGAAATACCCTCCACTGACTCTTTAGCTTCGACATCTATTACCTGAGCCGCATCACCCTCAAACTCCATCACACGCTGAGCAACTGACTCTGCTTGAGCTTCAGCACTTTCTAGGATTGGCAAATCTTGCAAAGATGTTAACGAGAGGTCATCTAAAAAATCACGGGTTGTCGCATACAGACCTGGACGACCCACAGTTTCTTTATGCCCTACCACCTCAATCCAACCACGATCCTCTAACTGTTTAACCACATTTGAGCTAACAGTTACACCACGAATTTCTTCAATCTCACCACGAGTTACAGGCTGTCTATAAGCAATAATTGCCAAAGTCTCCATAACTGCTCTTGAATACCTAGGTGGCTTCTCAGGCGTTAAGCGATCTAAGAACTCTCGCATACTCAAACGACTCTGGAAACGCCAGCCTGTTGCCAACTCGAGAAGCTCCATTCCCTTTTCTGACCAATCAGCCTGAATTTCCGTTAAAACATTTTTAATGTCTTCAGCAGGCACGTCTTCTACAAATAAACGACGCAAGTCATTAATCGTCATAGGCTCAGATGCACATAAGAGTGCAGTTTCAAGCACCAGCTTGAGCTGTTCAGGATTCATAAATTTAAAAAGGGAAAATATTTATATTAGGGTTAAGGATTGCCGGCACATAGACACCGGACATATTTTTATTAACCGACTAGGGAATTATTGTAACAAAGTTCAGGCAATGCAAAAACCGCCTTTCAAAAGCGCATCCGAAAGGGTCAAAGTTCTATACAAACCAAACAATCCAGTTGAAAACATCAAAAGTGCCACAAAGTACCTTACCGAACTCAGGTGCCCCCAACCGGCTAACCTAGCGGACAATCCTGAAATTAGTAGTAAGTTAGGCAAAGTACCCAAGCCAAATGCCAACATCAACAAAGCACCTGATCCAGGATCTCCCGACAAAAATGCCAAAGGTAATACGCTATAAATAAGGCCACAAGGCACCAACCCCCAAACAACCCCACTCCACCAACGCGCTTGATGATGGTGCCCTGCAATTACTTTTTTGGCTAATTTGGACCATATGTGGGCTGTTTTTTCATTAAACCAAACCTCCCATGTACTCACTTGGCCTTTCGTTTGCCGGAGAATTCGGTACCCCTGTAAAAGAAAAATGCCAGAAGCCAAGGCAAAAAGGACCCTTTGAACAGGCACCAAATCCTGTTGCCAAATAGGAAAACCCAACGACCCCGCTAAAGCGCCCAACAAAACATAACTGCTCACACGCCCAGCATGCATCAGCATTTGTTCATAAATAAAGGCTTGTTTGGTGCCAGCCCTCAATGCGACAACCGTAGATTTTTTTGGGGAAACATTTTTTTCAATGGCAGCTGATATCCCACCACACATCAGAGCACAGTGCCAGCCGCTGACTAAAGCGCCCAGAAAGATAGTTAAGAACAAGGTACTTGTGACCATGATTAGGTATATTTTGTAAGTATTAATGTCACAAAATGGCTATAGAATACTAACTATTACTAGCCCTGTAGTTGACTTAAACCAAATAGACGCATGAATCATATACCCTCTGTAGACAAACTTAATAAATGCTCAACTTGTGTGCTTGGGCAATTTTGTCTGCCAGTTGGCTTAAGTCAAGATGATGTCAACAAAATTGACACCCTTGTCACTGAAAGGGTACGTCTCAAAAAAGGCGAGTCGCTCTATAGGCAAGGGGAACCCCTAACCGCTGTTTATGGCATTAAGTTCGGCACACTAAAAACAGAATATGCCTTACAAGATGGGCGTGAACAAATTACCGGCTTCCACTTACCTGGAGAGATGCTAGGTCTTGATGGCATTGGTGAAAATCATTACCAATCAAATGCTATTGCTCTTGAGGATAGTGAAGCTTGCGTGGTACGTTTCTCCGACTTTGAGAGTCTAGCGAGACAAATTCCTTCGCTACAACATCAATTTCATCGCATTCTCAGCCGTGAATTAACGCAAGACCAACGACACATGCTATCGCTAGGCTCTCTGAGAGCTGAAGAACGCCTAGCTAGTTTTCTATTAAATCTATCTGACCGTTTAGCCGCTCGCGGCTACTCTCCCATTGAATATCACTTACGCATGAGCCGTGAAGAAATTGGCAGTTACCTAGGCATTCAATTGGAAACCGTTAGCCGCCTGTTCTCTCGCTTTACCGAATCAGGCCTTATTCAAATTAAACAACGCCACATTAAGCTAATTGACATGGATGGCTTATTAGAGCTTGCTGGCAAATCCAGAGCCATTCACTGCAGTGACCCCAATCACGTCCATGTGTTAAATAATCAAAATGCCAAATAAAAAAGCAGCCTAGGCTGCTTTTTTATTTGAGATTATTTGCTTTTCATTTAAAACATGAAACGATCTGTTTTTTCCTCTAAATCAGATAACGTTCCTGGAAGAACAAAAATACTTAAAGCACTCGAAAGTGCGCACAAACCCCAAAGGACAAAAAATCCTACTGAATAAACTGCCTCATGAGTGGCTTCTAAATGATGTCCAAAGAACACCAAGTCATCTGGATCAATCATGGTAAAAAGTAAACCTTCAGCCATACCTGCCACCAAAAACGAAGGCCACAGAATCCACATCAATAAGCGCGTTTTCATTTGGTCACTTGCTCCACTTTAAAGCCTTGCTTGACTACACCCTCGCGCACCACCTGATCAACATCTTTGGTTAATGCCAAGTAAATCGTAATGGCAGAACCGATAGCGCCAATTGCGGGACCACTAATGATTAGCCAAGGCCACAACTGTTTCCACCAAGGTTTTACTTTTATATCTGACATCATCAGCTCCTATCTCTATTCCTCTAATTAACGAGGAACAATGAAACTAGATTTTTCATCGCGAACTCTAATAGCTTCTGAAGCATTAGAACCCTCTTCTTTGGCTTGAACATCAAAATGAATTTGATAATTGCCTGTTTTTACATCATCAATCAAAACGCGAACTTTGACGGGTATTAAAAGATTGCTAGATGAATTAACCACCAACTCACCGACTTCTTTACCTTGAGAATCCAAAACCTGCATACCAGGCAAACCGGTTGCAGCGACAGTAACTCTCATAGGATTTTCAGATGAATTCATAATCTGAAGTCTATAAACATTCTCAATCTTTGTACCTTCAATTTCCCTTGCTAATGCGCCACGATCTCGCATTACATCAACCCTTAATGGATTACGCATAAAAAGAGAAACTACAAAGGCAGTCATTAAGACAGCCATAATGCCGATATAAATCATCACACGCGGCCTAAAAATATAGTGGCGTGCTTTTTTATTATCAATGTTCTCCAACATGGCGCGCTCAGATGTATAACGCACCAAACCTTGTGGGTAACCGACTTTATCCATCACCTGATTACACGCATCAATACAGGCGCCACAACCAATACACATGTATTGAAGGCCATCACGAATATCAATACCTGTTGGGCAAACTTGTACACAAATACTGCAATCAACGCAATCACCCAAACCCAACTCTTTGTGATCAGCAGACTTTGAGCGACTACCTCTTGGTTCACCACGAGTTTTGTCATAAGTAACAACAAAGGTGTCTTTATCCACCATCACGCTTTGGAAGCGCGCATAGGGGCACATGTATTTACATACCTGCTCACGCATAAAGCCAGCGTTACCCCAAGTGGCAAAGCTATAGAAAAACAACCAAAATGCTTGCCAAGGCCCCAAAGTAGCTGACATAACCGCAGCACTTAACTCTTGCATTGGGGTGAAATAACCAACAAATGTGAAACCAGTCCACAAGGCCACCAAAATCCATAGCGCATGTTTGGTTAGCTTAATACGCCATTTACGGAAGCTCCATGGCCAATCTTCACCATCCAAACGAATCCGCGCAAAACGATCTCCCTCTACCTTGCGTTCGATCCACATGAAAATTTCGGTGTAAACCGTCTGCGGGCAAGCATAACCACAGAACAAACGCCCGGCCACAGCTGTAAATAAGAAAAGTGCTAACGCTGAGAGGATTAATAAGAGCGTTAAATAAATAATATCCTGCGGCCAAAGAACTAAGCCAAAGATATAAAACTTACGTGACAACAAATCAAATAGAACAGCCTGTCGACCGTTCCAAGTAATCCAAGGCAATCCGTAAAAAAGTAACTGAGTAGCAGCCACCAAAATCAAACGCCACTTGGCAAAAACCCCACTCACTGAGCGGGGGTAGATTTTTCGCCTAACTTCATAAAGGGATAACTCAACCGTATTAGATGAATTACCCTCTTCTTCTGGAACACTATTTGACATTACTTAACAGCTTTATCTTTAACGTTAGACAAACCCCAAACATAGGCAGTCAATAAATGAACTTTCTCAGGAGTCAAAATAGTTTCATGCGCAGGCATCTTACCGTTACGACCCTTTGTAACTGTTTCAATGATTGTTGCTTCAGACCCACCATATAACCAAACTTTATCAGTTAGGTTAGGCGCACCCATCGCAACATTACCTTTGCCGTCACCACCATGACAAGCTGCGCAGTTAGCTTTAAATACATCGGCACCACGAGCTGCCTTCAACTGATCAGCAGCTAAACCAGACAAGCTACGTACATAGTTAGCCACATCGCTTACCTGACCACCTTCTAAAGCAGCGCCAAACGGAGGCATAACACCAGCACGACCACCCATAATAGTTGTCTTAATTGTTTCAGGTTCACCACCATACAACCAATCACTATCGGATAAATTTGGGAAACCTTTTGAACCACCAGCATCAGATCCGTGACACTGAGCGCAATGATTTAAGAATAAACGCTGGCCCATCTCACGAGCTTTTGGATCAGCAGCAACCTGCTTCACATCCAACTCCATGTATTTAGCGTAAATAGGCTTAAGTTCTTGGTTAGCCTGAACTACTGACGCATCATGAGCACCTGTTGTTGTATATCCCAAAACACCTTGGTAGGTACCCATGCCTGGATACAACACAAGATAAACGATGCCAAAAATACAAGACAACAAGAACATCCACATCCACCAACGTGGCAAAGGATTATTTAACTCACGTAAATCTTCATCCCAAACATGACCCGTGTCATCCACAGACCCATCAGGCTTGTAGGTTACGTTTGTTTTACGTTGTGAAAACAACAGATATAGGCACCATACGATACCTACAGCTGTTACTAAGGCAATATATACGCCCCAACCATTATTAAAAAAGTCACTCATGATTAGTCCTTCTTATATTCGTCAGGAAGATCAAATGGCAAATTAGCTGATTCATCATTGGCAGATTGACGTTTAGAGGACCATGCCCACCAAACAATCCCCACAAAGAACACCAACCCTAAAATGGTCGATGTTGCTGATAAATACGGCACAATATTTTCCATATAACCTCTGCTATTAATTAATTGCTAGCCGCAGCTTTAGCCGGTTGAACTGCACGACGGTTAGTACCTAAACCTTGCAAATAAGCAATCAACGCGTCCTCTTCGGTTTTACCTTCTAACTCTTTAGGGCCATTAGCAATTTGTTCTTCCGTATATGGCACACCCAAACGTTGCAAAGCTCTCATGTGAGCAGAAATATCCCCAACATTAGTCGCTGGATTTTTTTGCAACCAAGAATAAGCAGGCATATTTGATTCAGGGACCACGTCACGTGGATTACGCAAATGAATGCGGTGCCAATCATCAGAATAACGCTCACCTACACGAGCCAAATCAGGACCTGTACGTTTTGAACCCCAGAAAAATGGGTGGTCGTAAACAGATTCGCCAGCTAATGAATAAGGGCCATAACGCTCAGTTTCAGAACGCAAAGTACGAATTTGTTGTGAATGACAACCCAAACAACCTTCACGTTGATAGATGTCACGACCAGCTAAACGTAAAGCTGAATATGGCGTCACTCCAGGAGAAGGCTCGGTGGTTGAATGTTGGAAAAACAATGGCACGATTTGCACCAATCCAGCAATTGCCACCACGAAAATAGTGGTAATAATCAACCAACCAGCATTACGCTCAAGCGTAGCGTGGGAGAAGAATTTATGATTTTGATCAGACATGTTTTTCTCTCCTTCGCTTAGTGGTTTGCCTGAACTGCAGGGATTGGAGCTTCAATAAATGTCTTACCCCAAACAGTTTTATAAACGTTGTATGCCATCACAAACATACCTGTGAAGTAACAGAAACCACCCAACAAACGAATCACATAGAACGGATAGGTTGCTTTTACTGACTCAACAAAGCTGTATGTCAATGTGCCATCAGGCTGGAATGCTCTCCACATCAAACCTTGCATCACACCGGCAATCCACATAGCGGCGATGTAAAGCACCACGCCAATCGTAGAAATCCAGAAGTGCAATTCAATGAGTTTTGTGCTGTACATCTCTTTTTCACCCACAAGACGTGGAATCAAGTAGTACATAGAACCAATCGTGATCATGGCTACCCAACCTAAAGCACCTGAGTGAACGTGACCAATGGTCCAGTCTGTGTAGTGAGATAAGCTGTTCACAGTCTTAATAGACATCATCGAACCTTCAAACGTAGACATACCGTAGAAAGACAATGCTGTAATCAAGAACTTCAAAATAGGATCGCGGCGTAGCTTATGCCATGCGCCAGATAAAGTCATGATGCCGTTAATCATACCGCCCCAAGATGGCGCCAACAGGATCAATGAGAACACCATACCTAAAGACTGAGTCCAGTCAGGCAATGCAGTATGTTGCAAGTGGTGAGGACCAGCCCACATGTATGTAAAGTTCAACGCCCAGAAGTGAACAATCGATAAACGATATGAATAAATTGGACGCTCAGCTTGTTTAGGAATGAAGTAGTACATCATGCCCAAGAAGCTTGTTGTTAGGAAGAAACCTACCGCATTGTGTCCATACCACCACTGGATCATCGCATCTTGCGCGCCAGCATAAGCTGAATATGATTTCCACAAACTAGCTGGCATTTCGATATTGTTAACAATATGCAACATCGCAATTGTCAAAATATAAGCCCCAAAGAACCAGTTAGATACGTAGATATGCTTTGTCTTACGCTTAATCAATGTGCCAAAAAACACAACTGCATAAGCCACCCATACCACTGTAATTAAAATATCAATCGGCCACTCTAACTCGGCATACTCTTTAGAAGCTGTAATACCTAATGGCAAGGTGACAGCTGCAGCAACAATGACTGCCTGCCAGCCCCAAAAGGTGAAAGCCGCCAATTTATCGCAGAACAACCTCACCTGACACGTGCGCTGCACAATGTAGTAGGAAGTCGCAAATAGAGCACTACCACCAAACGCGAAAATAACCGCATTCGTGTGTAATGGACGCAAACGTCCATAGCTCAAAAACGGAATATTAAATGTGATATCAGGCCAAATTAACTGCGCAGCCAAAATCACACCTACCAACATGCCCACAATGCCCCAAAGCACGGTTACTAAAGCAAATTGGCGAACCACCTTGTAATTAAAGGTGTTTTCATTGTTGCCCACGGTAAGTCCCATGGTTTCTCCCTTACTAGCCTTTTGGCCGATTTATCCCACCACGATTATCAAACTGCCATCATGAAATGAGTTTGACATAGGTCAAGTTTTTTCGGGAGAGTTTGTTTTTATTGGATTTATTACTGTTTTTTGACTGAATCTGAGGTGGATTTAGACTCTGGCGCATCATCATCCATCAAAATGGCATGACCGGGTCCCTCTAAATCCTCAAATTGACCGCTTTTAACGGACCAATAAAGAATTAAAACGATAAATGCCACCACAACAAGTGACATTGGTATTAAAAGATAAAGACTTTCCATACCAACAGTCTAGCCTAGGATTGCCTCATATTAATTAGTAAAAAACATTAATTTCAGCCAGCGCTCATCTTTTACTGATTAATCAACTAACTTTCCGAAGGCGCCAAGCATTCAAAGTAACAGCCAGAGAAGATAAAGACATGCCGATACCGGCAATCCATGGGTTTACCAACCCCATCATGGCAACAGGAATAGCCACCACGTTATAAATAAACGCCCAAATTAAATTTTGCCGCATGATAACTTGAGCTTTAGTGGAAATAACGAGTGCTTGAGACAAAGTTTTTAAAGATTCAGAAGTTAATACAGCATCTGCTCCTGCTTGAGCTAAAGGCGCCCCACCACCTACTGCAATTGAAATATCTGCCTTAGCCAAGAATGGCGCATCATTCACGCCATCACCTACTGCCCAAACAGTTTTACCTGCTGCCTGTAGTTTTTGAATAAAGGCATATTTATCCTCTGGCAAAGCCCCGCCAACAAAATCTTTAATGCCAAAGTAATGAGCCCACCACGCTACCGTTGCCTCATCATCGCCAGAAAGCAAATGAACGCGAATGCCTTTTTTCTTAGCTGCGCCAATAAATTCTTTGGCGCCATCGCGAGGCTGATCCGATAACGCAAACACTGCCAATAATCCATTAGCATCGCTTAAATAAACTAAGCTAGCTTGCTCGTAAGTTTCTGGAACAGCTACAGCACTAACACCCGCCCAACGATAGCTACCCAAGCGATATTCACCAGACTCTAAACCCTTACCCAATTCGCTGACAGGTGCTTGCGGCAAGTTAAAAGGCTTGATAGATAAGCGCTCAGTCGCCTCCAGAATAGCCAACGCTAGGGGATGTTTTTGCCCGACCTCCATCGCAGAGGCAACACCTAAAACATCTTGCTTAGTAAAACCATCTCTGATGTACAACACTTCCTTTAACTCTGGCCGTCCAATAGTTAAGGTGCCGGTCTTATCTAAGACCAAATCTGTTGATTGAGCCAACACCTCCATGGCATGACCTCTAACCACCAACAACCCTAACCTTGTTACAGCACCTTGCGCGGCCGCCATTGCTGCCGGAGTGGCCAAAGACAAAGCGCATGGACAACTGGCGACCAACACGGCTACCGCCACCTCCCATGCTCTACTAGCATCCAAAAAAAACCAAGCAATTCCTGTTAATAAAGCAGCGCTCATTAAAAACACTACAAAATAACCCGCCCATTTTTCAGCCAATCCTACTAATTGAGGTTTAGCATGAAGTGCTTTATCTAATAAAGCGGCAATGCCTGCAATTCTTGTTGCTTGACCAATCGCTGTCACGCGCATCAGAATTGGACTCACAATATTGTGACTACCGGCATACAAGACATCAGAAACTTTTTTAGCAACGGGTCTGCTTTCACCAGTCAATAAAGACTCATCAAGACTTGCTTGCCCTGATAACAACTCACCATCAACTGGAATAATCTCTCCAGGAGAAATGCGTAAAACATCTCCCACAACACAGCGCACTACCGGAATTGACTTAGATTGGTCGCCTGGGTAATTTTCAATACGCTCACAAGTTGCGGGCAGTTGTTTGGCTAGTGCCTCAGCGCCACCTTGTGCATCTTGTCTAGCCAATAGCTCTAAATAACGAGCGCCTAACAAAAATGCCACAAACATCGTAATCGAATCAAAGTAACTTTGACTCATGCCTGTTACCAAACTAATAGTGCCAGCTAAAAAAGCAAGCGCCACAGCCAGCGTGACAGGCACATCCATGCCTAACATACCAGTTTGCCTAAACGATCGAATACTATGCCACGCTGCCACAAACATCGGACCAGCAGAATAAACAACCACAGGTACTGTTAACGCCCAACTTGTCCAGCCTAACAATAAGGAGTGCTCCACCAACAAGTCTTCTGCACCAGTATAAGTTGGCCATGCATACATCATGACTTGCATCATGCCTAGCATTGCAACACCCAAACGCATCAACAACCGATGTCGTTCCTTCTTTGCAATATCAGCGGCCATGGATGGCTCAAAAGGCCAAGCTTCATAACCAATCTGCTCTACTGCATGCAAAATTTTAGAAAGCGTAACAACTTCAGGGTCAAACTGAACCGTGGCACGCTGCGTCACATAATTAATTTGAACATCTGTCACACCAGGGATTCTTTTTAGATGCTGCTCGTTTAACCAAACACAAGCCGCACACCGAATCTTTTCCAACCGCAAAGTTGTTTCAAGGCATCTCGCTTGACGCTCCCGATTAGCCACAGGTCTAGTAAACCGATCCAATAAAAGCGGGTCATCGTAGGCTAAAAGCTGATCAGGAATCTCGCTGCTAAGCCCTTTAAGATTATCAGGCTTCCCGCCAAGAGGAACTCGCCGCGCATAAAAGGCATCTAACCCTTGACCATGAATCGTCTGCGCAATCGCCAAACAACCAGCACAACAAAAATAGCGAAGCTGACCCTTTAGATCAGCGCTATAAGGCGTATGAATAGGTAACTCGCCACCACAGTGGTAACAGTTATCTTTAATAGCAGGAGAAATCTCAGGCGATACATTCATTTAAGCCTGAGATTCTAGGCTTTCTTTCTAGCGATAGGAAACTCTATCGAGAATTTTTTGTGCATAAATTTGATTTTTACCAATAGCAGCTATAGAAATATTCTCTTTCTTAAAGCTACCCCACTGCTTCAAAGCCTCATTATTAGTCTTAACAGAAGGTACAGCTGGCCATTCATTATTGCCGTCCGCAAAATATTGTTGCGCTTGATCACTTGCCAAATACTCTAAAAACTTAATGGCGGCTGCCTTATTGGGGGAATTTTTCGCCACCGCACCACCAGCCACATTCATATGAGTCCCAGATCCTGCCTGATTAGGCCAAACAAAACCTATCTTAGAAATAATTTGGCGATCTTCTGGTTTATCAGAACGCATGATGCGCGCTAAATAATAAGAATTCGTCAAAGCGACACCGCACTCACCAGAAGCAACACCTTTAATCTGATCCGTATCACCACCTTTAGGCGCTCTAGCCATGTTGGCCACCATACCCTTAGCCCAAGCCTCTGTTTTAGCCTCACCATTTCGCTCAACCATAGCCCCAATCAAAGACAACATATAGGGATGAGAACCTGAACGGGTACAAACCCTTCCTTTATTGACTGGATCCGCTAATTTTTCATAGGTATCAACATCAGTAGGTTTAACAGCAGCTTTGTTATAAACAATCATCCGAGCTCTTGTGGAGAAACCAAACCATTGGCTACCTTGCCCCACATCACCTGAGCGCAAATTCTTAGGAATACGCGTCTCTAGAACCTTAGATTGAATAGGCTGAAATAAACCCTCAATTTCTGCGCGCCACAATCTTGCGGCATCTACCATCAAAATAACATCCGCTGGACTACTCTTACCTTCGCTACGCAATCTCTCAAAAAGAGCATTGTCATCAGCCTCAATACGGTTGATCTTGATACCTGTTTGCTTAGTAAAGTTTGCATATAAAGCTTCATCAGTTTGGTAATGCCTTGCAGAGTACAAGTTCAAAACTTGAGAAGACTGAGATAATGCTGGCATAGACAAACAACAGCTCATAATTGAAAAAGCTGCCACAACCATTACTTTTGATTTTTTAATAGACTGCATGCTAAAGAAACACCTTTACAACAACATTAATGAGAACGATTCTCAAATAGATTACCACACTTCCCGCAGAAGTTTTTTAACCATGGCGGGAACCGGTGTATTAAGCCTATCACTTTTAGGCGGTTGCTCAAGCTTTGGCAGCAAAAAACCAAAAATTGGTTTAGCCCTTGGTGGCGGGGCTGCCAGAGGATTTGCACACATTGGCGTTATTAAGGCTCTTGAAGCTCAAGGCATTAAACCTGACCTAGTGGTTGGCACGAGCGCGGGCAGCGTCATAGCAGCCTTATACGCATCAGGTAATCCTGGTACCGAATTAAATCGCATGGCACTCACCTTGGATGAAGCCTCGATTACTGACTGGGCTCTACCTTTTTCCGGAAAATTTGGCGGGATGATCAAAGGTGATGCGCTGCAATCAACTGTTAATCGCCTTGTTAAAAATCAACGTATTGAAAATATGCCCATCCCCCTTGGCATCGTTGCAACCGATTTACAAACAGGTGCCGGGATCCTCTTCCAACGAGGTGATACGGGTCAGGCTGTACGCGCCTCTTGCAGCGTCCCAGGCGTTTTCCAACCAAGCGTTATCAATGGTCGTGAATATGTCGATGGTGGCTTAGTATCCCCCGTACCAGTCCGTTATGCTAAACAAATGGGGGCAGACTTTGTTATTGCTGTGAACATCTCAACAGAACCCAGCACACAAGATACCAGTGGCACATTGGGTGTTTTATTGCAAACGACCTCTATCATGGGGCAAAGCATTAACCACTTTGAACTAGAAAATGCTCAAGTAGTAGTCCGCCCGCAATTAGGCACCATGAAAGGTACCGATTTCAAATCGCGGAATGCAGCCATTCTTGCTGGTGAAGAAGCCGCAATGGCTCAAATGAGTCAAATTAAGTACAGACTCGGCATGAAATAAAAAAGCCAGGTATACCTGGCTTTTTGTGTTCCTAAGTCTTTGCTTTATATCTTTTAAAGGCGACCGCTCTTCTCAATACGCTCTTGGTAATCCAAAAGTAACTGCTGACGCTGTTCTTCAGTCATAGCATCTGAGCCATCCAAGCGACGAGCGCCATCGTAACGCTTTACCCAATAAGCCTTAGTCATATCATCAACACGAATCGACTTACCTCTAGATGGGGCATGGATAAACTTGTTATCGCCCACGTAAATACCTACGTGAGAAAAAGCATGGCGCATCGTATTAAAAAATACCAAATCACCAGGCTTTAATTGTTCCTTGTTAACCTCTAAACCTACTTGACTCATTTGTGCAGACTTACGTGGCAACAAGAAGCCAAAAGTATCGTTAAATACATAACGCACAAATCCACTGCAATCCAAGCCACTCTTAGGTGTATTACCACCCCAACGATAACGCACGCCAATTAACTGCATCGCATTATCAATGAGACCTTCTGTCCCGCCCACTACAGAGCTAGTTACAGTATTAGCTAATTGACTAGCTGCGCTAGTAAATTTGCTACCAACTGTTTCAGTAGCTACTTCAGGCTCGGCAATAGACTGCGCCATGGCGTGGGAGCCATAAAGCGCTGAGTAAGCAACTAGCAAAGCGAGAAGCTGGTGACGAATCTTAGTCATCCGTCCATTATACCCTGAACCCATTTATCAGCCTAATTCTTAGGCTAGAGCTCTTGATGCTTGATTTGTTTACCTTTTTTTAAGGTTATGATGCGGTGCGCCATGGCATGAATAACCTCTAAGTCATGGCTAATTAACAAATAAGCCATGTTGTATTTGTGCTGCAAATCAGACAATAAGGCCAAGATTTGCTTCTGAATCGTGACATCCAATGCTGAAGTTGGCTCATCCAACACCAAAACTTGAGGTTTTAAAACCAAAGCTCGAGCAATCGCTATTCGCTGACGCTGCCCACCAGAAAACTCATGGGGATAACGACTATATGCGGTTCGATCCAACCCAACCTCTTTCAAGGCATCAATAACCAACTGCTTTCTAGCATCTAAAGATAAGTGTGGCTGATGTAAAGATAATCCTTCCCCAACAATCTGGCCAACGGTCATCCTAGGAGATAAGGATCCAAATGGATCCTGAAAAATGACCTGAAAAGACGAACGCAAAGAACGCTGCTGAGACTTACTCATCTCAAACCAAGGATGCTCCAATACCTCGACACTACCGGACACTTTTGCACCTGTTTGACCTAAGAGATCCAATAAAGCCATCGCTAGAGTTGATTTACCAGAGCCTGACTCGCCAATCACACCCAAAGTTTCACCTTGGCGCAATTCCAAGCTAACATTTTTAACAATGGGGTCATATTCACGCTTCCATAAATCAGAAACATGCAATCCCCTCAAAAACTTTTTAATTCCCGGAACCCAAGAACCCCCTGCTTTAGGAAATGCCACGGAAATACCCTGAGCCTTTAATAAGACAGGTGCAATAGGTACGACCGGCACAACACTTCGAGTAGGACTACTGTTCACTAAACTCTCGGTATAGGCATGTTCTGGATGCGTAAAAATTTCCTCAGTTGACTGACACTCAAGTAACTTACCTTGGTGCATGACACCTACCCGAGAAGCAAAATGCCGCACCATATTTAAATCATGTGTAATCAGTAACACAGCCATACCACCATGACTCTTAGCATCTTCTTGCAAACTCTTTAGCAACTCCAAAATCTGCAGGCGCAAATCTGGATCTAGCGCTGTTGTTGGCTCATCAGCAATTAACAACCTAGGCTTACATGCCAACGCCATCGCGATCATGGCTCTTTGACGCTGGCCACCCGACAATTGATGCGGGTAATACGAGAAACGCTCTTCAGGAGAAGGGATGCCTGTTTTAGTGAGCAAGCTGATTGCGTGCTCTTGACATTGCTGCGCAGAAAGTAATGGCTCATGACACATCACCGCTTCAACAATCTGATTGCCTATCGTATAAAGAGGGTTGAGCGCTGTCATAGGCTCTTGAAAAATCATGGCGATATCTTTGCCACGAATAGATCGCAACTCTGTTGGCGATAACTTAAGCAGATTGCGAACACCTTGCCGGCCATCCATCTCAATAGCGCCGCTCACTGCCGCGGACTCAGGCAATAAACCTATGAGAGATAAACCGGTTAATGTCTTTCCAGATCCAGATTCACCTACGATCGCTAGGCGTTCTCCTTCAGCGATATCCAAGCTGAAATCATTAACAACTGTTTTCCGTCCAAAACGAATCGTCAGATTTTTAATAGTAATTAAAGATCTGCTCATCATGCTTCCTTGCCTAAATTTTGATGCGCCCTTCTTGTGTCAAATGCATCTCTCAAGGCATCTCCCATAAAAGTGAGTAGCATCAAAGTTCCCGCCAGCACCAAAAAAGTGGCCAATGAAATCCACCATGCATCCAAGTTAGCCTTCCCCTGAGATAGCAACTCTCCCAGACTTGCTTTATCGGGTGGAACACCTAACCCCAAAAAATCCAAACTGGTTAAAGCCAAAATAGCGGCGCTCATCCTAAATGGTAAGAAAGTAATCACAGGCGTCAAACTATTAGGAAGAATGTGACGCCACATGATTTGTGAGCTAGATAATCCCAGGGCATGAGCCGCTCTCACATATTCCAACGATCTATTCTTCAGAAATTCTACTCGCACATAATCCGACAACCCCATCCAGCCAAACAAAGACAGCAACACAATCAATAAACCTACGCTAGGCGAAAAAATAGATGCAAAAATAATTAACAAATACAACTCAGGCATTGAACTCCAAATTTCAATAATCCGCTGAGATACCAAATCAACTCGACCACCCCAGTAACCCATTAATGCGCCACTTAATACACCCAAAAACACTCCAAGAATAGTCAGAGATAATCCAAATAAAACAGAGAGGCGAAATCCATAAATTAAACGAGCCAACACATCACGCCCGCGATCATCGGTTCCCAGCCAATTATCCCGAGAAGGTGATGCTGGATTCGGTTCTTTAGCAAAATAATTTAGTGTGTCATAACGATAGGTAATAGGCGGGTAAATAGCCCAATTACCTGGCTTAGAAAATGTCTTCTTAATATCAGGATCTAGATAATCCGTTGGCGTTGGAAAATCTCCCCCGAATGTTTTCTCTGAATAGTCTTTCACAATCGGCACATAGAAAGCACCTTCATAACGCACTAACAATGGTCGATCATTTGCAATTATTTCTGCAAAAAGACTAACAACAAATAAAACGACAAAAATCCAAAGACTCCAATACCCCAAACGATTGGCTCTAAATCTCTTCCATTGATCACTATGGGAGATAGCATTCATCCATCTCAGTCCAGGCATCAAGATCATGCGCTCCCTCCTGACTGACTATCAAACTGAATGCGTGGATCCACCATCACATAAGCAATATCAGAAATCAACCTAGTTACCAAACCAATCAATGTAAAGAAGTACAAAGTACCCAATACCACAGGGTAATCTCGCCTCATGACTGCTTCATAAGAAAGCAAACCTAAGCCATCTAATGAAAATAAAGTTTCAATTAATAAAGAGCCTGTGAAGAAAGCCCCAATGAAAGCCGCAGGGAATCCAGTGACCAAAGGAATCATGGCATTACGGAAGACATGTTTCCATAAGACTTTATCTTCACTAAGACCTTTAGCTCTCGCAGTTAATACATATTGCTTGCGAATTTCTTCTAAAAAAGAATTTTTAGTTAGCATCGTAATTACTGCAAAATGTCCTAACACTGAAGCAGTAATAGGTAGCACTAGATGCCAAAAATAATCGAGCACCTTACCCGCCCAACTCATTTGCGCCCAATCATCCGAGGTTAAACCTCTTAAAGGAAATATCTGAAGAAAGCTACCGCCCCCAAACAAAACCAAGAGTAAAACACCCAAAACAAACCCTGGAATGGCATAACCCACCAATATCAAAATACTACTAACCGTATCAAACCTTGTACCTATTTGAACGGCTTTTTTAATGCCTAACGGTATTGATATCAAATATGTAATTAAGAAAGTCCACAACCCCAAACTGATAGAAACAGGCAACTTAGATATCACTAACTCCCAGACGCTTTTGTGCTGATAGTAGCTTTGTCCTAAATCAAAAGTCGCAAACTGTTTAAGCATTTGCACATACCGCTCATGAACAGGCTTATCAAAACCATACAAAGCCTTAATCTCTTTAAGTCGCTCTTCATCAACACCCTGCCGACCACGATAAGTGGCGCCACCACCCGAAGATTCGCTATGGCCCACACTCGCCTCACCTCGCCCTTTGAGCTCCAACATCATTTGCTCAACGGGGCCTCCCGGAACAAACTGAATCACAGCAAACGTTAAAGTGATGACCCCCAACAAAGTTGGAATCATTAAGAAGATTCGTTTAACGATATATCTAAACAAAGCACTGTTCACTGAGAAACCCCCGCTTTGTAAGTTGAAGTAGGTTGACGCCACCAAGTAGAAAGTATCCAAGACTCAGCAGCAAAATAAGTAGGCGGCGGTGGAAATGCTAAATCAGTTTTATATGCAACTCGATGAGTTGGACTATACCAATGAGGCACAACATAATAGCTATGGGTTAAAACTCGATCTAAGGCTCTTGTTGCTGTAATAAGTTCCTTCCTAGTCTGAGCCTTAACGATTTCCCCAATCAAAGCATCCACAACGGGAGACTCCACTCCAATAATGTTGTCCGAACCTTTCGTGGTTGCCGAAGCGCTACCGTAACGATCCCACAACTCATTTCCCGGACTCTGAGAATCAGGAAACTTCATGCTCGTCATGAAGAAATCAAACTCCTCCAATCGCTTCTGATACAAAGCATAATCAGTTGTCCTAATATCTAACTTAATGCCTAGCTTTTCCAAATTGCGCGCATAAGCAGATACCAAGCGAGACATGGCCCCACCATCATCCATAAATTCAAACTCAAATGCCTGCCCCTTGGCATTTCTGAGTGCACCATCCTTATATACCCACCCTGCTTGAGCTAGCAACTCTCTAGCTTGACGCAAATTTTTACGCAAACTTGATGGTGGCTCCGTAGTCACAGGTAAAGTCATTGGACCAAGAGCCTTCAACGGAAAGTGCTTTGGATATTTTTGTTGCAATGACTCTAATATCTTTCTTTCTTGGACACTAGGCGTACTTGCTGGCTGATATGAAGCGCCTAAATCACTATTAGAGAAATAGCTGTCAATGCGGTGGTATTGGCCATAAAACAATTGGCGATTCATCCACTCAAAATCAAGCGCCAAAGTCAAAGCCTCTCGCACACGCTGATCTTGAAAAATAGGCTTGCGCATATTCATCACAAAACCTTGCATGCCCGCACCATTACGATGAGAAAAATGCTGCTTCTTAAATGTGCCATCTCTAAATTTAGGGCCCACATAACTTTTAGCCCAATTTTTGGCGCGATACTCTACCAAAGCATCAAACTCACCTGCTTTAAGTGCTTCTAACCTAGCAGTGTCATCTTTATATAAACGGTAAGAGACTCGATCGAAATTAAATGAACCAACCCGAACATTTAAATCACGCCCCCAATAATGAGGGTTCTTCTTAAAAACGATACTTTTACCAATATCGTAGGTTTCAATCAAATAAGGGCCACTACCAATCGGTGGCTCAAAAGTAAGCTGATTAAATGGCTTACCCATGCCACCTTTATCTTTACCCCATTGATCCGAAAAAACTGGCATCGATCCAACCAGCAAGGGTAATTCAGTATTTTTGCGATGAAAGTCAAAACGTACCACTCGCTCCGACACAACCACCGCTTGCTTCACATCCGCATAAACAGTCTTAAATTGTGGGCTAGCCAATTTACTCATCAATATATCGAATGAGTATTTCACATCTTTAGCAAGCACTGGAGTGCCATCATTAAATTTCGCATTGGCCCGCAACTTGAAAGTCACGCTCATTTGGTCTTTCGACAAAGTGACATCCTCAGCCAATAAACCATAAGCAGATGCTATTTCATCTGCACTACCAATTAAAAGACTCTCAAACATTAATTGGCTAACACCGGGAGCAGCAACACCTTTTAAAGTAAAAGGATTAAATTTATCGAAACTGGTTCTACGATCAGGATTTGGTAAATACAAAGTTCCACCCTGCGGGGCCTCTGGATTGACATAAGCGAAATGACTAAAGCCCGCCGAATACTTTAAATCTCCGTATTGAGCAAAGCCATGGGCGGCAAAGACTGTTCCAGAAAACAACCCTCCAGCCAACAAAGATAGGCTTAAAATGGTGGCCGAAAATAAGAATTGACTGATTCGCATGTGTAACAATTGTAATTAGACATTTACAAATACATCAAAAATAAATAAGGAAGTAAAAATGGGTTTCTTAGCCGGCAAAAAAATCGTCCTAACAGGTCTACTTTCTAACCGCTCTATTGCTTATGGTATCGCCAAGGCTTGCCATCGCGAAGGCGCCGAACTAGCCTTTACCTACGTAGGTGACCGCTTTAAGGATCGTATCACCGAGTTTGCTGAAGAATTCAACAGCAAGCTGATTTTTGACTGCGATGTGGGTAGCGATGAACAAATTGACAAGCTTTTTGCTGATTTATCTGCCACATGGCCAAAATTTGACGGTTTAATCCACTCAATTGGCTTTGCACCTCGCGAAGCAATTGCTGGCGATTTTCTAGATGGTTTATCAAGAGAATCATTCAAAATTGCGCACGATATTTCAGCCTATAGCTTTCCAGCAATGGCTAAAGCAGCCCTACCAATGCTGAATGACAAGTCTGCTCTTCTAACTTTGACTTACCTTGGCTCGCAAATGGTAGTTCCTAACTACAACACCATGGGTTTGGCTAAGGCCTCTTTAGAAGCCAGTGTTCGTTATCTTGCCAACTCTATAGGCCCTAAGGGCGTACGTTGTAACGGCATCTCAGCTGGTCCTATTAAGACATTAGCCGCTTCTGGCATTAAAGGTTTTGGCAAAATTTTAGATTTTGTTGAAGCGAATGCTCCACTACGCCGCAACGTAACAATTGAAGATGTAGGCAATGCTGCCGCATTCTTAATGTCTGATTTAGCCGGCGGCATTACTGGTGAAATTACTTACGTTGACGGTGGCTTTAGCCACGTTGTTGGCGGTATGGCTGAGACCGAATAACCCATCCACCGAATTGAGCGCGTATATAATGGCGCTCTTGCACGGAGAGGTGGATGAGTGGTTTAAGTCACACGCCTGGAAAGCGTGCGTAGGTTAATCGCCTACCGCGGGTTCGAATCCCGCCTTCTCCGCCAAAATATCAATAGGTATAACAAGGGTTTTTAGTCAAATACAACCCTTGTTACCAAAATAGTTACCAAACTACAAGCCCAAAGACCTTCTAGTCTGATGCCTTGTGCGTGCAATTTGACCTCCTCTACCCCTTGTAACGCCAGAGAAATCCTCAATATACACATCCCCCAATGGTAAATCTTGATACACCGATTGAAACTCCTTAAGCAATGAAAGTCCTAGAGGCCAAGGGCCATATCCTGAGGCAATATTGATATGCCCAGCTGAGTTTAGTATCAATAATCGACTACCCCAACACTCAGACCAAAGCTGAATCGTTGTTAACTTCATCCATGGATCATCATCACTAGCAACAACTAATGATGGAAAAGGTAGTTTATGAACTGGGATTAGAGCTCTAATACTCTCGGTAGGATTCCAATCAGACTTATCCCTTATTCCAGTTAAAGTAAATCTCTCTGGATCCGCTGGAGCCACCAACATAAGACCAGCAATACGATCAGGTCGATCTATGGCTGCTGAAATAGCGGCTAAACATCCAAAGCTATGAGCAACAATCCAAAGCGCACCCACCGAACTGTCAATAGCATCCCTTACGTTATCAGCCCATCTAGCTAGAATTGGGCTATCCCAATCCTGCTCGACTCTTCTTGACATCGTATGATTCTCAATCCAAGTCTGCCAGTGAGCAACACCGCTACCTTTATATCCTGGGACTATAAGTACATTTAGCTTTGACATAACTAGACAATGTACGCTGCAATCCTAACTATTCAAAATAATTAAATCAGCTGAGCTTATGAGTGGATTGCTTATATATTTTTATTGGTTCACAAAGATTTAGTTGATCAATACATTGCTGCTTAGTTCAATCAATTAAGCAACAATATGAATCACACAAATGAAAAACTTTTCTTTGATATTTCAGGGCTAGTTCAAGCTTTAAGGGAATCAAGGGAAGAAACGCATAAGATTCGTCATTTAGGTAGAGTCAGAGAACTTCCATCACGAAGTGAATTAGAAGAAATTCTTGAAGGATTATTCGCTGCTTTATTTCCTACTCACTATGGCCGCCCAGACTTAACTGATGATGACATAGATTTTTTCGTTGGCGATATTCTTAATACAACACTTAAAAAACTAACTGAACAAGTTAGAAGAGGCCTTTATTTTTTATCTAAAGATAATTCCCTTGATATAGATAGTTTTGAGTTAACGGCTAAATCTATTACCAAATCATTTGGCGAATCTCTCCCACACATCAGGTCTCTGATTGTCTCAGATGTAAAAGCAGCCTACAGCGGAGATCCTGCTGCAACTAGCATTTCCGAGATTTTGCTGTGCTATCCGGGAATTAACGCCACCATTCATCACCGAATTGCTCATGCATTACACCAACTGGGGTCACCTTTATTGGCAAGATTTATATCGGATATAGCCCACTCAAAAACAGGAGTGGACATCCATCCAGGAGCGCAAATTAATGAAGGATTTTTTATAGATCATGGCACCGGGGTAGTCATTGGCGAAACTACTGTTATAGGAAAACATGTACGCCTTTATCAAGCCGTAACACTCGGGGCTAAGAGCTTTCCAATCGATCAAGAAGGTGACTTGATTAAAGGTAATTTACGCCATCCCATCGTCGAGGATGGGGTTGTCATCTACGCAGGCGCCACTGTTCTAGGACGAATAACGATTGGCAAAAACTCCACTATCGGTGGAAATGTATGGCTAACCCACTCCGTTCCTCCTAATAGCAATATTTCACAGGCTCAGATGCTAAGCCACTAAATCGCATCATTTTTAATTACTTAAAGGAAAAATCATGGCAGAAATTATTCAAAGCCCAACAGCCCTTGGCGATGTCGCAGCACGACAACTTGCCAATGCGACCAAAACAGTACCGCAACTATCAACTATCACACCACGCTGGCTCACACATTTATTGGGGTGGGTACCGGTTGAAGCAGGTATTTACCGTTTAAATAAAGTAATAAATGCTTCCGAAGTTCTAACAGATTGCTCTGGTAGAGGCGAAGAACGTGTATTACCCCAAACTTTTGTAGACTATGACTCTAATGCTCGTGAATACTATTTAAATGCCGTTAATACTGTATTAGATGTACATACTCGAGTTTCCGATTTATATAGCAGTCCATACAATCAAATCAGTGAGCAATTACGTCTAACAATTGAAACTGTTAAGGAACGTCAGGAAGGTGAATTAATTAATAATCCAGAATATGGACTATTGAATAACGTTCACCCAGACCAACGTCTCAAAACAAGAACAGGTGCACCTACCCCAGATGACTTAGATGAACTATTAACTAAAGTTTGGAAAGAACCTGGTTTCTTCCTAGCCCACCCTAAAACAATCGCTGCATTTGGTCGTGAATGTACTCGTCGTGGCGTACCTCCTCCAACAACAGGACTATTTGGCTCACAATTTTTAACTTGGCGAGGCGTCCCACTGATTCCATCCGATAAAGTAAATATTAGAGATGGTAAATCCAAGATTCTTTTAATCAGAAGTGGTGAATCAAAGCAAGGCGTTGTTGGCTTGTATCAGCCGAATTTACCTGGCGAACAAAGTCCAGGACTATCTGTACGTTTCATGGGCATTAACAACAAGGCAATTGCCTCCTATTTAATCTCCCTTTATTGCTCATTAGCAGTTCTAACAGATGACGCCTTAGCTGTATTAGATGATGTGGAAGTGGGAAAGTATCATGAATACAAGTAATCTAAATACGCCAGGTTACCTAGACCCACAAATTTTGGCATCTCTAGCTAGTCAAAATTTATCGAATCCCACCACTCATGCAGTGGGTGGAAAGGAAAACATCCAAATAAATAACCATGAATCTCCTGCAAACAGCCTAACAAGGAGTGTGCCAACAAGTCATACTCCAAGCTTGGGAATATCTCCGGGATCTCATCCTCACATAAATCCATTAGATATTCCCTTTTCTAACCAAACGGGCGATCTTCATCTCGATGGAATATTTCAAGGTTTGCGTGGAGGTCAATCCGTTAATACTCAACAGTATTTAAATGATTCAAGCTTAAAAGGCCTCAGTTCACCAAGCTCATCAGATCTCTTCAATCACATCCTTAAAGATCCAAGCACTCTACAGAAAGACAAGCCCACAAGCTTGGATGCTCACCTTGTTAAAAAGGACTTTCCGATCCTAAATGAACGTGTTAATGGTCGTCAACTAATCTGGTTAGATAACGCTGCCACAACACAAAAACCAAAAAGTGTTATCGACCGCATTAGTTATTTTTATGAACATGAAAATTCAAACATTCATAGGGCTGCTCACGAACTTGCGGCAAGAGCCACGGATGCTTATGAAGGCGCCAGAGAAAAAATTAGAGGATTTCTCAATGCAAAATCCGTGAATGAAATAATCTTTGTTCGAGGTACTACTGAAGCCATCAATTTAGTTGCTCAGAGCTGGGGAAGACAAAACCTAAAAGAAGGCGATGAAATCATTATTAGCCATCTTGAGCATCATGCCAATATTGTTCCCTGGCAGTTATTAGCTAAAGAAAAAGGCTTGAAAATTAAAGTAATTCCTGTAGATGATGATGGTCAGATTTTATTAGATGAATATCAAAAATTACTTAGCTCAAAGACTAAGCTAGTTAGCTTTACTCAAGTATCTAATGCTCTAGGAACAATTACACCTGCCAAAAGAATTATTGAGCTAGCACATCATGCGGGTGCAAAAGTTCTAGTGGATGGAGCTCAATCGGTCTCTCATTTGAAAGCAGATTTACAAGAGCTTAATCCGGATTGGTTCGTATTCTCAGGTCACAAAGTATTCGGGCCTACAGGTATCGGAGCACTTTATGGCAAGGAAGATCTTCTTAATGAAACTCAACCTTGGCAAGGTGGCGGCAACATGATCAAGGATGTAACGTTTGACCACACCCAATTCCATGATGCCCCAGGTCGTTTTGAGGCAGGCACTGGAAATATTGCCGATGCCGTTGGTTTGGGTGCCGCCATTGATTACGTTAATTCAATTGGGATAGATCTTATTGAGCAATACGAACATCAATTATTGCTATATGCAACACGCCTACTTAAAGATATACCTGGACTACGATTAATTGGTACAGCTAAAGAGAAGGCAAGCGTTTTATCTTTTGTCATTCCAGGCCTAAAAACCGAAGAAATTGGTGCCGCACTCAATAAGGAAGGTATCGCAGTAAGATTCGGCCATCATTGTGCACAACCTATTCTTAGGAGATTTGGCGTAGAGGGGACCGTAAGACCATCGCTAGCTTTCTACAACACTTGCCAAGATGTAGATGCTTTAGTTTCGGCGATTTACCGTATTAAATCCGGGGCATTTAATTAAAAATGAGCCAGGTGAGGTAAACGACTTACCTCACCATTAAAAGAAGATTTACTTATGAATTTTTCTTGGTTCCAAATGTATTGTTAAGAATTTACTATTTAATCAAACATCATTAAGGAACCAAACCATGTTTGCATATGAAATCTTGTTAGGCGTATCGCTAGTCTTTAGCTTAGCGTTCTACATAGCAGCCAAAGGATCTGCTGATAGATTTTTAGATGGGGAGTGAATTTATGCCTACTGATAATAAATCCAACGTAAAAACTTTAATAATTGGACTTACTTTAACAACAACTTCGGGTTACTGGTTGTTGAGTAGATATTCACAAATCCCTGAAAAACCAGACTGGATAGATATTGCAGCATTTATAGCATTTCTTATTGGCGCCGCACTTCTTATAGTTGCGACGCCTGGTGAAGAAATTAACTATGATGAAAGATCGCCCTTTTAATCTAGATCCTGATCATTTGAAGGCAATAGCGCTGATTTAATATGAGCCTCAGTTAAATCAGCAGCACATAATTCAATGAACTTATAAGCATAGCCTCTTAAATAATGCCCACGCCGTACAGCAATACGAGTCGTATTATTTTCAAATAAATGAGAACTTACCAACAAAGTTAATTGAGTATCTCGCCCTTTTTGATAAGCCATTGATGCAATAATGCCGACACCAAGACCTAATTCAACATAGGTCTTAATGACATCAGCATCTAAGGCAGACATCACAATATCAGGCGTAATATTTGATTTTAAAAATGCCTCATCAATATGTTGACGGCCAGTAAATCCTTCGTGATAAGTCACAATTGGATACTCAGCCACATCTTCCAGTGTCAATTTCTTTATTTTCTCAAGCGGATGATCTTTAGGAACAATCACAGCATGATGCCAACTGTAATAGGGGAAAGTGACCAACTCAGGAACTTGGCTAATTGCTTCTGTTGCAATGCCAATATCTGCTTGGCCATCCGCTAACAGCTGCGCAATCTCACCAGGACTACCCTGATGTAAAGCTAGATGAACCTTAGGGAAAGCTTGCTTAAATTGACTAACCACCTTAGGTAAAGCATAACGAGCTTGCGTATGTGTAGTCGCAATGGTCAATTGACCTTGATCACTCTTACTGAACTGTTCAGCCAAGTGTTTTATATTTTTAGCATCTAAGAGCATACGTTCAACGATACCTAATAGCTCTTTACCTGGATCTGTTAGACCTAATAGTCTTTTTCCTTTACGCACAAATAACTCAACACCTAACTCATCCTCAAGATCTTTAATATGCTTACTTACACCCGATTGAGAGGTATAAAGTGCATTTCCAACCTCAGTTAGGTTGTAGTTTCTTCTCACGGTCTCACGAATAATTCTTAATTGTTGGAAATTCATACTTTGCTCACTTGAGAAGAGTTATCAAATATCTTTAGCTGAGATGGAACAATACGGACTTGCAAGCCCTCCTGAAGGTTTCTGCTAAGCACCTCAGACTTGGGTAATTCAACCTCAAAATGCTGCGGCAAACCTTGATTATCAGAACCATCTAATGCTGATAGTTCAATTCTTGAATTAACACCAAATGACAAAATTCGATCGATTCTGGCTGCAACGCCATCAGCTCTACCCACATAGTCAACAATCGTTAGCTCATGGGGTCTTGCAAAAGCAACCACTGGTGTACCACTGGCTAAATCAGTAGCCTCACGGTGATGGATATTGTGCCCCCCCACCTGAATGGCATCTCCATCAACACGTCCATGAAACAGATTCACATTTCCTAAAAATCCATAAACAAATGGGGTTGCCGGTTTCTCATACACCTCATCAGGGCTACCGATTTGCTCCACTTTGCCTTTATTCATTAAGACGATACGATCCGCCACCTCCAAAGCCTCTTCTTGATCATGAGTCACAAAGATAGAAGTAATGTTTAGCTCATCATGAAGTTTTCTTAGCCAACGACGCAACTCTTTTCTAACCTTGGCATCCAATGCCCCAAATGGTTCATCAAGCAGTAATACTTTAGGCTCAACTGCTAAAGCCCTAGCCAAAGCAATACGCTGACGCTGACCTCCAGATAATTGAGCAGGAAAACGGTCATGTAGCCAATCTAACTGAACAAGATTCAGTAATTCATGTACTTTTCTAGAAATCTCTGCCTCACTGAGACGTTCTTTCTTATTCTTTACACGTAAGCCAAATGCCACATTATCAAATACAGTCATATGCCTAAATAGCGCATAGTGCTGAAACACAAAACCCACCTGACGTTCACGCACATGACGACTAGATGCATCATCTCCATCCAACAACACCTGGCCACTATCAGAAGTTTCCAATCCGGCAATAATGCGCAAGAGTGTTGTTTTGCCACATCCTGATGGGCCCAGTAAAGCCACCAACTCCCCTGTTGGAAAATCTAATGACACATTATCTAAAGCAACAAAATCACCGAAAGATTTATTAATATTTTTTACTTGAATACTCATGGTTGCCCCTCAATTAGCGGTTCTGCATGTGTTTCTGAGCGAAGACGCCATTCCACATAGGTTTTAACGGCTAGAGTCAATAACGCTAGTAACGCTAAGATAGATGCCACTGCAAATGAAGCGGCAAAGTTATATTCGTTATAGAGAATCTCTACATGAAGTGGAATGGTGTTGGTGTAACCTCGTATATGGCCAGAAACAACAGAGACCGCACCAAACTCCCCCATAGCTCTGGCATTACAAAGAATCACGCCATATAACAAACCCCACTTGATATTAGGCAAGGTAACCTTGAAAAATGTTTGCCACCCACTTGCCCCCAATACCGTTGCCGCCTCTTCCTCTTCACGCCCTTGAGCCTCCATAAGAGGAATCAACTCTCTCGCCACAAATGGAAATGTCACAAAAATAGTTGCTAATACAATCCCCGGTATCGCAAAAATAATTTTTATATTTTCACTATCTAGCCAAGGACCCAACCACCCCTGCGCACCAAACACCAATACATAGATAAGACCTGCAATCACCGGCGAAACGGAAAATGGCAAATCAATCAAAGTAATTAATAAATGCTTGCCCTTAAAGTCAAACTTAGTAATAGCCCAAGCCGCTGCCACACCAAATATAAGATTAAGAGGCACTGCAATTACAGCAGCAATAAGTGTCAATTTAATAGCGGATACAGCATCTGGTTCTGTAACTGCTGATAGATAAACATCCCATCCTTTTTTTAATGCCTCCACAAATACTGAGATGAGTGGCAATAACAAGAAAAATCCAAAGAAACTTAGAGACAAAGCTACTAAGGTGTATTTAACCCATCGCGGCTCAGTAGTCGCTCCACTCTTTTCAAAACGAGAAAGATGGCTCATTAACGACTCCTCCCTGTTCGTTTTGCGGTCCATGCTTGCAAAGCATTAATCGCAAACAAGAGAATGAGAGATATAACCAACATGACAACAGCAATCGCAGTTGCTCCTGAATAGTCATACTGTTCAAGCCTCGTAATAATCATTAAAGGCGTAATCTCTGAAACTAAAGGAATATTGCCTGCGATAAAAATGACTGAACCATATTCACCTACTGCTCTAGCAAAAGCCAAAGCAAATCCGGTCAGTAATGCAGGCAACAGAATTGGCAAAATAACCAAATGAAAGGTCTGCCAACGGTTGGCTCCCAAACTAGCAGAAGCTTCTTCTAATTCAGTTTCAAGATCTTCAAGAATCGGCTGAACAGTTCGTACAACAAATGGCAACCCAATGAAGATCAATGCGATCAAAATCCCTAAAGGGGTAAAAGCCACCTTAATACCTAAAGGCTCTAAATACTGACCAATCCATCCGTTTTTACTATAAAGCGCGGTTAAAGCAATTCCGGTTACCGCTGTAGGCAGAGCAAATGGCAAATCAACCAATGCATCAATGAACTTTTTTCCAAGAAAGTTATATCTCACCAATACCCACGCCAGCATTAAGCCAAAAATAGCATTAATAAAACCCGCAATAAGAGATAGACCAAAACTTAATTGATAAGAAGCAACCACACGAGGGGCACTAACAACATCCCAAAAATGATCGAAACCCGAACTGCCCGCTTTAAATGCAACCGCAGATATAGGAATAAGAACAATGAGAGATAGGTAGACCAAGGTATAACCTAAAGATAGATTAAACCCAGGAAATATTTTGTTTTTACTTAATGTAGCCATGAACGTAGTCTAGAAATCAATGCCTTGCTTGTGAACTATTTAAATTTGATTAGCTTATGCAAATTATTGATATAAAAAAACCGCCCTGTTACAGGCGGTATAAAGATTGCAGGGGGACTCGTTTAGATCATTTTGTATATAAGCTTATTTCACAATGATCTGATCAAATGTGCCACCATCTGAGAAATGTTCCTTCTGAGCTTTTTGCCATCCACCAAATGTCTGATCAATAGTGAAGAGCTTTACTTTAGCGAATTGATTGGCATACTTAGCAGCGACCTTGGGTTCGCGCGGGCGGTAATAGTGCTTACCAGCAATTTCCTGACCTTCTGGTGAATAAAGATACTCTAGATAGGCTGTAGCAATTTTTCTTGTACCTTTTCTATCAACCACCTTATCAACGATAGTCACAGGAGGTTCAGCAAGAATTGATAAAGATGGCGTCACAATCTCATATTTATCAGGCCCTAATTCTTTTACAGCCAAGAAAGCCTCGTTTTCCCAAGAAATCAATACATCGCCAATGCCACGCTCAGTAAAAGTCGTTGTAGAGCCCCTAGCACCAGAATCCAAGACTTTCACATTGGCGAATATTTTCTTCACAAAGTCTTTAGCCTTTGCATCAGTACCACCTGGTTGTTTGAGTGCATAAGCCCAGGCAGCCAAGTAGTTCCAACGCGCCCCACCTGAAGTTTTAGGATTAGGTGTAATGACGTCAATACCTGGTTTAGCTAAATCACTCCAATCTTTGATTCCCTTAGGATTTCCTTTACGCACCAAAAAAACAATCGTCGATGTATAAGGTGAAGAGTTATTCTTTAGACGTTTTTGCCAATCCTTAGGAATTAGATTTTTCTCACTCAAAATATCAATGTCATAAGCAAGTGCCAAAGTTACTACGTCAGCATCTAAGCCATCCAATACAGCTCTAGCCTGTTTACCAGAACCACCATGTGATTGTTTAAAACCAACATCTTCGCCAGTTTTCTTTTTCCAGTACTCTGTAAAGACTTTGTTGTAGTCTTGATATAACTCGCGAGTTGGATCATAAGAAACATTTAATAATGTTGGCCCTGCAATACTTGCAGCTGAAACACCTAATCCGACCAATAGAGCAATAATTAGTTTTGAAATTTTCATAACACCTTCCTTTTATCAATGGGGCCAATGTAAAAGGTCAAATAAAAAGAAGGAACCAAGAAAAAATGATTAGCTTATGAAAATAAGTTGATTGCTGAAAGACACAAGTCCGTCTATCTTTTCTAAAAAGGATTAGATATGTCACCGGCACGAATACAATACAACCCAATCATTCAAAGACTGCTACGAGAACATGATGCATTACCTGTTCACCATGTTAATGAGAGAAATCAACTGCAACGCAGACTTCTCTTTCTTATGTCAACAGTCAAATATTTAGAAATGCTTTGATAAATTAACTACTTTATTGAATATTTACCTAGGAACTCTATGACTTACTTCACAGATAACTCACAAACGATAGGCAAAACACCACTTGTCCGCCTTAACCGCATCACGGATGGCGCCAAAGCGACTATCTTGGCAAAAATTGAAGGTAGAAATCCTGCCTACTCTGTTAAATGCCGTATTGGTGCCGCCATGATTAATGACGCTATTCAACAAGGGTTACTGGCCCCAGGAAAAGAGTTGGTTGAACCTACCAGCGGTAATACGGGTATTGCTTTAGCATTTGTGGCTGCAGCTAAAGGCATCCCTCTGACACTAACTATGCCTGAAACCATGAGCATTGAGCGTCGCAAACTTTTAACGGCTCTTGGTGCCAAAATCGTTTTAACAGAAGGCCCAAAAGGCATGAATGGCGCAGTAGCTAAAGCGACGGAAATTGCCAAGAGCGACTCATCCAAATATGTACTCCTGCAGCAATTTAATAACCCTTCTAACCCAGCCATTCATGAAGCAACAACTGGCCCAGAAATCTGGGATGACACTGAAGGTAAAGTAGATGTGTTTGTGGCGGGTGTTGGTACAGGGGGAACTCTAACAGGCGTCTCACGCTTTATTAAACATCTTAAAAATAAGGCTATCGTATCGGTAGCTGTTGAACCCACCGCTAGCCCCGTGATTACCCAAAAATTAAATGGTGAAGAAATCAAACCATCGCCACATAAAATTCAAGGCATTGGAGCCGGCTTTATTCCAGGCAATCTTGATTTATCGGTTGTGGACAAAGTCGAACAGGTTAGCAATGAAGAGGCTATTGAATTTGCAAGACGCCTTGCAAAAGAAGAAGGCATCTTAGCTGGCATTTCTTGCGGAGCAGCAGTAGCTGTGGCCGTACGTCTCGCTAAACAACCTGAATATGCAGGTAAAACAATTGTTGTGATTTTGCCAGACTCAGCAGAGCGTTACTTGAGCTCTCCTTTATTTGAAGGCGTATTTGATGAAAAAGGACTACCCACCTAAAACAATCCGAATCGGAGTTAAGAGCTTTAGTTCAGATGCAACCAAATCCCTATCCAATGTTAGTGGCTCATGGTTCAAGGTCATTGAATGATTAAAGGTTGAAATGACGTTTTTTTAATACGCTGTACACATGTACAGCGCACATAAATTAAACCAATTTAATAATAGCCCTAATATAGATTAAATACTTAGCTAGAAGAGCAAGTCTAAAATGTCCCATTTATTTCTTAGGCTATAACTAGGCTGAAGATAATATCGATTAGTATTTCAATGACTCAAAAGCCCTTATAACTCCTTTTTATTTTTATCCATCTAGCCTTTATTTCTTATACAATTTATTAACACTCAATAAATAAAGGTAAAAATGAGACTCCGCTTACTTGTAATAGTTTTAGCATCATTAATCATCTCAGCCTGCGGAAAATCAACATCTCCCCAAGCTCAAGCCTTCCTAAATATGCGCGCTGCCGTTTGTAAAGGCGGCGGTCTTGCTGCTGCAAAACCATTTGTGACAGAAGGGTCTCAGGCTATTCTAGACATAAGTAACGCCTTCATGCCGCTTGCTCAGGCAATGGGTGGAAACGAAATGGCGGATGCCTTAGCCAAAGATTGTCAAAATCCGCCAAGAATCATCAATGAAGTGAAAGTAAATAACGGTCGTTATTTGATTCAATATAGCGACCTAACTGGACAAAAAGAAGTTGCTGTCGTGATGGAAAATGGCTCATGGAAAGTCCAACTATCTGGAAAATAATTATTTCAGTGCTATTGTTATCTTCCTTTGGATGCATAGCAAAAACCTGCGACCCCCCAAAGAATTTAATTAAATCAGGCGATTTAATTTATAGGTACGAAAACTCCCTCGTATCAGACTTGGTTCTTAAGTACCAAGGAGAAAAAAGTTACTCACATGTAGGTATTGCAGTTACTCATGGCCCACAAATTAAAGTTATCCATTCATTACTCAATTTAGATGAGGGGATTGACGGGGTTACAAGTCAAGACTACTGCGGATATATTAAAGATGCTTTGCGCATTGAAGTAAAAAGGTTAAAGAAAATAAATGGTGGGATTCAAAATCGTTTACTAAATAGTATTGAAACTAATCAAAATAAAAAATTCAACCGCACATTTGATTTCAATTCACAAGACTCCGTCTACTGCACTCAATATGTATGGATGGTATACAAAGATG
>Ga0213922_1000209_pt1 | contig 34649 bp, 46 predicted proteins | sample McNCre2917MG_FD_165060 | JGI IMG/M metagenome (GOLD analysis project Ga0213922, IMG submission 165060) | Freshwater microbial communities from McNutts Creek, Athens, Georgia, United States - 29-17 MG | ecosystem: Environmental > Aquatic > Freshwater > Creek | place: USA: Georgia | collected... | reverse complement strand
ATCAAATCAGCTTTTGCAGATACCCAAGTAGAATACATCGTTGGATAGGTTTGTACGCCCATATCAACCGTGCCGCTTCCGATTTGTGCAATCAAACGACCTAAACGATTCAAGAAGTTAGATTTATCTGTAGGCTGAGATACATTTGCGCCATGTAACTTTTCTAAAAGATTTTGTTCACTACCGGAAGGAACATACAAATTAATTATGTAAGGCTTAGAATAAACTGCCATTTTATTTTTCCTTTCAAAGAAAAAAGGTGGGTGGTCGTAAAGACCCACCCACAATTCTTATTAGCTGTTTACGATACCAGTGATAACAAAGTTCTTTCCTGGAGCTTCACAGAAAAGATATGCGTTCATATATGAGCGCATTTCAATGCCTGCGGTGTCCGCGATTTGCAAGAACATCTGTTCAGAATCTTGCCCAGGAGTGGTGAAAGATGGCTTTGGTTGAGCGCCGCCAATTTCCCATGTGTCCTTAGAAAGACCGTATGCATAACCTTCTTTACAGTAGACCGAAGGAACGATCGAAATGTCTGAACCGTTTTGGCTGAAGAAACGAATTTCATTCGAACCATTTTGGTATTCAACTTTATTCTTCGATCGATCGATGTGTCGAACTAGAGCTGCTTGGTCAGTTAGCAAGTTGCCGAAAGTTTTGTTTGAGCAAAGTAGAATGCCTTCGCCTTCGAAACCTTTAGCACATGCTTGAGCAATAGCAGCGTTAACTTTGGTTTGCGACAAAGCAGCACTTGAAGCACTGTATGAAGTCGATTTCCAAAGTGAGTATGAAGAAGCGCTGATATTTGCGTATGTACCAGTGTTGGTGACAGTTGCATGAATACCAGTTAATGCTTTATGAGCTGATGTAGTACGCGCTGTTTTGAAAAACAATACGTCAGTAGCAGCAAGACCAGTTGCAGCGGCATCAACCGTTACAGTTCTTGCATCAAGATCAACGGCAGTAATTGTCATTGTACCGCTTCGTTGAGTTGTTAAAGCACTAGTAAATGCTTCCAGTTTCGCGCCTTCCATACCGGCCCATACGCCCGGACTAAATTCTGCGGTCGTGATTGTGATCGTATTTGTTGCAACAGAAGCAACAGTACCGATACCAGTTGACGAACCGCCGTGAATCAAATCGATTTCAAAACGTTTACGTACAGACTTAGACATATTTTCGAATAGTAATCCGAAAGTGTCTTTGAATGCGTTACGTGATTTCGCACCTTTTGCAGCTGATTCGTAATCTACTTGAGTACGAAGTAAGATCTGTGATCCACCGATCTGAGCATCTTGCATAACACCTGCAACAGCTGGATCGATAGTGTATGCACCAGCATTTGAACCGGCATAAGTTACACCGTGTTCCATCGCTAGAATAGCTGGACGATGGTACAGGTTACCGAGTTCAGCTTGGCGTTGAACAGTTTTAAGCATGTTTTGTACTTTAAACTGTGCTGGAATAAGGTCTGCGACCTCACCCATTTGAACTTCTTTGAATAAACCACTTAGCGTGGTGGTACTATTTGACGTTGCCATTTATTATTTCCTTTAAAATTTATTTGTTTGCTAAGTGTTCACGCCATTCGGCTTCGTTTGTGAACTTCTTAGGTTTGTTAATTGTTTGTTTGTTTCCCGATACCGCTTTTGCAGGTCGAGTGGATTCAGATGTTGCTGTAGGCGCGAGCGATCCCGTAGCCTCGGCAAGTAATGCTTTTTGGACTTTCTCAAGAAACGATCTCGGCAATCCTTTTATGCCATTCTCATCGAATGAGTTAAAGAGTTGCTCTTGTTGTTTCTGAAGTCTTGCTTTTAGTATTGCGACACCTTGCTCAGGAGTCAAATTTTTCCCTTGTGACACGGCATTGTGCATGATTCGAACAAGTTCTTGAACCGTACCTACATCTCGTGGCATTGAAGCCGCTTCTAATGCACGTGCAAACTGCGTGTCGATTGCTTGTCGAATAGTTGACGCTCTCTCTTTAGCGTCGCGCTCTTTGGCGGTTAGTTCTTGTTCAGCTTTAAAACGGCGATATTCCTCTAATTCTTGAGCTTCAGCTTTTGCCTTATCAGCACGTGCACGCTCTTCGGGTGACATTGCTTCACGCTCCATACGCTCAATAAGTTTCTGTTCAGCGTATGTTTCAAAGTCTAAATTGTTATCTTTGAAAAACTTAACCGGATCTTTTTGCCACTCTTGACGCTTCGCTTCTTCTTGTTTCCAAGTAATCTCACGTTCTTTGATTAGACGATCGGCTTCAGACATCTTTCGATGACTTGCGGCCTTCATTTGATGATTGTCTAAGGCTTCACGAAGAGTGATCTTTTTTGATACACCGTCTATTTTAATGGTGACTAGAGCATCTAAATCTTGCGCGCCTAATTCGCGGATCTGTTTAGCGGTGGGGAGCGATGTTTCAGAATTATTATTTAGCGATCCCCCCTCTGGACTAGATTCACCGATTAGGGTAGCGGCTGCATCGGTTGAAGCTGTGGACGTGTTTGTTGGTTGCGCACTCGGCGCAGATGTTGTTTCACTCATATTTCATATTCCTTATTGTTGTGGCCCTTGCGGGATTAACTGCGTTGGTTCGTTTGGTTGTTGTGGTGGACCCATGTTAGGCGGTCCAGGTGGTTGACCTTGTTGCGGCATCCCAGGAGGAGGTAACATTTGAGGTGGTGCAGGCGGCTCACCTGATAATGCTGCGAAGAATGGTTCTTGAGTCATGTATAATTGCTCATGTTCAGAAATATGCTGCAATACAGCTGCGGTTATCTGTGAATTCATTCTTACGCTAGGGTTAGACAATAAAGTTTTATGCTCTTGTGCGTGTAGAATATGTGCATCACCTTTAATCGCATGAACATCATTGAAACGTCCTTCAAGTAATGACTCATTCTCTTGTCGAATCAATGATATCTCACTCATTGGTCCTTCAGTCATTGCTTCTAAACTACCAGTGGTTAATACCGTAAAGTATTCTTGTGGGTTCTTAATCAATCCCTTACCTAAAAGCGCATCAGCAATAGACGCACGACCTGCCATCGTTCTAGCCATTGGATTACCTAGTTCGATTGTCACACGTTTAACATTAGATAGATCATCCTTAGTGAAGGATTGCATCGCACCTTTGTTGAACTTACCTGCCATGGCAACCATACGCTCGGTGTTTGCGAATGTCCTAAGAAGGTCAAGTGTGAATTCACCCACATCCTCTAATAATTCAGCCCATGATTGCTGAAACTGTGAAGTGTATTGAATCGCCATTGATTGAACCAATGAGATTGCAACACCTGATTTTGATTGCGTATCAGGATTACCACGTGCAGCGGCGTTGATACCTGATTGCATTTCCATCATTGAAGCAGTTAGTTGGTACAATTGTTCAGTCTGTGGACTAGTTGCACTTAATTGCAGTGGTTCAGGTTTACCAGCTGCAGCGTTATACTTGATAAACGATAAACCTTCCGACACTTGATCAACCGTGACGTTAGATCCTTCAGGAATTAGAACCGATTGCACGCCAAATGTTGAAGCGTTAGTTACCATTGTACTAAGAAGCATGTTATTTGCTTCTTGTAGCGACAACACGTCAAAGAAGTCTGTGTATCCGTATACTGAACCGAATTGAACACCTGGAATAATTCTGAAAAGATTTAGCTTATTCGAATAAGGATAAGGCCCATCGTATAGAATCACTTCTGACGAACAATATAAAATATAACGACCATTAGGCATTGAAGGTGTACGCTTGTGATAAAACGCATAAACTGGAACGTCGTTAGATTCTTCAGTCTCATTGAAGTTAAATTTACCGTAACGTGAATCATCTCTCGTTGGTAATTCAATAATATCGTCGTACATATCAGGCTTAGAAGCCGCTAAATCAAACTTGTTTTTGAATTCACGTACATCAAACCAATCTAGTTTATTGAAGTCTTCTTTTGATTGATCTAGAAGGACATCAAACACGGATACGGTAGACGCTTCAACGTCACCTTCGTATTGCATCTTTAGCGATCCGTCTTCATTTTTAGTCGCGGCAATCGCTTCACCGAGTGTTGGCTCCCATTTCATGTAAACGAAACCAGTTCCTAGGAATAGAGCTTGCTCAGCCGCATCTTTAACATTTCGACCTAGCTTCTTATCTTTTAGGTAAGCGTCTAGAATAGAATTAGCTAAACGTGCTTGATTGATTGATTCGATATCAGAGTTAATCGCCTTAGCGTCAAACGATGGTTTTTGATTTGTAGTAAGCGCAAGAGTATGTCGAATTAAGTTTCGATAGTGGTTTGCTTTAACAAGCGACAACTCTCCAGACTTCCCCGCTTGTTGAATCGAATGTTCAGTCATTCCGCTAGTGGTTCTAAAGTGACGCCCGTAATAATATTGATAAGAAGTTAACCACTTATTCTTTTGCCCTGTCATTACAACAGAAGAATCCCAAGACTCTCTTTTTCCTTCTAATTCTAGAACAACGTCACTAGCAGACTGCGCTGCCCAATATTCAGACTTATCCATAGTCTACCTTTCGAGATCATCTATGATCGCTTAATGTTAAATATACTTCTTAATGTTTCACTTTCTTTACTATTCTGCAATGACTTTGGAATAAAATGAGTTTGGTTTGATAGACCTAGCATCGCTGGGAATGGGTTTTTATTCTGATCAATGTTACGAACTAAATAGATAAGCGCATCTATTGCGTCTAAGTGGCCGGTAATGCTACCGCGTTGGTAATCCTTCTTTGATGTTGCCCACATTCCCGTTTTTAACTGGTAGATCAACTGTATACACTTAGGTGATATCTTTATTCTATTCTCTGAAAACATTGTCCTAACCCGATTTATGGCAGACTGTTTATCGTCTTTTCTAGTAGGTGTTATATTATATGAGTGAAGCGTTAAGAAGTCATATAATTGCTGAAGATCGTTATCAGACACTCTAAGCGTTGGCTTCTTGTCACCCCATAACCTTTTTTCTATAGCTTTAGCAGTGTTTGCAATCTCTTCAGAGTTCTTACCGCGTAACAACATTTCATCTTCTATAACTACGGTAGCCTTTTCAAAATCATAGTAACCAAATAAGCCAGCTGTGAAGTCATTGAACCCGAGGTCTAAACTCGTATAGTTATCAAAGAATTGTGGCCTATCACCAACATCTGAAACATGTAATGAATCATTAAATTCAGGCATCACAAGACTTTCAGGATCAGCAATTGGGTTACAAAGAAACTCACGCTGCCAGGCAGGGGATTGTTCACCGCCAACCGATTCCATTGCTTCTTTTATTTGTTCATCAGTTAGTGATTCATTGTCGTAAATAATCTTTTGCTTGAAACGGCCATCCCTAACCGCTCTATTCTTATCTGAATACCACAAATGACCAAGATCACGTGGTGGTGTCGACATTTCTATTAGCTGTCCGTCAGTGGTTAGCAGTTGAGGTCTAAGAACTTCATTTAATATGTAACCAGCTTCACGCCATGAACCTTTTTCGTCGGCTGTTATTCCATCAGCATAAGAACCACGCGCTGACTCTCCTTTATCTTCACATACACCTAGAAGATACAGTTTAGAACCTCTGTTATTAGCATAGACAGAATCAGTACGATAAAAATTAAATCTGTCAGATGGGTGTGCGTGGTTCTGAATTTTTTCAAGTTCTGGAACTACAATCTTTCTAGCTTGATCCTTGAGTGGCTCGCACCATCTCCAAGTCTTGCCTGGGTTTCGAATAAGATATTCTAAAACGTAAATCAAAACTGTAGTTGTCTTACCCCAACGTCTAGACGCTTCTAAGACTGGGTTTTTGTGTTCAAATAAAAATGTGTAAACATCTATCTGCGACTCACGTAAATACCATGGCGCAATGATGCCCATTCGAAACAGTTGCTGTCTAACTTCTACTTGAGATGCTTCCAGTTTTTACCCTTAACAACTAAATTAATACATTGTGGTGTAACGTTAAACCTAAGAGCCATACTTCTTTGAGTTACGTTACCGTTTTTATACAGGCTTCTAATTTCAAGTACAGATTCGTTATTTAAAACACTATTATACAGTTTTTCCCCTAAAGGCTGAGTTCCATGAATCATCTTGTCAGACCAGTTTTCTTTAACTGTAGACCACCTTAAATTAGAAAGGTGATTGTTTCTTGGATTTCCATCTATATGTGCGCAATGCGGTTGATTTTCATTTGGTGGACCTACAAAAACAGTTAATACAAGTCTCGATACAACAAACTTAACATAATTACCGTTAATTCTAAAAGGGACCCTTGCATAACCGCTAGACCAATCAATTTTTTGGTCTACATGGTAAGATAAAGGTTTATTTCTTACGCCATATTTTCTTATGTTACCATGAGATGAAATCTCATATTTTATTGCAAGGGTCACTCCAGGTATTAACAATTCTTTCCAAATCTCTTTATTTGTTTTCATCTGTCTGTGTTTTAGCGTGTTTGATGGCCAAAATCAATTCAGGTCCTGTAAGTACTTTGGTCGCAATTGATTCCACTAAAGCATTATTAGCTTCTAGCTCCATTTGCCTATCAGACCATCTACCTTTTGCTTTCAAAGTGAAGATCATTGCTGTAGTGTCGCCCTCTTTTATTTTATTTTTAAGCTCACGACATGCGAGTTGAACTAAATCGGCCTCACCCTCTTTTAAGCATTGGTCTATTAGTGGATAATTATCTTTATCTCTAGAAAAAGTTGTAGGGTGTCTGCCTATTTTTATAGCAATTTGACCCTCAGTTAAGCCGTCGTTTGCTAGTTCACGGATCTTATCGAAAACTTCAGGTGTATATTCAAATGCGATTGGCCCAACTTGACTCGGCATTCTATCGCCTGATTGTCTTTTTTTTGCCATCTATTTTCTTAACCCAACCGATACAGCCACAGAAGACATCTTTTCTTTCATGTCTTTGATTTCTAATTGCATTGCTTCGATTCGTTTATCTTCCGACTTACTAATGAATGCTAGTAATCCGACTAGAGAAATAGCAGCGACAAAAACAATTGCAGCGGGGAAAGTTGGATGGATGAAACAGTTTAGTAATACTAAGAAGATTAAGATTGTAACTAGTTCTTGAATAGTCATGCGGTGCGAGTCCCTTTGATATCGCTTTAATAGTGGTGCACCTAAATCCGTTTAGATGCACCATAATTGATCGGAAAAAATGAATATCTATTAACAGTCTTAGTTTTTTCTTAATATCTGTCAACAATATATTTGACGTACATCCGTTGTGTTGTATTTTTGATTCATGGATCAACAAAAGTTTGATGATGTTTTGAAGTTGGCGTTAGCTAGATATCTATTAATTACTGGCAGTATTAGGGCATTAAGGGATACAAAATCAATAGATCTAAAGGCATTTTTAGCGGCATTGATGCCGTTAGATGCTGAATATGAAATTATGCAAGATGCGGCTCACGAAATTGCAAAGATGGACTTAGACAAGTCTGTTAAGCACGTGGCCGATTCGATTGGAAAGGAGTAATTCAAATGGCAGCTAAAAAGAAACCAGCAAAAGCAAAGAAACCAGCAAAGAAGTAGTTTAGTAATTCAAATGGCTACCCGGTGGTGTGACATCTGCCGGGTACGCGTCTAAATGTTAAAATCTCACGTTAAAATAGTTGAAAAGTTAGTCAGTAACCATACCAAGGGCATGTCACGATTCGACCGTGATGATGTCCGGCAAGTGGCATATATTGGTTACTTAACGGCTGTTGAGTCCTTTGATAAGTCTATGGATAAGAAATTGACGTCTTGGATTCACACTAAGGTTAAATACGCCATTTTAGATCATTTTGGTAAAGTGGATCGGTTAAAGTTATGTGACAAGATGTTTGATGTATGTGATTGGAGAAATGCCGAATCATTGTATCTTGGGTTAGAAGAAACCGACAATTGGCTAAGACTCATTTACAGGCTAAAACCTACCTATAAAGTGATCTTGTTAAGACTATTCTTTGAAGGCGCATCACAAGTATCTGTGGCTAAAGAGCTAAAGCAGCATCCGTCTAGGGTTAAAGTATTACGTGACGAAGCATTACAAGCACTAAAGGTACAGTACACGCAAGATATTAGCATGAAGCAAAAAGTATCTAAAATGCTTTCCCGTGCTTATACAATCTAGTTTTATTGTATTCATGCTTTTCTAGAATGATCTTCTCCATATCTAACCCTAAGAAACAGGTTAAATCTAAGATGCGTATGATCGCATCGGCTAGTTCGGGTCCAAGTCCTTCTGGTTTACCTTGTACAACGCAGTGATGTGGTAAACGTTCTCTTTCGGCTTCCAGGGCTTCTGATATTTCAGAATGAATCAGGGCAAGCCGCTCGGCGATATTCACTTGTTGATATAGAGTGGGGTAAAATCCTTTGTCTTTTGCGTTTTTGTGCACCATGTGTGCTAGTTCGTTGATTGTCATTTATGGTGATCCCTGCAAGGTTTGAACTTGCGATTACAGGCATCCGATCAAACGCCTGTCGTGTTGACCAACTACACCAAAGGACCTTAAGCCTCTCTCTATTGTAGTTTGTCTGTTTTCTTACGTGCATATATTTCATTGATGGATCTTATAATGTCCGTCAAGAATTCTTCGATTTCATAGACTGTAATGGCTTCTGGGTTAGATATAGACATTGTGACTAGTGAATTGACGTCTTTAGAAATACGTTCTGATCGTTTAGTTATTTGTTCAGCGATAGTCACTTATAGATTTTAAATCCCTTTTGCCAAAGTAGACAATAAGAAAGAAACGTACGGTCATATTCTGACAGTGAAACGGAGTGAATGAACTTACCGAAGTTTTCACCTGTAAAGTCAGACGGTTCGTCATAGATGTCTCCTTGACGGTCTTGCCATTCTGACCCTAAATTGACCCATCCTAGGTAGAGAAGCGCAATACGCTTGTTTCGTTCACGGGCACCCATAGCGTCCCATTTTTTTAGACCTTTTTCGAATTCGAATTCGTCTAAGTTTTCGGTTAACATCTTTAGCGACTCAGCATTTGATGATGTTTCTTCTTCGATATCTTTTAGATGTTGTTTGATGTGTGGGAATATGGCGGTTAAACCGATTAAGATGATTGTAACGATAACTAGAATGGCAATTTGCATTAGTTCACTTTCTCACTTCATTTATTTGTGTCAATTCTTTTCGCTTCAAACTCCGCCATCAGGCTAATAAGCGGGTGCCCCGCTGGGAAGTATTCTAAAAACGCGTGTGTAATGCCGCTATACCATCGTTTTAAGGCGCGTTGTCGCAATTTGTTTTTAGCATATTCACGGCAAGGGTATAATTCAGAAACTAAAAATGCACCTTTGTAAGCGTCAGCATCTGCCTTTCCAGTAATGTCAGTAAACCAGATTGTCAAATCACGAATAATAGACTTACGAAACGGAAACAGTACGTTGACTACGAACACAGGCGAACGAATAAACCACCATCGGAGCGCGTTTGATTCCCTAGCTGGATGCCAAAAGATCCGCTTGATAAAATCCCATCTGACATCTTTACGGTATGCAACTAAGACATGCAGACAATCATACGACACTTTGTCGTTAGTAACTGAGTTACGATGATATCCAAACTTATCAAACGCGTATGATACCGCTTCCATGTATCCGACATCACCTGTTAGAACGTATGCAAGACCTGAATAATGAATTCCATTTTGCGACCCACAAACTTTCACTTCACCTTGAGTTATGAGACCAACCAAACCATCAACGTCGATGTAATTTTCTAAGCCCACGTATAACTCTTATTGATGATTTTAAAACTTTCTTTCGCTATTTTACGAAATGTCGCATCGTCAATATCAGAGTTACACATCGTCATTAACGAAAACAACATCTTTTCTGTTTTATGAAAAGCACTATCTGTCATTCTCGTTCCATTTGATATTTGAAACAAAAAACTGGTTGGCGGTTCTTTTTTTTGATGCGTAGAACAACAATTTAAAACAAAAGATTCATTATGATGAAGCAACCCACACACTGAACATTTATACATTGTTTTAATCATTTCGTCTTACCAATCTTTTTCAACGCTAATGTTGCAGATTTTATTGGAACACTTAAACCCCAACCACAACTAGGACAATATAAGCAGTTAGAACATGTTTCAAACTTACTAATATCTTCTAATGACTCCATAGCGATCGCCAACTTTTCGCGAAGCTGTAAAACATCATGGCCTAGATACAATATGTTTTTGCGTGCGCTAAACATTATTTTCCAGTCCATGTCTGTAATCCGGTCAGACGCGTTAGGTTCTTTAGTTGCGCATTCTGCACTATTTATTAATGCAAGTATTTCTTCACTCGTCATGAGTTTATTTCTCTTCACTTGTTTCGTCTTTGTTTCTATTGTTCCACTTATATAGCAACCAATAAACCTCAGCGGAAACAGTTAAAGGGTATTTTGGTAACTCCATACCTTCCTCAACAGCCTTTTTTAGTTTCTTGTGTAGATCGTAAGAAATAAGTAGCGGTTCCATTATGATTCTTCACTTGTTTCGTCTAGCACTTCTCGAACCTTTACAACACAACTCGGATCGTAACAATCACCATACATACCACGCGCAAAAGATCTTGCATGTGATTCGACTGTAAACACATGTTCAGATATAGCTTGGCTTTGAATAACCAACCACCACTCTCTAGGTGATCTCTTCTGTTCTGAGTTTCTCATCTCACACAGCATATCACAATGAACCTTGATATGATCGTTTACAGCTTGATCAATTTCCTGATAAGTCATGGGTTTCTTTTTCTTCACCAGTTTTTTTATTTCATAAGGATTTTTCCATTTTGGCAATTGAAGCGTATAGAATTCTTTTTTTGTTTTAATTGTTATTGTATCGTCATTAAGCGCAATGACTGTACCTTTGTATTTTGTTTGAAATATAATAAACGACACGCGTTCGCCGCCACTAAACTTTTGCTTTTTCATTTAACCGCCTTAAACAAACAAAACAGCACTGTAGGAAATATTATTGCAATGATTAATGAATATTGATTCCAATCAATCATACTAATGACAATAGGTCGAAGTGAATCGTTTATGTTTTGAATCATTTTAAATTTCTTCTTTGCTTTTTCATTTCTTCAAATGTAGGTAATTGAAAACCAAATTCTTTCATTTTATTTTCGCACTCTACTTGTTTATCTGTTTTCTTTTTGGTTGCTGTATTTAATGATCGGAATGGAACTTTGAACGCCTTAGTTCTATTACCATTTGGTGAACTACTCATCACTTCACCTTAAAATATTTCTTAATGATTTGCCGGATGACTGCGGAAACGGTGCGGTCGCCCTTAAGCGACATTTCATTTAGCAGGTCATACAGCACGGCTTCAACACGAACGACTACACGTTTATCTTTTTTTGGCTGCATCTTTAATCTTCTTTCACTTTTTTAAGCGTGATTGAAACTAATTCACCTTCTGTCACAAATGAATCAGCACAACCAAGCCATTCACCGTCTGCGCTAAATACGATAATGTTACGTAGACCGATCTTAGCGACTAGATTTGATAACTCGATGGATTGATCCAATTCAAAACTAAGATCGCATAGTTCGCGTTTTAGTGATTCAACTGTTTCTTTTGGTTGTTTATACTTCTTTGTTTTCATGAACTAACAATATACGAATGTCGCCTAAGTGGCAACAAAATAATAATCAGAAATAATAATTTATTTTACCAGCGATATAATCGATCTGGATACGCTGTCCTTTTCGAAGCATACAAATATAGAGCTTGCCGCCAACCTGAAAATCGTACCTTCCAGGTTCTGGGGCTTCAAAAATAGGTTTATCGGCCGTACCCCATTGAACTGGATTAATCCCTAGGACCACGCCATTGTTCTTCGTTGTCGTTTGTTTGTGAGTAAAAAGAGGTTTCAAATATTTCAGCATAATTAAATGGATGGTTTAATGCTTCGTCTATGTTTACAAACGTTTCACTTCTTCCTAGAACTTCACCATTGTACATTAGTATGTATTTATGAATTCCTTTACGTCCTTCTATGAAATCAATTCCTAATTCTGTAATTTTCCACATACCACTACAGGTTACGGGTTCACCTAAGTTATCTTCATCTTTTTCGCGTACTTCTGAAATCATAAGACCAAAATGAGCGCATAACCCAAAAATAGACCCAATATTAAGCACATCTTTGGCGTAACTAGTCTCATAGATGTCTTTGATGTGATAATAATCATGACCATCCTCCCTAGCAAGTGAATAAAGTCCCAGTAGACCTTTGATTGCAGCGGGGGGAAGCCTTCGTTTATACATCCTTGCGTATTGATCACAGCAAGGGCATTGGCTGCCCTCATCTAAACTTGCCATTACTTGCGTTCTAGCTTCTTCTAATGTCTTCATATCGGTCTGTAATGCCGTCTAATGAAAACGCGGTCAATAACTCAATAATAAATCATTTTTAACAAACCGAACAAAATAGGCACTTCCTACAACCAAAATCGACCCTTAAAAAAGGTCACTTGAAAAAGCATCATTTTTAAAATGACCATAGCTGATTTCATTATGTTTTTTTTTAAAACCATGTCTGAAAATGATGTTTTTGAAAATGACCTTTTTTTTGGATATCTAAAAACCTAAATATATTCTGAGAAGTTTAACGTGGATATCTGGAATATTTTGAGGTTCTTGGTTTTAAAAACTGACTTGATATAGTCTCTCATTATGTAGAGTATAGTAATAAGTAGTAAAGTAAAGTAAAAAAAACAGATGATTCTAGTATAACCCATTCGCAGTTACGTATGGTGTCACGTTTTCAGAGGGGTATAGAGTACTTTTTTTTAGTACTCTATACCCCCTAAAAAGTGTGACACTTTATTCTGCGATTCTAGAAACGGGTTATTTGATTGTTTTTGAGAGGTTGTTCGAAGATCAGGCGATCTTGTAACGTGTAACAGCATTGGATGTGTCTTTTTTAATCATACCGACTTGTTCTAAATAAACAAGCTCAGATTGAACGGTTCGTTCATCCTTATGAAACTTGCGCTGAATTTCACGACCGCTTGCGCCTTGTTCTTTAGATGCAATGAATCCTAGAATCTTCCCAGTTTCTTTTGCCAACGGATTGGCACCTATTAGGTTCAATTGTGGAGTCATAGACTCAAGACCAAAGTCGAAGACCTGTTCAGCCCACTGCAAGTTACCCTCAGTGATATAAATGCCGTTAGACGGATCCCTTGGATCTTTGTCCACACTAGTGGCAATACAGTCAATCATCGCTAGCTTCGCTATATTCTCAAACCTACGCTTATAAAACGGTGCCAGTATTTCGTTACCTTCTTGACTGTAGATCTTCTCAGCATCTCTTTTAATCTTTAGCTCTAGATCCTCAAAAGGCTTAGTATGTTGCCATAAATCATGCGGTATAACTCTTTTGGTTTTCTCTTTTACTGTAAAAGTTCTTTTTCGATTCACTATTTTAGTGATCTGATTAGCGATATTGATAAAATCACTAGCATCTGTGTCTATCGGTCGATATGGCTGTATTTCTGATCCTTGCGTCACGCAGAAAAAGAATCTAGGTAAGAATCCACCATGAATTGCCTCTTCTGTCGCATACTTCGAAAAAAGGCTGTTTTGAATAGCACTAAGAATAGAAACGCATGGATTATGTAACGTGACGCCCTTTCCTTTGTTATCCTCTTCAGTTTCCTTCTCTTTTGGCGCGTAAGCCTTCGTTTTGTATGTATCCGTACTAGATGACCAAATGTCGGCAATCGCTTGCTGAAGCTCAGCCGAACTAGTGTTATTAGAATTTCTGAATTGCATCATGAAATTAGCGAATTCATCCATGATGTCTATTCGCGCAGGATTAATTTCTAATCCATTCACCATAGCCCTGACGGAAGTGTAACTATTGTAACCAACCGAATGCGGTAATACGGTTGTTAACAACTTTTTGACGGGTTTGATATTTGATGTTTTACCAACCCCTGACGGCCCAACCAGTAAAATATACATGTTGGCACCAATGCCTTTGACTTGATACCGATTAGAGCAAATGGTGGCCATCGCAGCAATTGCAGTACCGAAAGCAAACTCGGGGCAACGTTCTGGGGTATGGTCTAAAACCAAATTGTAAATATCTTTTAACAATCCTCTTGGTTCAGGAAATTTAGTGGCTTTATTTATTGCAACGGCATTTTCTTTTATAAAGACAAACTCTTCTGCCTCTAGATTTAGAACATCATTCGTTAATAATGATTGCGCCATACTGACAACGAATTTACCTGCATTTTTCATTGCTTGTTTTTTATCAGAAGCCGGATAGCCTTCGGCTTTATCGTAAAACAAAGGACTATCAGGAAATAGTCGCATGGATTCATTATATATTTCGTTAATTATCGTGCCTAGGTCGTATCGCTTCATTAACATCGCACATACAATTGGTTTTAGTGTGTTGTTTCTGCCTTTTTTTGCACTTACACCAAATGTCGAATCTTCATCTGGTATTTTATCCCAAAAAGAAAAATCAAGTTCTGGTAGATCTTCTACGCGTGTATTTTCTAAAGTATCAGGTGTTGCCCAGTAATAAGGCTTACCTGTATCAGGGTGAATACTTGGGGGAAGAATGCAATAACTACCAACTCCTAGGAAATCGACACCTGCCTTGTGTTTGACTCGAATGACCTCTTTAGTTTTGAAAAAATATTTACGTCGTCCCGATTGGCCCATTAACATTACTGGGCTAATTGGACATATACTAAGAATAATAGGATCATTTGTATCAAGATCCAATGCACAAGCAGCCCAACCACTTGATTGTACACAACCCATAGCAGCCCCAATTCCAGCTAACCCATATTTTAATTGTGCTTCTAGTTCGTCAATCTCTTCTTCGCTTGGCATCCTAGTGCAGAATTGTTCCCATTTTTTATCTTTTGCTTCTTTAGTCTTTGGAATAATTGCAATCAGTGATAGACCGTTGTCATAGTATTTGTGAATCATAAGTTCTCTGCTTTCGTTCACAAAGATTCATTCAACCAGTAAAGGCCGTCAATCTATTTTGGAAAAAATAAGTTGACGGCTTTTTTATTCTTAGACATAACAAAGTCACTGGAAATGAATTATGAAAATTACATCTACGCGCGCTAGCGCAAATCACGCTATAAAAGCCTTAATTTACGGTGAATCTGGAATAGGTAAAACTTATTTAGCTTCAACACTTAATGGAAAAACACTTGTTATTTCAGCCGAAAGTGGGCTTCTATCGCTTGCTAATTTCGACATAGACGTTATTGATTTATCTGTTGATGACACAGGAAAGCCTGTGACTAAGTCAATGAAAATTGATCGCATAATGGAAGTCTATAAATTTTTGTTAAAGCCTGAGTCGCTTGCAAAATATGATAACGTGTTTATTGATTCGTTGACTGAGATTGGTCAAAATGTTTCTGAAAAATTCAAACTAGAATTTCCTGAGAAAAAAGACGCACTAAAATTATGGGGTGAGTATAATGATAAGATGCGTTCCATCATCAAAGCATTTAGGGACCTACCAAAATACAATGTCGTGATGACTGCATTAGTTAAATTTGATAAGGATGATACAAATTGCCGTAATGCCTTGATCAATATTCAAGGCTCTATTGGCGAACATTTACCACAATTTTTTGATGAAGTTTTCTTTTACGGATTGTCTGTAAAAGAAGATAGTGCAACGTCTAGAATGTTGTATACATCGAAATCAGATCGTTACATTGCAAAAGATCGCAGTGGGCGATTAAAACCCATGGAAGACCCAGACTTGTCTGGTATCTTCTTAAAAATAAAGAAAGAAACCAAAAATGAACAATCTAAATGATCTAGATTTAGACGTATTGTCAGTTGAGACTGAATACCAACCAGCACCATTTGAACCAGGTGAATATATGGTTGAGTGTGTATCGGCCGAAGAATATATCTCAAAAACAGGTAATAAGTCGATTAAATGTAAATTCAAAGTATGTGATCTAGGGCTACCTGTGTTTCACTATTTTAACATTTTTCATCCGACACCAACGACTAAAACCATTGCTGTTAAACAAATTGCGCAGTTTTTGAAATACTCTAAAAGCGGCGTAACTAAGTTAACCAATGTCGATTCATTATTAAACCACAAATGTATGGCATTCTTAAAACAAGAACCAGGTAATGATATGTATGGTCCATCGATCAAAATATCTTACTTTGTTACTCCAAAAGCACCCGCAGAAGATATGCCATTCTAAATGAATGTTAAATGCGCCATATCTAAAATAGAAGTAAGTCCATGGAAGCCTAAAGTGCTTTGTTTGATCTACTATTTAACTGGTAATGGCGCAAAAGACCGAGTGATGATTTGGTATCCTGAGCACAGATACCAAAAGTTACGTGATCAACTAGAAATGTTCTGTGCTCCAATACAGAAAGTTGCGTTGGCATTGCAACATGTGCCAACGCAATTCTTTTTGAATGAACTTAATTTTGATTCAATCGAATTCACTCCAAATCAATTTGGGTTCGATACGGTTGTTTCACACTATAAAGGTAAACATGGACACGATAACGACACCGTTACCGACACGCAGCTACACTTTTGATCAGACTTTGGGTGCGAGAGAGCGAAAGCTAGTAGAGACACCGTTTGGTAAGATGGTTCTTAGAGTAGAGAACTACTCGGCACGTAGAACGACACCGGATAAAGCCGAGATATCGCGCCGTCTAGTGTCGTCTATTATGACAAAAGATCCGTTAACGACGTACGATCTAGCTAGATGTATCGGTATTTCATCATCACAATTGGTTAATGGTATGAATAGGCCAGCTACAGAGTACGACAAGCTGATGATCACACTACCAGCTACTTGGCTTAAGTGGGAAAACGGCGTTCCACGCGCGCGTGTGTTTTATATGGCTGAACTAAACGAATGGGCTAGTAAAAACGGTGACGAATACGTAAACTTATATCTAATGACTAAAGTTCCAAAGGGGAAACGATGAAACTATTAAAACTAGAAGTATACACAACGTCTGATCGTGATCAGACTAAAAATATTATTTTGAATCAAGATATGATTCTAAGTGCGGCATTGCATCCGCATGAAGATAAACCCGAACTTGTACTAGCTGATTTTATTGTTGATCAAATTCCTACTAGCTTTTTCTTAACTCAAAATGGGGTTAAGTCTATTCTAGAAATTAAAACATTCATAAAGTTACCTGTTTGGCAAAATACTGAGAAGTTAAAGAAAGTAGCTGTTGTTGTTAACCCAAAATTTCTAGCGTACATGACCATTACAAATGGTTACGAAATGGTTTATATGTCTGATAAGTCGCCTATGGTTTTAACTGAAGAGGCTATTAAGGAAATAGAAAAACATGTTTAACATTACTGATGGCGATCGAATTCTATCACTTGTATGTTCTGTAATCGGTTCTGTATTGGTTGTTTATTATGTGGTTCATTATGGAAGTGTATGAATTCTTTAGGCAACTAAGCGATATTGATTACAACTACACAATTACAGTGAGTGAAAAGAACCAGTATCATAGTGTTAAGACAAAACACGGTGAATATTTCTTTGTAAGCATGACTCTGGAAAAAGCATATGATTGCTTGACTCATCTTAAGGCAGCACAATTAATCGATTTTGGTAAAAAAAATGGCACGGTCTAACTGCCTACATTGTGGTGGCACTGGCCAGATCGAAGAGAGTTATAATGGAAATATTGAGACCGATAGCGGCAGTGTTAATTTTCGCTTTGTTTCTTGTTATAATTGTTCAACCCCATCCACTCGAAATGCTGGGTATATTGGCCGTCTTACTGATCTTGAGTCTATGAGAAAGACTATTGAATTCATGGCTTTGCCGCGTGAAGAACTAGAAAGATACATTCAAACAAAACGTTTTCTATTTCGTTATAAGCAATTACAATAATGTAATGTACATGCTCACGTGTGATATGGTTCCAGTTGCTAAGGCACGACCACGAATGACTAAAAATGGCCATACGTATACACCACAAAAGACAAAAGATGCTGAATATGTGCTTAAGAGCACGATGATGAAATGGATTCAAGGTAAGCCTGAATTCCCTTTATCTAAAACGCGCGCTTGTCACGTAACCATTCATTTTTATATTGATAGACCAAAATCTAAGGCTAATACGTTACATGTCACAACACGTCCTGATCTTGATAACTATTTGAAACTTGTAATGGATGCAGGCAACGGTATTCTTTGGGATGATGATTCATGTATCACAAAGATCATCACATCTAAATCGTATGCGGTTGCAATACCGCACATTTGTATTGCTTTTGATGCTATTTTTTAATTAGCTGATCAATCTTATCTTCAATGCGATCTAGCCGATGAGTCATAGCGTTTTGATCTTTGTTGTACTGTTCTTCTGGTACAAAATTACTATGAACGAATGCCGTAACTGTTGCGGCCCCTACTAGCAGACTAGATACAAGTGCCACGATGTTAATAAGATTTTCTGGTTTCATTTTCTGTACTATCTGTGACATATCACTTCGACCACTTCTTACACTTTAGCATGTTTTGATACAATTCCATTAAGTCTGCTTGAGAGGTACAGATGTACTGATTGAATAGTGGATCGCCTGATGAAATGAATTCATTATCCTGAGTGCGTTCAATGCCCTCACGATCAGAATTCGCATTCCATAACTTCCCATGCCATTCAGGAAAATCACCGCCAGGGGTTTGGCATCCATTAAGGCTTAATGCTAGAACGCTTACCAAATAGTATTTCAAGCCCATGTGTATCACCTTTTGCTTTCGCTACTGCTAAATCATTTTGAAATTGTAATTCTAGCGTATGAATACGCTGATTTTCTGCTAACTCACCGATCTTATCAGCAATTTGTTTGATCCCATCTATAAGTGTAGGAATTGCTTTAAGTGCTGCCAAAACGATTTCAACATAGACCATATATATTCCACCTGTTTATAACTGCCCCAAGCCGCTACGCCCATTACTAGAAAACGCGGCAACTTAGGGCGGTTAATGTTGTCGCTTAGACCTTTTTTACTAGAAGGGTAGAAACGCCGTCTGCGACTTGAATTGCAATGCTTTTAACAAAGCAACCAACATCTTCTTTTGCTTCTGCTGGTAGCGAAGATAGTCCTTCAGCTGCAGCAATGAATGCAGGTAGTTGTAGTGATAGTGAAGCCACAACTTCAGCAAGTTCTACTTTACCGTCTGCCTTCGCGTCCGCGAACGCTTTACAGATCGCAACAAAAGCTGCGCCTAGTTCGTAAACTTCTTTTTCCACTTCAACTTGGATTGATTGTTTCATTTTTCGTTTCCTTTTTAGCTCTTAATAGCTCCATGTACATTGACACCTTGTCGACATACTTTTGATTAGAATACTGTAACTTTCCATTCTGTACAATTTTTCTGGGTGAACCTGCATTGAATGCCGATATAGCGTCATACTCATCTAGGTATTTGTCCATTAACATCTTTATTTTTTTAACACCTAGAACAATGCCAATCTTTGGGTCTTGATATACCTTAAAAAGTGGGTCCCAAAACTTTAACTCACGTATGACTGATCCCATTAACTGAAATACACCATGAGACATTTTCTGTAATTCGATCTCGGTTTCTAATGTGATGAAATACCCTTTGATGTGCATCTGATCGACGCACAATTGCGGATCTTTGATGTACCGCCAATCGCGTTCGTATCGTGTTGCAAACTCATTGTATTCTGATTCAATCTTAGCAATCGCCAAGCATAACGATTCGTCCACCTTATATAGTGCAGAAATATTCTTGATTGAATCAATGATTTCGTCTTGTGTCATTTGCCTAACATCGCTTTTCCGGCTTGATCAGGTGAAATATACCGATCTGTTATAGCTTCAGATGTACCTTGTTCTTGTTTTTTTGGCATTTTGCTAAAGCCCATAATCAAAGCATTTTTAAAATTGTTGTAATCTTCAGGTGATACTTTTTCTTTTGCTAATGCTAAAGCTTGTTGAATCTTACCATTTTCTAATGATCTATATATTTCAGCAGTTGCTTTACCACCATATTTTTGAGCTAGAATACCGGCACCCCAACCAATCGCTGAGCCAATGCCAGCCGCAACACCACCGCCACTTGCACCAAGACCAGCACCCATTGCACCCATTGCAGGACCAAATGTATTAATACCGCCAACAACCCATTTAGAACCAGCTGGATTATCTTTGTTTATTTGTTGTCTTGTTCTTAATGCTTGTAAGTCGCTTGTTAAATTAGGCGCTCCATTTTCTTCTAAATGTTGCGTAATTTGTTTATTGTAAAAACCTTCTTCAGGTGAATTTACTTTACCTTGTAATGTTTTTAATTTAGCTTCACTATTTGATTCATTCCAATTCTTTACAGGATCAAATCGTCTATCAGCTTGTACTTGCTGTTCATTTGTAAATATCAATCTATCTGCAGCTACATTTTGTTTTTGTCTTAACTCATCATATAGCTTTCTACGTAATTCACCTTCTTTGCCAATTTCCTGATTAAGAACTTGTAACTCTGGTAACTTTTGTTGTTCTGCAGTAATTAAAGATTGCTTTCCAAGTGTTTGTTTTGCATTTATATACGGTTGCAATTCACTAATGTAATCAACACCGGTAGCATCACCTAGTTTTTTGAAATAATCTAAAACGTATTGATTCTTCGGATCTTTTGTTTTCAAAATGCTATTGGCAATAGTTGATACAGTTTGTGGATGATCTTTACCTGTAAATAAACCATCCATTTCATTTAACATTCTAGTCTTTGGTGCAACATTTTCTGCCATGTGTTCTGCATATTCTGGGACCATTTGACCTAGTGATTCATTAAGAATACCACGTGCCTTCTTGATTGCATCTAATGAAATATTGTTGAATTCAGCAGGGTTATTAGAATATGCTTTTGCACTTTCTTTATCTAATAACTGTAAGGTTCTTTTTACTTCTTGAAAATCTATTTTACCAAGACCCTTAAGCCTTCTGCGCTGTGCATCGATTGCATTGTATTCTTGTTCAGCACCAGCTGTTGGAAATTTACCGTTTACAAGCAAAGAATCCATCATTTCTTTTAGTGGCTTATTAACTTCTGCCTTAACTGATATTTTACCCTTATACTTATCAAGTATATCATAACCTTCAGAAGATGATTGAACAACGTCATCATGTAATTGCTTCATTGATTGTCTAACTTGATCTGTTAAATGAAGTGGTGCGTCTGTTTCACGCATTTGCTGAACTTTCATTTTTGCTGCGTTATCAAATGCATTTTGTGCTTCTTTAACTCTTTGTAGTTGCTCTTTTATTACCGGGTGAGAAGACATGTCATCTAAGTGAGAAGTAACTTCATCTAATGCTTTTGATGCGTCTGTATAATCAATCTTAGATTGTTCTGCATCTGTTCTTAATTTAGAAATTAAATTATCAATACCGTCTTTCACTTGTTCAAAATGAATGCTTTCTGGATTTCCAAGGTTTATTTTTTTAAAGTTTACAGCGTAATTTCTAAGATCTGCCATGTCTAAATTTGTTGCTGTTCTTGCTACTTTAGAAATAAATCTACCACCAGCTTCGCCTAATCCAAGAATTCCACCTATTGAACCGCCAACAATTGCACCTGTTTGAGCTGATTCTAGTGGGTTTTGATCTTCATCAAATCCTGTAATCTTTTTTACACCGTATGGTATTGTTTGAGAAATACCACCACCTAGGCCGCCTTCTAATGTTCCAACAAATGCTTTTCTAGCTGTATTTACACCAATAGGTACAATCTTAGACATTACCCCTGTGCCTTCAGCCATTGTGGGTATCTTAGAAGATATTGCAGCTCCTAATTTGAATGGTAACATTGTTTCTGGTACTAATGCTCCTGAAGCGAAACCACCTAGAACTTTTCCAGATAAGTCAGACATTGGATTTTCTTGCTTTGACTGTTCTCTTGCTTTTACATCATTAATATAATTTTGACGTAAATCAGAGTCTTTATTCCTAGCTGTTTCGTAAGTAGATTTTAAACCAGACACAACAGGCTCACTAATTCCCATTGTTGCACCTTCAAGTGCAGATCTACCAAATGTTGTAGCGTTATCAGTTAAGCTATTAGGTTTTTGGTTATAATCAATTTCGTTATGGTGTGAATCAATAGCACTTAATTGAATGGCTTGTGCTTCTTTTAATAACTGAATCCTTTGTGCCTCTTCTAATAGTGCTTTTGTATCTTCCATTTTATGGGCCTTTATGTGTTTGAATGTATTCTTTTAATTGTGCTGCATTCATTTTTGTTAAATCAGCGTTTACAGGAGGTCCATTCGGTGGCGACTTAGTATTAATAGGTACATTTTGTTGTGGTAATGAAACTGATCCACCATTGTTTATTAATGATTGAATGTCTTCATTATTCTTTTTTATTCTGTTTTGATAACTATCAATAGCAATGCCAAGCTGTTGTTTAGCTGCCTTTAGATCACGTCCAAACTTTGGTCCTGGTCCAAAAAAATTAAATGCGTGATTCTCTACAAAAGGCATTAGTCTTTGAGCTTCAGCCATACCTACTGCGTCCGAATTCTGTGGGTCATTCATTGTTTTTAACAAACCTTCAAAAGCAACTATTTGTTGATCTTTTGGAAGTGTGTCAATTTTATCATATACGTCTTTTACAGCATTTCTTCCTTTTAATAAGTTTCCGTTTGCTTTAGATAAAACGTCCACCTGTTGTTTTACATCAAGGGGTAGTTTTTCCATTTTGTCTTTATTTTGTAATTCTAAAAGTTTTAATTTAATTGCGTTTTTTCTATCTAAATCTTTTTGTTCTTTTTCAAATATTCTTTGGGCTGCATGTTCTATTGTTTCCTGCGCCCCTTTTTTTTCTGCTCTTGTATTCTCTCCACCTACAACAGTAGCTGTATTATTTGCTTGTGCAGCTATTTGGTTTGCTTGTCTAGTATCTTGAGCTTTAAGATCTAAAGCTTGTCTTTGAGCTGCAGCGTCTGACTGTAACTTTCCTGCTCCCAATATCCTATCTGTAACCATTTCATTATATTGTTTTCCGATAGAGTATTTAGCCATTTGATCAAGTGGATTAAATTGATCATCTTTATTTTTCAGATCAATATAGCTAAGTTTTGGTACATTTAATTTCATTTTTTCTAATGTAGGCCATTGATCTTGTTGGACTACACCTTTGGCAGCATCAATTTTATCCATATAATTTGATTGTGCTCTTTTTGACATTTCAGAATTAGGGTCTCTAGACTCAATAAGATATTTATTGAGCATAGCTTTTTTCTGATAATCAATAGGATCAATTTGTTGTATTTCGACATTTTGTCTTGGTTGTCCTAGAAAATACTCCCCTGCACTATGTTGATTTGCCAATGCTTGTCCGATACCACCTATGGTATTTTGAAGCATCGCTTTCTTGTTGATCGCGTCTTGTTCTTCAGGTGTTAAGGCTGAAAAGTTTAGTTCATCGCTCATACTGATCTTTCTCCATAACCATTTAAGTAATCATCTTCATACGTAGATATATTTGGTGATGCTACTTTTGCCTTTGATGCTACAGGTACGCTAGGCATACCAGCAGCTGCCATTCCTATATTCGCAGCGGCTTGCGTGTTTGCTGATCTATTGCCAGATCGCGCTGCAGCTTCGCTTGCGTAACCTTTAGTAGTGCCACTATAGGCATTACCCATTTGACCAAGCCAATCTAGGTAATTTGCTTGTGTGCCTTGTTGCGCATTTTGTTGACCTGATTTGTTAAATTGTGCCATCTGATTTTGTGATTGTGCGCCGTATGCTCTTGCATCGTTCGCTGCACCTGTGTTGTACATGTTGAACTTATTCACGATATCAGCATTGTTGGCTTGTGTTCTATAATCTTGATCACGTTGTTGACCTGTGCCTTGTAAATAAGCTTGAAGATAATTAGCCTTATTTTGTGACGCTTGTCCTGCTTGCGCCATATTAGCTTGTGCTGCACGATTTGCCGCTTCTTGGTCTCCTAGTGCGGACATCTGCATCTCTAGACCGCTACCAGCTACGCCACGTGCTTGTGCATTTTGTAATTGAGCCGCTCTATTTGATTGTGCTTGTTGATCTGCTTCTTGACGTGCTTGAGAAAACACAGCCCTATCTGCATCTGATAAACCAGATTCAGATAGACCTTTCATTGATTGCAACGCTTCTAGCTGCGCTCTTCTCGTTGCTGGGTCTTCTGAAATTGTTGAATAACTTGCGCTCTCAGGAGTGTAACCAACAGACGATAAGTCAGAACCATAATTTAGCTCTTCTGGTTGATGACTAAGCATGAATTGTTTATATGCCTGTAACTCACGTTGCATTTTCTCATCTGAGTCATCAAACAAACCGCCTACTACTGGTAATTCTGATAAAAACTTTTCTGTTGCCATAATTATCTACCTCTGTATGGGTTATATCCCATTTTCGAACCACTAACTTTTGGTTGATTGTTTTGCGTGATCTTCGGACCACCAGCACCATTTAAGAAAGACGAAATATTATTCCATTGATTCAAAGTATTTTTATCAATTGTATTTCCTGTATATTGGCCCGTTGACGGATCAAATGATGCTTTTTGTTGTGGTGTATAAACTGGTTCTGCTCCAGGATTTTGAACATCACCATATATTTTTATACCGTTACCTTGATCAATACCTGTTGTCTGGCTTTGATCATAAGATGCTTTATCTTTTACCCACTTATCATGTGCCGCTTTCGCTGCACTATCAGCCGAATTTAGTGGATTATTATAAGCATCAACCCCTGATTGAATGTTTTTTGAAAGAGTAGTTTGAAGACCACCCATGTATCCTTTTAATGCTTCTTTAGTATCTTTTTTAGCTTGATCAGCTTTTTGCCATGCTGAACTAATATCATTCTGTGCGCCGCCAACTGTATTTGTTACGTAATCAGATAAAGTTTTACTAGCGGTATCTCGTGCAGTATCTGCAGACTTTCCATATACTGACTTATCTAGCCAACTAGCAGCGCTAGGTCCAACTGTGTTAGAAAAAAATGTATCATATGCACTAACCCCAGTTGTTGGGTTACTTGTTTTATCAAGTGCAGAATTATCTTTAGCAATAGCGTCTGAAGCCGTCAAAACAGGCGCACTAGTTGGCGTTTCTGCCTTATTCCACCAATCTGTAAAACCTGTAAGTGCATTTTTGTCCGTACCAGATAAAATGTCGCCAATATTTTCGGTCGTATACGTAGGATTTGCCGCTGTATTAGCAGCCGATGTGTTCGACGAAACCGTGTTATTTAAATCATTCGTTGCCGTACCGATATCAGTATTAACCTTATTTGTAATAGCATTTGCGCCTACATCTTTTACTGATTCATTTGCATTAACATAATCCGCTAAGTTTACAAATTGCGGCGCACCTGTAGAACCACCCGTACCTGATTGTGCTGTTGTATCGCTAACACTAGGAGCTGTAACGTTTGCGCCACTAGTTACAGGCGTACCAAGTGCGGCAGCGTCTTGCGCCGCCTTTTCTTCATCCGTTAATACATCACTTGAATCTGCATATGCCATTGTTAACCCTCATGTATAGAAAACATAATAAGTAACGTTTGCAGATGTCGAAGATGACCCGCCCGAGTAATTTACCGTTACTTTTATTGTGCTACCATCCGTAGCTTTTATCCACTTAAAACCTGTCACGCTTTGACTGTCTGGGTTTAAGATAATAACACCTTGAACCCGTGACGTTATAACCCCAGGATTTAATGGCAATTCAATCCCATGATACGTTTGAACCGTCACAATTTTACCGGATATATTTTCGCTAAGATTCAAAGCATTCTGAAAACCAGCTCCTACGTTATCAATAAACTGGTTTAGTACGTCTAAAACAACATTAAACTTCTTGTCGACGTCGTCACCTGCGCGCTTAATATCTTCAATCGATATCTTTCTGGTAATACCTAGCTTCATCGGTTTGGCCTATCTGAAACCATGCTAAAAGTTATCGATACACCTGCTACAGAGCAACGCTCTAAACCCCTACGATGCAATGCCCGTAAACGTAAGAATCTAGAATATACTTTTCGCTGTGGTGTATAAGTACGATAAGAATAAGAATCGCCAATACCGCCCCAAGGTAAATCACCCCAACCGTCGCCCCATCCCATAGCATCCGATGAAATAGCAACTTGATCCTCTTCTGTATCTGAATCAGTTTCGAAACCTGCAATAATTTGAGTCGTCGTATTATTGTCACTTTGTGAATCCGCTAATAATTGAATTTGAGACACACATTTTAGTGCCCCTGGTTGTTCTGCAACCCAATCCTTCCATGCTATTGTAAATGGAATTGCAGGATATATGGTCGCAGTGCCAGCGTACCAAGTAGATGGCGGTTGATTGTCTAACGTCAAATCATAATAAGCACCATTAGATACAACGTTAGTGATAACTATTTGAGTCGTAAAGCTGTCTGCCGTTTGAGAAATAACATCGCCTATAACTGGAGCAGTACCACTTATTGTAACTACTGATCCATTGATAGAAGTAATAGTAATATCAAAATTAGGATCACTGTAATCATCATTGGAAAAAGACTTTCGCTCTCTATATACATAATTTGCGTTTGGTTTAGTGAAAAATAGTTTATCAACACTTGATTCAACTACTGCGCTTGATATTCCGTAAGTCCAACGCGTCCAACACCCTGTGAATAAATTGTAACAAAATGTTTGAGTTGCCGATGTATCAGTTGAGTCCGTCATTGTTGACAATAAATATTGTCTTTCTGATTCATAACCTACACCGTAAGAATATGTATCAATTGATGTGTACGTTAGCAGTGGATTGATGCTTGGTTCAATCTTTCGACTAATCGTTTCAACCGCATTATCAGATATAGAAACAACACCTTGATTCGTTAACGCAAATATCAAATTGTTACACGTAGCAACCGAATTCTTAGCTTTAACAATAACATTTAAATCAAGTGGTTGAATCGAAAAGCTAGATGGCGAGTCGCCCGTCAAACGATACACACCTGCTTCTGTCATGATAATTAATGAATCACGTAAAGCCTTGATTCGAATAATCGCTTTATTCTTTGGTCCGATTTGAATGTAATTTAACTCTGGAAATGACTCAAATTGTTGAGCTTTACTGTAATATAAATAGTTTGGTTGTGATTCTGCTTTTGAAAATAGATCACCACTAGTAGGCACACTAGTAGAAGGTTTTGGGTAAAACGCGTCTGTACCGCCTGAACTAGTTGAAAATCCAAACCCTGCACCGCCTGGTTCACGCTCTTCAAATACTATTTGGCCTATGTTTGCCCCATTGTTAGCGGTGGACCCCTGATAATAAGCGTAAATTGTTGTATTAGATGCTGATCTGTTAATCACTCTACACAAACTTTTTGCTGTCTCTTGAACATTCAAAGAAACACTTGTTGCAGTAAATAATTGAAATTGATTCGATGCAATTGATTCAGCAGCTTTTGCTGTATAAGTTACACCTGCAACGGTAACAGTATCATTTACAGCTAATGCAGCTGCCCCAAGAAGCGTTACTTTTAGTCTATGCTTCATCGTACAATTACCCAACATTAGATAACTTGATTTATATAAAGCAATTGTTTTAGCTAATGGTGGCTTATCATTATTTTGAGTTATTCCTTCACGAGTTGCGTTTACATATAAGCTAGCGCCTGTGGGTATTGTAGTTGGAACTATATCAGTTATTTCTACGTATCCATTTGAAATATCTGTTGATGATAATGTTACTTGGTAAACAAGATACATTTCATCACCTGCAACGTCTCCGTCTGTTGCAGAATAGTTTCCACCTATTACAGTTCTATATAATTGTGCTTGATAGTCTGTTGCACTTGCTGAACCATTTGAAATTTCAGTTCCTATTTCTGCAGGTAAATAAACTCGAATAACAGGGCTTGCATTAGCACTAGGGCCTGCAGGTGTCCAAGTCGAATCATTTAATACAAACTGTCTAGCTGAAGCAGATGAATAAATGACATTTGAATTTACATCAGTTCTAACAAGCAACGCTCTATATGCAGCATAGTGCGCATTATCGAATGAGTTTATAGCAGCACTAGTCGTCCAACTAGAAACACCTATTTCGATAGGTTTAGATACACCGACTTTTTTTGCTGCTGTACCACTAATATTAACCATCGAACGAAGGCCATTTGATGTTGTAAAATATAAGTTTCCGTTAGCCTCGCAAAAATCAATCAAATATCCACTAGGCGCACTATAAGAACCGCTATAATTAGCAAACGTACCAGATCCATTATCATACGAAAGTGTGGTGCCTTGATGCGCAATTACTTTCGATAGATACGTTGTAAGTTGTGTTGGTGTACTAGATAATGAAGCACTAGAATAAGAATTGTAACCACGTCTTGATTCAATAATGTTCTCACGTCTAACAATTGAATCGTCTGCTTGCGACATCGCGCCACTTGCTGTAGTGAGCGAATTATACTGCGTAACTAGTCCTAAGCATTTAGTGATTGATTCTTGCATTATCTCACAACCGCATTCTTATATAGAGACCGTCCAGAATATCTTAAAATAGAATTTCTGTTGATAATCTTACTTGGTTCAGAATCAACCCTATTGGCAATCATATCCATTGCAGACTTACGCATCTCACTTAGTTTCGCGTTAACTGCTTGCAGTTTGTCCATGTGACCCAAAGCCTCCATGCATCTAGCTACAGTAAGTTGCACAATAATAGGATGAAACTCTTCTGGTAACATCGGTATATTAGTCGAAAACTGCGGACATATATAGTCGTTAACTTGCGGTAATTCTATGTCGCCATTTTCGTTTGATACATCTGTTGTTGAAACCGAAATAGTAGTGCTAGTGATTGCAGTAATTACAACATCCTTACACCATAACAGTAAAGGACTTGTCGAATTAAGAAAGTCAACTTGACTACCAACAGATAAAGACCCTGTAAGATCTGTGTTAACCGTGTACGTAGTTGTTCCTGAACCTGAAGAAATTGCGGTTATTTTAGCGCACAGACTTGTTTCTACTAGTTTTGAAGGCCTTTCATAATACCACATTTCCATTGTTGGGAATGTTGCTGTAGCTGGTATGATTTTTACGTAATCACCCTCAAGTAAATATCCAACCACTTCGCCTGTAGATGTAAAAGCTATCATGTCGCTAATGTTTAAACGCGGTACTTCTTTACGATTCGTTAAAGAATCTTTTAAAAACACCTTTTTAAGAACATTACCAATCGCACGATCTGGCATTGGGTAACGTGAAATGCCAGCTGTGATTGTCGAATCTTTTGATCTTAAAAAGAAATCTTCACGCATCGTTATGATATCAGGCACGATCGAAGACATAATTTCTTCGTTCATCAAACTGATTAAGTTTGAGTCCTGAAAAGTCGATTGAGACGACGGCAATAATCCGCGTGTTTTAATCGACGTTATTAAGTCTTCGGTCGTGTATATCATTTGTACATTTGACCTTTCATTTTATATTTCAAATAAGAAACCATATCTGAATCATCTTTTTCATCAACGCCTGTGTTCATTTTATCTTCTGCACCTGGAAGAACTTTTGGCATAGATGTTTCTTTGTTAACCGATGGACTTTCATCAACACCGGATGGATCTTTTTCTGGATTAGAATCACCAGAGTCAACGGCATCGGTTACTTTTCCCATGTCTTCATCTGATTCAAATTTCTTTGATTCAGAATCTTCATGCGCTTTGCCTTCCATGTCTGGCATATCTAATTTATCCATTGCGCCCATTTCACCCATCAGTTGTTCTAATACTTTTAGAACTTCTTCTTTGCTAAATGGTTTTTTTTCTTGTTGCATCATTGTTGTTGTTCCCCTTGTTGTTGATCTATGCATGATTCGCAAAAATAACCTGATAGATACGCTGCCCAATGCTCTGGCAATGTGCCCTTAGGTCGTTCCATTGTGCCAAGTGGTTTTTGACAACCTTGACAACAAATTTCTCTAGTTTCTACTTCGTTCATATTAACTCCATGCTCTTGTGGTTGAATTGAATTTAACGACGTAACCCGCTGAACCTGCTACGCCTGCAGTACCAGCACCGCCAGTACCACTGCCAGCGCCACCATTGCCGCCATTCCCGCCGCTTGCTGTAATAGTTCCTAAGCCCGATCCAGTGGTTGAGTTATAGACGATATAGCAAAAACCACCGCCACCACCGCCGCCACCACCACCGCCTGCAGCATTACCAGCGACGCCCGCGGCACCATTGCCACCGATACCACCGTTTGCGCTTATGGTTCCTGCATTGTTTATGCTTCCACAAAATACAACTACAGCACCGCCACCGCCTCCGCCGCCACCTCCGCCACCTCCAGAGTTTGTACCATCGCCACCACCAGAACCACCACCAGCACCGCCACCACCACAACCCACTGCAACAGCTGCAGTAAGAAAATGTTGAGTTAAAAAAGTAATGCCACGATAAGTATTTGCACCGCCTGCACGTAAAGCACCGCCTGCATTTGCTCCAGACGTACCACCTGCAGAACCTTGTCCACCAGACCCACCAAATGAAATAGCACTTGCTGTCGGACTCGTTGCTTGAGTTCCTGCACCTGTGCTACCTGTACCACCTGCAGTCCCGGCAATCGAAGCGCCAATATCACCGCCCGAAATTGCTGCGCCTAATGTACCTGCCGTACCACCTGAAGCATTACCACCTGTTGCGCCATTTCTACCAAATGAAGACCCTGCATCTATTTGAAATGCGCCTTGTATAAATACGCGCATATTACCTGTTGTAACGTTTGTGTTGTTCGTAATCGTCAAAGACGAATAACACATAGTGCGTAATGGAATAGAAACAGTACCGCCGGAATTTAAAGTTATTGCCCCTTCAGTTCCATTACCTAAGTCTACATGTTGAGTTGTTATTGTAGTCACCAACGATGATGGCATATAGCCATTAGCACTAGTTGTCGCCGAAGGCATTGAGATAATCCCAGTTGAATTATCATATAAAACAGGTGCGGTAGCAGATAGACCGAGACGTGTATCTGTTACTAATGTACCTAATGATTTATCACCTTTTAAATATTGTGCAGTTGTACCTGCAGTAATTGCAGGTTCTTTATTATTAAAAGTCGTAAAGTTAGAACTTGATAATAATCCTCGATTCGTTGCACTTGCTGTAGGTATGGCAACAGTTGTTACACCTGCAGCTGTAGCAATAGTAAAATCAGTGCCAGTGCTAGCCGGTACAATCGTTTGTGCTGCGTTGGTATCTCCGTTAATAGAAAGAATATTACCAGTACCACCACCACCACCCGTACTAGGCGGGTTATTGACTTGTATACTCATGATGTTGCCTCTAGAAAGTATGTAATATTTACGCCTTCACCGTTAACAGATGAATCAATATAAAAGTCACTCAGTCGATAAATCCTAGCGCCACCTTTAATTGCTTCAGCATTTAAGGTAACAGATGCGCTTGCGGATAATGTTAAACCATTTGAAGATGAAACCGTTGTTCCACCTAAAAAAATCTTACCTGAATTTGTCGATAGTGCTTGAATAACAATATAACCAGATCGTATCGAAGAATCTGTTGATAATTGTACTCGTGTACCTGCAGTCGTAACAGATTTCGATGCGCTTGTTGGTACTAAATGCCCATATTCTGGGATAGATGAAACAGCCATTTATATCTCTACTTTCTCGCATTTTTGCGATTTGTAAGTTGGTTCACAAATAATTTTGTATTTCGGTGTTGAGCAACCGATTAAGAATGGTAACAAAATTAATATGTACATACCCACTCCGGTTTTTCGTTTGCTACTTTGTCGCAATCTTTGACGATTAGTCTTTGACTGCAAGCTGATATTGTTAGGCAGAATAAGATGAAGATTAGTTTCATGTTATGAACCAATCCTTTCGATTGACAAACTAGAATTATCAGATGAAGAATAAGCACCTAGATTCGCACTTGATCGAACGTCTAATATTGTTCCCGCCAAACAACTAACTATAGTCGATCCACCGCCAACGCCAGAAGGTGTGTTTCCTATCCATCTAGTGTAAGAATCATCTTTAAACAACTTCAATGCAACAGCATTAGATCCATTTATAGCTACAGAAACCCTATATTTTCCTGCCATCGGGCAAGTATATCTACCTGTTGAGGTATTGTAAGCACTGCCATGAGAATCAAAAACGGTAGTCCCAAAAATAATAATGGAATCTGCACCTGTCCCGCCGGTTGTAGTTCCTGCGGCTTGCATGTTTACGCTCTCGCTCGGCAGCACTTGGGATGGGCCTTGTGACTTTTCAATAGATATAAAACCATTTGACGTAGAGCTATAAGCAGGGCTTCCTGTCATCACAGTGTAACACTTAATGCTTATTGTATCACCCGCTACAACTGAAACTGTGTCTGATATATAGGAAGTTACCTCTTGTGAACCTGTTGTAACTCCAGGGTTATAAACAGTAGATACCGCAGTAGAATTTTTAAAAACTTGCAGCGCTATAAGTGATGTTGTTACCGATGATGTACCAGTAACTATAACGTTAGCCGAAACTTTGAACTCACCAGCGCTTTTTGCAGTATATAATCCTGTTGACGTATCATAAGACGAATCTTGGTCATAAGTCTTAGTAGTGAATTTAACGACATTGTATGAAGCCGCTAATGTACCTGTAGGTACAGAATACCTAGCGTTAATTTTTCTAGTAGTATAATCCGCACTAGAACTAACGGAGGAGGAGGACCATCCTTGAATTGGAATTAGTGCATCAAACGCTACAGATACGTTTGCGTCACCTAGTGATTGAACGCTAGAACTCCATAATGTAGCGTTTGCTGTAGCGTTTACATATGCAATACCGATTGACGTGCTTGTTGCAGCAAATACTGTACCTAGTGAGTTAGTGAGTGTCGTACCAGCTATAGCTGCGCTACCAACTGAAGTATTATAAAAATTAACCGCAGGTGTAATCTTCGCAGTGTCAATCGTTAACCCTGTTGGTAGTGATAGAAGATAGTTACCAGAACCGGCCGTTCCTGCCCCTGTTTGTGCTATTCTTCCAATGATGCGAACCGAATCGCCTATGCGTTGCCATGTAAAATAGTTTGTATTAGTACCAAACGCGCCAGTGCTAAGTGTTGGAGTATAAGTTTGTGCGTCTGTAATAATCGTCCCAAGCTCATTTGATTGAACTGGCCCGATCTGTACGTTGTCTATCTTGACTGTGTAACCAGTGTTTGCGGTGGCTTGGTGAATACCTACACGATAACTAGTACCCGTTGCAGATGTTTGAAAGTAACATGTAAACTTTTCTTGGCCTGTTGCTTTTGGAAGTAAATATGGCACAGGTTGAATCAACGTTGAATTCGTGACGTCGTAAACCCATATAGCAATGTCACCGTCTGTGAAGCTAGAAGAAGTGCCGATCTCATAGTTAAAACTAATTTCTATAGGTGAAGCGAAGTCTGCGCGTGGAACCGTTACGGCTAACGCAACACCTTGGCCGATTGTTCCGGTTGCCGTATATAATCCTGAGTAAGAACCTCGCAAAGGTGAAGAACTTGATTGTGTAAATGTCGCAGTAGGTGAACCACCGGTTAAATCTACAGGGGTTGCAGCACCATCAGCGTAGGTTAACCAGCTACCAATTCCTGATTCAAAATCTGAACTAGTACCGCTTGCGTAGTTAATCCCTGAACTTGAACCAGTTGCTATTTGTCGTTCCGCCCCTGTCGAATCTTTATAATACAAAGTCTTATCCGTCTTAGCGTACGCACTAACAACACCACTCGCGGGTGTTGATGGACCTGATCCTTCAGTAAAATTCACATGCGAACTTGCTGCAAAGAATTTAGCCGTCACGCCGTAAGACGTTCCAAAGTTAATGTCAGCAGTAAGCGTGAATGTGCCACCTATTTTTTGTAACGTGTTTGATGAAACGGATTGAATCCAAGTGGTTAACTGTGTTTGCCATCCGGTTTCATTTCGAACGCTAGGAATCAAAAAGGTACTTCCATTCAAGCTTACTGAAACAGACATAATTTATTTCCTAAAATCTAAGCAATGTTTAACGTGCCAAGTGCGTCAGGCAACGTTTCAACACCACCAGTTAAACAACCGTTTGAATCATTACTTACAGATATATTAGTACCTGATTTCTTGATTGCGAACATGTTGCCGATTCTTCCAGGTTTTGAACATGCTACAGTTACAGAATCCGCATCTTTGACCATAGCTACAACATAACTAGAAGTAATTGCATCTGATGAGTTGTTAATTTGAGCAACCAAAGCGGCCATTGTAGCTGCTAAGTTTGCGCCTATATTAACTTCATCATTTGATGCATTTGCACCGCTTGCTTTAAAAATAAATTGGCGCGCTCCGATTTGACAATAATCATTCGCACTTGGTTGACCAGCAAAATCAAAATCAGCTTTTGCAGATACCCAAGTAGAATACATCGTTGGATAGGTTTGTACGCCCATATCAACCGTGCCGCTTCCGATTTGTGCAATCAAACGACCTAAACGATTCAAGAAGTTAGATTTATCT
>Ga0213922_1000205_pt1 | contig 34738 bp, 56 predicted proteins | sample McNCre2917MG_FD_165060 | JGI IMG/M metagenome (GOLD analysis project Ga0213922, IMG submission 165060) | Freshwater microbial communities from McNutts Creek, Athens, Georgia, United States - 29-17 MG | ecosystem: Environmental > Aquatic > Freshwater > Creek | place: USA: Georgia | collected... | reverse complement strand
TGTGTCGTCGACGCTTGGGCAATTTTTATGAGTAAATCTCAAAAAACAGGTTTGCCAGTCTCCCGCCGCGATCTGGCGAAGGCTCTGGGCCTGACGCATCAGGCCGTTACGGTGCTTGTGAAGCAAGGGATGCCGGTTGAGTCAGTGGACAAGGCGCGCGAGTGGTATGAGGCTTTGAAAACCAAGCCTGTTGACTTGAACAGCGCCAAGCTCCGCAAGGTATTGCTTGAGGTGGAGCGATTGGAACTTCAGAACGCGCAGGTAAAGGGGGAATTGGTGTCCATGAAATCCGTTGAAGAGGAAGGGCTGCGGATCGGATCAATACTTGCGGCTGAGATTCAACTCCTGATCAACGACTGCGCGCAGTTTGAGGGGCTCGACGCTATCGCCCTTCGGGAAAAGCTAGGGGCAAGACTGAATATGCTCTTGGAGCGCACCAACGCGCGTTTGATGGAGGCTGGCAAGAATGCACTGCCTAAGTAACGGATGGACAAAGGGCGCAGTGCCGACCTACACAGGCGACCCGCTCGACTGGCTCGAGGCCAACGTGCGCCTTCCACACTCGGCACGCTCAACGCATTTTGACCACACACTGGCGCCGTGGCTGAATGACGTGATCCGCGCGGTATGCGATGACCGGGTGAAGCAAATCATCGTGCGACTGCCAACCGGCGCGGGCAAAACGACGTTCCTCGAATTGATCTCCTGTTGGATCGTGGCGAACCAGAGCGGGCCCATGATGCTCGTCGAACAGACAGACGACACCAGTAAGGATTGGGCAGAGTCTCGATTGATGCCGGTGTTCGAGGCGTGCGAGCCGGTGGCGCGGTTGTTTCCTGAAGATCGCCACCAGAAGCGGAAATCCGCGATCTTGTTCCCTCACATGGCGCTGTTTATGTCGGGCGCTAACATGTCGGGCGCTCAGGGGAAATCGATGCGCTACGTTTACTGCGACGAGGCGTGGCAATTCAAACCGGGCATCCTGGGCGAGTTGGCGAAGCGCCTTCATGACCGCATCAACCGGAAGTTTATCGTATGCTCACAGGGTTGGGACTCGTCGCATGAGACTCAAGAGTTTTGGGCGATGGGACGGACGCACGAGTGGGGATACACCTGCGCGGCGTGCGGAACGTGGCGGCGTTGGGCGTGGCAGGACATCAAATACGCTGAACCCGCCGAGGGCGCTGAATGGAATTGGGCGGAATTGTCTGCATCGGTGCGCCATGAGTGCGGAGAGTGCGGGCATGTGACGCCCAACACGCCAGCAGCTCGGCGAGGGCTTGCGGCGGTCTCCAGCTACCGAGCGGAGGAGGGCGGGAACCCGATTGCCGGGTGTGTGAACTTCACGCTACCCGCTTGGGCCGTGTGGTGGATTGATTGGGCTGACCTCGCTATTGAGTGGGTAAAAGCCAACGAACAGAAGAAGCGTGGGAACATTGAACCGCTGAAGCAATTCCTCCAGAAACGCGGCGCGCAGGTGTGGACGGCGGAAGACGATCGCCCTGTTGTGAATTTGTTGGCGGCGGATTACTCGAGGGCAGATTACGCAGACGGACAGAAGATCGAAAACGAGGTGACGCGGTTTCTGACGGTGGACGTGCAGCAGGATCACTTCTGGGCACTGGTTAGAGCTTGGACTACCTCGGGCACTTCCAAATTGGTATGGTTTGGCAAGGTGCTGACATACGAGGGGCTCGTTGATCTCCAGAAACGGCTGGGCGTGCGGGATAACCTTGTATTTTGTGACTCGGGGTATGAATCGGGAACGGTGTACGAGTATTGCTCTCGAGTGAGCCGGTATGACTCAAGCGGGTGGCTTTGGAACTCGGGCTGGACGGCGCTTAAAGGATCAAAGCAAGAACGATTTGCGCATGTGCCGCCGAACGGAAAAAAGGTGGATCGGTTTTTCTCACCGCCAGTTAAAATTCTGGCTGCCAGTGGAAAGCATTGCCGGTTGATCAATTGGAGCAACCTGATCGCCAAAGATAAGCTGACGCATCTTCGCGCCGCTGGGCCTGACGTGTGGGCATTTCCTTCGGACGTTGGCCCCGAGTACATGAAGCAAATTGTCAGCGAGGTGAAGCGGGACGTGGTGGACAAAGCCACCAAGGCTATCACTCAGCGGTACGTTCCCTTGTACAGGGACAACCACGCATGGGATTGTGAAGCCATGCAGGTCGTGGCGGCATCCATCACGCACATCCTGCGAGGACTTGCTAATGATGAAGCGGGGGTGTAGGGTGCTTCACGCGGGGCGTATTTTGTATGGTCCCCGGTAACAGGATAATCGTTGAGGTTCTCATGACGCGCGATGTGGCAGAATTGCGCGCACTTCGCGATGGGGCCTTTACTTTGGCGGCCAATACAACGGGACAAGGGACGCTTGTAAGCTCATCAGTCAACGGCTCTTCGTTTTCATTTTCTCTTCCCAACCTTGCCACGCTCAGCCCGTTGGCGTTGATGACGTTAGCACAGCTTGCGCTTGATCACAAAGCCGTTGGATTTTGCCGCCCTGTCACAAAAACCACCGTTCGATTCTTTTAAGCCATGCTCTCAAAATTGATAAACGGTGTCGTAAAATTGCTAAAGCCTAAGTCGGAATACACCCGACCTCAAGACCAGCGACTCGTTGAGGCAGGGTGGTGGGCACAGAAACCTTACTGGGTGACGCACGCGCGTCCAATGACCAAGGAGGTGACGCCCTCCGAGCATCGCGTTTTAACTTCCGCAGCAAACCGTATTTACTGGAACTATGGACCCGTTCAGGCCGGTCTCGATGCTAAGGCTGTGTACTCTGTCGGCAGGGCTTTTCGCCCTGTTTTTGCTGGCAAGGACAAAGAGTGGGGGAAGCAAGCCGAAGCGTGGCTAGATGACTGGTGCAACATTGCATTTGTTGACGGCGTTGACTGGACGACTGGACTCTGGCGCATGTCGGTTGCCATCGACCGCGATGGTGATCAAGGATTGCTGTTGTCGGAATCAAAGAACGGTTGGCCGCAGCTTCAGTCGATTCCGTGGCACGCCATCCAATCCCGCACCGCCACCGAGTTAATTGAGTCAGGCCCATATAAAGGATTACGCCAGCACCTTGGCGTTGCAATCAGCCGCGAGGGGCGCCCCGTGGGGTACAACCTGCTCGGAGCCACCGAGGATCAAGACCAGTGGATTTCCGCGCAATCAATGATGTTGGTGCGTGATCATCCGGTAGTGGATTTTTATCGCGGCCTTTCGGCTCTGACAGCGGGCATCATGGACCTTCGCGCGGCGTTTGAAATCGGGCGCAACATCAAGCAAGCGGCTCAACTCGCTTCCACGTTGGGACTGATTGTTCACAACGAACAAGGGATGGCCGACCCCATGGATCAGGCGTTTGCTTACCCTGACGTTCCGGCGCCGGGGCAGTCTGGGTTGCGCGTAGAGGAACGCATGGCGGGGACGATTCAATACTTTCGAGCCGGCGCAAACGAAAAGCTGGAGCAGCTTCGCAACGAAATTCCCACCGAGGCAACTGATCGCCTGACTGAAAGGTTGATCCGCCAGTCTCTCCTTGGCGCCGGCCTGCCGGTTGAGTGGTTTTGGAAAAACGACAACGGGGGCGCTGACGTTCGGGCTACGACCGAGAAGGTAAACCGCATTGTCAAAGACCGTCAGGACGTGTTGCGCATGAACGCGCGCCGCGCGATCGGGTACGTGATTTCCAAAGCAATCAAACTCGGGCAGCTTCCCGCGTACAAAGGCACCGATGCCGGTGGGTTCCTCAAGTGGTCATTCACCACGCCGCCGATTCTTACGGTGGACGCCGGCCGCGTTTCTCGTGCGCAACTTGACGCCTACCGCGCAGGGATGTTGACCATGGGCGAAATTGTAGGGGAAGGTGGCAAGACTCTCGACCAGCACCTCGATGAACGTGAAGCCGAAGCGCTAGCGATTCGCGAGCGCATGAAACGCTCGGGCCTGCCGCTGTCTGATTTTGTAATGCTTACCCCCAACGGAAACCCGCCTGACCAAGGCGCGGAATAGCTTATGCACAAGAGATTTGCACACATTATTGAGCAGGTATATCACAGGCCTTGGCTCATCACGCCGGGTGGCTACGCCTCAATCCGTAAGATTGTAGAGGCTCGCATTGCTCGCGCTGAGATGCCCGACTTGTCCGCGTTGGGTGGGTGCGAACGCGAAGAGATGGAGATCGACCCAAATGGGATCGCGCACATCCACATTGAGGGCACCATGGCGCGCGGGATTTCGCAACTCGAAGCGATCTGCGGCGGGTACGATTACGAGTGGCTAGAGGACGATCTACAAGAGGCAAGCCGCGCTAACGTCAAAGGCATTTGGCTCGACATCGACACGCCCGGCGGCGCCGTTGAAGGCTGTGCAGAATGTTCCGACCTAATTCAAGACCTTGCCAAACGGATTCCGATTGTGGCGTACAGCGACGGCACTTGCGCTTCTGCCGGGTACAATCTGGCGGTGAGTTGCACTAAGCTGTTTGGTTCGCAGTCGTCCACTTGGGGGAGTATTGGCACCATCATTCCGTGGTGCGATCAGTCTGCAATGTGGGCTGATGAAGGGATGTCGTGGGAGCCTATTACCAACGCCGAGGGCGATCTTAAAGGCGCTGGTATGGGCCCGAGTCTAACGGCGGCGCAGCGCGCTTCGCTGCAAGAGTACGTGCAAGACGCGTTTGACCAGTTCCGTGGCAATGTGCTCCGAAACCGCAAGGTGTCGCCCGAGGCGATGCGCGGGCAGGCTTTCTTTGCCCCCCGTGCTCTTGCAAACAACATCATCGACGGCATCCTTTTGGAGCAAGCCGCCTATGACAAATTGCTTGCGATGGTCAAGAAATAGTTTATTGTTCGCACGTAAGGTTTCATTGTTGTTGTTCATCGCATTCCCCCTCTGGTTTCTCCACGCCAGAGGGGGTTTTGCTTCATGCGGCGCGGGTTTGTATGGATACACCCGCGACCTTGGCCGATGCGCTATCTGCGCTGGACGCCGCATCAACGCGCGTCACCGAGCTTTCCTCGGAGGTTGTCGCGCTTAACGAACTACTGAACGAATCTGCTGCCGCTGTTAACGAGCGGAACCTGCTCAAAGCTCAGGTTGAACAGCTTACTCAGCAGCACGCTGAACTTTCTCAACAACTCGCCGCTACTGCCGCCAACGCCAAGAGCGTTGATGAGCAAGCCGCGTTGATTGTCGCCTCCGCAGGGCACCCGCCCGTGGAAGTCATGCCCTCTGAAGACGTTGTCGCTCGGCCTAAATCGTTGGCTGAGAAGCTCGAAGGCGTCGAAGACTCGCTCGAACGCTCACGCATTCGCGCCGAATATCTCCAATCTCTTAAGTAATTTAACCTCAACAAAACACTCATAAGTTTATGGCTACCAACAATTTAGGAACGCTTAATTCCTCGTTAATTTTGCAACGGAGCTTGTCCTTGGTCTTCTCCAAGAGGCCTCTACTCTCCGCCATCTCGAAAGACCTCGAACCCATGGGCGCTCGTCAGGGCCAAACGGTTTTGACTCGCTTGAAATCTGTGCCTTCCGTTGTTAACGACACGGAAGAACTTCCCGCGTTCAATACGACTGACGTTCCCGTGACGCTGTCGTACTCTAAGCGTGTGGGCGCAACCTTCACGAGCGCGCAGCTTAACAGTACAGCGCGTAATCTGATTGACGAACTTGCTGAACCCATCGCCGTCGCGATGGCCAACAGCATCGTGGACAGCGTCGCCGCTCTGTGGACGACTGGCAATTTTGCCAACGAAACCGTGGACAACGCGCCAAGCTACAACACGCTAGTGAATCTGCGTGCAGCTTTGATTGGTCGCGGTATCCACGGCAACCGCTATCTCAGCGTCAACGGTGCAACCTACTCCGCGTTGCTTGAAGACCCGCTCATCACCCGCCCCAACCGTTTCATGGCGATGGGTTTCGACATCATCCAGACTGGTGAAATCGCTGGTGTGGCTGGGTTTGAAAACGTATTTGAGTATCCGGCACTTCCGACCGGCTCGCATCTCACCGGGTTTGCTTGCACGCCTGAAGCGGTGGTGCTCGCGTCCCGTCCTCCGCAGGATCCTCGCGAAGCCTTCGGTTCGGGCATCCCGTTCCCCGGCAACTTCGAAATCATCACTGATCCCGTCACTGGCTTCAGCGCCGCTGCGGTTGAGTACATCAACCCGCTCACGCTCGACGTGACTGTGTATCTCAAGTGGATCTACGGCGTGGCCGTTGGTAACGCCGCCGCTGGTCAGCGTTTGGTGTCCGCCGCTAACTAAGCGTCATGCGCCTACATCTGATTATCTCAACCGATGCCTCTGGCAAGGTTCGCTCCGAGTATCTCGGGGCGGACCGAGCTGAGGCGCTCCGCGTTTACGCGTCCGCTGGCAAACCCGGCGAACGCGTAGAGCTTTTCTCCTTTTTGCAAGTCACTCGCCGCCGCAGTGTTCCTGCCGCGCCCGAGGTGCCTTCAGAGCCGGTTAAAAAAGGAAAATGAGCTCGTTTTTCACCGTCATGTCGGAAGCGTTTACGCGCGCCGCCGGCGTGATGGGGAGGCCGTTTGCCTATAACGGGCAAACGTACACGGGCATCGTCAATTTTCTTAACACCAGCGAGGTTCTCGATTTCGGAGGCTACCAAAGCCATTTAAGCGCAACCATTGCCGTGAATTGCGCTGACATGCCAACGCCACCGAACAAGGGCGATCGCATCAGCATCAATGATGTTGACCGGCGCGTCATTAACGTGACCAACAACAACGGAGTGAGTTGGCACATTTCGCTGGAGGACGTGACACGATGACTGGTGGCCTGCTTTGCGAAGAGATCAAGAGCCAGCTAGAAACGGCCTTTCCTGCGGTTTACGTAGGGCTTCCACAGGACGATGGCCGCGTGACGTTGCCGGCCATTCGGTTGCAGTTGCAATCCGATGTGGTGGTGGGTTCTCCGCTTGAGCGTGGACATCTAACTGTCATGGCGGAATCTCAGGCTGATGACACAACGCCGTCAGCACATGAACAGTTTGCGCGCAACGTGGACAGCTTCATGCGATCCATTTCAGTGAATACCTCTGGCGTCACCTTGGCCGGGATCGTTGCGGAAAATAACTCCGAAGACCATCAAGACCGCCATTGGAAAACCGTTTTGAACTATATAATTGGCTTTTACCCAACACTTTAATTTATGCCCGTATCATTTGGAGCTTCAGCTTTAGGGGTTGGCCTACCTCAAGGCTATTTGCAAGAATCATCTGCGGACAAAACGCTAGAAGTGGCAACAATTCGCAGTTCGGAAGGTAAAACTGTGGTGGCGCAGCCAAAGCCAAGGAGCACCGAAACCATCACTGTTAAAACCAAAGGTGAAGTTGATCTCCTTAGCGTTCCAACATCAAACTTCACAGGCGCAACTTTAACGAGCGCAAAGGTTTCTGAAACCAATGACGACTTTGCTATTTCCGAAGCGACCTACACTTACTTCCATTAAATTTTATGGCATCCTTTGGTATTTCTATTATCAACCCTTCGGGCGTTGTTGTTGAATCCACTGACTTTGAAACCAAAGCCGATTTCAAGCAGTTGATTTCCTCGGATGGGACGCATTACACTGCGAAGTCGTTTGATGCGTCATCGTCGTTTAACGCCCGCGGCAAGGGGGACACCAATCCTTTCACGTTGGGGGGGTCTTCCGGTTTTCCGTCTTTGTCTACCGGCAAATGCATCATTACAAGCGTAAAGAAGATGACAAAGAATGACGATTTTTATGGCTGGGAAGCCACGGGAGTTGCATACCCCTACGCCAGCTAAAGACTTATGAAAGTCGGACAGATTATCGAAATATTACGAGACAACGAAAGCCCGCAGAAGAGTCCCAACACCGACCTCGTCGCGTCATGGCTCACTGCGGGCGGGCAGCTTCTGAAACCCAACGGGTACGAGGATGTAATGGAGGGCGACCAGAGGGCCGTCACATGGCTGATTGATGGGGATGTGAAGTGCCGGATTGATGGCGAGGAGATAGAGTTTGGCGTGTTCAAAAAACGGTTTCTCGACCGTGAGTGGTGCGAGGCAAACCCAGACAGCGTGATTTCATTCATGCGCGCATTTCGCGACAACTTGCGCGACCTTAAGACGTGGGCAAAATCGCAATGCACAGGCATTAAACGCCGTGACGCGCGCGGTGCCGGGGTGATTTATCCAAACTCGCCCGAATGGTTAAAACAAGAGTTTGCTAAGAGGTTCCTACAATGAGCCCATTTCTTCTTGCGCGCAAAACCGTAGGTCCGCTTGAGTTGTTGCCGTGGACGCTGACAACGCAGGTGGCAATGCAAAAACTGGAACTTTCCAAATTGGAAGAAACGCAGCAGATTGCTGCCATCGCGTGGCTGCAATCGCGCGACCCCGAAGCGGTGGAAGCCGCCATTACAAACGGCACTGCGCAGGCTGAGATTGAAGCATTCTCGCGTTGGTTTCCCTTCGCTTTGGTAAAGCCCGTGGCAGCATGGTGCGCCGAGCAAAACGCAATGATTGAGGATGGCCGCGTGGATGTTGTGCCGCGTGACTCTGGCAGCTCTGACGCGCCGGGAAACTAATTGGGCCGGGGTTTTTGGAGTCGTTTGTGCTCACCCTGGCCCGTGAAACCGGATGGACTGAGGACTACATCATGCGGCGGGCACCCTTGGCGCGTTTGATGCGGTACTATCACGCGGCGCTGTGGATCAATGGAGCGTGGACGGTGAAACCATCGGGGCCTCAGGCAATGCAAACTGTGGATGAATTGCTTCGCACCGTGCCTATTGATGAAGATTCCGAGTAATGGCCGCGCCCGTTTCACGCCCGAAAGTATCCGCAAAGTTTGCTAAAGATCAGTTTGATGTTTGGCTGAGTAACGTGCTGCACACATGCCACCGCACTGCGGAGGTGGTGGCTCGCGAACAATTTAAGGGCGTGATCAAAACGGCGCTGACGCTTACTCCGCCGATGAGCCCGACCAACAAGACCTATGCTAAGGGGTTGCGGGCAAACACAAGCGCCATCAAACGCGATTTAAACGACGCGTTTATCCCTATTAAATCTCGCTACGTTGGCGATCTTCGATTCTTTAAACGGAAGGGCATCAATCCGGAAATGATGAACGAATCACCGACGGCGTTGGTGCGGTGGTTTCAATCCAAACAAAAGGCCAACAAACGCATTCCTGCTGGATTTCAAAAACGTCCTGTGTGGGACTGGCAAATGGTGGCCATCAATGAGTTGCTTAAGAAACGCATCGGCATCACGGCGGCGGGTTGGGCAAATGCAGCCGACCAATTGGGAATCAGCCTTCCTGATTGGGTCAGCAAAAACAAAGGGCACGTTGCCAGCATTTTTAAGTACAAGCACAACAAAAAGGTCATCCAATTTTTAGCGCGCAACGAATCGAAGATGCCCAACGCAAGCGTGATTCAAAATCAACTCAAGCTGGCGTATTATGTACAGGCGCAGAAAATGAAAAACCGAATCATCGCCGGCCTTGCTCAAGGCAAGATCGACCGGGGGCAAATCATCTGGAGTTAATCTATGGCTTTTGAAGCAGCAATCACACTGGACGCCAGCGGATTTGAATCTGGCGTAAATAAAGCCAAAGAGGCAACAAACGGGCTTCTCTTGTCACTTTCATCCCTTGGCGGAGGGCTCGGTGGGCAAGCACTCGCGGCATTTGGCGCAGCGGCATCGGTCGCGGGAATTGCGATGAAAGGCATGTGGGATGCGATGGGTAAAGGCAAGGAATTGCAAATCATTGCCGAGCAGTCTGGCGTGACGGTTCGGGAGTTGTCGGTGTTGGACAAAGCGTTTTCCCGCGTGGGCATGTCTGCCGAAGATTTGCCGCGCCTGATGACGCATTTCAACGAGTCGCTGGCTAAATCAGCAGACCCAAGCAGCAAGGTCGCCCAAGCTCTTGGCAAAATCGGAATCAGCGCGCAAGCGTTGCAAGGTAAAACCTTGTTCGAACAGTTTCGGATGGTGGCAAACGGCATGGATGGCGTGGCGTCTAGTGGCATGAAAATGGCCATTGCCGCCGAGTTGTTTGGCGCCAGAAAAGGCGCGTTGCTATTGCCGGTGCTCAAGGGGGCGTCGATGGAAAAAGCTGAAAAGGGCGTGCTTGGCTCTGCGCAGATTTACGAGGACTACGCGCCGACTTTTGCAGCGTTTCAAACTGGCATCAAAAAGCTGGCGGTATCGTGGGAGCCTTTGTTTGCGGGCATGGCGTCAAAGGTAATTCCGGTGCTGATGGATGTGGTGGACAAACTTGAGCGGATTGATCTGACCGAAGTCGGCGTTTCGCTTGGCAATGGTATTGCCATTGCTGTTGAGATGCTCAAGGACGCTGCTGAATATGTTAAAAGTATTTTGCCTAAACCATCCAAGGGCACGCAGGTTTATGCGGGCATGGCGTTTCAAGGGATGGGTGGATTTGGAATGACTGGAGGCGGAAAGGGCATGGCTGAAGCTGCCGCCGAACAAGAAAAAGCAACTGAAGAAACAAAAAGCCAAAAAGGCATTTTTGACACTATACTTGAAAAGTATCAAAAGAGAGTTGATGAGGCGCAGGTTAAAACTAAAGCCGAACGGCCTGCATTCAACCCTGGCATCAATCAACCTCTTGCTCCTGCAATGGCAACGCCAATCGGTGCGTTGATTGGGGCAATGGGCAAAATTGGCGGCGGCGGCAGCTCTTGGCAAGCCACCCCCGGCGGCGATGAGGTGGTCAATTTAAACCGGCAACAACTTGACCAGCAACGGCGTACAGCTGACGCCACCGAAAAGCTAATGTCGATTTTTATGGGCAACCAATACAAGCAATTTGGCCCTTCATCAACTGAACCTCAGCTAGGATACTAATATGCCAATTCAATCGAAATACGAAGAAACGCAAGACGTTCAAAAGGTTGTGATGCGAACCATCACAAAACAGGACACTTCAGAATTTGACCCTTCTGAGGGTGTTCGGTCGTATCGAAAGGAACAGGTTGATGGAATTTGGACGGTGACCGAGGAATATTTATTCTCTCAGGGCCATCCTCAATTCCAGCTTGATGCAACGACCACAACGGACCCCTTGGAATTGCATCCAGTCTTCGATTCGACGCCTCAACAAATCCGGACTAATTGGTTGTATTGGAAAAAAAACCCAACAGACCCCTATTTGGCAACAAAGGGAGAGGGAGGAAAGGCATGGAACCCTGCCGACGAACCCGAAAGTACATTCCAAACTTTTTACGGTTTATACTCGGGAGGTTTTGAAAGTTACTTGTCCCCTCGACTAATGGTCCGTATGACGGAACTGGAAGATGGGCCAGCGGATGCGGGGAATGTCGGGAAAATTGACACGCCACCCGATCCATTCAGCGGATACGGAGATGGCTTTTTCATCCTAAGCGCAGCTCGTGGTATTCAGGAAGGGGACAAGTGGCGCAACACCTATGAATGGATGGGCGCGGGGCCATCGGGCCACTGGGATCAATTGATTTACGGGGTTTAAAATGAGCAACATTCCTCCGTATTTTGATCGTGGCAAAATCCCTTTTGCCGATCGGCTAAATGCGTTGATCGACATGGTGCGCCAGTCCATTGTTCAGCCCGGAACCAACTACACTGTTTCTCGCTCATGGAACGGAACCACTTTAGCAATCCAGCAAGGCGGAAGTAGCGGCAGCAGTGGAGGAACCGCTGAATCATTGCCGTGTCCCTTCAAAGTGACTGACGCGTCCGAAGGTGAAAACATGAAGGTCATGATCGACTGGGGATTGATCTGGCAGATGCTTCCCACAGGGATGCACCCGGACAACAAGCCGCCGCTTGTCATGGACGTCTCCGACGACTGCTACGTTTACAGCTACATGAAATTCAACAAGGACAGTTTAATCCTTGAGGAAGTGAAGTTTACAATTGAAAGCGATTTTGTGCAGAATACCAGCGAGGTGCAGTACAACCTGATTGCGCGCGTGCTGGTAGACACAGACACAAAATCAAACACAAAATCAATTGTTTCAATCAAAAACCTTTGCATTCAGCCTTTCCCAAGTCCTTGCGCATTAACGGCCTAGTTTTATGTCGCTGAACGATTTTGCCGCATCAGTAGATCTTAACTTTACCGCTTCGTTTTCGGGCAACGGTCAATTCAGTCCGTTTGATGGTGATGGTCCGTCGCCACTTAATTGGTCGTTCACTGGCGGTGTTCAGGGTGCTGGTGGAACTGACAACCGCACCATTCGCGAAAAAACGTGCTTCATCGGCGGCCGTGGTGAAAATGACAGTACCTACTCGTCATTTTATTTAACGGGCAGCACGGGCAACACGTCGGGAACTCAGACAATTGGCAGGGTTTATGTAAATCCCTTGCCGGATAAAATCCGCACCGCAGACCTTGGAAAGTGGAAGGTAAATACTGAGCCGGTTTTATCCAACGGCGGATCCGTCGATGGATCACCTTCAAAACTGGGATTTTATACCGTAGCAATTCCTCCACCAGATGATCCAAATGATCCAATTGATAAAAAGAAAGATGACCCAATAACGATTAATCCGCCAATCGATGGAATTACGCGCGTTTATCCGGGCGATTTTATGTACGCTATTGATTTGTATGGTGGCGGCAAGAGGTGGGTATATCAACCGCAACAACGATTTCCACAAAAGGATCGCACGTTTTTCTGGACGCCAAACACTGATCCAGTTCTAGAATCCGGTGGCATTTCTGGAGGAAAACTTGTTAAACCGGGCACTATCATGTTGCCGACAAAGGATTTCCCACTAAATGAAACAGACCCGAGTATTGATGGAATGCGCTATTTTTATGAGGGACAGGGGGTTCTTTTTGATGGAAAAGTTTGGAAAAAACTGACACCTGACGCGGTTCCGTTGTATCAAGAGACAGGGCCGCCAATATACATTTTGCCGAATGCCGTTGGGATTTACCTCAACGACGACATTTACCCAAGGACCTTGGAGCAAATGAATCAGCAGAAGTGTTTTGTGTTTACCACTGCACAAATTGATGATTCTGACCCAATTGCTCTGACAATTACGCCCGATCCGCCGGATGAACCATACACTATTGAGATGGTCTTTAGCTGGGGTATGTTTGAAGATAGACGGGTGCAAGGAGCGCCAGTGATTTACGATTTTGGTGACAAGTGGAGCGCGTACCATAAACGCCAACGCCAAGACCAAATCGACACTGGATACTATAGAATCGGCGGGACGCTTTACGAAAAAAATCCTGTTCCTGACCCTGAGGGCAATATTATCCGCCGCACCATCACTTTTGGCGGCGTATCAGCGGATGGACTTTCGGCGAGCGAAACCCGCGTCGAAAATGTCGATGGCGAAGATTTGACTAACACATTTGATATCACCATAAGCCCCCAAGTGACGCGATGACGACGCACCAAATCGTTCAGGAGCGGATTGCCATTTGTTCGGCATGCGAACAACGCCCGACTTGCAAGGCTCGATTTCAGATTCTTGACGAAACGCCGCGCTGCCCTTTAAATAAACTGCGGTCTAAAGCCGATTTGATTGCGGCTAAGGCGTGGCCGCCGGGCGTGGAGCGGATTAGCGGCTGTTGTGATGCTGTTGGTGATGGATGGGGCGGTGAATAGCTTCACACTAGAGTGTACTGTATGGCGCCCCAAGAATTTTCCGCAACGATAGTCCGAGGGGCGGACTTTTGCTTTGGCATGGTATTCGGCGAAACTGTTGACTACGCAAGCATACAAAGCCCAGACGCTTATGTTGACATGACGGACTGGGTGTTTGACATCAAACTGTATACCTCCGCCGGCGTATTGATCACGCCCATGACAACCGAGCTTGTGACGCCATGGGTGCTCAACATCTCGCTTACCGCCGCACAAACGCAGGCACTTTCGGCGCAGTTTGGCGCCCGCATGTCCGTATTTACCACGCGCCCCAATGAATCACGCCGCGAGCAATTAATTGTGGGCCGCGTCACCATTCAGAATCCATGAGTTGCGAATCCAATTGTGCGGCTCAATCCGCGTTTGTCGTTCAGCTTTTAATGGGCCCGCCCGGGTATAAAGGCGCCCAAGGCGAACAGGGCCCACAAGGCCCTCCCGGAGATCTCACTTCGCTGCACGGTGACGTGATTCTGGGCACCGATGAAATTGGAAGTGTCGCAACTGTTGTGGGACTTCAATCCAATCCCGTTTCAGATTCAACCCCTACCAGCAATCAGGCGCTGGTGTGGAACGGCACCGCGTGGGTGCCAACAACTCTATCCGCAGGCACTTACTAATTTGACACCATGAGCTTCCCCATTATTCCCAAATACAACGCTATCACAACTTCGCAGGCAGCGCCGCTATCTGGCGACCTTCAGCTTGCCGAATTGGCCGTAAACACTCAGACCTACACGCTTTACGTCAAAGGCAACGAAGGCGTTGTCGAAGTGGGGTACGACAAAATCAACGCGGGACTTCTGACGCGCGACGCAACGCCCAACGGCATTCCGCAGTTGACCAACGCTGGTTTAATTTCGACCTCGCAGATTCAAGGGCTGACCACATCGCAGATTGCTGACCTTACGACTTCAGCAATCGCTGGCAAGATTCCCCAGCTTGATTCAAGCGGGAAGATTTCCTCCGCGCAGTTGCCTGCGGCCAGCGTTGGCGCGCTGACTTACAAGGGAGCATGGGACGTTAACACCTCACCCGTAATTGCATCGGGCGGCGTAGTGGGCTCGGGCACGGCGGCAAAGGGTGATTATTATGTTGCCGCCAATACGCAGACGCTAGTCACTGCTATTGATGGCCACACCAAGTTTATCGCCGGCGATCTGATGGCGTTCAATGGCACGTCGTGGGACCTCATTCACGGCGGCACTTCGGAAGTCATTAGCGTTAACTACAAAACGCCGCAGGATGGCAACATTCAGTTGACTGCTGGAGATTTCAACGCCGTCACAAATGATCAGGTGACGACTGGCAATTATCCGGGACTGATTCCGCAATTGGACGGCTCTGGATTGTTGAGTTCAGGGCAGTTGCCGTTTGCTACAACCTCCCAAATCGGCGCACTCAGCGTTGGTTCTGGCCTCTCCATCACCACAACTGGAATCCTTTCGGTGATTGGTGGCACCTATACGCTTCCAATTGCGACCTCTTCGGTTCTCGGCGGCATTAAATCATCTGACTCCATCAACATCGACGCGCAGTCTGGAGTGGCAACTGTGGCTTCTGCTGGCACCTACTAAATCCCATGGCATTCCCCATCATTCCACGCGCCCGCTCGGGCGCATCTGGTTACCCCACTAGCCTTTACGTTGGCGAGTTGGCCGTCAATACCAAGGATGGGGAGCTATACCTCGGCGCCGACAACGGCGTTGTGAAATTAGCGGTCCCCGGCGCGGCGGGGACCACGGCTACGCAGTTTACCGGCAATGGATCTGCAACTGATTTTGCGCCGATCCTTGGGTGGACTTCAACGAGCGCTGCGGCTTACCTCGTGAGTGTCGGTGGCATCGACCAGCGCGCAGGCGTTGACTACACAATTGGATCATCCAACGGCGGCACGTTGCAACTAGCTACAGCGCCGGCTAACGGCGTGCCGATTCAGGTGCGCGCCATCACGCAGGGGATTGGCGGCGGTTCGGGTGACGGAAATGCTACCAAGCTGCAAGGTGTTGACATTGCTGGGATTGCGCCATCTACGGGCGAGGTTTTGGCGTACAATGGCACGGCGTGGGCGCCGGCTGCTGGGGGTAGCGGGAATGCTACTCAACTTCAAAGCCGCGACATTGCCACTACGGCACCAAATGACGGTCAGGTGCTCGCGTGGAATGCGACCACGTCAAAGTGGGAGCCACAAGGCGGCGGCGGAACTATCACATTCAACACCGTTGGTACTCATTATTGGAGAGTTCCGGCGGGCGTCCGTTATGCGATGGTCGATATCATCCCCGGCAAAGGGGACGATGGGGGGAATGGTTATACCGGCCAAGACGGGAGTTGTGACGAGTTTGGAAATCCAGTTGACGGCGCTGATGGCGCGGATGGGGTCGAAGGTGCTAACGGTCAGTCTGTGATATTTAACGGCACGACCTATGCTGGCGGGCAGGGTGGCAAAAAAGGATACGGCGGCGGCGGTGGCGGTGGCGCATGTATTGGGGCTGCAAATCCCGGACGCACCGGACGAGGCCCCGGTGGCGGCGGTGGCGGCGGGCCCGGTAATTCTGGTCCTCCGTTGGATTATGGGCAGGGGGGAGGGACTTACATCCCGGGAGGAACTGCAACGTCATCAGCGGGCGCACAAAGTAACGATGGCATTTCGGGATTTGGCGGGAATGGTGGATCAATTGGAAATGCTTATGGCTCAGGCGGCGGCGGCGGTGGTCAAAACGACGTTAATGACGGAGGATCAGGCGGAGGTGGCGGCGGCGGTGCGTGCGAAGGCTCTGGCTATTCCGGCGGGCTTGGCGGTCTCGGCGGCGCAGGTAGAATTGGATTCAGTGCAAATCAAGCTCATTTTGCGCATTTATTCACTGCCGGATCGCTTGAGGCGATCACCATTACCAGCGGAGCAGGAACCGCTTCAATCACAATTACTTGGTAACATATGGCTTTGAACAAACCTACCGGCGACATGCTTAATGCGGGGTCCAACGCGACTCCCGCAGCACTTGGAACCGCCACCGCAGGCACGTCCACCAGTTATTCGCGGGGCGACCACGCGCACGCCATGCCTACGGCTTCGCAGGTGGGCGCACTCGGGGCCACGGAGGCCGTTGGCGGAGACCTGACGGGCAATATGCCTTCGCCGACGGTGAACAAATTGCAGGGCCAGACTTTGGCTTTGCAGGGAACGCCGGGCACTGGGCAGGTGTTAACGTGGACAGGTTCAGCTTGGGCTCCAGCCACGCCATCCACTGGCACGGGAGGAGGTGGAGCTAATGGTCTCACCTATTACTTTCGTGAAGACGTCGCTGCCGACTCTCCGACAACCAATTTGCCCGGCACACCTAAACAGCTTGGCCGCACAGGATCAGCAACCGCAACGAGCATTACGACGGGCACGTTGACTACAGGAGCTTGGACTCTGTTCGGTGGCTATGTTTCTGAAGCGACACCAATTGATCCAGACGTCACTGCAATTCCCGCGGGCCTTTGGGACTTTAATGTGTGGGCATATGGTGATGCTAACGCCAATGCCGGAACAGTAATTCGTGCAAAAGTTTACATATACAACGGAACCGATGCTCCAACATTGTTGGGGACTTCAGGCGAGCAGGTAATCAACAACGTTTCTGCCCAGTTTTCGTTGTCCGTGCTCGTTCCACAGACGACGGTTTCGCTCACGGATCGGATTTACGTTGCCGTCGAAGTTAAAGCCTCGGCAAACGGGCATACCGCTACGTTGCAATTTGGCGATGGGCAGCCTTCGCACGTTCACACTTCTCTGCCGCTGGTGGGTGGGACGGGACTTTGGAAAACGGTTGCTGGAACTCTCCAATCTCCGGCTTCCTTGCTTGTGAATGCAGACGTTGACGCTTCTGCCGCCATCGATTGGAGTAAAATGGCGGGCGGTTATTTTGGCGCGCGAGTTAAGGTTGTGGGCCGCGACGCAAGCACGATTCAAGGGTGTTTGAATCTGATAACGGATGCGACAGCCAGCAATCCGGCGCAGGTGCTGATTCCGGCGGGGCTTTATACCGAAAATCTTACGCTCAAAGGAAGCGTGTCACTGTCAGCTATTGGCACGAACAACGGCTTGAATTCCGTCGTTCAAATCACTGGAAACCACACGTTCACAGGTGGATCGACGGCAGCAAACAATTCACTTCAATTGTCTGGCATTCGTTTCAACGGCAGCAACGCAGCATCGCCGACGTTCACTTTTTCGGCCACCGGCGCAGTTGGCGTTTCCGTGAATTTTGAAACCTGCACCATCGGAAATGATCTAACATCCACCAGCGCGGTGGGGATGCTGGTCAATTCTGACGTGATCGTTAAACTGAACGACGTCAAGAGTTTGATGTATTCCGTTGTGGGCCAAGGTGGAACGCATTTTGATCTCAACGGAGGCAGCTTGTACGCGACTAATTTGTCGACCGAGTTTGGAACGTGCGCCTTTTTGCTCCGCGGCACCAATGGAAGTTTAAAACCATACGTTGAGCTTAAATCATGCGACATTCGGGCAAATGGCGCGAACGTCGTAAACATTACAAGCACAACTGCTTTGATGACGGCAGGCTGGTGCTCATTCTCCAGTTCAGCAACAACCGTTAATGCGTTCAACATTGCTGGTGCAGGTTCACTTGTTGGCGTATTCAACAGCTCGTTTTCGATGCCAGCGGGAGCGTCGAACTATTTAGTAACGGGAGTTGCTGGTTCGTTCTTTTTCTCGTCCGGAAATAGCCTATCAAACACTGCCGTAACGCCTTACGAAACCAAGGTGGACGCATTAGTAAGTCAATACACTTACGCGACCGGCCCGCTGGCCTTTGCTGACGGAACCTCCATCTCAAGCGGTTATTTCACGGGCTCAAAAACACACGACTTCCCGTCGCTAGCAGCAAACTCAACTTCTGCAACCACGGTGACTTGCACAGGCGCAACAACATCAATGTTTGCCGATGCGTGTTTGTCGACAAACACCGCAGGCGTGACCCTTGTTGCCAATGTGACTGGGGCAAACACGGTTACTGTCCGCGCCATAAATAACACGGGCGCAACGGTCGATCTGGCAAGCGGAACGCTCAAGGTGAGAGCGTCGCTATAAGCGAATGCGACAAGTAATTGTATGGACCGCAGTGGCTGTTTATGTTGCGGCGGTGCTGCTTCCAACTTCTTTGCAATTAGTTTTTGCTGAAACACTTAAAAGACTTTTAAAACCATGAAATACATTTTTGAGCGACTCTCCGAACCGTCCACATGGCGCGGAATCATTTCGGTGTTGACGGCCCTCGGTGTTAAACTCCGCCCGGACCTCACGGATGCCATCGTGAGCGCCGGGCTGGGCGCGATGGGCGTGATCAACGTTGTGCGAAAGGAGAAATCAGATGCTTCTGCTTCTGCTCCAGAGTCTAAGTAGTTGGCTTCAGCTCAAGGTAATCCGAGCACACTGGGAACTAAGCCGTGACATTGAGAGTTACTGCGAACTCATGGAAAACGGCATCCTTGCTGCTCGTCAGCGTGGTGATGACGCTCTGGCTGATCGGATGCGCGCACGTCTCGCCCGTGCCAGCGGGATCATTGTACCAGCCATCGGGGATTCTACGCCTAGCAAAGGGCCAGACGTACCAAGCGCAGGACGATGAGGTGTGGCACTCCGCCGCAAGATATCAGCAACTTGAATTATCCTACATCGACGCCGTGAGCGCCCTTAAACATGCTTCCCAAGGGCGGTAATGATGTGAGCATGTTTCTCCAACTTTTGGCCCTAGTTGCGCCCTCATTTTGGGTGTTTTTCTCGGGCGCCGCGGGAGTTGGAATTGGCTATTTTGGCAAGCACTATTTACAATCAAAGCGCAATGACCGTTCTTCCCGTTCCAATTATTCCGGCGCAGCAGGCAAAATATCTCGGCGCGACACCTCCGGCGGGGCTTCAGATTCTGGCGCGCGTAAATCGCGTCCTCCCGCCGGCAGGAAGCGACGGGGCAGGTCTTCCTCCTGACACAATAACCCCTTACTCTGGCATTTACGATGAAAACGGAAAATTGCCACGAATCTTCGGCGCAGGAGTCACCTTCATCGCCAGAGCCTAGCATGCTCCACAACCGCCACATCGACGGGATTATACAAGTGGGGTTTGCCAATCTCACGGCGTTGGCGATCTCGCTTTCTAATTTCGAGGCGTGGCTTCGCATCCTAAGTTTAATCACCGCGATCATTTACAGCTCAATCATGATCGTGAAAACCCTTCGCAACAAATGAACCTGATCCAACCGCTCCTTCAATTTCATGCGCAGCTCAAAGTCTGGCATTGGCAGACAACTTCCTTTGCCCGGCACAACGCTTTCGGGGACGCCTACGAGGCCATAGAAGACCCCATTGATTCCTTGGTGGAGGCTGCTATTGGTCGCTACGGTCGCGAGGCTCTGAACGGCGTGGTGCTCAACGTCAAGGGGCAAGTGGATGATCGCACGGTGATCGGCATTATCACCGAGTTTAAGCAGTACCTCGACGGGCTTGGTGCCGAGTTCCGCACAGCGTCCGATCTGCTCAATCTTCGCGACGACATCCTTGGGCACGTGGATCAACTTCTTTACCGCCTGACTCTGGCTTAGGCCTGCCGCTTGGCAAACATCACGCGCTCTTGGAAGCGATTTTTAGCGGTGGGTTGCTCACATGGGTTCCTCGCCGATCAAGCGATCCTGCGCGAGGTGTTGCGGTTCAAAGCTCGCTGGAAGCCACACACTACCATTCACCTCGGGGATGCCATTGATCTGGCGTGCCTCAGGGCCGGCGCATTAGGCACCGCGGACGACAGCGTAGATCCCGACCATGACCTGCAAATGGGCGTTGCGTTCTTGCGCCAGCTCGAACCGCAGGCGTTCTGTCTCGGCAATCACGAACACCGGTTGATTTCGTTGATGGACAGCCCTCGGGCATTGGTGGCGTCTTTGGCGGGGCGCGTATATCAGGACATCGAATCCGAAACTCGCCGGCTGCGGGCAAAGCTGCTGCCATACGACCTCAAGCGCGGTTGGCTGCCACTTGGCAGCGCGCTGTTTGGGCACGGGTACTTTTGCAACTCCGAAGCTGTCCGCGACCACGCCGAGACTGTTTGCAATGGAACTCACACGCAAGTTGTGATCGCGCACCTTCACCGCGTGATGCAGGCCGAAGGGCGCAGGCTGGACGCGCCGACCGGGTATTGCGTGGGGACACTAATGGACATTTCGCAGGCCCACTACGCTGCAAACAGGCGCGCGACAACAAGTTGGTCTCGCGGTTTTGCATGGGGAGAGTATACAACGGATGAAACTCAAATATGGCTAGCAAAAGAAACCAAAGGGGGAGCGTTCAGGCTTCCAGTTTAAGCGCACTGCAACGGCTTCGGATGGAGATCGTTGGCGAAGATGCGCCGCCACACTGGCACTCTCTTTCGGCGTTGGCTGAAAAACTAGGGCTGCACTACGATCGGCTGCGAAGATCAAAAGCCATAAAAAAGCTACCATCAAAGTTTTACACGTCAGCAGATTCACAAGGGCGCATGGTGCGCCAGCGTCACTATTTTATTGAGCTATGAACCTTTCGGACTACGGCATTAAACGCATCATTGAGTGGGAAACTGGGGGTGCCGACGAGTATAACCGCAATCCGGAGTGGCCCGGTGAATCAAGCGGCATAACCATCGGCATTGGTTTTGACGTTGGGCAAACCGGCGCCGCTGAAACACGCCGCGCGTGGGCGGATCATCTTGATAAATCTGCGTTGGAACTGCTTATCAGCGTTTCAGATAAGCGCGGAGAGTCCGCGCAAAATGCGCTGCCGTTCGTGCGGCATTTGGTGGTGCCGTGGGAAGCCGCCGAGGCCGTTTTCAAAGAAACCACGTTGCCGCGGTTTTACCTTCAGACTCTACGCATCTACCCGCAGGCCGGCGAGTTGCACGGCGATTGCTGCGCGGCACTTGTGAGCTTGGTGTTCAATCGTGGAGCTAGTTTAACGGGCGATCGGCGCAAGGAGATGCTCGATATTCAGACTGCGCTCAAAGGTGGGCAATTCGGCGCCATTCCTGCGTTGTTTGAAGCTCAAACAAGACTCTGGCCTAATAGCAAGGGGCTCGGGCGCAGAAGGATGGAAGAGGCGGAACTCTTTCAGCGCGGACTATTGCAAACCTGACCCGGTCAGGTAGTTTCATCGGATGAATCTGTCCGAAGAAGTTAAACGCTACCTTTCCAGCATCGGAAAACGGGGCGGAAGTGCCGTTTCGCCCAAAAAAAGCGCATCCTCGGCTGCTAATGGGAAGCTGGGTGGTAGGCCTAAGGGCATGAAAAACAAGGAGTTGCGTGGGGATGAAAAAAAATGAAAAAAGGCATAGACAAACCTAAGCGGATAGGGTTTAGTTTGATTCATGACAACGACATTAAACGGCACTGAAAAACAAGTTGCATGGGCGACTGAAATTAAAACCGCATTTTTTACCATAGCGGCAAAACGCAACATTCCGGCAGAACTGCTCAAAAAATTTGAAATTGCTACCAACGCTGGCTGGTGGATTCAAAATAAACCAACAGCCAACACTGTAGCTCAGGTGATTGTCTCTGCTCTAACAGGCGGGTTAATTTCTGTTGCTGAGAAAAATGTATTGGCGGAACGCTACAACATCCGCTAGGCCGAAACGCCCTTCGGGGCGTCCACCCGTAAGGCGGGTGCTGACGAGGCCGTCAGAGACACAAACAACAACAACAACGACAATGAACTGGAACATCAACCACCCAATCCACGGCGCCGCCGAAATCCTCCCTAACACCATTCGCTACGGACGCACTGGTGACCAACGCCACCCCTACGGCTGGCAACTTAGCTTTTGGGCGACCATACGCAAAGCTGATGGTACAACGGCACGCACTGTTTTTAGCGCCCTCGGCACCAGCCGCCGCGCAGCAATGGCAAACGCTCTCCCTCGATAATATGGACCTTATACCTTTCCTCCTTGTCGCCTCAGCCCTTATGGGATCGGGCTTTGTAATCGGACTGCACTTTGGTGAAGCCCGCCAGATTGAAGCTCGCCGCCGTGAGCGCGAATTTGACCGCCGCTTGCAGGAACAACTTGCAAAATTGCGCACCCCTGACGTGATTGATTTTGGCAACTGATATGCGCCACGAAGCACAACGAACGGTGGGCATGCAAATGCTGCTGCCAGCAGACCCTCAAACAATGGGGTTCGGTGGGGAGTTAAATTTTGGCCCGTTGAAAAAAGCGCTGGCAATCTGGGAGGCAAAGCGTTTCCCCGGCGTAGATAATTCTTGGCAGGCGCAAAAGGGCCGATTCCGCGTCAACGACAAGCCAGCACCGCAGCCTGCGCAGGCGTCAAAACGCCGCACGCTTTCTGCTGAGGAAAAACACGAGCGGCAAAAGGCTCAAAAGCGCGCACAAGGAGCGCGATTGCGCCAAAAAGCAGCCGAGCGGCGCTGGGAGTTGATGACGCCCGAGGAGATCGAAGCCGACAAGGCCCGAAGCGAACGGATTAGGCAGACGCAGGCAGCCATCAAGGCCGGTTTGCTAACGCCCGAACAGCGAGCAGAGCAACGTCGCGCAGACAAACGGGCATCATATCACCGCGTTCAGGCGCGGAAACTTTCAACGGGCGTTAGTTAAACCAAAAAAACTGAAGGTTGGGAAAAGCCGCAGTACCCGTTAAAACGAGGGGCGCGACTCGGCAACGCGCAACAACAACAATTATGAGATACTTTGGGCCAAAAACAAACGAATGGGGAGAGAAATACAACTTCGTCGACGAGAGCAACGTGGTTGTTGGTTTTGATGCGGACAAAAATTGTTGCGAATCATTCGGATGGTTTATTACTCGTAACCCAGACTTCGTCACACCCGTACCGTTTGCAGACAATGTCTGCGACGATGGCTGTGACGAAAGGCTGATAAATGAAATCATCGCTGGGTTTACGTTTGATAAAACTAGACACGCTGCAGAAACAAACAAAGGCATGTCTAATGAGGAAAACTGGGCGTCATTTCGTTTAGTGAATGGAGATCGCGAGTTATTCTTGCATCTGTACAACGATCACAACGGCTATTATTCGCACGGGTTTGAATTTACCGCTGGAGATAAAGTAATTGCGGAGGGTTCACTATGAGACCTTCATCCCTTCCTAAACTGGCCCTTTGCGGGCAGTGGGAATCAGCCCCCGGTGGCAGCTCCGAAGCCGCCCAGCGCGGCACCAGAATTGACGGCTATTTCCGGCACATGTGGGAAACCGGCGAAGTACCGAATGGCGACGAAAAGGAGTTGAAGCTGGCGCATTGGGCGACGTTGCAGCTTTACCGGCTGAGCCAGGGCAACGGAGGCGTTAAAACGTCTGAGGACGCTTGCCGAATTTATGTTCCGATTATCAAACAGACCGGCACCATGGACGCCGTTTGTGTCCGTGGCAAATGGTTAGCCGATCTTAAATCGGGCCAGCGCCACAATTACCGCGAGCAGATGGCGGCTTATGCGCTCGGCTGCATGACCGAGCACATGGAGACAGAATGGACGGCGCACCTGCTTTTCTGTGATCAGCAGGAGGTTATGAGCGAGACGTTTACGTTCAGCGAGGCTCGCGCGATCGTTCAAGCGGCGGTGGATAATGTTGGAACGCCTCCAAAGCCGAATGACTATTGCACTTGGTGCGCCAAAAGTTTGACATGCACGGCCCGAGTTGCTGCGCAGGAAACCGCATTGGCAACGACTTCCGATTCATTTGTTGCGCTCCTTGAATCACCTGAGCGATTAGGTGACTTCCTGACTCGTTGCAAAACTTTTGACGATTTCCGCGAAGCTGCCGAAACCAAAGCGCGCCAGCTACTAGCCGAGGGCGTTACGGTGCCCGGGTGGAGGCTCCAAAAGCCGCGTTCCTCCGAGTACGTAGAAGCCGCAGACATTGCAGACGCGGTGCGCGCTGGAGTGCTTGGCGCGGAAAACGTCATCGAGGCAATGGGAACAATTTCGGGCCGAAAGGCTCGCGAACTCTGGAGCACGGCGGGTGCTGTGTTTCCCGAGGTGATAGCAAAAACAAAAACCGGCGCGGCCCCGTTGGTCGCATCAAAAACAACAGCAAAATGATTGAAATCAAATCCTCTACAGGAATCCTATTAAAGAAAATGGATTCTGAAACCCTGCGCGGCGCTGACCTGCGCGGAGCTGACCTGAGCCGAGCTGCCCTGAGCGGCGCTGACCTGAGCGGCGCTGACCTGCGCGGCGCTGACCTGCGCGGCGCTAACCTGAGCGACGCTGACCTGCGCGGCGCTGCCCTGAGCGGAGCTTACCTGAGCCGAGCTGACCTGAGCGACGCTTACCTGAGCGGCGCTGACCTGCGCCGAGCTGACCTGAGCGACGCTTACCTGAGCGGAGCTGACCTGCGCGGCGCTGACCTGCGCGGCGCTAACCTGAGCCGAGCTGCCCTGAGCGGCGCTGTGTTGCCAGAATGTCCTAGTGTTGAGGATCTTTGCGAAAAAATCCTTCAAACGGTGCCGGATGGAGGATTGAATATGGAAAGTTGGCACACCTGCGGCACAACTCATTGTCTCGCCGGATGGGCAGTGCATCTTGCAGGCGAAGAAGGTGTTAAATTAGAAAAGGAACTTGGCGCAAATGCCGCAGGCGCACTGATTTGGCACGCTTCAATCGGAAAGATCCCTAATTTTTACTCCAGCAACAAAGAAGCAATCGAATTTCTCAACCAAAATAACAAATGAACAACGAACTTGTCCCCATCGGGGACATCAACACTATGGCGGCTGCGGTCGCTAAGTCTGGGTTTTTCGGACTCAAAACGCCCGAGCAAGCCGCCGCGTTGATGCTGGTGGCGCAGGCTGACGGATTACACCCAGCCAAGGCCGCGACGCATTATCACATCATCCAAGGCCGTCCTGCGTTATCCGCCGACGCGATGCTGGCACGGTTTCAGTCCGCCGGGGGACGCGTGAACTGGGACGAATACACGGACGCTGCCGTAGCGGGCACGTTCACGCATTCCGCCGGGGGCTCGGTGACGATCCGCTGGGACATTGCGCGCGCGAAAAAGGCAGGCGTTGGCAACCTTGAAAAATACCCCGCCGCGATGATGCGGGCACGGTGCATCTCCGAAGGGGTGCGCACGGTTTACCCCGGCGTGATCGTAGGGATGTACACCCCCGAAGAGACTGAGCAGTTTGCGCCCGTTGTGGTGGAGGCGCTGCCCAGCGCCGACCCGTACAACATTGATGCGGCTGTGTACGCGCTCCAGTCCACTGAATCGCTGGATGAACTCAAGGCTGCTTGGGCGCAGTGCGTTATAACGGCACCTAAACACGCGCTGGCAGCACTCACGGCAGCGAAAGACGCACGCAAAGCTGAACTCTCCAAATGACCATCCGATACACAGCTACCAAATCCGAAAATACCCGGCTAGAACCCGGCGTGCATTTCGCGCAGATCAAAACCGCAACCGAGGGATTTTCACAGAAAGGCGATCAAACCATCGAACTGGAGCTAATCGTGGGCAAAGGATCCACCATGCAGTTCCGTGATACGCTTTACAACTCCGAGCGCGCCGCGTGGCGCATCACGCAGGCCCGAAACTGCTTCGGGTTCAGCGATGACGAGGGCGACGTCGTGGAGTTCGCCGCCGCTGATTTGATCGGCTGCACGGGTTATGTGGAGATCGCCATGGGCGAGCCCAAGAAATCGGGCAAGTACGAGGGCAAATCGTTTTTGGAAATCAAGCGGTATATGCCGCGCGACTACACGCCAAGCGCAGCACCGGCGGCGTCTGACGACGACAACATTCCGTTTTAATTCAACACGGGGGGCGCGCATCCACCACCACGCGCAGACAACAATATGAATGCAATTATTCAAAAAGCTAAAGTTTTGTTTTCTGAATTAGAAAACTTAAACCTTGAAGATAAAATAGACGCAATTAACGAATTGCGTTTGTTACTTAGAGAACACAGTCCGTTAAAACGCGAGCCCGTTGATTGTGTGTTGTGGGTAAAATCGGATTGTCTTCACGCTAATGATTACAATCCAAATTCTGTTGCACCTCCAGAAATGAGGCTGTTGCAGCTATCAATACAGGCAGATGGTTACACTCAGCCAATTGTGGCAATGAAAGATGAATCTGGGTTTGAAGTAGTTGATGGATTTCATAGGAATCGAGTTGGAAAAGAAGTTGGGGCAAAATTGTTGCCAGAGTAAATGGAGCAAATTCCGGCGCAATGTATGTGCAGGAATCTGGAAATATGACTGGTTATCGCAAAGTAACATTGCCATCCGGTCATACTTGGAGATCATTTTCAGAATTATTGTTAAAATCTTTGCCTCAAAAAACTTCTGAGCATTTTAAAGCCAAAATTGATGTGTTTAGAAAATGGTGGATGGATCGAGGATACCCCGCTGGAATACCCGATGAAGCAGATGCTCGTCTTGAATCAAAGAAAGACGCTCCTTCATGGAGAAGGATAGCTAAATCATTATTGCGAAACGATTACTGGTGCAAGGGGCTTGGATTTACTCAACATAAGTCAGGGTCTTACGAGCGGTATTTGAAAATGATGAAAAACCGCCGAAAGCAAGAGGAATGGAATTTAAATCAGCGTGAATTAATTCCATGAATCTTCGCGATTATCAAACCGAGGCACTTAACGGCGTGCGCTCGGCTTTTGCTGCGGGCGCCCGTCGCGTGCTGCTCGTGGCCCCAACGGGCGCTGGTAAAACCGTCATGTTCAGCTACCTCACCGGCGCCATCAGTTCACGCGGGCAGCGAGTGCTATTGCTCGCCCACCGCGCCGAGCTCCTTGATCAGATTGGACGCACGCTGGGGCGCTTTGGCATCCGGCATGGATATATTGCCGCCGGTCACTCACTCAATTTGGAGCTGCCGGTTCAGGTGGGTGGCGTCCACACCATGCGCAACCGCGCCAACCGCATCGCATGGCGCCCAGATTGGATCATCATGGACGAGGCTCATCACGCGCGGGCGGGTAGCTGGGCGCAAATCATCGAGGCTTATCCAGAGGCCCGCATCCTTGGCGTTACAGCCACGCCTGAGCGGCTCGACGGTCGCGGGCTTGGTGATGTGTTTGAAACGATGGTGCGTGGGCCGGAAGTGGCCGACCTGATCCGCCGCGGGTTCCTCTCGCCGGTTCGGTATTACTGTCCGGCAACGGTGAACACGGACGGGCTCAAAAAACGGATGGGCGATTATCGGCACGCGGACGTTGAGGCGCGCGTTAACACCTCGCGGGTCACGGGCGAAGCTGTGAACTGGTATCGCAAGCTGTGCTCTGGCGCGCCTGCGGTGGCGTTCTGCGCGTCCATTCGGCATAGCGAACACGTTGCCAACACGTTCCGCGAAGCTGGGTATCGGTGGACGTCGCTTGATTCCACCATGGCCGCAGAGGCTCGTCGTGATGCGGTGCTGGCGCTTGGTAGCGGCCGCCTACATGGCATCAGCTCGTGTGACATCATTAGCGAGGGGTTTGACCTTCCCTGCGTGACGGCGGCTATTTTATTGCGCCCAACGGCGTCGCTTGGGCTGTATCTGCAACAGGTTGGGCGCGTGCTGCGGATCGCGCCGAACAAGAGTCATGCAATCATCATTGACCACGTGGGCAACTGCGGATCAACGCGCTCGGGCGAGTGGGTGGAGAAACACGGATTTGCCGAGGATGTCCGTGAGTGGACGCTGGAGGGGCGAACCAAGCGCAAGGGTGCGGCACCGGTGCGGCTGTGTGAATCGTGTTTCGCTGTCGTGGCTGTGGGGGCGACGGTGTGCCCTCAGTGCGGGCATGAAAAGCCCAAGCAGGAGAGGGAATTGCCCGACGCGGATACAGGGGAACTTGCTCAGGTTGAGCGTGAAAAGCTCAACGAGCGCGTGGAAAAACTGATGCATAAAGCCTCCACGCTGGAAGACTGGAAACGCATCGCGAAACTCAAGGGCTACGCTGCCGGCTGGGCATGGCATCGGTTTCGGAATCGGTCGCAGAAACGCTACAAAATAACCGCATGACCGAATCCGAGATCCAATCCGCCATCCACCGCGCGCTTAACTCTCGCCCAGATACACGAGTATTCCGTAACCACTGCGGGCGGGTGCAGGACGCGCAGGGACGCTGGCACACATTTGGACTTATGCGCGGGAGCGCGGATCTCATCGGCTGGTGTCGGGGGCGGTTTCTGTCGGTGGAAGTTAAAACACCCACTGGGCGCGTGTCGTCAGAACAACAAAATTGGATGCAGCGAGTAAACGAACACGGCGGGATCGCGTTTGTCGCGCGATCTGCCGAGGAAGCTATTAGACTATTGGAGAACAATTTATGAAACCCGACTTTGACGCCATCAACGCGCGTCTTCTTTCAAATTACCTTGCGACCCTCCAGCAATGGCTACCCAACGGGCGCAAGATCGGCCCCGATTGGTGCGTGGGCTCGCTTGCCGGTGAGCCGGGGCAGTCTCTAAGAATTCACGTTCGCAAAGGCGTTTGGAAGGACTTTTCCAGCGGCGAGCGTGGCGGATCCGACCCGGTGAGCCTCTACGCTGCCCTTCACGGGCTGACGCAGGCTGAAGCCGGGCGCAGGTTATCCGACACTCCAGCGCCCGTTGTGGTGCCCAAGCCCGCGCCTGAGCCTGACGAGGATTTCGTGCCGGTGCTCGATCCGCCGGAGGACATGCCCGACCCCAAACTTGGGCACGGCCAGCGGCACATTTATTTAACACAGGATGGCCGTACACTGGGTTATGTGCTGCGGATTGTCGAAAACGGGCGCAAAACCTTCCGACCCCGTACCCCATGGTACGACGACCAAGGGCAAATCGTGTGGCGCAGCAAAGGCTTTGCGAATCCGCGCCCGCTCTACGGTCTCGACCGGCTGGCGCGTTATCCGCAGGCCGTTGTGGTGCTCGTGGAGGGGGAGAAATGCGCCGACGCTCTCGGGGGCGCAATCAACGGAACGCCGGTGCTGTCGTGGCCGGGAGGCAGCAATGCCGTGGCGCACGTGGATTTCGAGCCACTGCGTGGGAGGCGTGTGATTCTTTGGCCTGATGCGGACAATCCGGGGCGCAAGGCAATGGAAGTTGCCGCCGCCGCGATTATGCCGTTCGGCTGTGCGGTTAAGCGGGTGCAACTTCCCGCCGATGCGCCGCAAGGCTGGGACTGTGCCGATGCTATCGCCGAGGGCTGGACGCAGGAGGCACTCCTAGCGTTGCTCTCGCAGGCCCAAGCGGTGAGCCCCGAGCCTGTCGTGGTGGCCCGCACGGTGACGACTACGCAGGCAGCAAGGACGCCTGACGGGGACGCTGTGCAGCGCGTGGAGGTGCGCGAGGAGTTTGCCCCGGTGCCGAGGGGCGACCATGCCAAGTATGGTCTCCAGATCGGCGCGGGCGGGAAATACGTGCCATGCTTAGACTCGTTGTGCCGGATCTTCGAGCATCATGACCACTGGCGCGGGCGGATTTGGTGGGACACGTTTCTTGAGCGTGCCCAGACCGACGTCAACGGGCGCGTGGAACCTTGGACAGACCAGCACTCCTCGAAGGCCTGTCGGTGGATGCAGTCCGTGTTTGAGTTGCCGACCGCGTCCAGCGACCGGGTACACGAAGCCGCAATCAGCATCGCCCGCGACAACCCGCGAAACGTGCTCACCGAGTGGCTAAACGGGCTAGCATGGGACGGAGAGCCGAGACTAAATCGGCTGATGGATAACGGCTTCGGCACAGCGTTCGATCCGTATTACGTTCGCGTCGGTGAGTGCTGGTTGCTGTCGCTGGTGGCCCGCGCAATGGCTCCGGGCTGCAAGGTAGACACGATGCCCGTTTTTGAGGGATCGCAGGGCGCAGGCAAGTCCACCGCGCTTGCCATCCTTGGCGGCGAGTGGTTCGGGGAGTGCCACGAGGATTTTGGCAGCAAGGATTTTGTTCTTTCGCTCAAGGGCAAGTGGCTCATCGAAGTTGCCGAAATGCACTCGTTCCGCCGTCAGGATGTGGACAGGCTTAAAGGCATCATGTCCACCCGAGTTGACCGCGTGCGGGTGCCATATGGTCGCATGACGGAGGAGCACCCGCGCCAGAGCGTGTTTGCTGGAACCACGAACCGCGATGACTGGCAGGCAGACGACACCGGCGCACGGCGATTCTGGGCGGTGCGATGCGGGCTCATCAACCAGAGCTGGCTACGGGATAATCGTGACCAGTTGTTTGCCGAGGCGGTTCACCGCTATAAAGCCGGCGAAGGCTGGCATGAGATACCGATTGAGGCGGCGGCTAGAGCGGCGGAGGAACGCAGGCCAGAAGACCCTTGGGCATCGGTGCTGGCAACATATCTTGACAACACAAAAACGTATTCTGTCCGGCAGTTGCTTGCTGACCCGTTAGACATCGACATCGAGAACCAGTCTCAAGCGGCGGCGGCTCGATTAAGCGGCATTCTTCGCCGTATGGGTTGGAGATCGTCCGCATTTCGCGAAAACGGCACCGTGACCCGTCGCTGGGTGCGTGTAACGGGGTGTAACGGGGTGTAACGGCAAGTGTAACGCCTTGTAAGTGCTACAAAATAAGCTCTGTAACACCTGTAACAGTAGAATACTACTATAAATAATATATATATATATAAGACCGCGCGCGAGGCGTGGCGCGTACCCGCGTGGCACGTGTAGAAAACGCCTGTTACGGGCGTTACAGCCGTTACACCGTTACAAATTGACAACCTGACCCGATTAGCATACACCCAAAACCAAGGCAGCCATGGTGCTGCTGTATAAAAAACGACAAAATGAAACCAACAGAAAAACTAATAAACGAACTCAGAAAGGCAGCTCAAGCGTGGGCACCATTGGGAGGCGCACTCTACGCAGAGGCGGCTGAGCGGCTGGAACTCTTAGACGCACACGATCACGATCTGCTGCGCACCACTGCCGGGCACCTCACCGAGCAGTTGGCTGGCGCGATTAAAGAGCGCGACCAGGCGCGCGCTGAGATGTATCGGGCAAAAACTGAAATTGAGAGATGGAAGAACCACATTGGCGAAATGATGGATGCAACCGACAGCATACGTCCAGAGCCCTCGCGGCTGGAGATTGCGGCGATGCTCGTTGCTGGCAGGTTCTCCAATACAACGATGTTGGCTGGAGAACTGGATCAGAGGTGGATTCAATATGCAATTAAAGCCGCCGACGCACTCATCGCAGCAGCTAAGGAGACAACCAAATGAGAACTGAAAACAACATTGAGCGTTATGCAAAACTGATGCAGCCAATCTCCCGCGAGGAGGGAAACGAGAACATCCTCAACTTCATGGAGGAGGTCTCTAAACTCCGCGACCGCTACCACATACCAGAGTGCCTGATGGTGCTGAAAGTGAACATCCGCTATGGAGACGGGCAGGTGGGCGAAGCGATCACATCGGCGCATTTTGGTAGCCAGTATGAAGCCGAATCAATGGCAGCATATGCGCTTGGAAATGCGAGGGCGCAGATCACAGCGCAAGTGAACAAGCTGGCGCGAGGAGAAAAGCTGAAGGAGGTGGCAAAATGAGCGGCAAAAATGCATTAGAACCGTGCCCTTTTTGCGGAAGCACCAACCTAATTTTGAAACAATCAACGCATGATAGAGAAGGAGTGCCGTGTGCAGTCCTTTGCGATGATTGTGGAGCAAATGGGCCGTGGAATTATGTGCACGAAAGAGTAATGATTGTATGTGAAGCTACAGGCGGGATTCCGCTTGAGGTTATTGAATTGTGGAATGGTCGAAAACAATCGTTAACAGCAAAGGAGGTAGCGAAATGAATCGTTGCGACAGATGCCAAACCAATCGAGTTCAACTTGTTTTAGATTGCGGCGAATGCGGGCATTTATCGCCATATGAATACGTTTATCATGGCAATAAACGTACTGGCGAAATGGGCTTGATAGAAAAACTCAAAGCCGGTTGCGTGCAGGCCCGTAAACGCTGGTCAGGTGACTGCGGGGAGGTTTCACTTGTGGACGAACAGCAGACAGATGCGCTTCTTATGGAAGCGGCTGAAAGGATTGAGGCGCTGGAAACCGCATTGCAGCGCATTTACGACTGCAAGTGGCCGACGATGGCTGACAGACCGGAATGGATGAGGGAAATTGCAAAAAATGCGCTGAAATGACCGACGAACAAATCAACGCGGCTATTGCGGAGGCGTGTGGGTGGAAATTGCAGGGATCACCAGAGCATCAAAAGGCAACTATTGGATGGGAGTTTGGGTATCAGTTTGTGATTATGCCAACTGGAGAAGTGATTTCGCGCAACAGCATCCCAAACTACTGCACCGACCTCAACGCCATGCATGAGGCGGAGAAGCTCGTCACTTCAGATTGGAATCTGACCTATTCAAACCAACTTGCTAGGATTACGGATGCGCATTATTCGGATGACCCATGTTTTTTCTGCGCCACCGCGCGCCAACGCGCAGAAGCGTTTCTCAGGACGCTGGGGAAATGGCAACCAACCACCGAGGAATCCTCGGTATATCTTTCATGAAAACATTCCACGATTACGAAAATAACGTGCTCGACTGGGCAATCGCTCGCCAGATCATTCCGAACAGCACCGCTCAGGCCCAGTGTCTCAAGGCTGTTAGCGAAATGGGCGAACTAGCGGACGCAGTTGCCAAGCGCGACCGAAACGCCATGAAAGACGCCGTGGGCGATGTGATAGTGTGCCTCATTAATCTTTGCAAACTAGAGCAAACTAACATCACCGAGTGCTTGGCGCTCGCGTGGGACCAAATCAAAGATCGTAAGGGCACACTGTTGCTTAGCGGTGTCTTTGTTAAAGAACCAACAATAACCAAATGAAGCAAGACCCTGACCTTACAGAAGACCCTGACCTCCTAGAAGATCACGACCTGGCGCTTATAACGTGCCCTAAATGCGATGAAAACGCCGTTGAGCGGATTGGCAACCATCTTCGCTGCGTGTTGTGCGACCCTATCACGCACGATGAGGCGCTGAATGAAATGGACCTACTGAAGGGCACCATAGAAGCCCTGCGCGGTGAACTAACGCGTACTCGGCGCATGTTCATTGACGCGCACAACCGGCAAACGGCGGAGATCATGACCCTGCGGGAGAAGCTCGACATCCTGAGTGACTACGCAACGCATCAGAGCGGCATTTGTGGCGAGGAATGCCGATGTGGATTGAATCGTTTATTGAACACGGAATTGAACACTGAATTGAACACGAAATAATGCCGCGTTTTTATGAGTCACATGGAAACCATCACCGAACTTGAGCATCAAATTGCCGAGTTGCGCGCTAAACTGAAGACAGCTGCCAATCTTTTACGCGTGGCAGAATGCACCGGCGAAACCTACAAAGACATTCGCTCCCGCTCGCGCTGGCGGATGGATCGCGAAACCATATGCCGCTATTTGCCGTCGCGGTAGATACTAAACGCTGGGTGGCCATTGTGAACGCTTCCGATCCCGTAGAGGCACTAGCGATGGCTGCCACTGCGATGTGGACGCCAGAAGACGGTGACGGTGCAGAGTTGTGGTGCACGGATCAGACGAACAATCAAGATGCGCGGCAAAGATTGGGTGAGCGTGAATTAATTGGCTGGACATTTCAGCGCGAGCATGAAACGCCCAAGGAATGAACGACGAAGACCTCGTATGTGAATTAATCGACGAATGCGGTTTACGTGAAGCACAAGCCGAAGCTGTAGCCGAGTGGCATGCAACACGGGTACAGGCTGAGGTGCAGGCAGTGGGGGGAACGGTGGTGTCTGCTATTGTGGGGTTCATCCTAGGCAAAGGGGAGTCGAGGGTGGCTAACGCAAGGTTGCGAGCATTAGGGCTGGCGTACGCTGCCGGGCTTAACGTGCTTGCCGGTTATCCGTCTATGACAGCGGCGGCTGAGGCTGAGGGGTGCTCGCCTAAAGCGCTGTCACTCGTGGCGGCTGAGGCTGCTAATGTGCTAGGGCTGCCATCAGGGAGCAACCGCAAGGCCCCCCGGTAAGGAATCTTTTAGAGGGAGGGGTCATTTTGGGGTGTCGTCGACG
>Ga0213922_1000203_pt1 | contig 34902 bp, 50 predicted proteins | sample McNCre2917MG_FD_165060 | JGI IMG/M metagenome (GOLD analysis project Ga0213922, IMG submission 165060) | Freshwater microbial communities from McNutts Creek, Athens, Georgia, United States - 29-17 MG | ecosystem: Environmental > Aquatic > Freshwater > Creek | place: USA: Georgia | collected... | reverse complement strand
GTTTATGAAGAGACCGGCATTGCATTGGTGCGTTCGCCATCGGGATGGCGGATACCAGGGCAGGGCGCTCAATGAAGCGCTGCCCTCATTGCAAGACGTTCAGGCCATTGGGTGACTTTGACCTTTGCCATGGCGTCAAGCACATGCAGCCATGGTGCAAGGAATGTAAAGCCAGAGCCATTCGCAAAACTAACCACCGATTGGCTCACTCGACTTGATGGAACTCAATGACCAGGACCTCGACCATATCTGCACTCGATCAATATCTGCATCAAAACAGACTGAGTTTCGATTGCTGCCTGACATTCAACGCGGTCCGACCTGGACTGAAGCGCATCGGATGCGATGCGAGGCACGCATGTTGATGGCTTGGTCAAGGTATCGCCGGATCGGTTACTACGAGCGAATTCAAAAGCGCCGCGGCGAAACTTATGCCGCTCAGCTGATTGCCGAGGTCCGCCTGGCTTATGAGGAGTCCCAGCGATGAGCCTTCTGACCCCGTTCCCCATGGGATTTTTTTTCGCTTTCAGGTTGCATTGCCTGTTGCAAAGCAACGCAAAGGATCAGGGGGGTGCAACCGTGCGCGGGTCCTCCTGGTGGGTACTCAAAACGGGTGTAAAGAGCCGCGGTTTTTCGCTAGACAAAAGTGCGCTGGCAGGGACAACCCCGACGGCCATGGAGGCCGCTGAATGAGCTGGGAAAACTACGAAGACGTCCTTGAGCAGCTGCGCGCTGGTGGCCTTGATGTCGAACACCTTCAGATCGGAACGGCTCAGCCGATCCGCTGTCGAGAGATCAACGGCGATAGGGAAAAGCGGGGCTGGTACTGGCTTTCCGAAATTCTTGTCGACGGGGAGGGCTGCAAAGTTCCTTTGATCGTCGGAAGCTTTGGCGTTTATCGAGGCAATGACTCAGGTAAGCAAAAGGTTCGCCTGGGCAAGCGTAGCCACCTGACTGATGACCAAAAGGCCGCCATTGCCGCACGACATCAGGCCAATGCCAAGCGGATGAAAGCCATTCGTGAGGCGCAGGCGGTGAAGGCCTCTGGTAAAGCAACTCATGCTTGGTCAGCTTATGTCCAGGATGGGCAGTCGGCATACCTCGAGAGAAAAAAGGTCAAGGCGCATGGCATCCGATTTGCTCCCTCAGGAAATGGAACCATTGCGATCCCGATGGCCGATGAGTCTGGAAAGATCCATGGTCTCCAGATCATTCGGGCAGAGCGAAGGCCGGGCCAGCTGGAAAAAGAATACTGGCCCCGCGGGATTATCAAGCAAGGCCATTACCACCTAATCGGAACGCCACGGGATCTTCTTTTGGTGGCTGAAGGCTATGCCACAGCGGCCACCCTGCATGAGGCGACTGGCCTCCCAGTGGCCGTGGCATTTGATGCCAATAATCTTCTGCCCGTTTCCCAGTCGCTTTCGAAGCGCTATCGATCGGCTCGGATCTTGGTTTGCGCTGATGATGATTATTTGTCCGCGGGGAATCCAGGGGTTACTGCTGCCCAGGCGGCGGCCATGGCCGTCAATGGTCGAGTGGTGGCTCCAAGGTTTCCTACCGATCGAGAGGGTAAGAAGCTTACCGATTTCAATGATTTGGCTCTGTTTCCAACAGGGGGCCTGCACCTGGTAGCTCGCCAGATCGAAGAGGCCATAACCGAAGCGGGATGGGATGCGGTGAAGCCCTCTGCGGCGGGCCTTCTCCCTGCGGGGGGCGGGGAGTCCGTCATGCCATCGTTGATTTCCGTTGAGGATGCGGTGCAAAGGTTTTGGGGGACGTATGGGATGGGCGGAAAGGTTCTTTTCGATGAAAAGGATCGTCGCCTGGTCCACAAGGATGACGTCATGAATCTTTTGCCGCCCAGGTCTTGGGACATGCTGAAGACCGATCCCCGCTGGCGCGTCGCAAGAGATACCGAAGTCGGGTTTGATCCCACCGAACAGGATCTATCGATCCGATGCAACCTTTTTGGTGGCTGGCCTTCAGTGCCCATCGAGGGCAAATGCGAGGCTTTGCTGGATCTTTTGTATTACCTCTGCAGCAATGAAGCTAATAGTGACGAGGTGTATGGCTGGATCCTGAAGTGGCTGGCTTACCCGATTCAGCATCGAGGGGCCAAGATGCACACGGCTTTGGTGATTCATGGCCCGCAGGGCACCGGAAAAAGCCGATTTTTTGAGGCTTACGGCAAGATTTTTGGTCCTTACTTCAGGGTTTTGGGCCAAGAGGCTTTGGAAGACAAGTTCAATGCCGATTGGGCTGAGAAAAAGCTTTTTATCCTGGCGGATGAAGTCCTGGCGCGTCAGGACATGTATCACATCAAAAACCGCCTCAAGGGGTTTGTGACTGGAGATACCATCCGCGTCAATCCAAAAAATGTGGCTGCTCACACCGAGCGAAATCACATGAACATCGTCTTTCTATCCAATGAGCGGATGCCTCTGGTGATGGAAAAGGACGATCGACGTCACGTCGTCATCTGGGTTCCACCAAAACTGTCCGATTCATTCTTTGAAGACGTCAATTCAGAAATCGAATCCGGCGGCATCGAGGCCCTGCATTATTTTCTTCTGAATCTGGACCTGGGCGATTTCAAGCCCTGGACCAAACCGCCCATGACGCGATCGAAGTCCGATCTACAGGAGCTTGGCAAAAGTTCTGAAGAGCGATTCCTAGATGAATGGGTCCGTCTTGAGCTGGAAGGGCCTGATGGCAACACCATCCCGCTGTGTCCCTGTCTTGGGTCGCACCTGTATCAGCTTTACGAGCGATGGTGTGAGCGGCATGGGGAGCGAAAACGAGGCCAGAAAGACCTGATCAGCTTGTGTGGAAAAACCCAAGGCTGGTCGGCAGGCGAGTCCAATCCCACCTGGATGGATCTCAATGATCGAACCATCAAGAATCGAAAGATGGTGATCCCCTCAGAGGGAGTGCTCCAGGCTAGCCTCGAACGATGCGCGACAGGAAAGCAGCGCGAATTCATGCGCGATAAGTATTCCAGCAAAGCCGAATGGCTGACTTCCTCTTTTTTTGCTTTCAGCCTGGCCATGGGGTTTGAGTCATGAAACCACGCCAACCACGGCATCAACCACGCCAAAAACCACGGCTGAAACCCGCATGGAATAAGGAAACCACGCCAACCACGCCAACCCGCGCGCATACGCGCACAGAAAAAAATACACCGAATATCAATGGAACGCGTGCGCCTCGCGCGCACATGTGTGACTGCCGTGGTTGCCGTGGTTTAAGTGGTTTCAAAGAGTTAGAAGATTTTTGCCGTGGTTTATGGCGTGGTTTTTCCACTTCTTGGCGTGGTTTTGAGGTTAATCATGGGTAAGCGCGTTACTCAGACGGAATTTGCCAAGATTGCCAACGTCAATAAATCCACCGTCTCCCGCTGGATCAAGGCCGGCAGGCTCAAGCTCGGGGGGGATGGGTTGCTGGATGTTGATGAAGGCTTACGACAAAGGGAAATGACGGAAAGCCCAGCGCCGCATCATCAAGCCGCCAAGGCGCAGATTGATGATGCCAAGGCTGAAGCTAGAGAAGCACCTGAGATGCCTCAGGAGCCCATGACCCCGGTGGAGCGGATTGGCCTTCGACTCAAGATGGCGACGATGAAAGAGCGCGAAGCTAAGGCAGAAATGGCCAACATCGAATTGGATAAGGCCGCGGGTCTTCTGGTCGAGCGATCAGAGATTGATTTTGTCCTGGCTGATATTGGCAAAACCTTTGCAGAAAAGCTGGCCACCTTAGCGGACCGCTACGCACCGGCCTGCGCCTCCCACCGGGGTGACGTAACCGCCATACACAAAGAACTGGATGATGCGGCGCATGACCTCTTGGCCGATATCAGCGAACACCTTCGCCGCAAGGCAGAAACGATTTAACCCTGGAGACAACAATGACCGATGAGACCTTGAGAATTCCTTGCCAAGTCACTGATCACAGCCTGCTGCCTGAATATGCGCACCCTCATGATGCCGGCGCTGATCTTAAAGCCAGCATTCCCATGAGTATTTCACTGTGGCCTGGCCAGCGAAAAGCGATTCCGACCGGATTAAGCGTAGCCATTCCTGAAGGCTATGAGCTTCAGATCCGGTCTCGATCAGGCCTGAGCCTGAATCATGGAATTGTGGTCGCCAATGCGCCTGGCACGATTGACCCCGGTTACCGTGGAGAGATCAAGGTCATTTTGCAAAATACTGACGATCACAAGCCCTTTACGATCGAGCCCGGGGCACGCATTGCCCAAGCGGTCTTGGTTCCCGTACTTCAGGCTCTCTTTGATCCGGTCGACTCCCTGGAGCGATCCGTCCGCGGTGAAAACGGGTTTGGCTCCAGCGGAATCTGAGACGGTCATGAGCAAAAACAATACGCATTTGATTGAGATTTCTTGCGAAACCTCCATTCCAGGCTTCAAAACCCAGACGCCTGTCCAATTGGCGACCGAGGGCGATGGCTCCTTGGGTCACTGGTTAGCCTCATTTCGCTCGGTTCTGGTCGCTGCCGGGTTTGATGCCTCCATTGCCAATCGTCTCAAACTGGATCGGACCTCGCCTCAGGAGGAGATGGAAACCATGCGCAGCGTCCTGGAGGACAAGAATGGCTGAAAAACTTTATGACCTGGTCGTGGTCACCGGACAGTATCGAACTGCTGCCGGCGAAATGAAGAATAACTACGAAGCAATCGGCGCTATCTTTCAGGGTGAAAAAGGGAAATTCTTTACCCTCAAGGCAACCTTTAATCCGGCTGGTTTAAATCGAGACCCCAATCGGGATTCGATCATTGGAAATTTATACCGGCCAAGATCTAAATCAGCGGATGGGCAGACATCGTTGCCACCCAATGATGATGGCGCTCCCAATGATGACATTCCGTATTGAGCACTGATCCGCCATGGAATCCATCAAGTCAAATCGCCCCAGACGTTCGATCATTGCCATTCCCAATGGTCGTCTTCACCTGTATCGGGTTTTGTCGGCCTCATGCAAACCCAAACCACCTCAAACCGTCAGCCAATGGTCTGATCAGTTTCGAGTGCTGTCGGGAAAAGCGTCAGGCGAAGCCGGAAAGTGGCGAACCGATCGGACGCCTTACCTCCGGGAAATCATGGATTCTCTCTCGGTCCGGTCTTCCGTCCAGCGCATTGTGATGATGTTTGCCGCGCAGCTCGGGAAAACCGAAGTCGGCTTGAACTGGATCGGATACGTCATGGACCAGGCGCCGGGCCCGATGCTGACGGTGGTTCCCACCCTTGAAGTCAGGAAACGATGGGTTAAGCAGCGCCTGGATCCATTACTGACAGAAACTCCGGTACTCAGAAAGTCATTTGACGGCAAGAGGTCCCGCGATTCATCCAATGCAGAGGACATGAAGGATTTTCCGGGGGGAATCTTGGTGATCGGTGGCGCTAACTCGCCTGCCTCCCTCGCCTCGATGCCAATCAAGTATGTGCTCTGTGATGAGGTGGACCGTTTTCCGTGGGATGTTGGTGGAGAAGGGGACCCTTTGGGCCTGATTGATGAGCGCACCAAAACCTATCCGCGAAGGAAAGTGCTTTTGGTCAGTACGCCGACCATCAAGGGCATGAGCCGCATTGAGATGGAATATGAAAGTTCCGACATGCGGGAATATCACGTTCCCTGTCCTGAGTGCGGTGAATTCCAAATGCTCAAATGGAAACGCAAGGATGGAAGCTTTGGTTTGGTGTATTCCGAATCGACGGGACGGGTTTGGTATGCCTGCGAGCATTGTGGATCCATGATTGATGAGCACCATAAGAGCACCATGCTCGATCAAGGTCGTTGGGTTCCACGATTCCCTGACCGCCCAATCAGGGGTTATCGCTTGTCCGGTCTTTATTCACCGATTGGCCTCGGATTCAGCTGGCAGGAATTGTGGGCGCAATGGAAATCGGCACATCGAGATACCACTAATCTCAAACGATTCATCAATACGACTCTCGGGGAAAGCTGGGAAGAGCAGGGCGAAGATCTTGAGAATGTCTCGCTCCTTATGCGGCGCGAGCAGTATTGCGAAGAAACCATCCCTGCCTCAGCGTCCCTGATTGTTTTTGGAGCCGACGTCCAAAAAGATCGCATCGAATTCACGGTTGCAGCTTTTCAATCGGATGAGGAAGCCTGGTTTCTGGATCATGTCATTGTCGATGGTGATACCGCCTCAATCGACGTCTGGAACGATTTTGATGATGAGCTCAGGGAACGGAAAGTTCAGTTTGGCTGCATCGATGCGGGCTACAACACCAGCTTTGTGCATGAATTCTGCAAATCACGGCTTTGGTGCATCCCGACCAAAGGGATCGAAGGCGCTGGCCGACCTCTGATTGAAGACGAACAGAAAAGAAAACAGCGTCTTCGAAAGCGCAATCGCAAAGGATTTATTTCTGAGCCGATCGGGGTCGACCAGGGCAAAGCCATCATCTACAGTCGACTGAAGATGGCGATACCTGGCCCTGGATACATTCATTTTCCAGAAACCACAGCGTTTGATGATGAATACTTTGCGCAGCTCGGGGCTGAAAAGTTGGTGACGGAAATCCGAGCAGGAAAACCTCATCAAGTCTGGAAGCGCAAGCGGGCTCGAAATGAAGCCCTGGACTGCAGTCTTTTGGCCCTGGTTGCGGCCAGGCTCTCAGGCCGACTTCAGATCAAGCCACCAACCGAAACAGAAACCACCACGGCGCCCGTTCTAGATGCCCCTTCTAAAAACCCCTTGGGATATGCCCTGTCACGAAGAAAAGCAAGGAATCACCGATGATCAAAATCACGATTACTGGAGATCAGGAAATCTCTGCCAAATTTTCAGATGCTCCAAAGATAGTTAAGCAATCTATTCGGTCAGCAATGACAAGAACAATGAAAAAGATTGAAAAAGATCTTGAATCAGCTTCTGCTAACGAATTTGATATTCCAAAAAATGTTTTAGCGAAATATCGAGTGAAATCCAGGAGAGTTGGAACTAATGGATTGGTCTGGATGGGATACAACCAAATAAAAGCGACTTACGTTGCACAAATGCCAAAACAGGGGAGTGGATATGGAACAGCAAGACAAGAGGATTGGGGCGTATCAATCAGAAGCTATCTTTTTCAAGGGAGCTTCCTTCAAAAAATGCCATCCGGGCATAAAGGTGTTTTTAATCGACAAGGAGAAAAAATAAAACTAAAACGTGGCAGCTATAGACCTATAGCTCAACAGATTGTTGAGCAAAAAGTCAGCCTTCTTAAAGCCCCAATTTTAGCCGCTCAAGTCCGTGAGCGTGCTTCTGAGTATTACCAGCAAGAACTTGCCAGCCAGCTCGCAAATAAACTTTCGAAATAGGAAATACTATGACCCTTAAAGCCAATCTTCCTTCCTCCTTTACGGTAGGCGATACCTTCAAAGCGACGATCAGTGATGATCGTTATCCTGCTTCCGAAGGCTGGTCGTTGACCTTTGCAATTGCCAACGGATCGGCCGCAAAAACAGCTAGCGCCTCGGCTTCTGGCAATGATTTTGATCTGACGGTCGCCGGATCGACGACGAATACCTGGGTCGCCGGAAACTATACCTATACGCTGGCCGTCACGAAAGGCGCTGAGCGTTATACCCTGGCCACAGGGCCTATTCAGGTTCTTCCTAACCTTGCAAGCGGCAGCCCAATTGATGGTCGCAGCCATGCCCGGAAAATGCTGGATGCCATTGATGCCTACCTGGAAAACCAGGCGACTGGAAGCCAGATCGACATTGTTGAATCGGCGATCGATATGCGCCGGGTCAAGCGAGAAGGAAAGGGCGAACTGATCAAATTGCGGGACCGCTATCGCGCCGAAGTTCTTGCTGAAGATCAGGCTGACAAAATCCGTCAGGGGCAGGCCTCAGGACGAAACCTTCAAGTGCGATTTGGCTGATGGATAAGGCCAAACTTCTTCAGGGACTTTCGCTGGCAGGATGGAACCGAAATCGTGCGGCAGAAATGCTGGGTATCTCAAGATCAACGCTGTTTCGAGCAATGAGAGACCATGATGTTTCGTTGCCTAAAGCACAGAGTCGACTGACCACATCGGAAGTGAGCACCATTCGACGAATGGCACATTCCGGCCACTCTCATCGGGCTATCGCTGGCCGCTTCAGTATCAGCAAAACTGCCGTGGCCTCAGTGATCCATCATCGAACTTTCAAGGTCACCCGATGAAAAGAAACTGGGACACGATCAGAAAGATACTCTTGGCGATAGAAGCACTTCCGACTTTGGACAGTCAGTTAGGCAGTGGAGAGATTGCCGCTATTGATAATGAGGAATGCGCTTATCACATGCGGATATTGATTGAGTCAGGATTGATCGTCGGGTCCTGTCGCGAGGCAATCGGCCCCGCATTTTGTTTTGCGCATCGATTGACCTGGGAAGGGCATGAGTTTCTAGACTCGATCAGGGATGAATCGGTATGGAACAAAATTAAGCTCTCTGCACGAAAGCAGGGCATCTCTCTTTCCCTGGACCTGATCAAAGATCTGTCCAAGATTCTGTTGCAGTCATTGATTAGCACGGTGGTCTAAAAAGTCTCATCGACTGGTCTACAAAGTCTCACGTTTTGCCCTCCCAATCTGCTCTTGGCCAGTCTATAAACTGGCCAATGAGCGGACCCACACTGAAAGAAAAACTGTTCAATCGTCGCGGCCTTGTCGTTGCCCAGCGCAATTCCGATGGCAAAACGATTGTGCTCGATCGCCGTCGGATCGCTAAGCGCAAATTCAATGCAGCCAAAACTGATCGATTGTTTTCAGATTGGCAAGTCACGTCACGCCCGCTCAATGAAGAGCTGCGATACGCGCTCGACATTCTCCGAAACCGCGCCAGGGATCTGGAGCAAAATTCAGAAATTGCCCGTCGCTTTCTGCAGCTGGTCGAAACGCACCTGGTCGGCCCTGAAGGATTTCACCTCACCGTTCAGGGTCTGAATCGGTCTGGATCCGATGATCAGAATAACAATGCGCGCATCGAGGCCAGTTTCTGGAATTGGGCTAAACGTGGCACAGCCGATATTACTGGCCGATACAGCCTGATCGATATTTTGCGAATTTCTGCGCGTACCGCGGCGCGTGATGGCGAATGCCTGATTCGGGTCCATGATGACCTCCCAACCAGCAAAGCCAATCCCTATGGCTTTGCGCTTGAAATGGTCGATCCCGCTCGCATCGATACCTTGCGCCATGTCGATGGCAAAGACGGCTCAAGGACGCGGCTTGGAATTGTGCTGGATCGTTTCAATCGGCCGGAAGGCTACTGGATCATTACCGGCTCTGAGCCTAATACCTATCCTGGCACGCATGCCGCTGAATTTTTTGCGGCACGACAGTTTATCCATGCCTATGTCAGCGATCGCCCTGAGCAATATCGGGGAACGCCCTGGATGACGGCCGTGATGGATCTCATTCATATGCTGGATGAGTACCAGGATTCAGCCTTGGTCGCCTCTCGGGTCGGCGCCGCCAAAATGGGCTTCTTCAAGACGCCTGATGGCAATCTCAGCCCCTTGGCTAATGAAACGGATGACGTCGGCACCCTGCTCGATGAGGTGGTGGCCGGGCATTTTTCAGCATTGCCCCCAGGCTATGAATTTCAGAGCTTCAACCCGGATTACCCCCACCAGCTTTACCGGGAATTTACCAGCACCATTTTGCGCTCGATTGCTGCCGGATTGAATGTCAGCTATCACGCGCTGACCGGCGATCTGAATCAGGTCAGCTTTTCTTCAATCCGCTCGGGAACGATTGAAGAGCGCGAGCACTGGATGACGCGTCAGGACTGGATGATCAGTTCAATCCTGGAACCGATTTATCTACGCTGGTTGGATCGTTCTCTGGCTGTCAGCGCCATTCCAAATCTTCCAAAGTTAAATCGCGAAGAACTTTTTTCGCGCTTCCGCCTGCACACCTGGCGTGGCCGTCGCTGGCCTTGGGTTGATCCCTTGCGGGACATCGAGGCCACCATCATGGCCGTTAATGCCGGATTTAAATCACCTCAGCAGGCCGCGGCCGATCTGGGAGTCGATGTTGAATCCGTCCTGGCGGACATTGCGAGATTCAATCAAATGGCTGCAACAGCAGGCCTTGGCCTGACCTACGGCCAAACCGTTCCCACTTCACCCAAACCACCTGGAGCTGACAATGGCTCAACCCAAGCTTAACGAGAAGGCAGCTCGCGCAGCTGCCTTTGAAACCCGCGCTATCGATCTGGAAAAGCGCACCGTCGAACTGGCTTTTGCTACCGAAGCGCCTTATGAGCGTTGGTATGGCTACGAGATTCTTGATTGCACTGTTGCCAGCGTCGATCTTTCGCGCCTGATTGCCTCAGGGCCATTGCTGATGGATCACGATCCCTGTGACCAGGTCGGCGTCATTGAGTCGGTCCGCATCGATCCCGATCGCGTCTGCCGGGCTGTCGTCCGGTTTTCGCAATCCGCCCGAGGCCAAGAGATTTTCCAGGATGTGGTCGATGGCATCCGGAAAAACGTCAGCGTTGGCTACATGGTTAACGCGGCTGTCCTGGTCGGGATGATGGATGACATCGAAACCTATCGGATTACCTCATGGACTCCCTATGAGATTTCCCTTGTCAGCTGCCCGGCCGATATTCAGGCCGGCGTGGGTCGCTCAAATAAAGCGTGTGAACCCAAGCGAGATGACGCCCTGACTTCTACCGATCCCATGGATCCGAATGGCGAAAGCGAAACGGAATCCGAGGGGGAGGACTGTATCACTGTGACTTCAACCACCACTGTCTGCATCCCTACAGGAGGAACTATGACAGAGAAAACCCCCCAGCCTGTAGATGTGCAGGCAATTGAAAATGGCGTCCGTGAGGCCGAGAAATCGCGCATTGCGGAAATCCGTACCCTTGGCGAGAAAGCCGCCCACCTTGGTGGTCGCGATCTAGCTCTTGAAATGATCAGCGCGGGTCGCAGCGTTGATGACATGAAGGATGCCCTTCTGGAACGCATGCCCGATATGTCCAAGCGCGCCATGGGCGATGCGCCGGCCACCATCGGCATGTCGACTCAGGAAATTCGCAAATACAGCCTGGTCCGTCTTCTGAATGCTCTGGCGCATCCGAAAGACCTTCGCGCTCAGGAAGCAGCCGCTTTCGAATTAGACTGCGCTCGCGCAGCGGCCGATATCGCTGTCCGTGCACCGCGCGGCGCCCTGGTCCCGTTTGACGTCTTGGGCGGCAAGCGTGATCTGACCGTTGGTACCAACTCGGCCGGTGGCTACACCGTAGCGACGGACCTCCTGGCTCAGGACTTTATCGAGCTTCTGCGCAATGCCATGGTGTTGCCGAGCTTGGGCGCTCGCATGCTGACTGGCCTGGTGGGCAACATTGCCATTCCGCGCCTTTCTGGCGCTTCAACGGCCTACTGGGTTTCAGAGTCCAGTGCACCGACTGAAAGCCAGCAGACCTTTGACCAGGTCACCATGAGCCCGAAGACGGTCGGCGCGTTCACGGATATCAGCCGTAAGCTCCTGCTTCAGTCTTCACTCGATATCGAAGCGATGGTCCGTCAGGATCTGGCGACCGTTCTGGGTCTCGCGATTCAGCAGGCCGCCATCAATGGCAGCGGTACGGCACCGACCCCGCGCGGCATCCTGAACACCTCTGGTATCGGTAATGCTTCCAGCGCAGGCGCTGATGGTACGGCACCGACCTGGGCCCAGATCGTTAATCTTGAAAGCCTGGTGGCTGCAGCCAATGCCGATGTCGGCACCCTGGCTTACCTCACCAACGCCAAGGTTCGCGGCAAGCTCAAGGGCACGTTCACCAATGCCACTTATGGCGAACAGCCTGTGTGGGGCATGGACAGCATGGTCAATGGCTATAACGCAGCCGTCACCAATGCCGTTCCTTCAGATCTCACCAAGGGATCTGGTACCGCGCTCTCCGCCATCATCTTCGGCAACTTCGCAGATCTTCTGATCGGCATGTGGGGTGGCCTGGATCTCACCGTTGATCCTTACAGCAACTCAACTTCTGGAACGCTCCGCATCGTGGCGCTGCAGGATGTAGACGTTGCCGTTCGTCACGCGGCGAGCTTTGCGGCAGCCACTGACGTGGTTACCAGCTAATGGAAGCCATCAAATTGATCGAGCCTTGTGGTGTGGCCGGCGTCATGTATGACGCTGGCACCATCCTGGTTGTGCCGGATGCCGTCTCTGAAGCTGATGCAAAGGATCTCAAACTGATGCAGAAAGCCGTTGAAGCCGAAAAGCCGGTGGCATCCAAGCCTGTAAAAGGCAAGGCAGCAGAATGATGAATTGGGGCGGGGTCAATGATGCGGTATTAGCCGAATTTGGCGAAATCCTCATCTTCTCGACAGCCGGCGGCTCCAGAAGCCTGACCGCGATTGTCTTGAGACCCCGCGCTCCAGTGAGTTCGATGCCCGCTGCGCAAAATGCGCTAGTGGCTCAGGTCCTAGGGCCCAACGATCTTTTGGTTTCTGCAAAAACTTCAGCCATTGCCGCTTGCGGTATTGAAGTGCAAAACACCACCACGATTGATGGGATTTCCTATTGGGTTTCCCAGCTGTGGCCTGACGATGGCGGGATGACCGCCATGGAGCTTCGACCATGATCGATCATCGGGATTGGGTTGACCATCTCAAAAACCATTGTGCCGCCCTGGGTGGTCGCGTTTTTGACCTGGCGCAATTCACGCGAGATGCAGGCGGCTGGAAAACCCTTCCGGCAGCTTACGTTTATCCCGTTTCGGATATGGCCGGAGAAGGCTATGCCACTCTCAATGCAAGACAGTCCGTGGTTGTCACCATGGCCGTTTTGATTGTGGTCAGGGCCAGTGGCACTTCCGAGCAAAAACTGGACTCACTCGCCACCGTGCGCAATGCCGTGAACGCTGCGCTGCAGGGTTGGCAGCCGCCCAACTGTTTTGACACCGTGAACTATGTGGGTGGACAGAGTGAGGAATATATCAATTCTGATTTGATCTGGGAGGATCGGTATGCCTCCCGCTATTTGTTAACTCCTTAGAGGTAACCCATGGCTAAAAGCCCAGCCCCCAAAGCGATTGAATCGATCAGTCCGGGCATTGGCGGAAGCTACGCCAAGGATCCCGTGACCGGCGAACTATCGCTGATCGAAGCCCCGACTGCCGAAGCCCCTCGGCCTGAGCCTGCGCCTGCAGCTTCAGCCCATGAGGCGGATTCAGCGTCTTTAACGATTGATGAAGACCAGGAGATCCCGTCATGACTCTTTTTATGAGAAAGACCGTCATTGCCGTTAAGAAGGAAACGACTTACGGCACTGACTCAAGCCCGACCGGAACGGAAGCGTTCCTGGTCAAGAATGCCACCTTGACTCCGATTGCTGGCGACTCTGCCGCCCGTGATCTGATCCGCCCCTATTTTGGGAATTCTGAAACCATTCAGCTGAATTCGCATGCGGAACTCAAGTTCGATGTCGAATTTCAGTCTTCAGGCACCGCTGGAACAGCGCCTGCATTCAAGGATGCTTTGAAAGCTTGTGGCTTCGCTGAAACAGTGACTGCCGGAAGTAAAGTGGAGTATTTGCCGGTTTCGGCTAGCTTTGACTCTGTCACCATCGACTTTTATCTCGATGGCGTGATGCACCAACTGACCGGTGCGCGCGGGACGGTTTCCCTGTCCGTGCAGCGTGGCCAGATTCCGAGCCTCTCTTTCTCGTTCTGGGGACGCTACAACATCCCGACCGATGCCGCATTGCTGAGCCCGACCTATACCGGATTTAAGACTCCGATTGGCCCCAACTCAACCAATACCCCCACTGTCAGCCTGCACAGCGCTTCCCTGGTTATGGAAAGCCTGTCATTGGACGTGGCCAATAACATGGTTTACCGGGATCTTCCCGGCGGTTCATCAGCGGCATTGATCACTGATCGCAAGCCGACGGGTTCGATCAGCTTTGAAGCGGGTCTTATTGCCAGCAAGAACTGGTTTGAAATTGCCCGAGCCACCACGCTTGGTGCTCTTCAGGTCATTCATGGGACGGCAGCAGGCTATATCTGCCAGATCGATGCCCCCAATGTCCAGATTCAGCAGCCGGCTTATGCCGACAGTGATGGGATTGCCATGCTCAATACCAATCTGGCGCTGATTCCAGGATCCAGTGGCAATGATGAATTGAAGCTCACGTTCAAGTAAGCCTCACCACAAACGGACAGATAAACGAATCGCGCCCACCCCCATGGGCTGTCTTCGGCACCCTGCCGCCGAGCGATACAGGCAGGGACTTATTCAACAACAGACAGATGAGGGATAACCCATGGGATTCAAGCTCAGCGTATCAGACAGTTTCTTCTACCCGGCCAGTGTGCATGCGATTCAGGAGAATGGACAGTCCACCAAGATCACCATCATTTTCAAGTTTAAACGTCTCGATATTGACCAGGTCCGCGATCGGCAAATGGCCGATGGTGCGCAGATCTGGGCCAATCTCATGGCTGAACATGATGGCGACCTTGCGCTAGTCAATAGCAAATTCACCGCTGAACTCATTCGCCAAGGAAAAAACAGCCTGTCCTCTGAGCAGATGGCGGATGACCTTCTGGAGATCCTTTGTGGCTGGAAAGATGTTTCTGACGATGAGGGCCCGATGGAATTTAACCGGGACAACCTGGTCAGGCTCATACGCTTCACCCCGGGGATCTATGCCGCCATCAAGGCCGCCTACAACGAGGCCAACTCCGGCGAGGGCAAAAGAAAAAACTGATTGAAGCGGCGCGCTATTGGGCAAACCCCAATGTAGCAGAACCGATTGGATCCGATGATCTTGAAGGCGCTTTTCGCGCCTTCGGAATCGATGAAAGCGAAATGGAATCGATTGCACTGCCGAATGAAGATCATTTTGAGGTTTGGTCAGAAAACTGGACCACAGTGCTGGTGTTTCTGGCACTCCAAACCCAGTGGCGAAAAGAAATCACCCTGGCAGGACAAATGATCTGGCATGGACTGCGTTACAGCGAGATTGAAGTGACCATTCGGCTTCTGGGGTATCAAAAAGAGCGCCGCTCAATCTTCAAAGGAATTATTGAAATGGAGCGTTTTGCTTTGCCGCTTCTCAATAAACCGAGGAAATAAGCATGGGATTTTGTCTTTCCGAGAAATCACAGCAACGGCTAAGAGGCTTGCATCCCGATCTGGTTCGGGTGGTGCATCGAGCCCTTGAGATCACACCAATTGATTTTATGGTGATTGAAGGACTGAGGACTCGGGAACGACAGAAATACCTTTTTGATAAAGGGGCAACCCGCACCCTGAATTCACGCCACATCACGGGTCATGCCGTGGATTTGGCCCCCTTGAAAGACGGCAAGCCGTCCTGGAACTGGGAGGATTATTACCCCCTTTCCGAAGCCATGAAGACAGCAGCTCAGGAATTGGGAGTTCAGATCGAGTGGGGAGGCGACTGGACCAGTTTTAAGGATGGACCCCACTGGCAGCTGCCTAGATAGGCCTGCCATGGCATCTCATAAAGAGGAAAACCTGATGGACCCATCGAAAGACCCTACCAGTTACGACATCTTGACCTACTCCTGGGTCTTGGGACTTTCCATGGTGGGTGGCGTGGTTTCATTTATACAAAAGATTCGTGAAGGCAAATCGCGCGCCTTCAACATTCTGGAATTGGTCGGTGAGATTGTCACGGCGGGTTTTGCTGGCGTCCTGACCTTTTGGCTCTGTGAAGCTGGCGAAATCGATCCTTTAGTTTCTGCCGCACTGGTCGGCATTGCGGGCCACATGGGCAGCCGAACCATTCTCCTATTGGAGCAATGGGCCGAAACCAAACTTCCGAAAGACTAAGGGCGGCATACCATGGGCGATTTACAGCTTGGCATCAAAATCACGGCGGATGGAAAAACTGCCGATTTGGAATTTAATCGCATTCGTCAGAGCCTGGGCGAAGTTGGTAAATCAGCCAAATCCATTGAGACCAATTTGAGCTCAATGGCGAGCGTGGCCAAAAGCGCTTTTGCTGCCATGGGTGCGGCATTCTCAGTCAAGCAATTGATTGAGACGACTGATGCCTATACCAACATGAATTCCAAGTTGAAGCTGGCGACAGCTTCCGCCGATGAATATGCCAATGCACAAAAATCGCTGTTTACCATTGCCCAAAACAATAAAACGGCACTGGTCGAAACGGTCAGCCTCTATAGCCGGATTGCGGTGGGAATGCGAGACATGGGGGCCAGCCAAGCGCAAGTGCTTAAGGTCGTCGACAGTGTCGGCAAGGCTCTAAAAGTCTCCGGCGCCTCAACCTCGGAAGCTGCAAGCGTTACCACGCAGCTGAGCCAAGCCTTGGCTTCAGGCGTGCTGCGCGGCGAAGAATTCAATTCCGTCATGGAGAATGGCCCGCGGCTGGCCCGAGCGATTGCCGATGGCCTTCAGGTACCGATCGGCGCCCTCCGGCAAATGGCGACTGAGGGCAAGTTGACCTCAGAGCAGGTCATCAAGGCCCTGGAATCCCAATCAAGCGCACTGAGCCAGGAAGCTTCCAGCATGCAAACCACGGTTGGGCAGGCCTGGCAAATGCTGGAAAACGCTGCAACCTCTTATATCGGGCAGGCCGACCAGGCTAATGGGACAAGCGCAGAATTAGCGTCCACCATTGAATTGATGGCTAACAATTTCAATGCCATGGTTGATCCAGTAGCGAAAGTTGTTACGTATCTAGCTCAGGCCAATGTTTGGGCATGGCTTGAGCTTGCTGATGCCATTTCAACCATAAGATTGGACCTGGCGGAAATCACAGGCACAAAAACCAATGCTGTGGACCCTCAAAATGATCCTGAAGTGCAGCGACTGATGAAGCTTGGGCAAGGCCAAACCCCAATTGATGAACTGGCTGCTAAAAGCGAAAAGGCAGCAACTGCGGTCGCCACACATTTTGCCAAGACCACCAAAACCGCCAAAAAAGGCGCAAGCGATGCGGAAGCGGCATTCAAGGCGACAATCGATGCCAACGTGAAGACTGCCGAAGATGCTGCCCGGTTGTATGACGCGCAGGCCAAAACCAGCGCCATGCGATTTGACAATGAGCGCAAGCAAGCCGAAGAAACGGCACGCCTTGAAATGAAGGCTGCTGAAAATCAGGACCAAAAGCTGCAGATTGCCGATGAACTCCGGAAAAAGCAGGAAGCCCTGATTGCCGAGGAAACGCGCTTAAAAGAAGAGCAACTGGTCAAAGATGAAGCTGCGTTGATGGCTCGAATTAACGGGGTCAACCTGGAGATCGATGCCGCAGATAAATATAACCTCAAGCAATCCGAGCGGATCAAGCTACAGACGGAACTGCAATCCCTGCTAAGTCAGCAGCAGGCGCTGCCTGAAGAAAAAGCGCAGATCCAGCTGGAATCGATGGCCAAGATGGCTGAGGCAACCAAACAGTTCAATGACATTCGAATCGATGGCGAAACGAATGTGCGGGAGGAGGCACTGCGGACTCTCGAGGTTCTCTCTTCCAATTTGGAATATGCCAAGGAGATCGCTTCGGGCCTTTCTGATGCGTTTGGGGATGTGGGAACAGCCATTGGCGGAATGACTGTGGCCTTGGCGGAATATGCCAAGCAACAGGCAACGATCAGCATTCAGGCTGCCGAAGATATTAAAAAGAATCCCACGAGAAAGCTTGAGATTGAGCAAGACGCCATGCTCAAAAGCTCAAGAACGCAAATCAAAGCCTATGGAGATATGACCCAAGCGGCTCAGGGATTTTTCCAGAAGGGGACCAAGGGTTACGAAGCCATGGGGGGCGCCGTCAAGGTTTTCCGAGCCTTTGAAATGGCTCAATCTGTGATGTCTGCAGTCAAGCAGATGGAACAGATGGGCGGCATGCTGAATTTCTTCACTGCATCGCTTGAGCAAATGGGAATCATCTCTTCCGTCAACACCACGAAAGAGATTGCTCAGTCCGCCGCTAAAGCTCAGGCCAAAGCGGTTGAGGGTGCTGCCAACCAGGGTACCCAAGGCGATCCTTATTCTGCTTTTGCACGCGTAGCTGCCTGGGTTGCCCTCATGGCCGGCCTAGGCATCATGATCAGCGGTGGCAGTGGAGGCAGTCAAAGTGGCGTTTCTGCAGAAGACCTGAAAAAGCAACAGGAAGATGCCTTTAAGCGGAGCACAGCAACCATGTTGGGCTCTGAAGAAATGAGCACATCGATTCGAGATGCTCTCGATCTCATTGCCAACAATTCAAGTAATGACCTTGATTACACCAAGGGGATGGCGGCAGATCTTAATCGCCTGGCTAACGCCATGGACTCAGCCGGGGCAGCTGTAGCCAAGGTTTTCAAAATCGATACTGCAAAACTTAATCTGGGTGCGACCAAAACATCCAATGCGCCCGGATTTGACCCCATTTCTGGAATGATTTGGGGCGGCACCAAGACCACCCGGGAACTGGTCAGTCAGGGCATTAAGCTGGTCTCTCAATCGCTGTGGGACATTATCGAAGGCGCCTTGGTTAAGGGAAAAACCTTTGCGGACGTCCTGGTAACCAAAAAGTCTTCGACGCTTTTTGGTTTGTTGGGCAGCACCTCTCAAAACTTGGAAACAATTTTTGGAAAGCTAGATAGCACAATTGCTCAGGCGCTTTCAAAATCGTTCAAAAGCATTTACAGCACAATCGGAAAATCTGCAGAGCTCCTCGGCATGTCAGGGCCGGGTCTTGATGCACAGATCAATAACCTGGCCATAAAAATGCCCAGGATTCCCTTAGGCAAGGACGGTAAAAAAAATGCCGAGAATATTGCTGCGGCTCTTTCGGCGCAGGCAGACCGCTGGGCAGAGCAAATTAACCCCGCGCTAAAAGAGTTTCAACGAATTGATGAAGGGCTTTATGGCACATTAATTCGCGTTTCAGAAGGCTCCGCGCGCGCCAAAGGCATTCTTGAGCAATTAGGAATGACCACGATCAGCTACAGTGAAATCAAGGAGAAAGAAGGAGACATAGCGGCTGAAATTACGCGTCAGGTCATCATGGCCCAGGGGGATTTGAGCGCCGGAACGCGTCAGTATGTCAATGACTTAACGGGTTCTGCAGAGGATATTGCTTCCGCTTATCAGCAAATTTCCAATGTGACCCGACTGATGCGCGGGGCAGGATTTGGAACCGAAAACATTGATCGCGAAATGATCAATGCTGCCGGCGGCTTGAGTAAGTTTGAAGAAGCGCTGCAAACTTTTCGCGATAACTTTATGACCGACCAGCAAAAGCTGACTTCAGACAGCGAAGAGCTAACGAAAGCATTTGCGCGGCTTGGCTATGGTCTCCCTCAATCAAAAGACCAGTTTTATGCCATTGCAATGGGCATCGACAAAACTACAACTGAAGGCAAAAAACTGTTTGCGCAGTTTTTATCCTTGAGCGGGGCGTTCTCTGACTTTACCGATGCTGCAAAAAATCTGGCAGACGCGCAGGCCGAAGCCGCGCAGGCTGCTGTGGATGCCGCGCGAAAAGCGGCCGAGGAAGCGGAAGCAGCTGCGCGAAAAATCAAGCAATCCTATGAAGATGCTTTTTTCACGCCAGAAGAAAAAACAGCTAAGCAATTGGCAGATCTCAAAAAACAGTTTGATGCACTCGGCGTATCGATGCCGCAGAGCAAGGAAGAATTTAGAAAATATCTTGATGGGCTAAACCTTTTGGTGCCTTCTCAAGAGGCCCTCTATAACCAATTGGTGCTTCTTGCGCCGGCATTTGCGAGTGCTTCAGATGCTGCAGCTGGTTACGCTCAAAAACAGGAAGAGGCAATTCGAAAGGCAAAAGAGGCTGAATATGAAGCAGCCAAAAAAGCCCATGAGGAAATGCTTAAAACTCTTGAGGAAGCTTCAAGTGAAGCCTTGTCAGGACTTAGGGATGCTTATCAGAACCTACAAAAAACCCAAGATCGATTTATCCAGACCTCCAAGACCTTAAAAACCTATCTGCTGGAACTGACAAATCTTCAGGCCTCACCTGAGCGCCGATATGAATCCGCGGCAATGGAGTTTCGAAGAGTTAGCGCTCTGGCCGCTCTAGGCAATGAGGGCGCGATTGGACAGCTGGATACGGTGGGCAAGGAGTTTCTTGATGCCTCAAGAGAATACAACGCATCCAGCCTGCAGTTTCAAGCAGATCGCGAAGAAGTCATTAAGGCGGTCACTGAAGCAATTTCATTCAGTGAGCAACAAGCCAATACCGCAAAAGAGCAGCTCATAGCTGCTGAAAAATCTTATGGTGCATTGTTGGGCATCAGCACGGGAATTGGAAATATAACTGATGGCGTGATCTCGGTTGCTCAAGGCGTGAATAACATGATTACCGCCATGAACAATTATCAAGCGGCAATTGCGGCACTCGCAGCGGGTAAAGCAGCAGCTCCCGTAGCACCGACGCCTGTCCCAGTTCCAGCGCCTGTGGTTCAACCGATACCGATGCCAAAACCGGTCCCGATTTCGACTGCACCACAAGTTCCCGGCGGCCGAATGGGCTACAACCCCTTCCAGGATGAAACCTATCAGATACTGAATGAAGACTACTCACGGCGAATGATTCGTTTCTACTACCAGCAGCTGCTGGGCCGAGAGCCGGAGAATGAAGGCGCCTACACGGGCCGGCTTGCGCAGCTGATGGGGGGTCATATCACAGCTGATGAATTGGCCTATCAGTTTAGGCAGAGCGCTGAATACAAGGATCTTCTTGCCAAGGGATTCATTCCTGGATTTGCCCAGGGCGGGCTGGCCTCAGAAGGCATTGCTATGGTCGGTGAAAAAGGTCCAGAGCTAGTCAGATTCAGTCGACCAGGGATGGTTTATACCGCAAATCAGACTAAGGAAATGCTTGCCGGCAACAACAATTCAGAGAAGCTGGATGCGGTTACGGATGCAGTCAGCGCCGGAATTCGGGTTGACCAGGCGGGATATCAGGGGCTGATGAAAATTCTGACCTCTATTGATGATCGCCTGTCCTCGGTGGAGTCAGCCAACAAGCTGGCAGGGGCGGTCGCCTGATGTTGATTTACCTTGCAGAAATTGAGGCGTACGACGCGTCCATTTCAGGCGTCAGAACTCTTTATTTTTCAACGCATGGCTTTACGTCCAAGGCCAGCGATACGCCTGCCAGCACTTTTTATGAGCCAAAACTTAAACAGCCCGGCCTGATGCGGCGTGATGTTTTTTCTAAAGGATCCACGGGCGGGGCCTCAACGACTGGCTACGGCCTAATCGAGCTTGTGAACCTTGGAACGCTCGATAGCATGGCGGATTACGGTTTTGACGGCCGCAATTTCAGGGTACTCCTTGGAGATAGCAAAGCAGCCCGCGCCAGCTTTACAACCGTGATCAAGGGCACGATGGAGCAGCCAGAATTCACCTGGCAAAGTCTGACCATCCGGATTCGGGATCGCCTGGCCGAACTTGACCGCCCGATTCAAACGACCTTATATGCAGGATCGAATGCACTACCTGCGGGCCTTGAAGGGACTGCAGATGATTTAAAAGGTAAACCAAAGCCCAAGCTTTACGGCAAGGTTTTTAACGTCAGCCCGCCGATCGTGAACACGGCGCGATTGATTTATCAACTCAATGATGGCCCGTTGGCCTCTTTGGATCAGGTCTATGATCAGGGCGTTGCTCTGACCGCTGGAGCAGTCTATAGCTCACAGGCTGACATGGAGACTAACGCGCCATCGGCTGGCACCTATCGGGCATGGCTTGCAGGCGGGTATTTTCGACTGGGATCGACTCCTGCAGGCCCGATCACGGCTAGTGCAACACAGGGTTCCGTTGCCGCCGATCGAACCGCAGCTCAAATCATTAAATCAATCGTAACCGGACCGGGTGGTATTGCAGCAGGCGATATTGTCGCCGCAGACGTGACAGCGCTAGATTCTGCAACCGGTAGCGCTACCCTTGGAATTTATCTGAGTGAAAATGAAACCATCAATTCGGCATTGGATGCGCTCAGTAATTCGGTTGGCGCCTGGTATAGCTTTGATCGACTCGGACAATTTCGGATGGCTCAACTAAATGCCCCTTCAGGCGCTTCTGTTGCCACTTTTACGCAGCAAGAAATTATTGATATTGAAAGAACCGCAACTGCAGATACTGACAAGGGTGTGCCGGCCTATCAGGTCCGGCTGGGGTATGCCAAAAACTTCACTGTTATTACATCTGGCCTGGCCACTTCAGTGGGAGCAGCATTTAAAGCCTGGTTAGCTGAAGACTATCGAACAGTTTTTGCGACTGATTCTTCTGTATTAACGGCCCACCTGCTATCTCCGGTTTTATCTTTCGATTCGCTTCTTACTGATTCTGGAGCTGCGCAAACAGAAGCTACTCGGCGCCTTAATCTATACAAAAACAGGAAGGATCGAATCAACCTGACGGTTAAGGTTTTGCCAGGCACGACTGACACCATTGATTTGGGGAATGTAGTAACCGTCAAGGTTGACCGATTTGGTTATACCTTGGGCAAGCTTTTCCGGGTGATCGGAATACAGCCCGACTATCGCATTGGAACCCTTGATCTCACGCTTTGGGGCTAAATCATGTCAAACATTATCATGGGGTTTCCGAATCTAGCTGATAAATGCACGCTCTCGGGCGGATCCTGGCTAGCCTCCCTGCCTTTAACCAACCTTCAAGATCGAAGGATTAGCAAGAAAACGCGATCAACCAATACGGCAACCGCTTCTACCCAATTTCAGATCACGCTTGATAAAGAGCGAATTGTGAACTTGTTTGCGGTGGTAGGCCACAACCTCAGCACTTCAGCTCAATTCCGCATTCGAGGAAATACCAGCGCCTCTTTTTCAACCCCACTTTATGATTCCGGCTGGAAAGATGTTTGGGTCGACATGGCGGATGGCATTTATGGTGGTCTGGAATGGGAATCGGATTCCTTTTGGACCTGGAAAATGGATCCTGAAGAGGCGGCCTATTACCCAGGCCTTGCTTTTGAATTTATTGAAAACATTGTCACCTATCGCTACTGGCTGATTGAGTTCAGCGACCTGACAAATAGCGATGGTTATGTGGAAATCGGCCGCCTGTTTGTCGGCAATTCATTTCTTCCCGAAAACAACGCGTCCTTTAGCTGGAGCCTGGGCTATGAGGATGGATCCATGATTGAGGAAGCCATTGGTGGTGCTGAATACTACGATCAGCGACCTAAATATCGCGTCTGCCGCTTTGGCCTTGACTGGCTGGGTGAGACTGAAGCCATGACAACGGCGCTGGGTGCCAGCCGCATCCTCGGAGTCACCGATGAGGTGCTCCTGATCTGGGATAAGGATGATGGCAATAACCTGATGCGTCAAAGCTTTCTCGGCCGCCTGCGGTCACTGACCCCGATTGAAAACCCGGACCCCGTCCGATTTACGACAGCCTACGAAATCAAGGAGATCATCGCGTGAGCAGCGTTACATTCGCAACCTCAGTTGGTGGTGACGGCTCAACCGTTACCGATGACAGCAATCCCAGCACCGGACTAGCCAATGGTGGCCATCGGACGCGTTTTGTTCCTGCCCTGGCACAAACGGTCGCCGTTGCCGCCAATACGGTCACCAAAGCAACGGAAGCCGCAGCTTCCGCAGCAGCTGCCTCAGCCAGCGCCGCCTCAGCCGCGGCGATTGCCGGCGCCTTTGTCTCAACATCGACTACCGCATGGTCACCAGTCATTGGCTCTAAAACCTTTACGGTTCAGGCAGGTGAGCAATATACGGCGGGTATTTTTGTCACTGTGGTTTCGGCTTCGGCGCCCAGCATTTGGGGTTTTGGCCAAGTTACGGCCTATGCCGCCGATCAGCTCACCATTGACATTCAAGTCATTTCAGGATCCACAAGCAAAGCCGATTGGAATATCTCCCTAACCGGTGCGCGGGGAGCTCCTGGGCTGGGCGTCACGCCCCAAGCAGTCGGTTTTCTTCTTCAAGGAGGAACAACCGCCAAGACGATGACGGTCGATGTTGATGTCACAGCCAGTCTTTTGGCTCAAACCGCAGCCACACAGGCCGAGATGGAGGCTGGAAGCGTTACGGCACTTCGAACCATGACGCCATTGCGGATTGCTCAGGCCATTGCCGCCTTGGCGCCGGGGTATGGCCTGTTTCGAAAAGCCGATCCCACGGTCGTTCTTTTCAGTAAAACCGGCAACTTTACGGTCTCAACGCAGACCGCGCTGTATGTCGAGGTCAATGGCGCCATCAAGACGATTGCCTCGGGTACGGTGGTGACGATGCCTGGTACCGCCACAGCCGGCACCGACTATGCCATCTGGGCCAAAACCGATGGCACTTTAGAGGCCACCACCAATCACACCTCACCTCCCACAACGGGGGCGCGTAAGGTCGGCGGATTCCACTATGCGCCGGGCGGCAATGCCACGGGCACGACAGGCGGCAATACGACCGCACAGATTAATCAGTATTCCTTCTGGGATTTGAAATTCCGACCGGCCTGTCCCGATCCGCGCGGCATGGCGCTGATCGCGGGTGGCTTCTGGGCCGATATTTATCTGACCAATACCGATCCCGGGACCAATGGCACCTCGAAATATAACGTCACCATTGCGGATGGCTCCTCACCCCCAAAGATCCCGACGCTCTATGGCGGCAATGGCTCGACCGCCTACGGTTCTTTGACCTGGTTTGAAGCGCAGGAAGTCGCCCATGCCTATGGCAAGCGACCTTTGTTCCAATCGGAATTCATGGCAGCAGCCTATGGAACGACCGAAGGCTCCTCCATCGGGACCGATCAAGGCTCGACCATTCTGAATGCAGCCTATACCTCCAAATGGGGCCTGATTCAGGCCACCGGCGTCATGTGGGTCTGGGGACAGGAACGCGGCGGACCCTATAACACCACAGCCGCCTGGCAGTCCGATACCGGGGGTCGTGGCCAATCGTATAACCCACCCAACGCGGCGCTCTTTGGCGGCGCCTGGGGCACCGGGGCGGGCTGCGGGTCGCGTTCGTCGCTCTGGGACAACGCTGCCTCGACCTCGAGCAGCACCATCGGGTTGCGGTGCGCCTGTGACCACCTGATCCTTGATTAAGGGCGCGAAAGCGCCCGCTCAGGATGAGCGACGAACCCCAACAACCGGATGAGCAGATCGCATGCTACGACCAAATGGCCATTGTCGAGAAATTCGAACGCGTGATTGGGTATCTTTACCCGATTGCTCAGTCGATACCTCGAAAGCATGGCGTGGCCCGCGATCTGTTTCTGCAATGCCTGATGCGGCAACCGGACCTGTTCTTTCAGGCCGGAAAATCCAATCAGGTCGGCAAGCTTTACGCGGCAGATGCGGGACTCGCGCATCTTCGCTTTTGGATGCGATTTCTTCACGTTCAGCGCTGCATGAGCCATCATCAACTCGAGTTTGCCCAGGGACTGGTCAGCGAGGTCGGCGGGATGTTGAACATGTGGATCAAACGGAAGAAAAAGCAGGGGTCTACCGGGAATTAACGCGGCGATCTTTGGCGGCAACTGGAACAACGGGGCGAACTGCGGTTCGCGTTCGTCGAACTGGAACAACGCTGCCTCGAACTCGAACAACAACATCGGGTTGCGGTGCGCCTGTGACACATGATCTTCGCTCTGCTGCGGTCAAGGCTCAGCAGGCCGTCCACTTCAACATGTGGTCAGCCGGTGGGATCCTCCTTCGGGGAACACGTTTCAGGGTCTGGCAGAGCGCTGAGTACCACGGATGGGAAAAGCGCGGCCAGCATTCATGAGCGCCCCTCACTATCAATTGATGCCAAAGATTGCCGATATGGCCAATCTGCGGCAGGCCTATTTTCGAACCACGCAACGCAAGCGGCTGACGTGGGGCTATCTCAATTTCAAGGAATACGATCAGCTGCATCTGAAACAGATTCAGGATGAGCTTTTGGAAGGCCGATATCAGATCGGCCCTTATCGAGAATTCACCATCTTTGAACCCAAGCCGCGACTGATTTCGGCTCTGGGCTTCAAAGATCGCCTGGTTCAGCATGCAGTCTGCAACGTCATTGGCCCAATCTTCGAGAAAAGCCTATTGCCTTATACCTTTGCGTGTCGCCCTGGGCTTGGGACCCATGCCGGGGTGCGTCATATTCAGTCACGCCTTCGGAAGACTCAAGCGACGCATTTTTTAAAAACCGATTTTCGAAAGTTTTTTCCGAGCATTCAGCATGCGGTCTTGCATCGGATGATCGAAAAGAAGATTGGTTGCCCTCAGACTTTGGCTGTATTGCGGGAAATTATTCCACCTCAAGGGCAGGGCCTTCCGATTGGGAGCCTGACCTCGCAGCTGTTTGCCAATGTCTATGGCGGCGCGGTCGATCGGTTCTTGCATTTTGATCTCGAGGAACGGCACTGGGCCCGCTACATGGACGACATCATTGTGCTGGGTCAGGATTCGGAATCGCTGCGTGAGACGTTCACCCGCATGAGCACCTTTGCCGAAACCCAGCTCGGGCTTCGCATCAGCAAATGGCAGGTGGCTAATACGTCCCGCGGCATCAATTTCCTCGGCTACCGGATTTGGCCTACGCATAAATTGTTACGCAAGGATTCCGTCATCCGGGCCAAACGCAAAATTCAGAACGCCATCACCCATAGGGATCCCGTGGCGCTGAATCAATTCATTGCCGCCTGGGCAGGACATGCCCGCTGGGCGGATACCCACCATCTGTTGCATTACCTGGAGAGTCATTATGAGCTTGGCCACGACCATCATTAACACCCGTGAGGATTTGGACGCCCTGGAGGGGACTGTGGAGCATGCGGAATTCATGCAGCTTTTAGAAGGAAGCCTGTGGCTGATCCAGCGCGATGACATCAACCGCCGTTTTGTGGCAATTGAGGACAATAGCGTGATTGGGCGCTATGGCCTAACTCGCGCGGATTTCCCGAATGCCCAGCCGCCGGCATTGCCGACCTGGACACCGCCACCCAGCGAGGTGCCGCAAGCCGTCTCACCGCTACAGGCCAAGGCCGTGTTATTGCAGGAAGGCTCGCTCGATGCAGTGGAGGCTTACGTCAATGCCTCCACCGATCCCTTGGTCAAACTGGCCTGGACTAATGCCATCGAGTATCGGCGCGAATCACCAATGTTGCTTTCGATTGCTGCCGGCATGGGATGGTCGGATAGCGATTTGGATCTATTGTTCATTGAAGCCGCCAAAATTGAAATCTAGTTCACAGCAGCGCGATTCTGGGGCCTTCGGGCCCCCTTTTTTTTTTCACCACATTTTCTGCGCCAGATCTGAGCCCCTCAAATTGGCATAGCGCTTGAGCATGCGGGGATCCCGATGACCGGTGATGGTGGCAATTTCAAGATCCGACATGGGGGTCCGCTCAAACAGGCGACAGGTGGCCTCATGACGCAAATCATGAAAATGAAGGTCTTCGATGCCCGCTTTTTCGGTGATCGAGGACCAGTAATAGCTGATGCGTCGGGTGGTGTTATCGAGATGGCCATCAAAATAGGGAAAGAGCAGGGCGCTGGGATCGGCCCCCTGAATCCGCTCCGTTAAAAAGCCGAGGGCTATCGAACTCAAGGGCACCTGGCGTTTGTCGCCGTTCTTGGTTTTCTGCAGAAAAATCGTGCGTTTTTTAAGGTCGACCTGGTCGAGGGTCAGGGTAAACATTTCGCGCATCCGCATGGCGGTCTCCAGAGCTAGATGAAATAGGAGCCAGAGATCGGGATGAGGTTGCAGCTGCGCATCGAGGCGCGCCTCTTCACCGGGTTCCAGCCGCCGATCGCGGACGCCATCCTCGATGATTTCGCCATCGGCTTCGCTGTAGGCGGCATAGTTCTTGGGCAGATTCCGGATCGGGTTAAAGACCAGGATTTCGCGGTGTACGGCGAGATCCAGCGACCGGCCTAGGGCCCCCACCCGCTTTTTGATGCTGCCGGGTCTCAATCGCCGGGCCCTCATGGCCTGAATCCACTTTTCAAGGTTCACTGGATTGAGATCCTTAAGTGCCAGGGTCTTGAGATCGGAGCGCACGATTTTCAACAGAGGGCGATCTGAGGCCGAGGGTTTGCCGGATTTTTCGTATTCTTCGGTCCAGCTGGAGACATTCCAGAACGAGCGGGGCTGGAGGGTCAGAAAATCTTCGGGAATGATGCCGAGATCGAGCTGCGCCTCGATGCGCTCAGCCAGGGCCTTGGCCTGAGTTTCAGTCTCGGCCGAGACGGAAATCGGCCGGGGCAGGAGCTTACGGCGGATGGTGACTTCGTAGCTCCCGGACGGGCGCTTGCGGATGGTGGCCATGGTGTCTTCCCCCTAAGACTAGATGGACATGTCGATCCATTACAAGTGCGGTTTAACCACACTAGGGGGGGATTTTAGGGGTTTTTAGGGGGTTTTCAAGCACCATTAGATGGACTGATTTTATCGTAAGTGCTTGATTTTATGGAGGCGCGTGGCGGAGTCGAACCGCCCTAGATGGATTTGCAATCCACCCAATCCATTGCTATCAAAGGCCTGTAGATGACGATCACAAAACCAATCACACCTTGGTCAGCTGCGTAAGTAGTATTACCTACGTTTTCGGTAGATGGACTGACAGTCCACTTAACGGGAAGTGATTGCATTATGCTGCTTTCCGAGGCCGACCAGGCTTACGTGGATTTACTGATTCCACGATTGAATTGACGTGCAGACTCATTTCACGTCTTTGCCTTTGCTCATCCCTGGCCCTTTGAGCTAATGAGCTCAAAAGATCATCTTTGATGAAGATCCATTGACCAGCAATCCAGACCGCTGGAATTTCTCCTTTCCTGGCCAATTCCTGAATATGTTTTACTGACACATGCAGAAGCTCGGCGGCTCCTTTTGAATCTAGTGTGTCACTCATCGCTCACTCCGATCAGATGGTGCTTTTCTATTGCTCTGGCAAACTCAACAACAGATCGCACAACCATATCAAAATCATGGTGTCCAGCCTGGTCATATAAGTCTTTTATCTCCTCCTCCGTCATCGGCTTCCTTGCTGGCGAGGGTCTGGATGGGCCATAGATCGGAAACCATCGAATGATGTCTACCTTGGAATACTGGAACATGAAGTTGTAAGGATATCGTTCCGGCAGTTCGTCCTCTGGAATCCACGCCACAGGCTCCGCTTCTGGCTCGGCGGCGAGGAAAGTGCGGATTTCATCTATGGATCGTCCGACTTGCAATTCAAGATCATCAAGCACACGTCTGAGCAGTTCGGTTGCGGTACTCATGCGTCACCCCTAGCCTTAGCCAACAACCGATCAATCCGATCGGCAATTTCCTTATTTCGAATGGCCTTCTCGGTCCCGCCTTTGAATTCGTGATGCGACTGATAAAACCGAAATAAGTCCCTCGCGCACTCAAGCTCTTCGTACATATCCGGCGCGGCGGCGATTAGGTGGGCGTTGGCTTCTTGTTCTTCGTCGTAATAAGGGAACGGCATTTCGCAAATATCATCCGGGTATTCATCATCGTCTCTGTCAGGGATAACTGAGTTTGCAAACCTCATTTTGGGTTCGCCAAAACTAGGTCCCGCTGGAATCCATGGCCCCGGCGTGAATTTTGTTTCGCTCATTATTCCTGCCTCCTTTTACCGCCAGCCCTGGCTTTGCCATACTTCTCGATCGCCTGACGCCTGTACCACTGCTCAGTAGAAATTCCAGCGACAGTGCAAGCATCCTTCAGCATCATTCCGCTTTCGCGAAGTTCTTTCGCTTTTTGATACTTTGGGTCAAGCTCTGCTTTCCAGACATTGCGATTTCCTGTCGCTGCCATCCTTATTTTGTCTCTGGCTTCTTTGGGTAGCGAATACCATTCCTCTTGATGTTTTAATGCCCGAATCCGATCCTTGAGCGCATTTATTGTCAATCGAACATCTAGTCCACCTGATAAAGCTTCAAGCGCTTTTTCCATAAGCTCTCTGTCTTTCATGAGAGCCCCAGCTTAGGTTTCATGATGCTCATTTTGCCCTCCACCCATCCTCAATCTTTCCTACAGTAGCTGAGGAAAACGCATTAGCTAGGATCCATGTAGCAAGAACTGAAAACCCTAAATATACAAATGGAAAAGCAAGAATAAAAACAGCAAGGACTGGAATTGCCCATGCAATTTGCAAAATTAGTTTCATATCGATTTGGACTCTAATTCTTTATCGATCATTGCCTTTGAGAAATCTTCAATAATCTCTTTGCGGACGAGTAAAAACAGATCGATGAGTTCCTGCCTAGTAAATGGATAGTAGGTCTCAACCTCTCCCGGCTGAGGCTCCACAAACTCTTCTGCTAGATCAATGAATCGTTTGATCTTCATTTTGGCTGGGTCTCCTTCCACCACTGAGGTTCTTTGCGATACTTTCCAACTCCAGAAAGACCATTTGTCATCCATCGCCGGAACTGACTGTCTGGGCACTTTCCGCAGCTGCGGCTGTGATGGCCGGTCAAGCTATATTCGGTCACTGCGCGCTTGGTCTTTCTGGCGCAACTGCATTCGCATATCCACGCTTTATGTTTTGCAACTCCGACCAGGCGAGATGTGGCAGAAATTACTGTCCAGCGTCCAAACTTTTGTCCGATATTTATGCTCACGATTAACCTCAAAGACTCACCAGGGGCCCTTCGGATCCATGCTGTTGAATACGTTTAGGTGCACATTGAATGAATGGCATCTTTTTTCTCTGATCAAGTTGGCGCCAATCTCTTGCGCCCTAATAAGTCCTCCTTCCTTGGAGGCAAACTGTCCGATCTTGGTGCCGCGCTCATCAAACATCGTGATGACATAACGGCCAGTGACGTATTTGGTCATGAAACACCGACAAGCTTTTTAGGCTGCTGCGTCTCCAGATGAGGGTGGATATCAAAAAACTTACTTTCGGCATCTACCTGGTCAGTGACTTTGATGAAGTCGATTTCAACTTTGACGCTATTAATGACGGTTTGACTTACATCAGCAATGGCTTTTGCCCGGGCAAGATCCATTGGGTCATCTTTGTCTTGAAGCGCCTCAAGCGTTGCAAAAAGGTGGTTTCTAAGATCAACAATTTTGTTTTTCATCTAATTTTTCCCGTTTTCTGATTGCTTTGGTTAGCCTTCCTTTTAACAGCATGATTTCGCGGATCTCTTCCGGATAACGCATGATGCTGATTCGCCTGGCATGGTCTGCCATGCTGATAAGTTCAAGATTTTCAAGCCGTACATCCAGCCGATTTCCATTTTTGAACGTCACGTAATGGGTTCTTGGGATAGAGCCATAAGCTTCTTCCCAAATAATTCGATGAACGAATTTGTAATGTGATCGAGCGGGACCCTCGTTTGTTACCTTTCTTTCTAAATAACCGTCCTGGCTAATGCGCTCAGACCCAATCGGTTTGATAGTGTGGGGGATATGGCCTGGCTTAAATTGAGTTTGCTTACCGCCTAGCGCAAGACCTTTTTTGCCTTTGTTCCATGAGGCGTGTCCCTTCTTGAAACGGGCAGGATTTCCAACTGTTTTTAATCTTTCACCTTGTCTGGTAAGTTCGGCTCGCATGTAGGATTCAGATTTATTAAGACCAAGATTCTTGGCCTTGTGATAAATCTTGGACAACGGGATATTGAGCTGATCAGCAATGTCCTGTGTCCTGGTGATTGGGTAAAGAATGCGCAGGGCATCTACTTCTTCATCCGTCCAGATATGCCTACTCATCCCAGTAATCTCCAATGCAAATTCCCAGGACAAACTCAAGAAAAATGATTGCAAAGAAAAGAATTAATATGACGCTGATGGCATCTAACTCAGCGGATCCAGTCATGGCATTCCCCGCCGATTCAGTGTCATGACATAAAAAAGATCTTTCGAAATCCTTTGATCTCGTGATTTTCTTTTTTGCAGATGAGTCATCAAGCCATAAGCGAAGACGGCAGTAATCACAGGAACGGTCAGCAAGACCAAAAAAAATACAGCAATAAGAATGATGGTCATGATCAATAGACCTCAGCCCAAAGCCATGGATCTATATGCGCATAGAGATCTTCGATGCCTTTGTCATTGATCAAGACAGTTTCACCTTCAAGGATTGCAATTCCATCCTCTGATACATGTTTCCTTACCCCACCATCAAAGCAGGGCCGAATAATGTGCCAAAGCTCTCCGCCCTGGCTTCGTATCCAGCGAGCCTCATTTTCAAATCGAACATCTGAGATCACGATGCAGTCACTGTCATCAGCGACCGCCTTGATCCGGTTAGCCATGATTTGAATCCATAAATCTGGATCCAGCATGCGACGACCCCAGTCAGTCCCTAATGTTTGAGCTGCCTTTCGATAGCTGAAACTAAAGCCCGGAATTGGGAGCTCTTTTTTATCAACGCGATACTCGGTGGGAACATCAAGCATTGCGACTAGGGCATCCACAATCGGATCAGCAAAAGCCAGCTGATGAAAACCTTTAGTGCAAAGGTAGTCAGCCACGGTTGTTTTTCCGCTCCTTCCCTGTCCGGCAAGGCCAATGATTTTGAATGGCGCGCTCATCGAGGCCGCATCCTCCTTTTTTCTTTTTCAATTTTCCGCAAGGCGCTACGGAACTCACGGTCTCCAAATGGATCAACGAAAACCTGCTTCCATAATTTGTAGATTTGCCATGCCAAAGCGATCCCGCCAGCAATTAAGCCGAAAATCACAAAAAAGTTATTCATGAGACTGAGCAACCAACATTGAACCGTGGGCCACCTGGTAATCATCAAAATCGTCATTTGATGCGATGGCGAAACAAACAGCCATGATCAGAAAAGCAATCTTGTTCATCTCTTTCTCCTGTTAGTGCCCCCTGTCCTGGTGTGTCCTGAATGAAGCCATTCACTGCAGGCCCTTAGTGCATCCGCGCTGGCCTGGGCAGCAAGGGGGCACAGAGATTTCACCAAAAGTGAAAGATCAATGCAACCACTATCGGTGAAAAAATTTACTCAAGGTAAAAAAAAGGCCGCTTAGCGGCCTATGGTTTGATTTATGGAACAGGTTTACAGCAAGGTATTAAGCTGCTTTTAGTGCATCAACAATTTTCTGATGAATGTCTGCGGCACTTTGAAAGTCGTTGGTTTTATAAATCGTGAAGTCTAGTCCAGGCATCGAGACGATAACCTCGTGCTCTCCTCGAGCCAAGGCAATTGCAATCGTCACAAGCACGCCAAAAGCGATCAGGCCAAAGCCGATTGCTTTGTATTCAACAGAGGCTCCAAGCCCAATCATTATGGGAAAAAGACCATAGATCCAGTCTTTTTTTGCTTTTGCTGATCTGATTCGTACCGATGAAATTCGGTTTGTCAAAATAAAAAATGATGAACTCGAAATTGATGATGGGCTGATATCAAGAGGGGCCTTCACGTCAAACTCCAATGTTTTAAAAATCCGGTTTTATCGGCTCTTCAATCACCGTTTGATGATTTTCCGCTTTTATTGTTCGCGTCAGCAAGCGAATGAAACAGCGCCTTAAGATGACCTTTGTCAGAGTCAGCCAGCCTAGAAAGGATGAGGACATCGTTTTCATCTGAGCTCCCAGACGATGCTCCTGGATGCTTGTCACCTCGGCCTGTCAGCAGCCAGTCAACACAAACGTCAAAAAAAATCGCCAAGTCTATTGCCGTATCAAGCGATGGAAGCTTGATTCCATTTTTCCAATTCCAGACAGTCGTATTGCTCCTTCTGAGTTTTTTGCTTAGCTCTATATCCGGCAAAGAATCCCAGCCGCGCTCAGCTAAAAGTTCATTAAATCGCTTAGAAAAATCTTCAGCCTTTGCCTTGCTTTTACTCATTGTATGAATTTCCCACAGTCAAATTTCACTATGGGTAAAAAATTCGAGTTGCAAGAACTTTCACTATCGGTGAAAATGATGGACATGAACATTGCAACAGTCATTTCTGAGGTGGGCCTAACTCGCATTGCTAAAGCATGCAATAGGAGCCCAGCGACAGTTCACAAGTGGAAGTCGCGCAATCGCCTTCCAAGAACAGAGTGGACCGGGGAAACAAATTACGCTGAAACAATTGCAAGGCTTCATGGTGGAATTTCTGCAGAGTCATTACTCAGCTTTAAAGACGCGAAGCGACAGGCATGACTAGATCAGCTCAACGAATTCATCAGCGACTTTTGTTGCAACTGTTTTTTTCGTTCTCTCCTCTGACTTGGCGGCGGGCCGGTAAAGCCTGCCGTTTTTTTTAGCGATATGAGAGCGCAGTTGCCTGGATGTGAGTTGGTTAAGAACTTCTTTGCCGATCTTCTCGACCTCCCCACAGGGGCAGAAAAGAGCAGGACTGCGAGTAGCAGACTCAGATGGAATAAACATGCGGGATCCGCATGTGCATTGAACATAGAGACCAGTATCTCTGGGCGAAAGTGAGATAGACATCAGGGTGACTCCGTATATGGCTGCATCAGAAAAACTGCTCGACAACGTCAAGGTGCATCTTGGCGAGTCTCTGAAGCGTGATCTTCAAGACCTGGCAATGGCAGACGACCGCAAAGTGTCTGACTACATCCGGATGGTTCTTGAGTACCACGTCTACGGCGCACAGCGTCGCATTCAGTACCGAGACGGTACAGGCGCGGAATGGGGCGATGAAGGACGGTTCGGGTCGAATCGGGGCGAATGATGCTGAACTCCAATCCATCAAGCCCGAAGCGGAAAGGCCCGACTCTTTGTTTGGTTCTTGATCCGCCATGTGAGTCCTGCGGCAAATCCATGCAGGACTTCTGTGGATCCAAAGGCATCAAGTGCAAAGCCTTTGAGGTTTATGAAGAGACCGGCATTGCATTGGTGCGTTCGCCATCGGGATGGCGGATACCAGGGCAGGGCGCTCAATGAAGCGCTGCCCTCATTGCAAGACGTTCAGGCCATTGGGTGACTTTGACCTTTG
>Ga0213922_1000202_pt1 | contig 34911 bp, 64 predicted proteins | sample McNCre2917MG_FD_165060 | JGI IMG/M metagenome (GOLD analysis project Ga0213922, IMG submission 165060) | Freshwater microbial communities from McNutts Creek, Athens, Georgia, United States - 29-17 MG | ecosystem: Environmental > Aquatic > Freshwater > Creek | place: USA: Georgia | collected... | reverse complement strand
GAGAAGATGGCTAAACCAACAGGTGATTTCTTGGCAAAGGCACAAGAATTGGGTATTGGTGTTAAACCCGTGTTTGGCGATTATTCTCCTGAAGAAACTGCCAAAATCAATAAATCATTGATGAACGATCAAGTTGCTTTGGCGGCGGCTAAAGCTACTAGCATTCGCATTTCAAACAATGTTCAACAAGAACAAGAGTTTGCCAAGAAACGTGGTGTTACTCAAGCAACTGAACTTGATAATGCTACTAATCTTGCAAGAGGTGCTTCCCAAGCATTGAATACTATTCGTAGTATGAAGCAACTGAATGATTCTGGTCAGTTGTTTACAGGCCCTGCGGCTCAGTCCTATGTTGGCGCTACCAATCTTTTGAGTAGCCTGAATCTTTTGAGTCCTGCACAAGCCAAGATGCTTACATCATCACAGGTATATGACAAACAAGCCAAAGACTTGGTTATGAATGAGTTGGCAGGAAAACTTGGCGCTGGTATTTCTGAGGGCGACCGTAAGTTTATTGAAGATCGTATTCCTCAGTTGACTACAAGTCCTGCGGCTCGTACTGAGTTGTTAAACAAAATTGAGTCATTGCAAAAAGACAAGATCAAATATTGGAAAGACATGAATGCTCATGCTAACAAGTATGGCAATTTGAATGACTTTGATTTTTCACAAAACTATTCTCCAATAGCAACAGCGCCACCTGCAACTGGTGGTGGTTGGTCTATCAAACCAAAACCATAAGGAAAAGTCATGGGAACATTTGTAGTTACTGCTCCGAATGGTAAAGAGTATGAGATAACTGCTCCTGAAGGCGCTACTGAAGAACAGGTTTTGGAGTATGCAAAACAAAACTTTCAAAGTTTGCCTGAAACGCAACCACAACAGACATCACCATCTGTTACAGAGCAACTTGGTAGACAAATTGGTTTGACAGGTCGTGCGGCAATTCAAGGGCTTTCTGCTCCTGCAAATGCTGTAACTGATTTTCTAAGTGGCGCTTATAACGTAGGTGCAAACTTGCTTGGTTCTGAAAGCAGAATGCCTTATTTGTCTCAAGAACAGGCAAAAGGATTGACTGCTATGGGATTTCCTGAACCTCAAGGCGGTTTAGAAAAGGCTGTTCAAGCTGGTGCTCAATCTATGGCGGCTATTCCTGCTGTTCCTGCGCCAGCATTAACTAAGAATCTTATTCAACAAGTTCCTGCGGCGGCGGCTGGTGGAATGGCGGCTCAACCAACTATTGAAGCTGTAAAAGGCTTAACTGACAGTGATTTAGCGGCAACTATTGCTGGAATGGGTGTTGGAGCGCTTGTAGGTGGTGCGGCTGGCAAAGGTGCTGGCATGGTTACTGCTGAGAAAAACCCTATTGTTTCCATGCAAGATGTGCAACAACGAGCAGGCAGAGCATATACAAAGGTGGACAACCTTGGCATTGAGTTAAATCAGCAAAGTGCAAATACATTGTTAGGTCAAATTAACAATCGTTTGAATGCTGAACGATTTTTGCCTGAGAATGCGCCTGAAATTCAGACTGTTTTGAATAAATATCAACAAATTGTTGGTCGTGGAAATGTGTCATTCAATAATGTCGATCAAATGCGTCAACTTGCTAATGATCTAAAAAGCAATCCCGATAAGAATGTCCGCAGATTAGCAGGTGAAATGACATCTGCTATTGATGACTATGTGGCGACTTTAAGCCCCAAAGATGTTTCTGCTGGCGCTGGTGGTATTGATGAGGCTGTCAAAACAATCATGGATGCTCGTAAAGATTGGCGTAATTTAAGCCGAGCAACCACTTTGCAAAACATTTTGGATACAGCGGATATTCGTGCCGCAAATCCTAATGCTTCTGAGGGCGAGTTAATTCGTCAAGGGTTTATCAATCTTGCCGCAAACAAGAACAAAATGGCTGTTTTTACGACTGATGAGCAAAATGCAATTAAATCGGTTGCCAAAGGTGGTGCTATTGACCCAATCTTGTCATTCATTGCCAAGTTTGACCCAACAAGACGCAATGTATTGGGTTATGGTGCAGTTGCAGGTTCAACTGTAAAACCTGAAGTTGGCGTTCCATTGGTAATGGCTGGTATGGGTGCTGAACAGATGCAAAATTGGTTAAGAGCGAGAGCCGCACAAAAAGTTCAAAGTGGATTATTGTCTGGCAATATTCAGCCTCCTATGCCTGATTATTCATGGCGTGGTCTTTTGTCATCTATTGGGCAGATGAACAAGTAAGGACACAAAATTGACCCAATCTCTATTTGTCTTCTTGCGGCTGGCTTGGTCAAGAACATCCAAGCTGGCTGTGATCTTTACAAGCAGGCTAAAGAGTCTTTTGTTGAAGTCAAGAAAACTGCCGATCAAGTCATTGCTATCGGTAAAGAGGTTAAAGGATTCTGGGGTACTCTACGCAAGTTCTTTGGCGCAAGTCCTAAACCTGAGACTCCAAAAACTGTTGCAAAAGCTAAGAAATCTGAGTTTGTTGCTGTTGACGAAACTCAAGTCAAAGCTGACATTGTTAAAAACCTGACTGAATTCTTCAAACTACAAGAACAACTAGAAGCACATATCAGGGAATCAGAGGAGAAGGCAAGGACTGTCGTTTTCTCTAACGATGTGAACTTGATGGAAGAAGCGTTAAACAGGGTTTTGGCGCAACAAGAGATGGAGAGATTGGTAGTTCAGATCAGAGAGTGCATGGTCTATCAATCGCCACCAGAGATGGGTGCTTTGTATTCTGAGGTTTTCAGCATGAGAGACATCATTGCTGGAGAACAAGAGAAAGCAAGGAAGAAACGGGATGCAGAAGCATGGCAACGAAAGGAAAAGGAGCGCCTCCTAGCCGAAAAACAAGCGTATCTGTTGGCAACTTTCCTGTTCCTCCTATATATCTGGATGCTAATAGGGTTCGTAAGCAGGATTGGGAGAGCGTAATGGGATGGGTTGCGGCTTGTGTCTTGGTTGTGTTTCTGTTGCCCATCATGGGAATGCTGTTGTTGGAGACTCTTGAGGCCAAAAATGAGGTCAAACAACAGATGGAAAAGGTTGAAAAACTGAGAAAACAGATTGAACAAAAGGAAAGGGAAAAAAACAAATGAATATTTACTGTATTTGGGGTTTATCAATCCTGTTGGCATTGCTGACTGGTTGCCAAGATAGGTTCAGATACCCATGCCAAGACCCAAAGAATTGGAATAATGAAGAATGCAAACCACCGATTTGTACCGCTTCTGGTACTTGTCCAGATCAACTTGTTAAACCTGAACAGGAGAAAAAGTAATGCCTACCATTGGATTTAAACCTAATAACCGCATGACTGCTGAAGACATTGAAATCAGGATTTGGGCAATCGTAATTGTTGCCTTGGTAGCGATTCTTTTGGGTTCTATGGCTATGTTTCTGTATAGCGTGTCATTTGTGACTCAACCTATGGCTGGAATGGCTCCGATAGATAAAGTCTATACACAACAGATTAGCACCATTATGGTATTTATCACTGGTGTTTTGGGTGGTGTTGCTGGTCGCAGTGCAGTTTCTGCCGCTTCTAAGGCTGTTGCCCCAAAGGAAGAACCAGAGGCAGAACCCCCTTTGGAAGCCAAAGAATGAGCCTCTTTAACCCTTGGGTGCTGTTGAGCATCGTCATGGCGGTTTTAGGGGCTTTTGGTGGTGGTTATTACAAGGGTGGCGAGGATGAAAATGCTCGTCAACAGGCTGAGATAGCCGCTTTGAATGCCGCCGCTAGGGAGAAAGAGCAAGCCCTTGTAGCGGCTGTCAATAACCAAACCACACAATTATTGAAGGTTGAAAATGAAGCAAAAGTTCAGATTCAGAAGCGTGATGCCGCTATTAGCTCTGGTGCTCTCAAGTTGCGGATTCCTGTCAAAGCCCCCGAATGCCCCGTACACACCGCCTCAGATGCCCCCTCTGCCCCCAGAGATAGCGTTCAAGCAACAGCCGAACTTGACCGAGAGACTGCTAAAAATCTTATCGCCATCACAGACGATGGAGACAAAGCAATCAGGCAACTGAATGCGTGTATTGATGCCTATAACACTGTTTATCAAACATTGAACAAAAAGTAGCCATTTACTTTAAAATTCATTCTGTTGTCATTGATTTCATTTAATTTCAGGCAACTTTATAGGAGTTGCCATGGGTGCTAAGCCAGTTTTTAGTGATGCGGAATTTATAGAATTATGGAATTTGCATCAATCTAACAGAGCAATGGCTACAGCTGTTGGTATGGATTTGCGTAATGTTGTCAGGCGTAAAAACCGACTTGAAGAAAAATATGGCGCAAGTTTTAGGTCAAAGCATAATCAACAACAGACTGTTAAACCTAACGCCGCTAGAAAAGAATTGGGGATTGAAAATGGGGTTATTCTCGTTTTTAGTGATGCTCATTTCTGGCCTTCAATTCATACAACGGCATATAAAGGTCTTCTTTGGGCAATTAAAGAATTTCAGCCAAAAGCTATTATTGCCAATGGAGATGTATTCGATGGAGCTTCTATCTCTCGTTATCCTCGCATTGGTTGGGATTCAACTCCATCAGTTATTCAAGAACTAAAAGCTTGCGAAATTGCTTTAGGTGAAATTGAAGATACCGCTAAGAAGCAAAGAGACAGCGTAAAGTTAATTTGGACATTAGGCAACCATGATGCAAGATTTGAAAATAGACTTGCCGCTAATGCGCCTCAGTATGAATTTGTCAAAGGGTTTTCTCTAAAAGACCATTTCCCAACTTGGGAGCCGTGTTGGTCTTGTTGGCCTACTGAGAATGTGGTGGTTAAACACCGATATAAAGGAGGTATACACGCTACCCATAACAATACAGTCAACGCAGGCGTAAGTGTGGTTACAGGGCATTTACACAGCCTTAAAGTAACTCCATTTGCAGATTACAACGGCAATAGATTTGGTGTGGATACAGGCACGTTGGCAGAAACAAATGGCCCGCAATTTATCAATTATTTAGAGGACAGTCCTACTAACTGGCGATCAGGATTTGCTGTACTGACATTTTATCAAGGCAAATTATTGTGGCCTGAGTTGGTTCACAAATGGGATGAAGGACAAATAGAGTTTAGAGGTAAGGTATACGACGTATAAAAAAAAAAGGGAGTCCTAAGACCCCCCTTCAAGGAGACAACTGCATGAATATTATGCCACACGCTTCCAAATTACGCCGTCGTCGTCTTCTACGATTTCTCCGATTTCGTATTCTTCGGATTCTTCGTCTTCAACGCTTTCGTCTTCGTCTTCGTTGACTTCTTCTTCAGAAAATTCGTCTTCGATAACTTCTTCGTCGATTTGGTATTCATAGTCATCAACTACGTCATAGTCAACAGACCAGCTATGATTCTCTTGGAACTCAATGAATTCTTGAATGATAGCGATCTTTTCAAAGTCATTAGTTTCAATAACAACTGTATCTGTTCCAAATTCCCAATCTGAAATGTCAATTTCAATTTTGTACATGATTCCCCCTTGTCTTGGCGATATTGCCAAGTAAAATCCTATATGTAAATTGTGACAATCTGTAAATTTTTATTTAAAACGAAAGGTAACTATGAATGTTCAGCAATTAGCCAAAGCGTTAAACATGAAACCTGCTAAAGCGGGTGAGTGGATTGATGCCATCAACGAGACTTTTGAGAAGTTTGGAATTGACACACCTGAGAGACAAGCCTGTTTCTTAGGTCAATGCGCCCATGAAAGTGCTGGATTCACTGCTTTACAGGAGAATCTGAACTATTCAGCGACTTCTTTAACTCGTGTCTGGCCTAAACGTTTCCCTAGTTTGCAAGATGCTGAACGCTATCAACGCAATCCTGAGAAGATCGCCAACAAGGTATATGCAAGTCGCATGGGCAATGGTGATGAGGAATCTGGTGAGGGTTGGGCTTATCGTGGTCGTGGACTGATTCAGTTGACTGGTAAGAGCAACTATGAGGCTTGTGGAGAGGCTTTAGGCGTTGATTTGGTGGCTGAACCTGACTTGGTGGCAACACCTCAATATGCGGCTTTATCAGCAGGTTGGTTCTGGGATAAGAACCATTTGAACAAGTTTGCCGACGAGAATGATATGACTGGTTTGACCAAGAAGATCAATGGTGGCACTCATGGCTTGGATGACAGGGTTGCTAAGACTCAGGCGGCACTGGATATATTGATGGCTTAATAAGTCGTTTACAGAAGTGTTTGGGGACTAGGTGTTCATAGAGAATCACCTCCCCACACTTCTCACATAGCCATGCTACGCCCATGTCTACTGTAGTTTCTCTAGTTCCATGTTGACCTTTTTTCTTGCCGTAAAAGGTTCTTATTTTGCGTATCATTTCTTACTGAATTCAAAGTAAGCATCGGCAAACTTTGCTTTTTCTTCTTGTTGACAGATATGTTTGAATTTAGCCAAGGCAATCCACATTAACGATACTTTCCTACCTGCCCAGTTATCGTTTGGTGAATCAATAGCAAAGTCTGGCATGATGAACCCTGCTTTTCTTGCCAACTCGACAAGTTCTTGGTCTGGTTTGTAGTCCATTATTTGTCTAACTTAGCCTTGGAATAGTAATAGATTTCCCGCTTTTCATTTGGGTTGACTTTGGCTTGTGTTTTTCTGCCCCAGTTTTGACCTTGTAATTGCCGTTGTAATTCTTTATCTCTAGACCAAATACTAGGAGTTCCATCATTCCAATCAAATGCAGTCTTCTTGTCATTCATGCGTAATCGCCCTCTTGAGTATGTTCTAACAGTCGTTTTTGAAGTCTTGTGATTCTTGCTTCGTTGTATTGGATAGCGGCACGAGCGTATTCTTGTGCAGTCTCAGCTTCTAATTTGCGTAAGTGTGCTTCGTGAAGTTCCTTGGCGACAATTTCATGGATTGTTTTGGCACGCATTAGGTCTTTAACGTACTTGATTGTTGATTCTCTGAAACTCATATAACGCCTCTCATTTCCCATCCTAACTGAAAGTAATTCCAGCGGGTTTGAACACTGGGATTATCGTATCTATCCTTGGTTTTACTGAGTTCTGTATAACCTTTGGCTCTCATCATGGCTTCAAATACTTGTTGTGCTTTATTCATGTGTTGAGTTCCTTTAATTTGGCTTCAATGGCTGTAAATACTTCATCATCTGACTTGTGGTCTAACCATGAACTGAATTTCTTTTTGTCGTGATAATCAAGCCCTACCCATGTGCGCTGTGGTGTCGGAATCCTCCAATCGCACTGGCATTGCGGCAGAACAGAACCCATTGCCCCTGATGATTTTGATAATCCACATTTTGGACATTGACTAAGCATTGTTCTTCTCCTTGAGTTTGGCGTCAACCCAATCTATCAATGCCATCTCATTCTCGTTAGGTTCCCACCATGCGGCTGAAAGTTCCTCCATGTCGGCGGGCGTCAGCCCTACCCATGTGCGCTGTGGTGCTTTAAGGCGTTCAATTTCCCCTTGCAGATTTTTAATGACAATTTCAAATGCCGTAGCTTCGCAATTGTTAGCACATGGAATGGGTTTGGCTGGCTGTGATGGGTGGGTGTAGAGAGGTGTTTCAAAACTCCAACGCATCTCAGGATAAGCATTAAACATTTCATTTGTCACAACAGGTGATCCAATTCCACTTGTACGCAACCATGCCACAGGCTCTTGCTCCCTTGCATCGCAAGCAACACAACCCTTCCCTGCACAATGTTGGCAAGCTCCGTCTTGGCTTTCCAACTCTGCAATGGCTTGGCGTAGGGATGTGATGGCTTGATTGATAAAGTGGTCTGGTTGGCTCATTACCTGTTGATGTGCATACTGGTCAAAGCAAGTTGCAACACTACGTTCCAACGCCTCAAGCGCCTGTTTCAATACTTCAATCATGCTTGTTCTCCTCTGGCTCTGATGGATTCTGCAAGCATTGCGCCGTTAGCCAATGTTTCCCCATGTGATTCAATCACCTTTGCACAGGCTTCACGTTCGGAGGCTGTCGCTTTGGCGGCTACCAGTTTGGCAAAGGCTTCAAGTATTTCAACAATACGTTCATCGCCATAAATAAGGTCATTAGGATGTGGAGGGTGACGCTCAATTAACTTTTCATTAGTCAAGCCGTCCCATTGTCCTTCTGAATCAAAAGCGTGATAAATACCAGCCTGTCTAGCCATCTCAATGATTTCATCTTGTGTCATTTCTTCATTCCTCTTATGTATATCGCCAAACTGTCTATGGTGTCTTGACCAAACCCTTTCATGAGTTCAACTTCCTTGGCAACTTCTTCAATCACATCATTGCGTAATTTGTCATAGAACTCTTGTGCTGACATAGGCTTTAACTCACGATCAACTCGTTCTTTAAGGTCTACCATTCTTGTCTCTAAATTAACAAGAGCATCAATCTGTTTCTTGCGATTAGCTGACTCCTGCATATTTGCCATCTTCTTAGCAAAATTAAATGCTTCTTCAGTCATTGTCCACCTCGTTTTGAAGATACCAAAGGGCTGAAATAAAGATTACACCTATAGCAATAACCATAAATGCGCCAAACATCATCAGAATAAAAGTTACAAGTACATCCCACATTAGACTGCCCTCCATTCACGTTCATTGCGCCCAGATGATGATTTAACAGTCCTGCCTGTCAACTGAATTAGATTCATCTTCTCTAACTCGTTTAAACGGCGTGAGACTTGATTTCTGTCTAAATTGGTGTGTTGGGCTATTCCATCCTTACCAAGCGCACCATGAGCCTTTAAACAGTCCACAATGATGATGAAATGCTTGGATGCCAAGTCTTTGGCGGCATCAGCGGCTTCATAACTGGTGATTGGGTCGGAATTGCGTACCCTGTTGAAGATTGGCAAGTCAAAGAACTTCTTTACACCGCCACCAAAATGAATATCGTCTAGTTTTGTCATGTCAACTCCTATCAATTAAAAAAGTTAGTGGGTACTCACTTACGTTTTCCCCATTGGTTTACATCAAAATGGGATTGAATCATCCATATCATCAAAGCCAGTTGAAGGCTTCTTCTTTGGCGAGGAAGTATTGGCTTCTTCTTTAGGGTTTACTGCCAAGCCCATGAATTTGCCTGTTTTGCCCTCTTTTATCCAAGCTGAGAGCCAGTAAGACTTGCCATCAACTGTGATATTTCCTTTGTAATCAGGATGGTTTCCTGTTTCTTTCTTATCGTTGCGAAAAAGTACTCCGCTGTTATCACGCTGTTCCATATTTACACCTTGATTTCATTGAGTTTTTTAACTTTGTCATCCACTTCTTGAAGAAACTGGATAACCTCTTTTTCGAGTTCTGCAATATACATATCATTGCGCTCGATTCTTTTGATGAACAGTTGTAGGTGTTCAGGCATTCGTGGGTCGAAACTCACAAAGTCGCACCAACTTCTGTTCGTACACGCCATTTGCCATTGCATTTGGTCGTAATACTTCTTTGCTGGCTCATCGCCAAGGATTGTGTCGATATGGGTAGCTGTATTGGGACACTTGATCTCTAAGCATCCATCGTCACTGATAAGCCCATCAGGAGAGGCGGCAGACATAGCAATCCTTGGATGGTCAATAGCACCTACCTGATCGACCATATTGCCTGTTTTAGCCTCGTATGCGGCACGGGCAAAGGGTTCATTCTCGACACCCCATTCCATAGCCGAATTTGAGTAGGATTCAGCAACAGTCTGAGTCATACGCTCGACTACCAACTGAGCCATGTAGTTAGCCCTACTGGTGCTGTATCCTGTCTTTGTCTTGGCAACAATGTCAGAGATGCGGGATGCAGTAGCTTTACCACAACGCTGTGCAAACCATTCGGGCGTACCTTGTTCTACTTCACTCATTTCAATGCTCCTTTACGCTTTTCTTTTGCATCAATCACCTTTTTTTGCCAACTTTTATCGCCAGCGCAAGCAGAGTAAGCAACAGTGTAGACATTCTTCAATTCCTCTAAGTTGGATGCGGCATCAATAGCCGCCAAGTGATCGACCATCATTCCTACATCTATATCTGAACCTGATTCACCCTCAGGCAAGTCTTCTCCAGCATAGATATACAAACCCAAACCATGCAGAGACAATGCCTTAGTCATGCAACGCATGATGGCTGTATTGACTGCAAATGCGTCAGGGTTGAGGATTGCTTTGTTGCGAAAGTCCATGACTGGAAGTTGGCAAGTCATTGGTTTGCCAAACATGGTGACTGTGACAAACACCATTGCTGTGCCGTTGACATCCATGTAGCACTTGTCACCAAACATTTCTACCTTGTAGGTGGCTGTTGGGTCTGCTTTGAGTGCTTCAGCCCAGCCCCAAGCCCATGAAAGATAGGTAAGGTTGGCTTTCTTTTCTGTGTGCTCATTGACGTTCTTGTTGAGCAACATTAACACTTGTTCTTGATTCATATTCACTCCTGTTTAAAAATATCTTTAAAAATCTCTTGTGTCTCTTTGTTAACTGCCCACATTGCAAGCATGGTTAGATCGCAGTGGATTTGGTTAAGGTCTTTGGAAAACCCCTCAAACTTGTTTGCGAGGCATTTGTCTGACAACCGCTTTGTTGCCTGTTCTATCCTCATTAGGATGGGTGCGTAATCTAGCATCTTGAAACCTTTGAAATGTTGTTGAAATGTCTGTGTTGATTGAGTTCGTATAAACGAATTCAGATCGTCTATCCATCAGTCTTTTTAGTGGGTATACCTTTCTGTAAGTTAAAGATTTGTTGGGCAATAGAGAATTGGGTGTCAAAATCAAAGTCGGCAAGTTTGAACCATGTTCCTGATGAATCACAACAGGTTTCGGTTGTCTTAGGCTTTGTACAAAACGGGCAAAAATATTCATCTTGGTTTTCCTCAAGGATGGCGGCAATAGTGTGTTTGAGTCTCATTTGTTCCCCTTATATTCGTTTTTCAGCCACAAGGTTCTCAGCATACGCAATTCATCGTCATCGTCAATTAGGGGTGTCTTGACAATGTTGTAGTGGGCAAACTCAGCCCTGCGAGTCATCTTGTTATCAATGCGTGTTTTAATGAAATCAAAGGCATAGTCCCAGTCACCTGATTTGATGGCAAGAGGAATAGCTACAGAACCTTGGATGGCTTCCATGATGTCATCATCATTGAGTTGCTGATAGGCTTCCCAAAGGGCTTTTTTAAAGTCCTGCATTGCCATGCTCCTCAATCTGTTTTTCAATGTAGTCGTAGTCTTTTTCAGACAATTCACTTGTTATATCAATTCGTTTATTGCCAATGAGCAAAAACAATGACCAACTGAATTTGTTGTAGAGTCCCTCTTTGGGAGAGTATTCGGGGTCGTATTCCCATTCGACTATGAACTTGAACATATCGTCAAGTTCGTAAAGTTCTATTTCGAATTCCATATTCACGCCTTTCAATGTGGTTGGTAGAGTTCGTAGTGTTACACAAAATATAATGTTTAACATTAGGATAAACCCTAATTGTGGTAATTGTTAAACACAACACAATCTGTGCCTCTATGCCAAGACCTAAATCAGACATTACGGGACTGTCAATCATGATTGCAGTCAGAACAACGCTCCCCTTACGAGAGGAGTTCAAACGACTCGGAGGAGCCACATGGCTACGCCGTTTCTTAGCCCATTCTCTTGAAAAACACAGAGAAGAGACAAAAAGTCTTGACAAGCCATAAATGTTTGTTATGATTTGTCCCGTTGCTGTGGCAGGTGACGTAATTAAGGCCGTTTGCACATGCTTTCTGTCTTTTGTAAATTTCGAAAGAAGAATTTACAAAGGACTGCCACCAGAGAGCAGTTGTAAACGGTTTTTTTTATTGTCTTTTCATAGCATCCGTACTCCACACGATAGTAGCGAGTTTGCATGGACTGCTTGGAAGAAAACACCGCACACAAGTACACCCCTTGTGCAAAATGTGACCAGCGTTGATTTGGCGACTGGTAAAGCACACAGTACATCGGTGGTAAACAAGGCTGTGTGTATAAGCGAACAAATCCGTCAAGCGCACTTGGGGCTTTTTGGTTTTTCAATGTTAATAGGAGTGAATGAATGAACACTAATCAGTCTGGAGAAGGTAGGATAGAAATGACTCTATCCACCCTTGGAGAACCTATGTCTAAAGGAATTGATATGTTTGAGGAGTTCTGGAAAGTATGGCCTAGCAATCCAAGAAAAGGGGCTAAATCCAAATGCAGGCAGGTGTGGATAAAGTCCTATTGCGATACTCAGGCAGATCAAATCATCAAACACGTTCAATGGCTGAAAACCACTGAACAATGGTTAAAGGCAAATGGAGCGTTTATCCCTGCACCTTTGGTCTACCTAAATCAACAAAGATGGGATGGTGCTGAAGTTCCTGAGATTAAACGGCAGGAAACAGCCCTAGAAGCGATTGAAAAGAGCAGGGCTATGGCAGTGCCTATGCCTGACGATATAAGGGCTAAATTACAGGCTTTGAGGCGTTCATGACCCGCACAGAAGCCAATAAACTCTTGGATGAGGTAAAGGATGGAAAACCGCACCCGCAAAGTCTTGTTATGCAATCCCTCTTTGTATGTGGAGACCTTGAACCATTTGGTTTGGATGGCGAGGATGCCAGCTTCCAAGAGTCACGCATGGCACAGGGCGAAAGAGTTAGACAACGACATTTCTGGTTTGTGGGTGGGGATTAAAGACGATTTAATCAAAAACATGAAAGAAATCAATGGTTTACATCGGAATTGACCCGGGTTCTATCAATGGTGCATTAGGGGCAATCGACCACAATGGCACATACATTGACAGCTTCAACATTGAGCATCAGGACAAGCACATCAGGGCTTTGGTATTCAAAAGCCGCATTTTGTCCATTGTTGACCCTAAAGAGGGTGCAGAGATATGCATGGAACAGGTGCATTCGATGCCAAACCAAGGGGTTAGCAGTACCTTTGCTTTCGGAAGGGCTGTAGGGGTCATTTCAGCGGTTTGCCAGTTAACTAACTACCCTTTTCACCTTGTCACCCCCCAAAAGTGGAAAAAGCACTTTAACCTTACTGCTGACAAAAATGAAGCACTGGACAAGGCTAGGCAATTATTCCCAAAGGCTAAGTTAAAGCTCAAAAAGGACATAAACAGGGCTGAAGCCCTTTTAATCGCTGAATATTGGAGACAGTGCAATGTCTGAAGTTGACCAAAAAAAGGGTGTAGTGGTCAAATTTGACCCCATTGAATACGAGGCACTTAGGGCAATAGGTGACGGAAACATTAGCGAGGGTTTCAGGGTTTGCCTACGTTGGGCGGTGCATTTCCATGCAATAGGTTTGAGGTCTGAGGATGACTTGCAATATGTTGGGCTTTGCACAGTGGCAGATTAGTGTCTAAAAAGGCTTTAAAAGTGCCTAGAAGCGGCTTTTAATGGCTTATCCTCAATACCCTACATTGTCGGGCTTACAGGGTCTTAAAACAGGCAATAAAAAACCACCCGAAGGTGGTTGTAAGTGAGTGTTCACTAACTTATGATTGTGTCACTGGTTCGTAAGTCCAATTTGCGCCATCATGCTCATCACAAAAAACCCATTCTATTAATTCTTCACTATCTGCCGCTAGTTGTTCTTCTATGATTTTTGTCTGAGCATCTTCTAGGCTTTTAGCCTCAACAAAATACTCATAACTGACATTTTTAAATATTTGATAAGTTTTCATTTTTAAGCCTTTCATTTTCGGAGAATAATTTTCAAGAGTAGGGCAATGGTGGCATATATCATGCCATTTCCAATATCAGAAGGGCATCGGCTTTGCATTGGTCAACCTCGACACTGTTTAAACGCATTGCTAGTTCTTCCGATAACTGGATGGCTTGGTGTGCTTTGAAGTCATCAGGCGCAGTAATGGCGAGGATTAGGGCTTGAGTAAGAGCTTGGGCGTTGGTCATTCTTCCACCTCTTCGCCATCTTCGGCATTTTCTTCCAAGTAATCAGAGATTAAATGCTCTGCTATTTCGTACCAGTTAACGGCATCTAAAAACGCCATCGCATAATCGAATGTGAGTCCTTTTGCGCCCTCTGATTCGAGAATCTCGACAGCATATTCTTTAAGGTCATGCCCTAAGTTATAGGCTTCGTCAACGTGAAATCTAAATGAAATCTCTTTTGGGTTTACACCATCGAATATTTCCAGCTTGACACGCCAAGTCTCATAGTTTGTCCAACCATTGTAAGTTTTATCAGTCATTTTTAAGCCTTTCAAAGTCTTGCGAAAGTGCAAGCCCAAGGGGACAAAATCCCCAAGGGTTTGGACTCTTAACTATTCAGCCATTCCTCGTACGTTTTAAGAGGTTTGCCATCGTTTGTAATATCGCCACCTTTGCCATCATCGGCGCATGACAAATAAATTTGATACTCATTGTCATTTGTACCCCTTGCTTGGGTTTGCCAAAATTGATTAGTTTGTAATTCCATGATTAAACCCCCAAACCAAGCAATACGCCGATATATGCCCACACTGCTAGGCAGAGTAGGGTCTGAATTATTGGGATGATGTAGTTTTTCATTTTTTAAGCCTTTCCGACAAGATGCCAGTTAATACCGATAAGCCTTCAAGCAATGCGCTTGCTCTGCGCCTATCAGGTAAGCTATAGCCCTGATGCGACACTGTGAACCAACCATTAGGGTCTACAGTTACAGTGCAGGGTCTACGTTTAACTGCATTCCATGCCGACATATAGGCGCTTGCCAAATTTGCTTTGTCTTGATTTGTCATGTTTAAGCCTTTCAAAAGTAAGCCCCGAAGGGCTTGGTTAATTATGCGGGAATTTGGCGCAGTTTGTTGGACTGATAGAAGTGAAAGCCACGCTCGAATATCTCAGGAAATGCGCTGGCAAGCCTGTCTGAGTTGGTTTTGTCTGCGTGGAAGTATGCCCGTGCTAAGTCTTGAGCAAAGCTACCATGCCGCCCCGATTCAAGCTCTCGGCAAGCATGGCGCATATCATCATGGGTTAAATAGTTTGTTGTCATGTTTAAGCCTTTTAAAATGTTGACGATGTGTCCTAGGGACAATTTACTAATGCACATACCATGCCAGTTTTACAGCTTCAACAAAATCAATCCTTGCAATGATAGTAACTACTAACCAAGCGCACCAATATTGGGATGTTAGTAAATACTCTGCACTAATTTAGGGATGTTAGTGAACACTATTCACCACAACAGTGCAATTCCATATTGTGAAATCTAGAGTTTACATTTCATATTGTGGGATATACAGAATTGACAAGCATGAAGTGTGCCAGAAATGGTGGATAGCCCCTACATCATTACCCGACCGACTGGTTGGTTAATTCCTAAGTCAGTTAGTGCTTACTCCGCTTGGTCATTTCATATAGTGGAACGCTTGCTAAGTTAGTTAGTGCTTACTTTGATGGGGGGAGGGGTGGTGGAGGGTGGAGAAATATTGCGGTAGCCTCTCCCCCACAAGTTAAGCTACTTTTAGCGTTTTACACAAACAAAGGTATTTAGATTGTGGAGTAAGGTATGTTCTGATAAATAGACCCCTAACCCACTTAGAGAAGTGAGTTAAGGGATTTGTCAGGATTATGTCCTGTCCTTGGTTGCTCAACCTAGGCATATCTACTGGGATTAGGTGTGAGCCACCTGTTGCCTAACAAAGACCCAGTAGCCACATTATGTTGTTTGCACCGTTTACCGTCACACATCAGAACGGGTTGGTTTTGGCATCCAAGCCAGCACATCCACAATGCAGTCCTCCTGCTCGGCGGGTTTGGCATCCTTCTGTCCCGCAATACTTTGTCAACCAGAACGTTTCCGTGGACTTTGGGGACTACATCTATCTAAGGCTACGACACCTTAAAGACTCGACTTCCTACCCAAGAGTTTGCACATAAGCCGATAGACTTTGACAAAGACACTAAGTGTGTGTCCACTATACAAGAAAACAATTCTCATGTAAAGTACGTACTAACTTCCCATTCTGTTGGACAAAAGATGAATGTTGTAGATGCACTTCCTGACAACCTGAAAAAGAAGGGGCGACCCAAAGGTTCGGGTAAATTAACTATGGCTAAATACGCTGATGCCAAGCCATTAGCTATGTTGCCCAAGACTGAGAACCAAAGGGTCAAGGAACTCAAGGAACTCCTGATAAATAGTGCTGGCGCTAATGTTGTCCAAAAGACTGTTCAGATTGCCCTTGATGACGACCACCCTGCACAGATGGCGGCGTTGAAGTTATGTATGGATAGGATGCTTCCCGTTTCACTATTTGAAAAAGAGAAGAATCAGAGAAGTGCTGTCAACATTACGATTTCAGGTATTGGTGGCGTATCCATTGGGGAAAACACAGTAGATGCTGAAGATATAGAAAGCAAAGATGTCTGATCTTAACTTTAGCCTCCTGCCTTGGCAACAAGAAGTCTTTGCTGATAAAACAAGGTTCAAAGTCATTGCGGCAGGGCGGCGTTGCGGTAAGTCACGCCTATCAGCCATTACTCTCTTGATTGAAGGACTGCAATGTAGTGCAGGTTCTGCTGTGCTTTATGTTGCACCAACGAACGGGCAGGCACGGCAGATTATTTGGGATGTTTTGATGGAGTTGGGGCGGGAGGTTATCCAAGCCAGCCACATCAATAACATGGACATTACCTTGATAAACGGAGCAAAGATTTATGTCCGAGGTGCGGATAGACCAGATACTTTGCGAGGAGTGTCACTCACCTATGCTGTGCTTGACGAGGTTGCAGACATCAAACCCGAAGCATGGGAACAGGTTATTCGTGCGTCTTTGTCTGATAAAAAGGGCAGAGCTATGTTCATCGGCACTCCCAAAGGTCGCAACTTCTTCTATGACATCTTTAAACTTGGCTCATCAGGAGAAGATAAAGACTGGAAATCTTGGCATTTCACAACCAAAGATAACCCCTTGATCGACCCTAGCGAAATCGAAAGCGCAAAGAAGACCCTATCCAGCTTCGCCTTTAAGCAAGAGTATATGGCATCCTTTGACAATGCGGGTAGCGATGTATTCAAAGAAGAATGGTTGAAGTACGGGGAAGAACCTGAGTATGGAAGCTATTACATTGCTGTTGACTTGGCTGGATTTGAGGAAGTTGCCAAACAAGCGGCTAATTCCAAGAAACGGTTAGACCAAACTGCTATTGCTGTGGTTAAGGTAACTGATGATGGCAAATGGTTTGTCAAAGAGATTGATTATGGGCGTTGGGACATTCGGGAGACTGCCGCCAAAATACTGTTGAAGATGCGGAATTACAGGCCGCTGGCGGTAGGAATTGAGAGGGGAGCGTTAAAAAACGCTGTTTTGCCTTATTTGAGTGACTTAATGAGGAAAAATAATGTATATTCCCATATAGTTGACTTGACCCACGGCAATCGCAAAAAGGCTGATCGTATCATTTGGTCACTTCAAGGAAGGTTTGAGCATGGGCGTATTGTGCTGAACTCCAAGGAAGATTGGGATGAATTCAAAGATCAACTTTTGATGTTCCCCGCCCAAGGCGTTCACGATGACTTGCCTGATGCTCTTTCCTATATTGACCAACTGGCTGTTACCACTTACTTTGAAGAAGATGACTCTGAGGAGTGGCAACCAATGGATGTAATAGCGGGGTTTTAAATGGCAACAGATAAGTTAGACCAAAACGATTTTTATGAACCTACTGAAAACGACAAGGAACTAACTGCCTTTGTTGTTGACCACTGCGACAGGTGGCGTAATTACCGTGATACCAACTTCCTGAACGACTGGGAAGAATATGAGCGAATCTTCCGAGGTCAATGGGCTGATGACGATAAGACCCGTGAGTCTGAGCGTAGCCGAATTGTCACTCCTGCCACACAACAAGCCGTTGAGACCCGCCATGCTGAAATCATGGAAGCTATCTTTGGTCAAGGCGACTTCTTTGACATTGAAGACAACATCCAAGATGTGAATGGAACTCCCATTGATGTTGAGATGATTAAGAATCAACTCATGGAAGACTTCAAAAAGGACAAGATTCGCAAGAGTATTGACCAAATTGAGTTGATGGCTGAGATTTATGGCACTGGTATTGGCGAGATTGTTGTTCGCACAGAGAAAGAATACATCCCTGCCACCCAACCAATTCCTAATCAACAAGGACAAGCGGCTATTGGCGTGATTGAACGTGACCGAATTGCGGTCAAAGTTATGCCAGTTAACCCCAAGAACTTCTTGTTTGACCCAAATGGCACATCTATTGATGACTGTATGGGTGTGGCGATTGAGAAATTTATCTCTATCCACAAGATTGTGGCTGGAATTGAGTCTGGGATGTACCGCAAAGTCGATATTGGTGTAGTTGCATCTGATGAGGACTTAGAACCCACCCAAGAATTGACAATGTTCCAAGACCAGAAGGTCAAATTACTGACCTACTATGGCCTTGTACCCCGTGAATACCTGCAAAACCTGTCTGAAAACAAAGACATTGTTGAATTGTTCCCTGAACATTCAGAAGCAGAAGACTATCAAGACATGGTAGAAGCCATTGTTGTGATTGCCAACGATGATTTGCTCCTAAAAGCTGAAGAAAATCCTTACATGATGAAGGATAGGCCAGTGATTTCCTATCAGGATGACACTGTGCCTAATCGTTTATTGGGTCGTGGAACAGTTGAGAAAGCCTACAATATGCAAAAGGCTATGGATGCTCAAATTCGTAGCCATTTAGACTCTTTGGCATTGACTACAAGTCCTATGGTTGCAATGGATGCAACTCGCCTACCTCGTGGCGCTAAATTTGAAGTAAAACCCGGAAAAGCTATCCTCACAAACGGCTCTCCTGCTGAAATTTTGATGCCTTTCAAGTTTGGCGTGACTGATGGCAACAACTTAGCCACATCTAAAGAGTTTGAACGTATGTTGCTTCAAGCAACTGGCACATTGGATTCCAATGGCATGGTTACCCAGTCTGCTCGTGATGGCAATGGAATGTCAATGGCTGTGGCTTCTATCATCAAGAAGTACAAGCGTACATTGGTGAACTTCCAAGAAGATTTCCTTGTGCCTTTCATTAAAAAAGCCGCATTCAGGTATATGCAGTTTGACCCAAACCGCTACCCATCTGTGGACATGAACTTTATTCCCACGGCTACTTTGGGAATTATTGCTCGTGAGTATGAGCAACAGCAGTTCATTAGCCTTTTGCAGACTCTTGGCCCTGAAACTCCTGTCTTACCCATCATTCTTAAGGGAATCGTGGCTAATTCCAGCTTGAGCAACAGGTTTGAGATGATGGATGCGTTGGACAAGATGGCTCAACCTGACCCACAAGCCCAACAAATGCAACAAGCGCAGGCTCAGTTACAAATGCAGGCGGCTCAAGCCAATATTGCCTTGGTTACGACTCAGGCAGAGCAAAATCGTGCTGATGCAACCAAGAAGATGGTGGAAGCCCAGTACATTCCTCAAGAAGTACAAGCAAAAGTCATCTCAGCAACAACAAATAATTTGCCAAACCAAGCAGATCAAGCATCAGCAGAGTTTGATAAGAGGGTTAAGATTGCTGAATTGATGCTTAAGGAAGCTGACATTAAGAACAAATCTAAGATTGTTGAATTGCAAATGGCAGAGAAAAACAATAAAGTCAGTGGCATGGAACAAGATTTCTTAGACCAGTTATCTAAGTCTTTAGGCGCAACCCAACCAAAGGGTGAATAATGGATGTCGAAAGCCTAGCCAAAGAGTTAATTCTCAAGAATATGACTCCTGAACAGCAGATTGCTGTTTTGGATTCTGTCAAAGCATCTGTTGCCCAAGCCAAAGAAGTTCAAAAACGCAAGATTGGCGAGAATGTTGATCTTGTTGTCCAAGCACTCAAGAAGATTGAGTCCGACATTCGTACCCGCTATGACGATGTAGGCAATGCCATTGAAAAGCGTGTTGCATCTATCAAAGATGGTCGTGATGGTGCAAATGGAAAGGATGGGCGGGATGGAAAAGATGGAAAAAATGGCAGAGATGGAGCAAAAGGCGATAAAGGTGAACGTGGTCAAGATGGGCGTGATGGAATTAATGGTGTTGATGGTGTTTCTGTCACCAATGCTCGTATTGATTTTGATGGTTCACTTATCATTACTCTGTCTTCAGGTGTTGAGCTTAACGTTGGTGAGGTTGTTGCTCCTGATCTTGCTGAATCCATCAAAGTCATTACTAATGGTGGCGGCACTTCTCAGTCTGTACTTGATACTCTAAGTTCACTTCAAACACAGATTAACAATCTGATTCCTAGCCAGACTGGGAACTCAGGAAAGTTTTTAACTACCAATGGAACTGCTCTTTCATGGGGTTCTGTCGTTGGCGGATTAAGTTATCAGGGAACATGGAATGCTTCTACCAATAGTCCAACTCTTGCTAGTAGTACTGGAACAAACGGCTACTATTACATCGTTGCTACTGCTGGGTCTACTAATCTCAATGGGATTACAGATTGGAAAATCGGCGATTGGTTGATGTTCAATGGTTCAGTTTGGCAAAAGATTGACCAATCTGAGACATTACAAACCATTACTTCTACTGATGGAACTTTAACAGTTTCAACTGTTGGAACAAACGTAGATTTAAGCGTTGTTGCCGCTACCAATGTAGTTTGTCAAGTTCGCAATACTACAGGCGCAACTCTTACCAAAGGAACTGCTGTTTATATCAGTGGTGCAACTGGTCAAATTCCTACTGTTTCCAAAGCATTGGCAACAAGTGATGCAACTTCAGCACAAACTTTAGGTTTGATGAGTGCTGATTTGGCAAATAACTCAAATGGCAATGTAACTATTATTGGATTGATTTCCAATATGGACACATCTGCTTATACAGATGGTGCTCAACTGTATTTGAGTGGTACTACGGCTGGCACATTAACAGCAACCAAACCCTATGCACCTACACATTTGGTTTATGTAGCGGTTGTTGAACACGCTCATCCAACTCAAGGAAAGTTGTTTGTCAAAGTGCAAAACGGCTATGAGTTAGATGAAATTCATAATGTTTCTGCTCAGTCGCCTAGCAATGGTCAAACCATCATCTATAACGCAACTACATCGTTATGGGAGAAAGCCAATTTAACTGCTGGAACTGGTATTAGTGTCAGCAATGGTGCAGGTTCTATTACTGTTGCCAATACAGGGATAACTTCTGTTAGTGTGACTACGCCTGTTGCATCTACTGGTGGAACAACTCCAACAATCAGTTTGGCAACTGGTTATGGAGACACACAGAATCCTTTTGCTTCTAAAACTGCAAATTATTTCTTAGCCGCACCTAATGGTTCTGCTGGCGCACCAACATTCAGGGCTATTGTTGCCGCTGATATTCCTACACTGAATCAGAATACAACGGGTACTGCCAGCAATGTGACTGGTACTGTTGCGATTGCCAATGGCGGTACAGGTCAGACAACTGCAAATGCCGCATTCAATGCGTTAGTTCCTAGTCAAACAAGCAATTCAGGTAAGTTTTTAACTACTGATGGAACAAACACAAGTTGGGCAACGGCTAGTACGACTATTTCTAACGATACGTCTACATCAAGCAATGTTTACCCATTGTTTTCGTCTGCTACGAGTGGAACGATTACGACTGCATACACATCGAATGCTAAGTTTTTGTATAAGCCTAGTACTGGTGACTTGAGTGCTACTGCTCATGTATCTTCAAATGGCATAACAATCAATGCTGATTCTGTTGCGTCTAACTACACGATTCAGACTGGTAACAATGGATTTTCTGTTGGCCCGTTGACCATCAACAGCGGCGTAACTCTGACAGTCTCTTCAGGGCAAAGGCACGTAATCATATGAGTACTATCAAGTCATCAACAACGACAACAACTGCATATTCAGTCACGGCTGATACGACAGGAACACTTGTTATTCAGACGGGTGCTACACCTACGACTGCGGTGACTATTGGCTCTGACCAGTCCGTTACTTTTGCGGGAACAGTTTCTTTATCTGGCAATCAGACCACAACAGGTAACCTTACCGTCAACGGCAACACCACTTTAGGGGATGCCAGCACAGACACTATTTTGATGACTGGTGCGCCAAGTATTGGTGGTGCTGGCTACGGTATGGGTTTTGGTTTCCGCAACCGCATCATCAATGGTGCAATGGTGATTGACCAAAGGAATGCGGGGGCGAGTGTTACGGCAACAGTTACATCTGCAAGAACTTATGTGCTTGACCGATGGGGTTATTTCACTACACAGGCATCAAAATTTACAGTTCAACAAAACGCTGGTTCTGTCACTCCACCCGCTGGCTTTAGAAACTATATCGGTATTACATCTTCTTCTGCATATACGCCAGTTGCAAGTGACATTATTCTTCTTCAACAACCAATTGAAGGTTATAACGTATACGACTTAAATTTTGGTTCAGCAAGCGCCTCAACAATTACTTTTTCTTTTTGGGTACGTAGTTCTTTGACAGGCACATTTGCTGGTAGTTTAGGAAATTCTGCAAATAGCAGACTGTACCCATTTACATTCACCATCAGCTCGGCAAACACATGGGAACAAAAAACCATTACTGTTACTGGCGATACAAGTGGCACTTGGGTAACAGATAACGGAATAGGTTTATATCTAAACTTTAATCTTGGTACAGGCTCAACATATCTTGGAACTGCTGGCGCTTGGACTGGCTCTGCATTTTATTCTGCAACTGGTGGAACAAACATTGTTGCCACAAACGGCGCTACTTTCTACATCACAGGCGTACAGCTAGAAAAAGGCTCAACAGCAACGAGCTTTGATTACAGACCTTATGGTACTGAGTTGGCTTTGTGTCAGAGGTATTATGAAAGTACTGCATATCCAGATGCAAGTTTTGGACTTGTAGCAACCAGAGTAACAACTTCTACTTCTACTACAACATTTGCTGGTGGTTTCAGTTATCTTGTTCCAAAACGTACAAATTCACCAACAGTTACTGTGTATAGCCGCAATAATAATTCTGGAAAAGCATCTTTAGTCGCCACAGGCGCTGATATTGGTGGAATATCTGCGGCAAATAATATTGGTGGAACTGGATTTTGGGGACTTGCTCTTGGAACTGCTCAAGCAACGGGAACAGGTATTGAATATGGCTGGACAGCATCAGCGGAGTTATAAATGTACAAATTATTCAAAGACAATTCAACAGGATGGGAAGCAGTTATCCGTTTAACTGATGGTGCTTGCATTCCTAAATCTGAAGAAAACACAGACTACCAAGCCTATTTGAAATGGCTAGAAGAAGGCAACACACCAGAACCCGCAGATGAGGTAACACAATAATGGCATCGCTCATAAATTCGGACAACGGCGTATCAAGCGGTTCAGCAGGGCTGAAATCGAGTGCTGACAGTAGCGGGGTATTGCAACTCCAAACCAATGGTACAGCGGCTCTTACTGTGGACACCTCACAGAATGTAGGGATTGGTACTGCTTCGCCAGCATCAAAATTAGATATAACGGCTACTCTTCGTGCTGTAAGTTCAACTGCTGTTGCCCCAACATCAGGTAAAGGTGTTGAAGTATGGTACGACTCATCAGGTGATTTTGGTCGCATAGCCACTTACGACAGAACAGGTGCGGCGTATAAAAATCAGTATATTGATGGTGCGGCTTTGTATTTAAATTCTCAGTCCTCTGGTAATGTGGGTATTGGTACTACTTCGCCAGTAGGACAATTTGATGTTTATACAAATTCAAATACAGTTGCTTACCAAACTTATGTAAGAAATCTCAGTGCAGGCTCTTCTGCTTATGCAATTGCTGGATGGGGAAATAATTCCAACAACAACGCAGGTCAAATTGCTATAGCAAGCAGTACTAATACAACATACGGAAGCGGAGGAGATTTTATTTTTCTTGCAAATACAGGAACAATGAATTTCCGAACCACAACCGCACAGCCAATGACGTTTTTCACAAACGCCACCGAACGTATGCGTATCGACTCCAGCGGTAACTTGCTGGTGGGGACTACAAGCACAATTCAAGGCGGTAAAGTTAATGTAGCAACAGCAACTTCAGTGTTCACAGGAACAACATCGGCTGGTGCAGGCGCTGGTATTGGCTTAGATTTGCAAAGAACTGCCGCAAATGGAGATATTTGTTATTTTAGAAGTACAACTGGTCTTGCTGGCTACATCACAATTACTGGCGCAAACACCTGTACATATAACCAAGTTTCCGATGTTCGGTTAAAAGAAAACATTGTTAATGCGCCAAGTGCTTTATCAAAAGTTGAATCTTTGCAAGTGCGTAGTTTTGATTGGAAAGACGGAAGTGGTGCAGTTCCATACGGTTTTATTGCTCAAGAACTTGAAGAAGTTGTGCCAGAAGCTGTAAGTCACGGAACTACAAATGAAGATGGCTCAATGCTTACTCCTTGGGGTATTGATACATCACTTATTGTCCCTTACTTAACAAAAGCCATCCAAGAACAACAAGCCCTCATCACCCAACTCACTAACCGCATTTCAGCACTGGAATCCAAATGAACGAAATCAAACTCTCAACCAACCTTGTAAACGCCATCCTGCAATACCTTGGAACTCGTCCATACGCTGACGTATTCCAACTGGTAGAGGCTATCCAAAAGGAAGCCGCAAACACAACGCAATCCACCGATTTGGAAGCAAAATGACCCCAGAGCTACAAAAGTACTACGAAAGTAGGTTTGACATGATGTCAATGGAGGGTTGGAAGGATTTGTGTATTGATATTGACAGTATGATAGAGTCGCTTAATAATATAAGCGTAATTCCTGATGAAAAGACCTTGCAATTCAGAAAAGGTGAACTTTCTATCTTGACATGGCTCAAAACCTTGAAAGAGGTCAGCGAAAAGGCTTATGAGGAATTAAATGAAAAGAATGTATGAATTTGCTTGTGAAAACGGGCATTCCATTGAGAAACTGACTGATTATGAGGCGGTCAATGTCCAATGTGAGTGCGGTAGTATTTCACATCGTAAAATCTCTGCTCCTAACATCAAGTTGGAGGGTTGGTCTGGGCATTTCCCCACATCAGCGCATCAATTTGACCGAAAACATCGGGAAAAGTTAGCGGCAGAGTTAAAAGCGGACTCATAAACACAAGTCGAGTCCATGTTAAATCCTAAAACCCAGAGTGGGCAGGAAAAGGAAACTGTATGTTGATAGATAACGAAGATGAGATGCCAAGTGAACTTCAAGTCGAGGAAAAGAGGTTAGCTAATTCTGTTGAGCAAGTCTCTGACGATCTTCCTGAGAAATATCGGGGTAAGGATTTAAGTGACATTATCAAAATGCACCAAGAGGCTGAGAAGCTGATTGGTAAGCAGGCTCAAGAGGTAGGCGAAGTTCGTAAACTCGCTGATGAACTGATTAAGCAAAATCTCTCTGGAAATCGTCAAAATGCAGAGGTTGAGCCTGAAATTGACTTTTTTGAAGACCCGAAAAAGGCAGTTCAGAGCACTATTGACAAACATCCTGATGTACTTGCGGCTAGACAAGCTAGTCAAGAGTTCAAAAAGATGCAGATTCAGCAGAAACTGGCGGCAGAACACCCTGATTTCACTCAGATTGTTCAAGACCCAGACTTTGCGAATTGGGTGAAATCTTCTCCTATTCGTATTGGTCTGTATGCCAAGGCAGATGGTGAGTTTGACTACGATAGCGCAAATGAATTGTTGTCTACCTATAAACAGTTGAAAGGTGTTAAGACTAAGCAAACGTCAGATGCTGGTGAAGTATCTCGTAAGCAAAATCTTAGAGCCGCTTCAGTTGATTCTGGTGGAACAGGTGAATCAGGAAAGAGGGTTTATAGGCGTGCTGACCTTATTCGGCTAAAAATGACTGACCCTCAGAGGTACGAGTCGCTATCAGATGAAATCATGGCGGCGTATGCAGAGGGGAGAGTAAAATAATGTCGGAAGTTGACAAGGCTTGGTTTGCAGGAATTATTGATGGTGAGGGTTGTATCTCAATTTATGCAAGGTCAAATCATTTTGTTCCTAGCGTTAAAATTGGAAATACAAACGAATTGTTAATTAACAATTGCAAACGAATTCTTGATGAAGCTGGAATTGAGTATTTCATCCGATTTAACGATAGAGGAGATAGAAATAATGCAAAACCAGCATGGGAATTGTGTTTAGAGTCTAGACCAAGAGTAATTGCTGTATTAAATATGATTTATCCATATTTGGTATCTAAAAAAGCGCAAGCTGATTTAATACTTGAATGGTGCGGCAAAAGCAAAAGAGCTAAACTTGATACAGAATCCAACTTCATTCCAAACATTAGATTGCTTAACCTTCGGGGTCGAGTGAAATAACACTTAACTTTTGGAGTATTTAACATGGCAACATCATTTTCCCCCGCAAATAACGTAACAGTTACGTCAGCGGCTAATTTCATCCCTGAAATTTGGTCAGACGAAATTGTTGCGGCTTACAAACGTAATCTTGTAGCCGCCAATGTCGTTAAAAAGATGAACTTCAAAGGCAAGAAAGGTGACACAGTTCACATTCCTAGCCCTACCCGTGGTTCTGCATCAGCTAAAGGCGCAACAAACGCTGTTACCCTGATTGTCAACAACGAAGGTGAAGTTCAAATCTCTATCAACAAGCACTATGAATATAGCCGTTTGATTGAGGACATCGTTGAAGCACAAGCCCTGTCTTCACTGCGTAGCTTCTACACAGATGACGCTGGTTACGCTCTGGCTAAACAAGTTGATACCGACTTGATTCAGTTGGGTCGTACTTCCAATGGTGGTTCTGCTGGCGCTCAGTACAACGCTGGTTATGTTGGTGGCGATGGTACAACTACCTTTGACTACTCAGCTAACACCAACACTGGTAACGCTTCTGCTCTGACTGATGCCGCTATTCGCCGCACTATTCAGCGTTTGGATGACAACGATGTTCCTATGGATGGTCGTTTCTTCATCATCCCTCCCTCAAGCCGCAACACTTTGATGGGTTTGGCTCGTTACACTGAGCAAGCATTCGTTGGCGAAGCTGGTTCTGGTAACACCATCCGCAATGGCGAAATCGGTAACTTGTATGGTATGCCTGTGTTTGTGTCTAGCAATGCTGATTCAGCATCTGCCACAGCCGCATATCCTACTTCTGGTACTGCTATCGCTCGTGTGTGTTTGATGGGTCATCGTGATTCATTTGTTCTGGTTGAGCAAATGGCTATTCGTTCACAGACACAATACAAGCAAGAGTATCTTGGCACATTGTTCACCGCTGACACTTTGTATGGCGTTGGTGAATTGCGTGACTATGCCGCTTACGCTTTGGTTGTGCCTGCCTAATTGCAGTTGCGCCCCCTGCCTTAGTGGTGGGGGGTCTTTTTATTAACTTGTAATTTGGAGAATTGAAATGGCATCAGCAACCGCTGTAGTATCAAGACGAGATCAAGCCTCGTTTCGTGGCTTGTTTAACGACACATGGTCTGTGACCGCTACTCTGGATTCCGCATCTTTGGCATCTGGTGCATCTGGTGGCGCTACTGACACAATCACTGTGGCAGGCGTGGCATTGGGTGACATGGTTATTGGTATGTCGTTGGGTGTTTCAGAAGCTGGCGTAGTTCGCCGTGCTTATGTTTCAGCCGCTAATACTGTGACTGTGGCAAGCGACAACTTGACTGGTAGTTCTGTCGATTTGGCATCTACCACCATCAAATTGGTTATTGCACGACCTGTTTAAACAGACTGGGGGAGGGGGTAAAACCTCTCCCTTTTAAATTTGGGGGTTTTATGGCGACATACAAATGTCTAGCAAGTGGTAACCTAGTGACCTTTACGGCTCAAGTCGACATAGACTCCATGAAAGGCCACTCTGGGTACGAAAGAATAGATATTGAAGTACCTGTAGAATCCAAGTATGATTTGAATTCAGTAAGGACAGATACCGCTTTTGCGCCTGTCATGCCCGAAATAAAGCGCATGGGAAGACCAAGAAAGGTAGCAAATGTCTGAAGTAGATGCTAGGGATTTTGGCAAGCTAGAGGCTCAAGTAGAGGCTCTACAAAAAGAAGTCCATACACTTAGTACCGATGTAAAAGCCCTTTTAGAGTTGGCAAACAAGTCTAAAGGCGGTTTTTGGATGGGAATGACCATTGCCAGTGCTGTAGGTGGATTTATCACCTTTGTGGCAGATCGGTTCTTCAAATGAAAGAAGGACTGTTATCAGGTCAAGTTTGCCCAATGGCAACACAAGACGTTACTGTTAACCTTAAAAACCGCAATAACGCCTTTAAAAACTTTGGGTATGGCCCTCCCAACCCAGATGACGCAAATGATGCGTTTTGGCTGAAGAAAGCCAAGATGTATAACGCACCCACTGAGGAAATCAAAGATATGAGATGTGGCAACTGTGCCGCATTTATCCAAACTCCTAAGATGATGGAGTGCATCAAAAGTGGTTTAGAAAAGAGCAAAGGCTCATCTAATGAGCTTGACTATGACCAACAGTTTATTGATGCCGCAGACTTAGGGTTTTGCGAGTTATTTCATTTCACCTGTGCTTCTGCTCGTACTTGCGATGCTTGGAAAGCTGGTGGCCCTATCACTAAGGACTAATCATGGGAAATACTGCCGCTGAATTCATTGGGATGCTGTTCTTGGCAAGGGAAATTGCCCACAGGATTCACCTAAAAACCTCATCTTTTGCCGAACACAAAACTTTAAACGAGTTTTATGAAGGCATTATTCCTTTGGCTGATGACTTTGCCCAACAATATCAAGGAAAGTTCGACATCCGCTTGGACATTCCTTATGTGAATAACAAGTACAAAGGCACGATTTCGCAAGTTTTGCGTCAGCAAATGGACTGGATTGAAGCAAATCGCCAGCAAATCGTTCCTCGTACTGAGACAGCCTTACATAACGTCATTGACGAAGTTGTAGGTCTGTACCAAAACACTTTGTATCAATTAACCTTAAAGTAAGGGTAAACCATGAGTTCTAATTCAAATGCTATCACTCTTTTGAGTGCTGTTACCGCAACGGGAGCATCTAAAGCGGTTCAATGCGATGCTGGAAATCCTGCATTTATGCAAGTTAATGGCATTACATCTGCAACTGTTGTTTTCCAAGGTAGTTTAGATGGTACTAACTGGTCTACATTGGGGTCAGCTTTGACTGCCGATGGTTTGGTTACTGTTGCCAATGCTCCCAAGTATTTGAGAGCAAACTGCACAGTTTATGTGTCTGGCACGATCACCGCAAAGATTCTTTACTAAGGAGCAATCATGGCTACAAAGAAAATGGCAAAAGTTGGCAAAGTGATGAAAGAATACAAAGAGGGCAAGTTGCACTCTGGCTCTAAAAAAGGCCCAGAAGTTACTTCTCGCAAACAAGCTATTGCTATTGCAATGTCTGAGGCTGGTATGAGCAAGCCTAAGAAGAAGATGAAAAGTGGCTACTAAGCAAGGTTTATACGCCAATATCCATGCTAAACAGGCAAGGATTAAGGCTGGTTCTGGTGAAAAGATGAACAAGGTGGGGTCTAAAGCCGCACCTACTGCCGCTGACTTCAAACAAGCGGCAAAGACTGCAAAGAAACCCAAAAAGGTGAAATAGATGAAATCCCCAACTTGGCAAACAAAAGCTGGTCAAAATCCAAAAGGCGGCTTGAATGCCAAGGGGAGAGCATCTTATAATGCGGAAACTGGGGGCAACCTCAAGCCACCCGTAAAGTCGGGTGACAATCCAAGACGAGCTTCTTTTCTCGCTAGGATGGGCAACATGGAAGGCGCAGAGTATAAGGATGGCAAACCAACAAGGTTGCTACTTTCTCTGCAAGCATGGGGTGCATCATCCAAGGCAGACGCAAAGGCAAAAGCTAAAGCGATTTCGTCAAGAAATAAAGGAAAGAAGTAGTCTATGGCTCTACCTACCTATCTCAGTTTAGTCAATGATGTGCTTGCTCGTTTGCGTGAAACGCAAGTATCTACTGTTACTCAAACAACTTATTCAACATTGATTGGTAAGTTTGTTAATGACACTAAACGTCAAGTTGCAGATGCTTATGATTGGGATGCTTTCAATCAAGCTGTGACCATTACTACTGCCACTGGTCAAGTAGGCAACTATAGTCTCACTGGTGCTGGTACACGATTCAAAACAATGGATGTTATCAACACAAGTACTTATTATCAGTTGACTCCATTGGCACACGATCAACACGATATTTTCTATTACACAGTTCCTAACCCAATTCAGAACTTGCCTATGTACTACACAGTACAAGGTGTAGATACCAATGGTGATTTGAAGGTCAAATTTTGGCCTGTTCCTAATGGTGTTTACAACATCAGATTTAGTTTGATTGTTCCAGAAACTGATTTCTCAGCAGATACAGACACAACCTTGTTGGCAAAAGAACCTATTGTTTTGGGTGCGTTTGCTAGGGCATTGGCTGAACGTGGTGAAGATGGCGGCTTGAGCAGTTCAGAGGCGTATGGTTTGTTCAAATCTGCAATGGCAGACATGATTGCTTTGGAATTGGCTCGTTCACCTGAAAATGATTCTTTTGTGGCGGTGTAATGGCAGAAGCATTAACAGTCAGTAGTATTTCAGCACCAGGATTTTATGGGCTAAATACACAGGATTCACCGCTTGATTTAGCGGCTGGATTTGCTTTGGTTGCGACTAACTGCATCATTGACCAATATGGTCGTGTTGGTTCAAGAAAAGGTTGGGCAAAAGTTAATTCTTCTAGTGGAAATCTTAGCGCAAATGACGTTAAGGTTATCCATGAGTTAGTGCAAGCAGATGGAACTTTGACTGTTTTGTTTGCTGGAAATAACAAGATTTTTAAACTGAGTTCAACAAATACAGTTACTGAGTTAACCTATGGTGGCGGCGGAACTGCTCCAACTATTTCTGCAAGTAATTGGCAATGCGCTTCATTGAATGGCATTACTTATTTCTTTCAGTCTGGTTATAACGCACTGATCTATGACCCTGCTGTCAGCACTACAACGTATCGTAGGGTGACAGAAAAGACTGGTTATGCGGCTACTGTTCCTGATGCGGACATTTGTATTTCAGCGTATGGTCGTTTGTGGGCGGCAAATACAACATCAAACAACTCGACTGTTTACTTTAGTGATTTGATTTCAGGCCATGTTTGGTCTACAGGAACTGCTGGTTCTCTGAACGTCAACAATGTTTGGCCTAATGGCGCTGACCAAATTACTGGTTTAGCGGCTCATAATGGTTTCTTGTTTATCTTTGGTAAGCGTCAGATTCTGATTTACTCAGGTGCAACTTCACCATCAACAATGACGTTGAGTGACACAGTTGAGGGTATTGGTTGCATTGCACGAGACAGTATTCAAACAACCAGTACTGATGTGTTGTTCTTGTCAAACTCTGGTGTACGTTCTTTGATGAGAACTATTCAAGAAAAGTCTGCACCTGAAAGAGACTTGTCTAAGAATGTTCGTAATGACTTAATGTCAGTAATTTCTGGTGAAACTTTATCAAATGTTAAATCAGTTTATTCTGAAAAAGAAGCGTTTTATTTGTTGAGCACACCTAGTATCAGTTCAGTTTGGTGTTTTGATACAAAAGCCTATCTTCCCGATGGTTCTGCAAGAGTAACTACATGGGATTCCATTGCGCCTACCGCCTTTTTGTCACGGCGTGATGGTTCTTTATATTTAGGAAAGAATGGTTATATTGGTTTGTATAGCACATATCAAGATAATGCAAGTGCATATCGAATGATGTATTACACAAACCATGCTGACCTTGGTGACCAAAACATTACTTCAATCTTGAAGCGTTTGTCTGTTGTTGTAATTGGCGGTACAAATCAAACAGTGACATTTAAGTGGGGTTTTGACTTTCAAGCAAATTACAAATCTGAGAATGCAACTATTCCAACTCAAGGTGTTTCTTACTATGGTGTTGCCGAGTATGGCGCAAATGCTACTGTGGTTGCTGAATACTCTAAAGGAGTTGCATTGCAGACATTGCAAGTTAATGCAACAGGTTCAGGAAAGATTGTTCAGACTGGATATGAGACAGACATCAATGGTTCTCCATTGTCTATTCAAAAAATTGAGATTCAAGCCAAAAATGGCAAGATAAGTTAAAGGGGTCAACATGACAGATTACACAAAATCAACAAACTTTGCTACTAAAGATAGTCTTTCGTCTGGCAATGCGTTAAAGATTGTTAAAGGCACTGAGCTTGACACTGAGTTCAATAATATTGCTACCTCCATTGCGACTAAGGCTGATTTAGCAAGTCCTACTTTTACTGGTACTCCTTTAGCGCCTACTGCCTCAACAAGTACAACAACAACTCAAATTGCTACAACTGCATTTGTTCAAGCTGTTGCACAAACATTGTTTCCTGTTGGTGCTATTTACACAGCAACAGTATCTACAAATCCTGCAACATTGTTAGGTTTTGGTACTTGGACTGCATTTGCGGCTGGTAGAACTATTATTGGTAATGGTGGTGGATATACTGCTGGAAATACTGGTGGTAGTGCAGATGCTACGCTTGTAAGTCACAGTCATACTGCAACATCGACTGTTACAGACCCTGGTCACTCCCACACTGTTAATGCAGGTACAAATGTTTCTAACTCTCTCAACAGCGGTGGTGTAGTTAATCTAGGATCTTCAAGTACAAGTACAGCTACAACAGGTATTTCTGTTTCTACATCTATATCAACAGCAGGTTCTAGTGCAACAGGTGCAAACTTGCCCCCTTATATTGTTGTCTATATGTGGCAGAGAACTGCATGATTACACACCACTTTTCTGATGGACTGTATGCAAAGGAAGCTAGGTTTCCTGCTGGTACTGCCATCTTGAAGCACACTCATAACTTCAGTCATTTGTCTATCTTGGCTGAAGGTAAGGTGGCTGTGTTGCGAGGGGATGAGATTGATATTTTGACTGGGCCAGCTTGTCTTGAGATTAAAGCTGGACTGATTCATGGTGTTAAAGCCATTACTGATTGTGTTTGGTTTTGTATTCATGCCACTGACGAGAAAGACCCGTCTAAAGTGGATGAGGTTTTGATTAAAGGGGAATGATATGCCTATTGGGTCAATAATAAGTGCAGTTGCACCATCAATTATTGGTGGATTATTTGGCGGTGGAGATGCCTCTAGTGGTTATTCTAATCAGGCAAACGATCAACTTGCGGCGGCTAAATTAGCGGCTGAAGTACAGAAGTTTCGCCCTGTAGGGATTACTACAAGGTTTGGTTCTTCTAACTTTCAGATGTCGCCTGAAGGCTACTTAACTGGTGCTGGATATACAGTTAGCCCTGAACTAAAAGCCTATCAAGATCGTTTGATGGGTTTAACTGGTGGTGGATTAACTCAGGCAGAACAAGCGCAACAACAGTATGCTCCTTTGTCTACAGCGGCTACGGGTTTGTTTGGTTTGGGTCAACAGTATTTGGCGCAAAGTCCTCAAGAAGTTGCGGCTAAATATATGCAACAGCAACAAGATTTGCTTGCACCTAGCCGTGAACGACAGATGGCTCAGTTGCAGAATCAGTTGTTTCAACAAGGTCGTGGTGGATTGTCTGTAGGTGCTACGGGTGCTCGACCCAGTGGTGCGGCAGGATTGGGTGCGGCTTCTCCTGAGATGGAGGCTTACTACAACGCTTTGGCACAACAAGATGCTCAGTTAGCGGCACAGGCTCAACAAGCTGGTCAGCAGAACGTCAATTACGGCATTGGATTGCTTGGTAGTGGCTCTAATTTGTTGGGTCAATATCAGACAGGCCAAGTTGGTGCTCTTGCACCATTCCAAGGTTATTTGGGTGCTACTCAAGGAATTGAACAGTTGGGTCAAGCACCTCTTGATCTTGGTGCTCAGTTGGGTGGTAGAGCCGCACAAGCAGGCGCACAAGCAGGTCAATCATTGTTGACTGGTGGATTAGCGGCGGCTCAAAGCAATTTGTTGGCGGCTAGAAATTCTCCATCAGCCATGTTGCAGTCAGGATTAAGTGGTTTGACATCTAATCCTCAATTACAGAGTGCTTTTAGTAATTGGTTTAATACACCTACGCCAGCACCTTATACACCTGCACAATACACACCATCTCAGAATCTTTGGGAATAAGGAGAAATCATGGCAACAGATATTGGTGGACTTTTTCAGACTCCTGAACAATACCAACAAGCCTTGCAACAGCAGGCTTATGAACGAGCATTGGCAATGGAGCAAGCCCCTTGGGGAACTGCACAGCGTGTAGCGGCTAATGTTGCTGGTTATAACGTGGGTGGTGCTATTGGTCGTGCCTTAGGTGGTGAAGACCCACAGTTAAAACTGATTTCTCAGCGCCAGCAGTTAGCTAGCCAAATTGATATGAATGACCCTAATTCACTTATTCAAGGTGCTCAAAAAGCATCTCAATTTGGTGATATTCAATTAGCGGCTTCTTTGGCTGACAGAGCAAAAACTCTACAAGAATCAATGAGTAAGCAAGCATTAGAAAGTGCTACTACTATTGAAAAACTTGCCACAGTTCCAAAAATTAAAGCTGAAACAGGAAAAATTGCTGGAGAAACCATGACTAGAGAGCAAACAATCAATGCTCTTAAGTCACAACTTGGTTTAAGTGATACAGATGCAACTGCTATTGCAGGAAATCCTCAATTAGTTCAAGCATACTTAACACCAACTTCAGCCAAAGCATTTGACATCATCAAAACTGGTAAATACACACCTGAAAGTGCCGCTTTGTATGCACAATCAGGAAATCTTGCTGATTTGGAAGCTATTGATAAGATGGCTAAACCAACAGGTGATTTCTTGGCAAAGGCACAAGAATTGGGTATTGGTGTTAAACCCGTGTTTGGCGATTATTCTCCTGAAGAAACTGCCAAAATCAATAAATCATTGATGAACGATAAAATTG
>Ga0213922_1000201_pt1 | contig 35011 bp, 52 predicted proteins | sample McNCre2917MG_FD_165060 | JGI IMG/M metagenome (GOLD analysis project Ga0213922, IMG submission 165060) | Freshwater microbial communities from McNutts Creek, Athens, Georgia, United States - 29-17 MG | ecosystem: Environmental > Aquatic > Freshwater > Creek | place: USA: Georgia | collected... | reverse complement strand
GTGGTGGACGGTCGGCTCTAGACTTTTTGGCCCCCCTGGGGGTGGGTGGTATTCCCCACGCGCGTTTCGCCCAGGCGGCGGGGTCCTCCGGCGAACAGGTGGACGGTCGGCTGGCCGGCGGCCTCGAGGGCCTCGACCTGGCGGTGGCACGGGACGCAAAGGCCGGCCAGGTTGGCCAGGTCGAAGGCGAGCTCGGGGTTGGTAGCGAGGGGCCGGATGTGGTGGGACTCGCGGGCGGGAGGGGGGAGCTTGCCGTGACGGTTGAACGGATCGCGACAGAAGGGCTCGAGGTCGCGGTGGAGGGCTCGGGTTTGTTTCCAGGCTGGCGTGCCGCGGATCCTGGCGGCCTCGGCCAGGGATGGGTCGGCCTGGCGGACGGTGGCGTCCCAGGCTCGGGCGTTGGTGCGGCGGTGCTGGTCGCACTTGCCGGCCTGGACCAGGTTGCGGCAGCCAGGGTGCGCGCAGGGTTTAAGGGGGGAGCTTGGCATTTTGAGCAAATGAGGGTTGAGGGTCGAAACCTTCATCGGGTTACCCTCACCTCAGGCCGTATATATATACGGCCTGGTGAGGGTGTGAGGGTTGACCCTCGTGAGGGTGAAATGAGGGTTGGGTGAGGGTGTGAGGGTTCACGCTGCCGGAAGGTGGTGTTTCGGGTTCAGTTGGTAGGCGCCGAAAGCCGTGACGATGACCTCGGCCTTCTTCATTTCAGCGATCCAGCGCTCGACCGTGGACTGGGCTGGGGAGCGCTCAGGCGTGCTCCTGGCGGCCTTGAGAGCGGTGACCAGATCGCGCCAGGGAACGCTTTGACCAGGCTTGAGGACCTCCTCCGCCAGGGTGACCAATTCGACCAGGCGGGCGGCCGGCTTGGCGACGGCCTCGGCCGTGACGTGCATTTTGAGGTCGTCGTCCCAGCGGAAGCGGGGGCCGGTCTTCTTGTCGATCGGGGCGCGGCGTTGCTTGGCCGACCAGACGACCGTGACCTCGTCCTCCTTCTCGAGGGACAGGTTGGTCTCGGCCTTGCGCTCGATCTGGGAGCCGAGGTGACCGCGGACCTTCTCGGTGCCTGGGTTCTTGTGGATGACGCAAAGGATCGCGCAGTCGTACCGGATGGCCTGGGCGTGGAGCTCGGCGACGATGCCGTTGCACTCCTCGGCGTCGTTGACGTCCAGGACCAGGTCGGCGACGCCGTCGATGATGACCGAGTGGATGCCGCCGTGCGCCGCCGCGGCGTCGGCCATTGCAACGGCGACGGCTTTGCGGGCGATCTGGGCGGGAAGGTCGGCGACCGTGTACGCGTGGAGCCAGTCCGGCAGGACCTCGAGGCCGGAGCGGCGCTTTGCCCTGGCGACGGCGTGCCAGAAGTCGTCGGGGCTTTGCTCGGTGTCAAAGTACAGGAGCGCCTTGCCGGCGGCGTTGAAACCGGCGGCCGTGAGGAGGTCGGCGTCCGAGTCCTCGGGGACCATTGCCGAGGCCGTCAGGGCGGAGACCAGGGCCGACTTGCCGACCTTGGCCTGGGCCGTGATGGCAGTAAGGTTGCCAGGCGTGCAAATGACGACGCCGCCCAGGGAGTAGATCGGTCGGACCGGCGGCGGGACCTTGGTGGGGTCGAACGCGCGGGCCTTGAGGAGCCGGCGGATCCGGTCGTCCTCGGTCTCGGTGGTCGGCGCCTGGCCGTGCGGGTCGCAACCCTCGATCCCTGGCGGGTCGTCCGGCGAAGGCTCGACCGCGGGGATCTCGGCGTCGGGGACCAAGTCCCAGGGAAGGACCTGGCTGGCTTTCTGCCTCGATCCGCCGAAACCTTGCCGGCGGAGCTCGGAAGCCGCGCGGGAAAAATCGCCGCCGCACTCGAGGACCGCGTAAACGTGCCAGGGCCGGTACGCGTGGGCGGGCTCAAATTCGCTCGAGGAGGTGAAGACGTAAAACCGGCCTGGGACGATGTCCCAGGTGGCGGAGATGCCGCGGCCCTTGCCTGGGCGAGTCCAGTACTTGCCGCTCGAGCCAGCGGGCTTCCAGCCGTGGGCCTTGAGGAGCGCCGGCACGTCGGCCTTGGCATCATAGTCGTCGCCAGGCGTGAGCTCGCCGGCCCCGGCTGGCCTGGACTCGACCGGAAGGGCCTCGACCTCGACGGCCTCGACCTGGCGCTCGTCAAAGGACTGGGCCAGGGACAGGATCGCGTCGCGGTCGTCCTCGGTGATGGTCGGGATCGAGGACCAGTCGCCTTGCTCGAGCACGTAGCCGGCGGACGGGGCGATCAGAAAATACCCGCCCTCGCCGCGGGTCTCGATCATGGTGCGCTCGCGGGCGTGCGGGTCGGCGGCCTTCTCCTCGGCCGTTGCCGGCCGGCTGGCGAGTTTCTGGTTGCCGATGCGCTTGCCGGTGCAGCGCCAGACCAGGTGGTACCCGCCGGAGGGCGTGCGCTGGCGTATCAGTTGGCCGAGGACGTAATCCAGGCCGACCTCCTCCGCGCGGTTCGCGAATCGCGAAAGGATGCCGCGGGCGTACTTCTCGTCGAAGTCCAGGCACTCGACGCCGGCCTCGCCTCCTGCGATTAGGGCGATGCCCGCGGTCGGCCTGGCGAACCACTTGCCGAGCTCCTCCTCGGTGGGGAGCCGGTGCTGGTAGGGTTTCCAGGAGACGAGCGGGAGCTTGTCAGGTTTTACCGGCACGCAAGCCGAGCCGGAGGCGCGGAGGACGAGCGCGGTGGAAAGTGTGGGAGTCATTGCAAAGGGGGAATGGGTTTGAGTTGGCGCAGCTTGCCGTCGGTACCGAGTTTCCAGATCTCGCCATCGCGCCAGATGGTCGTGATGTCGCCGCGGGGCTCGGGTTTCGGTGCGGCGGCCTGGGGCTTCTGCTTGTCCAGGATCCGCCGGAGGGACTCGGGAAGTTTCGTCACGGCTTGCGCTTGGCGGCCTTGGCTCGGATCTGCTCGGCGACCTGGTTGCGGGTCGCTTTCGCGCGCTCGAGCGCTCGTTTCCAGTCAGGCGCGGTGATCGTTTGAAAGACCGCGTCGTACTTCTTTGTCCGAAAGATGTGGTCGTAATTGTCGCGGTACTGCTCGGAGAAACAGGACCGCGGGGAGTCGCCTTTGCCGTTCATGCGGAGTGATAAGGGCCAACGCGGCGCTTGCTCCAAAAATACCGGAAGCCGGCCTCGATCTCCTTGTGGATCGACTTGACCTTGATTTTTTTCCTCGGCCGCTCGTCGGTGAGCTTCGAGTCCCAGCAAGTGGAGACGGGGCGCTTGGGCGGACGTCCTCGTTTCATGCGGCCTCCTTGAGCTCGGTGATGATGTCGCGGGCGACCGGCGGGCAAACGGCGTTGCCGATCATATGTTTCGCCAGGGTGCTCGAGGCCGGCAGCCGGTAGCCGTCAGGGAATCCCATTGCGCGGCGGTACTCCTGGACGGTCAGCATCCGCATCCGGTCGCCGTCGATCAGAGCGTAACGGTCGCGCGTCGTGACGGTGCCGATCGGCCGGCGGAGAGACCGGCCGCCCTTCTCGTTGCCATAGTATGCCATGAGGAAACGCGAGCCGTGCTGTTTGCGGCCCTCTGCGACGCGCGCCTTGGTTGCCTCAACCTTGTCCTCGATCGAGGACCATTTTCCGCCCTCCTCGAGAATGGTCTCGGCCGCGACGTGCGGGCGTGTTTGTAATTTGAGCCGGAGTGTATGTTTTCCTCGCGTACAAATGACAAACACGCGGCGGCGGTGTTGCGGGACGCCGTGATCCGCGGAGTCGAGGACGTGCGGCGTCAGCGTGTAGCCGAGGCGCTGCATGGCGTTCTCCCAGGCGGGGAACAGCGTCCATTTCAGAAACTCCGGCACGTTTTCGACGACGGCAAACTCCGGCCGGTGGTACTCGGCGCAGGAGACGACGGCCCACGCGGTCGATCTGCACGCGTCGTGGTGCGGCCGATCCACTCCGCGCGCCCTCGAGTGGCCCTGACAGGCCGGAGATGCGAGGAGCAGATTGTGACGCGGGACGGCCGACCAATCGGCTTGATGAAGGTCTTGGCAAGCGTGCGCGGTCTCGGGGTGGTTGCTTGCGTGTACTTCAACGGCCGAGGGCCAGTGGTTTGCCGCCCAGGCAACCTCGACTCCGGCCATGCGCGCGCCCTCGGAGAATCCGCCAAGGCCGGCAAAGAGATCCACGGCTTTCATGCGGTTGCTCCTTTCATGGCCTCGCGGACTAGGTGGACGACGGCGAGCGTGTTGATCGCCTTGGGCGTGACGCGGAGGATGCGCCAGCCGAGGATCGCCGCGGCGTTGTACTTCTCGAGGTCCTTGAAAAAGCCGGTCGGGCTGTTGTGGCGGCCTCCGACCCAGATGCCGCCCTCAACCTCGAGGGCGAGCCGGTAGGCCGGCCAGGCATAGTCGAAACGCCAGCGGCGCGTCGGGTGGAATTTGTATTCGGTGAGGGGCATGGGGATGTCGTGTTTCTCCAAAAATTCAGCGGTGGTCATTGGTGTTCCGATTGATGGCATTTTTCGCATAGCACTTCGAAAGCGCTATTGGGTAACTCCCACGGAAGTCCGTGACCGTATTTCTTATGGTGAACGTGCAATGAAGATTCGGAATCTTCGCACGCTTCGCACCGAAATCGTTTAGCTTTTAATAGCTCCAAGCGCTTTCGCTGCCACTCGGGCAACTTCAACAGCTCAGGGTAAGTAAGTTTCCAGTATTTGGAATTTCTGCCTAAATTATATATCAAATCCAAAACCCACTTGCCTTCGCTATCATCGCACCGAAAAATCTCGTTTATTTCTGGGGCGTCATCCAAATCGGCAAAGAGTCCGCCGACTACTATTCCAGTGTATATACGTATATCTCTAACGCGATCTAGGTAATCTTGCGTTGTTTCTTCGCCCTTCTCGAGTGCTCTTTCTAGGCGGCAAATTTGTTTTACAACTACGCCCAGTTTTTCAGCGAGCCATGCGGCGTCTTCGTGCCCAGTCCATACTATTGGTCTTTTAGCCATTTTATTATTTTGTGCTAATGGTGTAGCCGAGGCGCTTATACGTGCGCGCCCTGGCCTTGAATTGGTTGTGCGCCAGGCCGGCGCCGCGGTCGGCGAAGTCGTGGACGGTGCCGAACTCCTTGCCGGCGTGGGGGCGCATTACGCGGCCGGCGCGTTGCTCGAGCTTGCCGGCCGAACGGCCGCCGGATGCCAGGACCAGGACCGAGGCCCTGGGCACGTCCAGGCCCTCGTCGGCCAGGGACGTCGCGATCATGCAGCGCAGCGAACCGTCGCGGAAGGCGTCGATCGCGGCCGCGCGTCTCTTTTTGCCGACCTTGGCGTGGACCAGGAGCGAGCCAGGGATGGCCGCCTCGAGCTCCTTGCCGTGATCGACCGTCGAGACGAGGACCAGGACGGCGCCCTCCTGGTGCGTCGCGAGCTCGATGATCCGGCCGTTCCGCGCGACGTTGGTGCGGATCGCCTCGGCCGTGAACTGCCAGCGCGCGCGCCTTTCGTGTTCGTCGCGGGGAATGTACGGGTGCCGCTTGGCGCGGACCTTTACCTCCTCGGCCGTCAGGGCGTCGATCTGGTCGTCAAATTCGCCCTCCTGGTCGAGGTCGTGGATGACGACGACGCCCTTGGTGATCGAGCCGCCGGCCATGACCTCCTCGCGCGGGACGACGTGGAAGTTTTCCTCGCCGAAAAATCCCTTGAGGATGGCGTCGCGTTCCCAGTCTCCGGACCAGGGCGTCGCCGAGAATCCCCAGACGACGGCCTGGGCCTCGGCAACGGTGTTCCACCAAGTACGCGCGGGCGTGTGGTGGGCCTCGTCGATGATGACCAGGTCGGCGCCGGAGACGTCCGGCCGCGCGGCGACGCAGTGAACGTCGAGCGCGACCGGATCCGGCCATTTCATGCGGAGGCACGCCGCGCGGGCCTGTTCACACTGCTCGCGGGTGTTCGCCAGCCAGACAACTCGGCCGAACGGCTCGGCGACTTGAGAGGCCGCCGCGGCCGCGATGATCGTTTTCCCACTGCCGGCCGGCGCGACGATGAAGCCGCGACGGCGAGGCAGGAGGAACTCGACCGAGGTTGTCTGGTAGGCGCGGAGCTTCACGCGAACGGGACGGACTTTCGGGTCGGGGCGGCGGCCTTGGGGGCTTCGCGCGGGATCCGCGCGGCCTTGGCCGAAAGCGCCTTGAGGAACTGGCCCTGGTTGTCGATCGGCTTGGACGTGCGCGGGGCGTTGATCCACTTGACGCGCAGACGCTCCTTGCCCTCGTACTCCTCGGTCTCGACCGTCAGCGAGCACGGCTTGCCGGCAACCTGGTCGATGACGGCCTCGAAATTGCCGTCGAACTCGAAGGCCTCGCGCAGCGTGCGCAGTGAGCCAGGGAGCGCTTTCTCGGACAGGTAAAGCCAGCCGGTGATGTGCTCGCCCTGGTCGGTAGAAAACTGGAGCTCCAGGTAAGGCGTGCCGTTTTGGCTTTCGCCAAACTCGGCAGTGGAAACGGTGGCCGCGTAACGGCCTGGATTTTGGATTGTAGGCATGGAATTTATCGGACGTTGAGCTTCGCCTCGCGCCAGTGGCGGAGGCCTGGGACTTGTAGGTTGGGGTTGGCGCGCAGGATCGCGCGGATCGCGGTGCCGTTTGGCTCGAGGTTGACGAGCTCCGGATGCGCTCCGAAAAGCGCGCGGATGTCGGTGACCTCGAAAACAACGTCCTCGCGGACTTGGGTGCCGGCCTGGCGCGTGTTCACGGCCGCGGCCTGTTGACGTACGGCGACGACGGCCTCGGCGGCCTTCTCGAGCACAGCGTCGCTTGCGCGATCGGCGGCCTCCGCGGTGGGAGCCGCGGCGCGGGCCTGGACGGCCTGGCGCTGGGCCTCCGCGGCGATCCGGCGGGCCTCGAGCTCGGCCTGGTATCGGGCCTCCTCGACCTTGCGCCGCTCCTCGGCCTCGAAAGCGCCGAGGACCTTGGAGATCCGGCCGGCCTCGGCAGTCGCCTTGTCGGCGAGCTCCTTGGCCAGGGCGTCGATCTTGCGGCCGACGTCCAGGACGGGCGCCTTGGCGGCGACCCGCGCGCTCTCGATGGAGACCGTGAAGGCCTTGAGGTCGCGGAGCACGTTGGTCGCGTCGTCGGCGTCGATCCGGTCCTTGACCTCGGTGACGATCGCGGAGCGGTGGAGGAGCTCGTCGCGTTGCCGGCGGGCGTCTGCGGCCGTGGTGATCTGGGCGGCGTTCAGCGCCGGCGTGATGACGATGGCGTCGCTCATGCGGCCTCCTTTGAGTCGCGCGGGATTTCGTTGTCCGTGCGAAGTACAAGGACCGGCGTCTTGGTTTTTACCCAGAGATCGGCCTCCTTGAAGAATTTGGCCGGCACGGATTCCAGCGCCTCGCCGATCGTTTTGACCGGCAGCAAGCGGCCCTTCTTTGATGCGTTGAAGTCGTAGGCTCCGCGCAGGATTCGGTCCTGAGTGGTGGCGACGCTTTCGTTTTCTGGGATCTGCAAGACCCAGCCGACCAGGCACCCGCTCGGTATCACGCCGTTGGGATCGCTGATGAGGATCGCAAACTGCTTTTTGACGGCGGGGGCCGTCTCCTCGCCAGGCTCCGGTTGCGCCTCGAGGTTTAGCTCCTCGATGATGCGGCGGATGATAGCGGGATCGACCTGGTTCTTTTTTATGACCTCGGCGACTTTGTTGATTTCGATTTTCATGCGGCCTTCTTCGCTGGTTTGCTGTGCGCCAGGACGGCGCCCTTGAGTTTCTCGAAACGATCGACGACCGAGTTGGCCTTGTCGGAGTCGAGCTCGCGCCAGGGCGCCCAGCCGACGTGTCGGAAGTACGCGTTGACCGCGGCGTCATTGTCCTCGAGCCAGGCCAAGACGGCCGGCGGGAAAACGTAGCCGGCGGGCTTCGCGGCCGTGATGGCCTCGAGCTTGGCGACCAGCTTGCCGGCGACGCTTTGCTCGATCTCCTCGAGGTCGAGCGCTTCGCAATATGCCAGCGCCTCCTCGATCAGTGCCGCGGCGCCAGGCTTGGACTTTGCGGCCTGGATGGCGGCGACCTGGAGGGCCGTGGCGCGCTCGGCCGGCGCCGGGTCTGCGACGACGGCGGCCTGGACGTCGGCCTCCGCTTTCGCCGCGGGCGTTGCCGGCCGCGGGGTCGAGCTCGAGAACAGGTGCGCGATCTTGGCAAATTCCATCGGGAGCTCGTCCGGCAGACCGAAGCGGTTTTTCGCGTCCCAGGCTGCCGAGTGTACGCAGTGCATGATCCGCTCCTTGCCGCCCTGGGCCTTGAGCCGGCCGTCGGTGCCCTCGACGACCTGGATGCGGTAATTGCAGAAGAGGACCAGGTCTGCCCACTCCTTGAGGAGCGGCGCGACTTGCTTGGTGAGCTTGAGCTCGTAGCGGTCGAAGCCGTCGGTCTGGTCAGGCGGCGACGTGCGCGTGACCTTCGCGTGCGCAACGAAAACAACGTGGACGCCCTTGGCGATCAGTTGGTCGAGTTGCGCCAGGAATCGGACGACGTGCTCCTGGATGATCGTGTACCCTTTCCCGTACCCGAAGTCCTCGATCGACTTTTTGCCGGCCTGGCGGAGGACGTGCTCGATGAGGGCCTTCTCGAGCCAGTCGGCGGTGTCGATGACTACGGCCTGGAATCCCTGGGCGTCGGCGATGATCTCCTTGACGGCGTGCTCGATGGCACGCCAGTCGAGGGCGATGACGCGCGCGGCCTCGATCTGGCCGGTGCCGTCCTCGGTGTCGATTATGAGTGCCTCGGGGATTTTCGACGCGAAGGTCGATTTCCCGATGCCCTCGGTGCCGTAGATGACGGCACGAATGGCGCCTTGGCGCTTGCCTCTGATGATCTGCAATGGCATGGTGTTTTTAGTACTAGGTTTTCGGATGCGCCCTGGCCGTTGACGCGGTCAGGGCGTTTTTGCCTTGAGGGGCAAAAATTGAACGGGGCCGGATGCCGGCCGGAATCAGTCCTCGAGCTCGAGGATCTTGGGCTGGCGAAGGACGCGGCGCTTGGCGGCGGACGCCAGGAGCGCGACCAGGAAGACCCAGAAAATGACGGTCGCCAGGAGCGCGATGACCAGGGTGCGGATCCAGGCCGCGACCTTGCCGGCGAAGATGATGGCCAGCGTCACGGGCGGCCTTTCCAAAGGGCCGCAAGGCCCTTGAGTGCGGCGACGTACAGGAGGAGTCCGACGCCCAGGGCGGCGAGCTTGCCCGAAAGTCCCAGGCCGACCGCGACCAGCGCGATGCCGGCCGCGAGGACGACCAGGAGAGAGAGGAAAAGTTTGGTCTCGAAAGTCATGGCTCACTGTTTCTCCGGCCGTTCGCCGGACTGCGCCCAGGCGTAGCAAAGGAGGTAGCCGTGGGCGTCGATGAGGTTGTCGTCCTTGTGCGCGTGGACTTCGCGCGCCAGTTTGAGAGCGACCATGCAGAGGATCGCCTCCTGGGGCGTGATGTCGCGCTTGAGGATCGGGTGCAAAAGGCCGGACCAGAGTTTCGCGACCTTGGCGTAATCGTCCGCGGGGTTGCCGTAGGACGCATTACGATCGCCAAGGACGAGCTCGGCCGCGGTGGTGGCGTGGTTGCTCATTTCTTCTGCTGGCGTTGGAAAAAATCGATGGCGGCGTTGACGGTGTCGCCGTCGTGGATGCCGGTGTCGCGGGCGAAGCGGAGGGCCTCGGCCAAGGTTTCGGCGGCCTGGCGCCAGCCGTTGCGCTGGCGGAGGAGCGTCGCGTTTTCCTCCTCGAGCTCGGCGATCTCGATCTCGAGGTCGTCGGATGAGTTGTCGTACGGGGGAGTCATGCGGCGCGGAGTCGGCTTTCGCGTTCCAGGGCAAGGTCGAGTTGGTCGCGCGAGTACCGGCCATGCACGGCGGCCTTGATCCGCCAGCGCTTGCACCAGTCGTGAAACGCGGCCTCGGATTCGCGCTTAACGTACGCGCGGGCCTCGGCCCTGGTGAGGACCCGCTCGTTGCGCATCGACTGCTCCGCCTGGAGCTCGACGACGCGGCGCGCGATGGCCTCGATGTCCTCGGTCGAGATCATTTGTCAGCCTTGGATTTCCTCGAGGGCCTTGCGGCCGGTGCAAACAACCTGGACGGCGGCGACCACTGCCAGGACGGCGAACGAAACGGCCGCGAACGCGGCGAGGATGATGGAGCGGGTGGTTTTCATGGGGTGAAAAATCAAGCGGCCTTTTGTGCGGCCTTGGTCTCCTCCTGGATCCGCGCCTCGAGGAGTTGCGTGACCAGTTGCGAGAGGGAGAGGTTTCGCCGGTAGGCGATGCGCGAGGCCTCTGTTTTGATTGGGAGCGGTAGGGTCAGGTTGACCGGCCGCACGTTCTTTCTGGGTCTTGCCATGTGGGGGAGTGGGTATCCGTTTTTCTTGGACGCATTACGTACGTATAAAATACGGGACACAAGAAAAAATTTGCGCTCCCGTGTTTAATGCGCATAAAACTATTGCATGGCCCGACCGATCAGAGGCGCGAGCAAACGCGCGGCGAAACTCACTCTCTCACTCGAGCTCGAGCAGAGGGAGCGTTTCCATGAATACGCGAAGCGCCAGGGCAAGTCGCTCGTCGAGATCATTTGCGAGCTCCTCGAGCGCGAGATCGCGCGGGAGGAGATGCTGCGTCGTGATCCGAAGACCGCGCGCGAGCTCCACGTCCTCGAGCAAAGCGTGACCGCAGCCTTGCAAGCGCTGCGAGACACGCGCGGCGACGGCGCGGCGAAACGTACGCAAAAATAGTTCTGGCCACTGTCGCGAGCGCGACCTGGTGCGCGGCGCAGTGGTGGCACAAGTTGTGGGTGGGCATGGGAAGAGGCTGGGAAAGTTGCTTTGCGGGGTGATCGCAACCGCGACTTATACGTAATTCGTCGGTGCGCAGTCCGTAACAGTACGGCATCGGGTGGGACACTCGTTGTCCCACCGTCAAAAACCGGCTCGCTCCGGCATTATTTGCCGGCGAAAACGCCAGGCATGGATCCGCAAGCCGTCCCAGCCGTGCTCCTCTATTCCGTCGCCCTGGTGATCGGGGCCTTCTGGCTTTTCCTGCCAGTGATGATCTGGTCGAAACTCCGCGAGGTGGTAAAACTACTCAAAGAGATTCGCGACGCGTCGAACGCGACGGCCGAGAATACCCGCCGGCCGGACCAGGCGCCGCGCGCCTCGAGCTCGGTGCGCTACGGGTGAAGCGCGAAAAACTTGTCGGCCTCCGACTTGGTGGCGAGGCCGCGGTAATGCCGGTAAAGCATGGTCGGGTTGCCTTCATGGCCGAGCCAGTGCGCGACCTTGCCGGCGTCGGCCGCGTACGCCAGGGCGTACGTCGCGAACGTGTGGCGCGTGCCGTCGTGCGGCCAGTCTTTGCGCGAGATCGCGTCCTGGGCGCGCTCGATCGCCTGGCGTGACCGGCCAGGGGAGATCGGGTCGGAGTCTTTGCCAGGCTCGAGCCAGGCCCAGAGGGTCGGCGGGAGTTGCTCGATGATCCGAGGCTTGCCGGTCTTGGCGATCTCAGCGGGGATCCGGATGAGCTTCTCGTCGATTTTGACGTGCTGCCAGAGGAGCCGGTCCTTGTCCTGGCCGGCAAGCTCCTCCGGCCGGACGCCGGCAAAGAGCAGGAGCGCCAGGGCGGAGCGGTACGGGCCGGCCGCGCGCATGATCTGGGAAACCTCGTTGACGGTGAGAAACTCGGCCTCGCCGCTGTTGGCCGGCGCCGTCGTTTGCAAGCCGATGGTCGCGTCCACGCCAACCAGTGGGGGCTCGGAGATGAGGCCCCAGCGCCAGAGGGCGCGGATCGCGCGCGCGATGCCGGCCTTGGTGCCCAGGGAGAGCTTGAGTCCGCCGAGCCAGTCGAGGATCGCCGCGCGGTCCACGTCGTCGAAATGCCGTTTGCCGAAATGCACGCCGAAGAGCTTGAGCTTGGATTCGTACCAGTTGACCGTCGCCGACCGGCTGCCGTTGGACAGGCGTGAGCGGACGAACTGGTCGATTGCCTCCTCGATGGTGATTCGTTTGATTGCACGCCGGCCGGAAACGGCGCGTCGCGCGGCCTCCTCGAGCGTGATGCCAGTGCCCTCGAGGAGCCGGAAAGCGGCGCGCGCGTCGATGCGTTGGGCCGCGGAGAGGGCGAAGTCGGTGCGGTTCATGCCGCAGAGGATTCCTGTCCCTAGCGTCAGCCGTCAAAGCCGAAATCCGGCGAAATTTCCAAGCACTTACGCGAAATCCACCTCCGCGAGTTTTTCTCGAGGAGGTTTTGTAAGTATTTGGTGCCCAGGGCGGGACTCGAACCCGCACTCCCTTACGGGAAAGGGATTTTAAGTCCCCGCCTCTTTGTTGAGGTGCAATTACTTGCGAGAGCTCTTGGTCGCGTGTTGCGGTTTTGGACGGAAAAACAGCGTGACAACTCGAGTCGGTCCGAGCCGGCCGGTCGCTTGCTCGAGCACGCCGGCCGCGACCAGGCGCTTGCAATGGTAGTCGATGGTCGTGCGCGTGACGCCTTTCTCGGCCGCGAGCTCGGCGAGTGTCTTCCAGCCAGGGCCGTCCGGCCTGGATTCCTGGCTGCGATTGCCGAGCGCCTCGGCCCAGAGGGTTTCCCAGCTTTGGTTGCCGACGACGACCGTGTCGTCAGATCGCGACGGCTTTGGCTTGCGGTGCATCATAAAGGCGGCGGCGGACGGCCGGCAGTTGGCCGTCGGGGATTCCGGTCCAGTCGAGGAAATAGGCGCCAGGCTTGCAACGGGCGGCGCCGACGACCTTGTGGCCGTGCCTGGTGAGGCCCTGCCAGGCCGGCGTCGCCAGGCAGAGGCCGTCGTTGACGACGATGTGGCCGGCGACGTGCCGGTGCGCGACGCAAAGGATCCGCGGCTGGACCTCATTGTTGCGGGCGGCGTGGAGTTGCTCGGACGCGAGCTCCATGCCCAGGCCGTTGGACTCGAGCCAGGGGCGCGAGGTGGTCGAGACGTGATGCCTGGCGACCAGGCGGACGCCGCAAATGTCCAGGGCGAGCCGGTCGAACGAGTGCCGGCCGTTCTCGGGGTTGGGCTCGGCCTTGAGGATCTTGCCCAGGGCGGCCTCGATGTCGCCGACGTGACATTCGGTGCCGCGCGTGACGAACGTCTTGGCCGCCATTTTGACCAGGGGCTCGAGCACGGCCTCGGCGACGGCCAGGTGGTCGGAAATGTTGCGGCCGATGATCTGGTCGGTCCGGTGGTGGTCTCCCTCGATGAGGTCGCCGTTGAGGATGAGGGCGAAGGGCTCGCCGGCCGCCTCGGCTTTGAGCCAGGCAAGCGTGTCGAGCCAGCACGCCCAAAACCAGCGTTGCAAGGCGTTGGGCCGGACCTCGAGGCCCTCGGCGATCGTGAGCTCGGGCGGACAGAGTGCGACCGTGGATCCGCTGTGAAGGTCGCTCAGGATCGCGACCTTGCGGATGGGTTTTGCGCGTCGCATGGTCAGACGTCGATTGCGTCGGCGAACACGTCGGAGCCGAAGTCCGAGACGACCGGCTCGGCCTTGGCGGCCGTGTACAGTTGCGCGATGACGTCGTGGTCCTCGAGCGCCGCGTTGCTCAAGTACAGGTCGAACTTGTCGCCGGTCAGGCGGAGTTTCGCGATCCAGGGCGTCAGCGGTTGCTTGCCGGCCGCGGCCGCGGATGCGTCCAGGTAAAGCGCGAAGAGCGCGACGGCCTCGCGCGTCGCGCGGTCCCATCGGTACGTGACGAGGCGGGAGTAATTGCCGGAGACGCCGCTCGGCAGGGTGAGAGTTTTTTGCAGGGCCATGTTGGTCAGGTGTAGTCGGAGAACTCGACCGAGAAGCGGTGCAGACCGCTCGGGACGTTGGTGCCGTCGAGCGTCGTGATCCGGACGACGGCGTTGGTGCTGGAATTGCCGGCCGCGTCGTAATCGTAGGCCGCGACGAGGTTGGCGTTGTTGCTGCATTGCGCCCAGCCGTTGTCCGGCTTGGCCGAAAATCCGCGGTTACTGATGTCCACGTTGATGTTTTCCGTCAGCGCTCCGCCGGTTAGGGTTCTGACGACCGAGTCACTGAAGACGACGTTGACCTGGCGCGTGCTCGAGCCGCCGCCGGTTTTGATTCCGGTGGTGGTCAGGTCGGTCGAGTCCTGGGCGGCGATGCTGCCGGCCGACAATTTGACGACCGAGTTGAGGTTGGTGGAGGACCAGGCCGCCGCCGAGGTGTTGCCGCTTCGATCGACCGCGCGGACCGCGACGTACTGAGGAAGCAAGTTGAGCGTGTAGTAGTAGAAACGGGCCTCGGGGATGAGCGTTGTGTCCCAGGTAATGCTCCCCAGGTAACTCGTCGCGTAGCCGATTTGATAGCCGACGACGCTTGGCGTTGTTGAGGGCGTCCAGGAGATCCGCGCACCGTAGTACTGGGCCTTGGTGGTCGGGGTGAAGGACGGCGGGACCGAAACCGAGCTCGAGGGCGAGTCCGCCGTCACGCCGGTCGGCGCAGCCGGTGCGGTCGTGTTGGTCGGCGCGCTTTGCGACAGGAGCGTCGTGATGCTCGAGGACGCGCCGGAGAAGGAAAAGGCCTGGAGGCCGAAATCGTAGGACGTGCCAGGCGTCAGGTCGTCAACCGAGGTCGTGCCGCCGCCGGCAAAGGCCTGGTTGCCGATGATCCAGCCGGAGGCGCCGGCCTTTCGGTAAAGGACATTAAAGCCGACCGCGCCGGTCGGAAGTGCCGGCAAGTTGAGGACGATGAAAGCTAGGCTGGTGCCGTCGCTCGCGAGACGCGTTCCGCTGCTGTTGAGCGTGAACGAGGCCGCGCTGGGAGCCCCTGGAGCGGTCGAATCGACCTGGCTGGCCGGCACGGCCGATGTCGTCGCGTTTGCGACCGAGGAAACGGCGGAGGCGTTGTTGCTCCGGTCCACTGCCGCGATCCAGTAATAATACGTCGTCGCCAGGACGACGTTGAGATCGACGAAACGGGTGCTCGAGACGGTCGCGACCAGGGTGGCCGTGCCGCTGTTGTTCACGGTGTTCCGGTAAACGCGGTACTCCTCGAGGTCGGACTCGGTGTTTGCGTTCCAGGAGACCGTGACCGCGAGGCCGGTGCCGGCAGACGCCGAGACGCCGGTTGGCGTTGCCGGCGCGGTGGTGTCGTTGGTGACCGTGTAACTCGAGACGGTGGCGTAATCGTTGAGAGTGGCCGTGCCGCCGTTATTCGACCGCACGCCGGCCGAGCTTTGGAATTGTACGCGGACGTCGTAAATCGAGCCGACCGCGACGGCCGTGATGTAATCGACGACCGCGTCGCCGCGTTGCTCGGACCAGACGATCCAGTCGCTCGACGAGTGGAGCTTGTACTCGAGGCGGACTCTTCCGCCCTGCTCGACGTACTGGTTGCCGGCGGGATTCCAGGTGACCTTGATGACAGGGACGTACGTGCCGTCGGCCTGGCGGTAGGAGTCCGACGCTAGGGTGAGGCCGGAGGGAGTCGGGACCGCGAACGGATCCGGCAAGTCGGTGTTGGGGGCCGGATCGACGACCGTTTCCTCGCCGTTCGCCCAGTTCCAGACCGCGGCGGCCGTCTCGCGGAGGACCAGGTCGCAGCCGAGGTACGGGCCGCCCTGGCCGTTGGTCTCGAGCGCGAACGAGAAGCCGAGGACCTCGAAGGTTTTTGACGACCAGCCGAAACGGTCGTGCGTGACGCGGATGACGTCGGTGGGCTGGACTTGCATGGCCGTCAGCTTGCACTTCGCGGTGAAGGTGATGGTCTGCCGCGACCGCTCGAGGATGATTTTGGCCAGGCGTTGCGCGCAAGCCGGCGAGGTCGTGAATGGGAACTCGACGTCGTGCCAGAGGCGCTCGTCGCCGTCCTGGGTCTTGTACGTCGCATTTGTGACCGGCGGGAAGTCGGCCGGCTGCCAGTTGTTGTCCTCGGCGATGTACACGCCCTTGACGCCGTTGCAGAGGTCGCGCCGGCTGGGCTTGAACTGGACGCCAGTGAGGGCCGCGCGGAGGTCCGAGTCGGTGATCGTGACGGTCGGCGTGCGGTACGCGCCCGCGCGGATGACCCATTTGCCTCCGATGAAAATGCAGTCGCCGGCCATTGCCGACTTGATGCCCTCGATGCCGTCGGCCGCGACGACCTTGGTGGTGATGATGCCGTTGGCCTCGTACCGTTTCTCGGTGGTCGAGTCGGCCAGGACGACCGTCTCGTCGCAAATGTTGGCGGCCTCGGTGACGGCCGTGGTGTCGATCTCGGCGTCGGTCGCCTTGAGGCCGTAGTTTCGGACGACGGTGCCGGCGCCGTTGCGGGTCGGCACGCCGCGGACCCAGTCGAGGAGGCAGAGGGCTGCGTTGGCCGAGTACTTCCAGGTCGAGGGATCGCTCGAGCTTTGCGTGCCGTCGCGCGGGTCCCAGACTTTGCGGCCCTTGGTGACAACGTAGATCTCGGGGATGCCGGAGAAAAGGTCGGGGTTGTACTTGAGCCGGAGGTACAGGTACGCGATGCCGGCGAGCTTGTGGTTGGCCGTCCAGCCGGTGACCTCGGAGGTCAGGAGCGAGTCGGCCGTCTGGTTGTACGTGCCCAGGTGCTTTTTGATTCGCACGTATCCGGACCACTTGCCGGTGCCGTTGCCGGAGGCGTCGAGCGAGACGAGCTCGTCGTTGAAATAAGTGTCGCCGAGCTCCTCGACCTCATGGCTCGCGACCAGGAGCAGGGCGTGCAAGTACTCGTTTTTGGTGCCGGAGGTGCCGGCGGGGTAAAACACGCCGGAGACGCGGCGCCGGCCGTAAATTATCTGGCGGGCCGCCGCGGGGTCGCGGACGTTGACCTCGGTGCCGGTCTCGCGGAGAGACGCCATCGAGTTTTTCGGCGTCAGTGCGCGCGAGATCGTGTAGTAAATGGCGGCCTGGGCGACGTAGAAAATGCCGGTCGCGATCGCGGAGGCGACCGAGACGCTGGCGACCGTGACGGCCGCGGCGTACGAGGCGGCGGAGACCCAGGAGGCGACGGCGGCGACGACGGGAGGCATTATGCGACCCTCCAGGCTCGGCGGATCTGATCCGCGCGGATAAACTCGACGCCCTCGGGGCCGGCGAACGCTGCGCAGTGGCCGAGCCAGACGCCCATTGCTGGACCGTGGCGGGTGTCAGTGGTGACGATGTCGCCGCGGCGGGCGAGCGCCAGGGCGACCTCGGTGGCGCCGACGTGCTCGAGCTCCTGGGCGGCGATCGCATCGACCTCGCCGTGCGAGTCGATGGCCGCAAGGGCGGACCGCGGTGAGGTGACGCGCTCGCGAAAGCGGGCCGCCAGGTCCACGCCCAGCATGATCGCGAGCCAGTCGGCCGCGAAAAAGGCGCAGTTATTGGTCCGCCAGTTGAAAGGCTGGCGGCGCTTCTCCTCGATGAAGAGGTCGAGCTTGAGGGGCCAGTTGTCGCAGCGTGTGGGCATGGTTACTCGAGATTGTCGGGGGTTTGGCTGGATCCGCCGCCGCCGGCTCCGGCGTAGGCCGCGACCTTCTGGGCGCCCCAGACGAAGGGCGTGGACTGCGCGGTCGGCATGAAGGCGAGGCCCTCGTCGCCAGGAAAGTCGATCTGCTGGTCTTCGTGAGTGTACCGGCGCTCGTTGTTGCGCCGGAGGTCGATCATGCGGGACTCGGCTTGTACGCGGATGACCGCGGTGTCGGCGCCGTCGTCGATCTCGAGGAGGTCCATGCGGCCGGCAAAGACCTGGTATGGGTCGGCGATGACGTTGCCGGCGGAGTCCAGGGCGGCGAACCAGAGCTTTACGTCGCGGCCCTGGTAGTTGTCGGAAATGACAGTCGAGATCAGCGAGCTCGGCACGCCGGACAGTTGAAACGAGACGCCGGAGGCCTTGGCCTCGACCGACTCCTCGATGGGAGAGATCGTGCCCAGGTTGCCGAGGCCGTTGTACGTGTTGCCGCCCCAGACCTTGTCGCCGATGCCCGACCAGACGCGGACGGGGCCGGTGTAAAAGTCGAAGAAGGCGAAGAAGGCCGGCGAAAGCGCCGAGGCCTGGGTCTCCGCGCGTAGGGATGTGGTAAGGTCGCGACTCACGGGATGGAAACGGCGGAGAATTTGAGGCCGTAGCGGTGGGCGACATCGACGGACCAGTCCTGGCCGTCGGTCGTGAGGGCGAAATTGCCCTTGGGGAAGGTGGTGACGATGGCCGAGCCGTCGGCCCAGGCCGTCCGGACGCGGGGCCAGAGGGTCAGCGTCGCGACGCCGGATCCGTTGCTGTTGGTGTCGGCAAGGACCTTGTGGAGCCGAGCCGTGGAGCCGGTGCCGAACTGGACCCAGTCGCCGGCCTTGAGGATGCCGGTGACGCTGGCGGTCCAGCCGCGGGTCGAGATGTCCTCGCCGGTCTGGCTGCCGCCGTTGACGACGGGCGTGCCGGTGGCGGTGCCGCGGGGCGCCTTGTTGGCCGAGTCGCCGAAAAGGAAAGTGCCCTCGCGGCCGTTGAGGGAGCAGAGGGCCGCGACCAGGGCCTCGGCCTCCGCGCGGGCAAGCGGCGCGTACTCCACGTCGAGATTCCAGACCTGGCCCTGGTGGCGCTGGACCTGGCGCTCGAGCGTGTACGGCGACGACGCGACCGCGACGACGCTTTGCTGGCGGATCGTGATGGTGCGCGTGCCGGTGGTCGGCAGGGAAACGGGGAAAGTCGTGGGCATGGGTTAAACGAAGGCTTTGCGGTACGTGCCGCCGCGCTGGACCTTTTCCATGACGCTCGCGACGGTGACCCGCTGGATCTCGGGAATGATGGCGGAGAGCTCCTGGCGCGTGACGCCGCTTTGGAAGTTGTACGTGAACTGCATGGCCGGCGCCGATCCGGACCCTCCGCGGAGGGACGCGTTGGGGATGATGCGTCCGGAGGAGTCAGGGACGAAGAGCTCGGGGCCTTTCTCGCCGACCATGTACGTCGAGCCGCCGGCAACGGGGCCGCCGATGGCTTTGCCAGGGATGACGGTGGGAGTGCCGGCCGTCGCGGTGCCGCCGACGGTAAAGAAACTCGAGAACAGGGACGAGATGCCCGACGCGAACGGCTTTATCAGTTGCTCGCGGAGGAACAGGGTCAGGATCTCGCGCGCCAGGTTTCGGACGACATCGGTGAGCTTGGTGGCGTTGAGGATCGCGTCCTCGAGGGAAGCGCCGAACGCGTTGCCGAAGTCCAGCGCCAGGGCCTTTTCCTTTTCGAGGAGCGGGATCTGGCGGCGCATCGACGCGTCGAGCTTTTCGCGGGCCTCGATGGTGTCCTGGATGACCTTGGGGTCTTTCTGGTCGAGCTTGGACAACTCGAAAAGTTGTTTCCGGTAATCGTTGGCCTGTTTGCGTACGTCGGAGAGCTTCTCGGAATTGTCCTTGAACGAGGACGCGACCATGACGTCCTTGAGCGTCTCGGCGTTTTTCTTTTCCAGGTCCGCGAGCTTTTGCTGCATGGCCTGGAATTTGGCGTTGGCCTGGGTCGTTTTCTCGAAGGCCTTGGTCTCCGCATCGAGACGCGTGACCGTGTCGATCGAGTTGGATTTGGAAAACCTGTTGAGCGCCTCCGCCTCCTGGCGGAGCATTTTTATCTGGGTCGCCTCGTCGGCGGCCGCCAGGGCCGCGGCCTTCTTCGCATCGGCGAGACGCTTGCGGGCCTCGGCGACCTTGTCGTCGAATCCGGCGTCCTTGCTGCGCGCGACCTCGTCGGGGGTCTCGAGCTTGGCCAGGCCGGAGAAATCGTCCTTGGTGCCGGTGAGCCGGTTGGCGAGCATGGCGGCGCCGACGCCGACCGATTGCGCGACGCGAACGCCAAAGCCGACGACGCTGGCCGTGGTTCGATCGACCCAGTTTTTTGCGTCGGCCATGTTTTTCCGGAGCGTGACGATCGAGTCGAGGGCCTGGGGATCGACTCCGCGGATGTTCTCGACGTTTTGGATGACGTCGCGGATCTGCCGGACGACGGCCTTGGTCGCGTTCTCGACGCCGATGAATCCGAGCGCGAGCTTGGCCCCTGGCTCCGTCCAGGACTTGCTCGAGCGCGCGATCTGCCGGTCGAGCTTGTTAAACTCCTTCATAAACTGCGTGGAGTCCGCGGTGATGAAGGCGGCGAGCGTGCCGATGGAACGGGTGGCCATGATGGGAAGGAGTTAGCCGCGGGCGGCGGGATTTTTGACGATGCGCTTGAGTGCTTGCTGGATGCCGGCGGAGACGCCCTCAGCCAGTCCGGCCGCGACGGCCTCCTGGGTGGTCAGCACGGCCGGCCGCATGAAGGGCTTGGGACGGACAAACGTGGTGGCGTTGAAAGTGCCCTTGCGGCGCGAGGTTCCCTTAGCGCTCGCCAGGTTGGATCCGGTCGAGGCGGTCGAGTGGTGCCCGAACTCGACCAGGTGCGCGTAGTTGGCCGGCTGGTTGGCCCCGCGGCGGTCGGCGTTCTTGCCGAGCTTCTTGCCTCGGGAATAGTACCCGCGCGCGGGGCCAACGATGGCGTACGAATCGCCGCTCCGGCTCTTTTTGACGACGACGTCGATGGACGCGCGGAGCGCTCCGGTGCGAACGCTCCTGGACGCGTAACTCTTCGCGGCCGCGATCATTGGCTTCGCGGCGCGGCGGACCGCGACGGCCATGACCTTTTTCTGGGTCTCCTCCGGCAGTTGCCGCAAGGTCGCGCGGATCTCGTCTAATCCGGTGAGCTTGAATTTAACAAACGAACTAGCCACGGGCGTCCTTTCCGGACAGGCCGAGGCCGGCGGCGAACCGTTGCTGGCTCGCCTTGACCTTCTCGGCCTCGTACTTGGCGCGTTCTTTGTCGGACATCGGGAGGAAGTCGCGGATCTCGAAAGGCTCGTCGTCGGGTCCGCGGTGGGCGTTTGCTAGGATGCACGCGAGGAGGGCGAACCGCTGGTCGGCTCGCCGCTCCTTGCGCTCCCACGCCGAAACGAGCGACTGGTACTCGATCGGCGTGAGGTCCTCGAACTCACTGCGGGTGAGGTTTAGCTCGACGCGGGCGAAGACCCAGGCGTCGAGCCACTGGCGTTTTTTGGTTCAGCGGTTGCCGCGTTTACAGCATCCGCGAGGGCGTTGCCGATTTGCCGGACGACCTCGGACTTGACGGGGATGTGACCCGCCAGGTCCTCGGGGCTCGGGAAGTCGGCTGCGTCCTCCGGCACCAGGCACGCCCAGGTCCAGGCGACCAGGGCAGCGTAGGCCTTCCGAGGCTTGGACAGGTCGCCGAACTCGAAAGGAGCCGGCAAAGTGCCCATGCGGAAAAGCGCGCGCTGCGTGAACGCGATGGAGCGCTCGCGATCGAGTTGGACCTTGAACGTGACGGGCGTGGGCATGGCTTACGGCGTGAACGTGTGCGACGACGACGCGGCGAACGTGAAGGAGGCCTCGATGAGGCCGCCAGGCGTCAGGGCGCCGGTCTTGAAGGACGTGACCTGGCCGGCGAGCGCCCACTGGGCCGCGCCCGCGTCGGGGAGGATCAGCGTGAGGAACTTGTCGGCGCCGGAGTCGGCCGCGCCGATGAGCCAGGCGTGCGCGGTGTCGGCCGGATCCAGGAGGACGCGGACGTCAACGGAAGCCGGCTCCTTGAGCGTGGTGGCGTACGTCTTGGTCTGGCCGCTCGAGTCGTGCGTGGTCGTCTCGGCGCGGTCCCAGTTGCCGTTGTCATAAGTGACCTCGGCGGCCTGGGGGATGGTGGTGGTGGGGGAGGCGGAGTCGCCGTACTTGAGGACGACGCCCTTGGCTTTGATTTTGGACATGGCTGGTGCTGGTTGAGGGTTGGATCAGACGAGAAAATCGACGTCGGCACGGTGGAGATCGACGACCTCCTCGTACCCGCTGCGCTGGTCCTGGACGATCGGCGTGTCGCCGTTGTCGAGCGTCACGTTGTCCAGGTCGGCCGTGACGGCGTCGCGGAGCTCGAGGGCGGCCGCGAAGGTGGTGGCGAAGCAAGAGAACTGGAAAAGCCGGTTGGCGACCTCGAAGGTGCCGGTGAGCGTGTTGGCCGGATCGAGCGCGACCTGGTGGAAAACAACGTACGGCCGCGCCGCCAGGTTGGGCGCGATCTCGGGATAAACGCGCGCGGTGGATCCGGAGCCGACGATGGCCGCGGTGGCGCTGGTCGGATCCGAAAGGCGGGCGAAGATGGACGATTGCGCGGACATTATTGGGCGCTCGAGCGGCGGAGGGCTTTGAGGTCCGAGCGGATCTCGATGAGGATGTCGTGGTCGGCCGCGATCTTGTCCTCGATGGATTTGATCCGGACCTCATGCGCCGCCAGGGTGCTCGCCTGGCTCGCGACCTCGGCCTTCACCAGGGTCCAGGCCGCGACGCCGGCCGCGACGATGGCCAGGAGCGAAAGGATCGTGCCCCAGGTGGTTTTGACGGGCCGGTCGGAGTGAAGGAATGGGGCGTTGGTGGTCGGGTTCATTTGCGGGCGAGCTCGGCCTCGTATCGGGTGATGGTGAGCAAAGCGTCGGAGACCCATTGCGGGGCCGCCTGGGCCGCGGCGCGGAAGTCGGGGCGCTCGATGAGGCCCTTGGTCGCGTCGCGGTGCTCGATGACCGGCGTGGACGGCATCGAGGCGCAGCCGCTAAGGCTTATGGCTGCCAGGAGGAGGAGGTTGGCACGCTTCACGGATCGCTTGCTCGTTGCGTTGGTCCTTCGCGGTCTGCTCCGCGGCGATCGCCTGGTCCTTTTTCCAGCCGGTCAGGATCTCGAGGAGCTTGGGCAGCGCCGAGACGACCGAGCCGAGGAAACCAAGGATCGCCGCGAGCATCGACTCACTCGGCCTTGAAGGACTTGTTTTCGACGCCGTCGTCCAGGAGGTCGCCGACGCGGTTGACGACGTCCTTGAGGATCGAGGACGCCGCAAAGACGACGATGCCGACCTGGGGACTGACAAACGGGATCGCGCCGAGGCCGGCGACGACGCCAGTGACTTTGCCGATGAGGGCGAGGTACTTGAGGACGTTGGTTTTGTTCATGGTGGTCAGAATTTGACGAGGTAGCGGGTTTGCTGCTCGTCGGCTGAAAGGTGGATCTCGCGGCCGGACTGGGGCTCGATGAAGACCTGGCCGTATTCGGTGAGGGCCAGGACGATCGCATGGCCGGCGGTGCCGCCGTTGGGGCGGTACCAGTACTCGGCCAGGGCGAGGGATTGCGCCGCGTCGGACCGGCCCCAGGTGGCGGTGAAGTGCCGCACGTTGGCCAGGGCGACGTAGAAGGAGGCGAAATTGTCGCAGTCGAAGGTCGGCTCCCAGTGGACGACGCCCTGGCGGAAGAGCGTCTCCTTGTAATCGGCATAAAACACGTCGAGCCAGGCGCGCGTGACCTGGTCGTACGTGTCGTCGGCGGTATGTACGGGAAATCCGACTTGCTCGATGACCTCCTGGCACGTCAGGACGCGACCCGTATTTAATACGGGCCGAGGCGCGCGACGGAAAATGCGGTCCAGGAGGTTCACGGTTTACTTGCTGGCGTCAGGGGCCGGAGCCGGAGCGGGCGCCGGCTGGTTCTCCTGGTTGGCGATGGCGACGACGGCCGCCATGACCTCGGCGTACGTGTACGTCTTGCCGTCCACGGTGACCGTTTTGTCGGATCCGGTCGGCCAGGAGACTTGCGTCCAGGGCTGGCGGAAGGACTGGCCCTCGACGGTGACGACCTTCTCGAAGAAGGCCTGGACCTGGCCGGAGGCGGGGTCGCACTGGATCCGTACCAGGGACTCGGAGACGGTTGGATCGGAAGCGGCGGCGGCCAAGCCGACGACCGCGAGGAAGAGAGCGAAGCGAGTTTTCATGGTCCGGTGTAAAGAGTTGGTTACTGCATCGAGGCTACATTTATAGCTGAAATGACTTTGGCACTGAGCCACACTTCATGCGTCGGCACTGTCCCTGGGACCTGGGTGTCGTTACAGGTCGCCGTAACACGAAGCACGTTGTCGGACGGGCACGAATACGTGAGGGTGATGGCCGTGCCCGAGGAGTTGGTGCGGATCGTGGTGAAATTTCGGACGCCGAGCGTCGTTAGTTGTTGGAAGTGGATCATTTCGTTAATCGCTCCTTCGCTGCCGCTGTAACTGTTTTGATTAGTAGCGACTACTTCCAGCGTTCCCTTTTTCCAGCTATACGTCGGGCTGAAAGTGATGTCGATTGAGACGCTGGTGCTGGTCGTCGCACTGTCTCCGGACGACTTGGAAAACTCGGCGATTTGCGGGATGTTTACCGAATAGCCATTGCTTGAAGTACCTTTAAGTACGCGGACTCCGGTCGTGGTTGTGTTTCCGCCTATGTTGACCGAGCCGGCAACGCCCATACCGCCATTAACAACCAAGGCGCCGGTCGTGGTGCTGGTCGATGCGGTAGTACTGTTTACGGTGGCGCGCCCCGAAAAAGTCGCGGATTGATCGGTGCCAAAAGTCGCAGACAGCGTGTTGTTGGTAAAAATTTTTACTGGCTGCGCAGCGTTAGTAGAGAGAGCCAAGGGCGTTTGATACGCCGCTTGAAGCATTGAGTAAGCACCGGAAATGTCGCCCGCAGCGTAAGCCGAACCCGTGACCGTCAATCCGGCCGCATAGGAACTTCCCGCCGTGTTTATTACCGAGATTCCAGACGCGAGATAATTTGCGCTGGCCTTGCTCATCGTTAGGCCGTTTCCATCCCGATAAAAGCTTGTATCTGTACCGAACCCGATGCCCTTGGTGCTGCTGCCGCTGGTGTCGGTGAGTTGGAGCTTTCCGTTTCCTGAGCTAAGTGTCCCTCCTCCGACCAGGACGTCTCCGGAGGCCGTCACGTTGAGCAGATCGTCGGCACCAAAAAATCCAAGGCCGAGGTAATTGCTGGAGCTTCCGTCGGCGGCGTGGTGATAAATGATCGTCGCCTCGTTTTTCGCTGAATCGTTCTTTCCGAAAAACAAGTTTACCTGTTGGCCAGCGGTAATCGAACTGGCGCGAATTGCCATTGCCGTCCCACTGGTCGAACGATCAAAAGAACTTGTACCATTAACTTGTAGTTTCTGACCGCTGTCCGTGGTCGTGCCGAGAAGGAGATTGCCACTCTCATTGATTCGCATCCGCTCGGTCGGCGTAGTCGCACCGGAACCGGAACCCTTGGTCAGGAAAGCGATTGCATTGGAGTAATCCGTTGCGCTGTTGGTTCGATAGGTGCGAATTGAAGCCGTCGAATCGTCGCTACCAACGATGAAGTTGATTCCAGCATACCGCGTATTGTCGCCGCCAGTATCGGTTACGTTTTTGATCGCCGCGACAGCGGCTCCAGATGCCACGTTGTCTTGCACCAACAATCGACCATAACCATCAGAGGTCGTGCCAATAAGTAAGTTACCGTTGCTGCTGAAGCGTCCACGTTCAGTAGGTGTGCTCGTGTATGTATTGTTGGCATTGGTATAGAACGCCAAACTGGATGCCGTGTTGCCGCTACTAATCGCTGAAATTGCGGCTGGGCTTGCATTGCCAGTCGTGTTGAACGCTTGGAAATATATCGCAGCCTGTTGCAGCGTAGCATTGTTCTGAGTAGACAGAACCAAATGGCAGTTGTTATTGCTGATCGATGTCGCGGCCAGCAAAGGATTGTACACATCAACCTTTGACTGCGGGCTGGTCGTGCCGATTCCTAGGTTTCCGCTGGTATCCAATCGCATCCGCTCCGACCCGCCCGAATATAATGTTTGGAAAACGTAGGATTGCGCCCCAATCAATCTTTGCTCTCCGGTGCCGCTGTTGTAAGTCAAACCACCGACAAGCGTTCCAGCGGAGTCTGATAATCCTGCCTTAATCTGATAGCCGAATTGACCAGTAGATGAGCCTGTAACGGTCGCGTAAGGGAGCGTATCAAGCACCGCCAGTTTGCTGACTCCGCTGGTGTCTCCAATGCCCAGCTTCCCCGACACGCTGCTCGTCCCCGTTCCGTTGACGGTCAGGTTTCCGCCGAACGTGCCGGCGCCGGACAGGTTGACCGACGTGCCGGTGGCCGCGCCGATGTTGGGCGTGACCAGGGTGGGCGAGTTGGAAAGGACGTTGCTGCCAGATCCGGTCGAGGTCGTGACGCCCGTGCCGCCGTTCGCGACGGCCAGGGTGCCCGTCACGCCGGTCGTCAGCGGGAGGCCGGTGGCGTTTGTCAGCGTGACGGCCGACGGCGTGCCTAGGTTTGGCGTGACCAGGGCCGGCGAATTGGAAAAGACGACCGAGCCGGTGCCGGTCTCGTCGGTGACGGCCGCCGCCAGGTTGGCGCTCGATGGCGTCGCCAGGAACGTCGCGACGCCAGTGCCGAGGCCGGTGATGGATCCGACGGCCGGCGTGATGGTGACGTTGGACGCGGCCGTGACCAGGCCCTTGCCGTTGACCGTGAAGGTGCCGGCCTGGGTGGCCGATCCAAACGTGCCGACGTTGGCGTTTACGGTCGCCAGCGTGGTTGCGGTCGATCCGGCCGTGGTCGAGACGTCGCCGGTAAAAGCCGGCATCCGGAGCGCGGAGACCGTGCCGGTCAGTTGCGAGGCGTCGATGCTCTTATTGGTCAGCGTCTCGACGCCGGCCAGGGTCGCAACGGTGCCGGAGGTCGGAAGCGTGACGCTCGAGTTGCCGGTGACGGTCAGCGTGGTCGAATAAGCGCCGGAAAAGGTGACGTTGCCGCCCAGGGTGAGCGTCTTGCCCGTGTTGGCGACTCCCGTGCCGCCCTGGGCGCCGGAAACGATGCCGGTGATGCCGCTGGCCGGCGCGCTGGTGGCCGTGATCGAGCCGGTGCCGGAGGCCGACAGGGCCTTGCCGTCGCCGATGACCAGGGACTCGGTGATCGCGTTGGTGCCGTCGGAGACTTTCTGGACGTTCTTGGGCTGCTGCGCAAATGCAGTCGCGGCGAGGACCAGGGCGGAGAGGAAGCGGGTGATCTTCATGGTCAGGCGTTGGCGGGGACGGTGAAGCGGAGGAACTGCCAGGCTGTGCCGTCGAAATAGAACTCGGCGACCAGGTCGTCGCCGCTCGAGTCGGTGACGTAGGAGGTCAGGAGCGCTCCGCCGGCCGTCGCGTTGACCCATTGCAGGGTGATGCCGGAGGTGGCCGGCAAGTTGACGCGGTGAAGGACGACGGTGCCGGCGACCGGCGTGCTCGAGGTCGCCAGGATAAACTTGCGGGTCGTGGATCCAGCGCCAGTGACGGTCGTGACCTCGGTGTGTCGGAGCGCGATGACGCCTGGCGTGATGGTCGTGTTGCCGCTCGCGTTGCTCGAGGCGGTGTACCCGAACAGGCCCTTGACGAGCTCCTCGAGGAGCAAGCCGGCGCTCTTGTCGGTGCCGGTGCCGTCCGAGTTGTACAGGTACAGGCCGTCGGCCTTTTTCAGATTTGCGCCGGCCTTGGGATTCGCGGCGAGGATGGCGGACAGTCGTGAGCTCATGTTGAGGCCTCCAGGAGGAGCGGCGTGTCGTCCTCGAGCGTGAGGAACTCGTTGCCGGATGTGCCCTCCAGGAGGAGGACGTCGATGCCCGCGCCGATGGTCTGGTTGACGCCGCGGCACGTCAGATCGAGGAAATGACGCCGGCCGAGCTCCTCGAGAGGCGGGATGATCTCGAAGACGTTGTTGCCGTTCACCAGGCGCCAGTAGTTTTGCACGTCCAGCCGGTGACGGATGCGGAAAATGACCAGGTCGATCGCTTGCTTGTCCTCGGCCGCGAACGTGCGCTGGCCGGTCTGGGCGCGCTTGCTGGCCCATACGGTCGCGACGTTGACCCATTGCGTGACCCAGGCCCCGTTCTCGTCGCGCCCCTGGTAAGGGGCTTGCAACGTCACGCGACGGTCCAGCCGGCCAGGATCGGTCGAGACGGCCTGGCGGCGCGCGGCGTTGTTGTATTGCAGGGCCATAACGGGGTCAGGCGAGGAACGCGACGCGGTGCATCGCGATCAGTGCGTCGAGGTGGTGCGGGACCTCCTGGACGCCGTCTCCGGTGACGGGGAGCCGGTTTTCGTACCAGTGCGCCGCCAGGTACAGGAGCGCGAGGCGGATGTCCTCGGGGACCGAGGCGGCCGTGGGGCCGAAGCCGCAAGTGAACTGGATGCGGATGGCGCCAGGGAAGGATCCGACTGATGGCCAGGATGCGTCCTCGTTGAGCCAGAGGCGGCCGAACGTGGTGGCGACGCCGACGCTGCCGAGCGTGTAGTTGCTCGAGGCGAAGGATTGCTCGGCCCCGCTCTCGTCGAGGTAGTGGAAAGCGTCCACACTCTGGAGCGGAGCGCGAGCAAAGCGGATTTCACGGCCGGCGGCCTGGCCGGTAAAACGGGACATCGACGGCGCCAGGCCGTACTCGAGGCCGAACTGTCCCTGGCGGATCGGGAGGTCGTCAAACGCGACTTGCCAGGTCTGGTTGACCAGGCAGAGGCCGGTGATCCGCTCGAAGTACTTGCGCGCGGACTTGAGGACGAGCGTGACGTACGCGGCGTCGTCGGTGCTCTCGAGCTTGAGCGCTTGCTGGACCTCGGAGTCGTTTACGGTCCAGGGCTCGACGGCGGGGCCGGAGACCAGCGTCAGGCGCGGCGGATCGACCGTCGCCGGACCGCGGAAAATGGTGTTGAGGTTCACGGTCAGGCCTTGGTCCGGCGGGACTTGGCGGCGGGCTTGCTCGAGGCAGTCTCGGCAGCCGGCGCGGCCTCCGCGGTTTCAACGGAAAGGGGCCGAGCGGGCGCGGGTGCGTCGTTCTCGACGACGTGACGATGCGCGCGGCCGGCGAGGATGAGGTCGCGGGCTTGCTCGGGGGTGACGGTGTCCTCGCCAGGCACGGCATCGACCGCGACGACCTGGTGCTCGGCGAACGAGCGACCAAAACCGAAACAGGAGCCAGTGATTTTGATATGGTGCATGGCGAGGGAGCGTCGGGAAATTGAGCCGGCCGCCGAATAGCGACGGCCGGCTGTTGCGTTCAGTTGGTCAGGGGTCGGCGCCTACTTAGGCGGCGATGTCCTTGATCGCGGCGAACGAGGCCGGACGAACGATGCCGGAGCTCACGTAAACCGAGGCGCTCAGGCGGTAGAGGCCCTGGATGCCGATGGTGGCATCGCGCAGGAGCTCCAGGTTCACGCCGGACCAGTAGCCGATGTAGAAATCGGACCAGTTGCCGAAGATCAGCGAGGACAGGGTGCTCGAGGAGCCCTTGGTCAGGTTGCTCGGGACGGAAGTGGTCGTGAAGGCGTTGTAGCCGTTCACTTCGTTTCCGTTCTGCCAGATCATGTTCGAGTCCGTCGCGGTCGTGTCCGACGGCGTGCTCTTGCCGCGGCGGGTCTGCTTGGCCTGGCCGCGAACCTTGGGGTTCGTGACGTAAGCGAGGGAGCCGATGTCGGCGTCCACGTTGGCGACCGCGGTTTCCAGGTTGACCCAGTCAGGGAAGACCTGGGCCGCGCCGTTCGCGTTGGTGCCGCTGGTGGTGTTCGCGCCGCCGGCATAGATCGCGCCGATGCCGCTGGTGCCGAGGAGGCCCGCGATCGCGCCGCTCGAGCCGCTGCCGTTAATCATGTCCTTCTGGACGATCGCGGCGAGTTGGCTGGCGACGTTGTTGCGGACGACGGCCTCGATGTTCGCCGAGGACTGCATGAGCAATTGCTCGGAGATGTCCACGTAAGCCGGATACCGGCTCGGGGTCAGCGAGAGCATCGCGGTCGTGGGCGACAGGGCCGCGGCCGAGGCGTTCTCGGTCTTGGCGGTCGTGTCGGTGTCCTTGACGTAGCGCGGGAAGTTGACGTTGCCGCGGAGGCCCTCGAGGACGGTCGCGCCGGCCTGGGCGAGGACGAGCTTGGCGTAAAACGCGTCGAGCAGACCCATCGGGGTCGTCGCGACCGTCATTCCGCCCTGGTCGCCGGCCGTGCTGGTCGTGCCGGTCGCGGACATGGCGGTGCGGGCCTCGCGGGCGAGGATCGCGGAGCGGTCCTGGCGGCGGACGAGGATGCGGGGCAGCGTGATGCCGCGGGCCGAGGGGATGCCGGCCTCGAAGGCCTCGCGGGCGCCTTCCTGGGCCATTTCCTTCTCGATGCCGTCGAGCACTTCGCCGTTGATGCCGGCGGCGGCGCGCAGCGCCTTCGCCAGGTCGAAGCGGGCGACCTCGCGCTCTTCCTTGGCGGAGAGCGTCGGAGCGGCCGAGCTCGCGAGCGAGAGGGCCTTGGCGCCGCGCGTCAGCGCCTCGTCGATGCCGCGGATCTCGGTCTCGAGCGAGTTGAAGCGCTGGTTTTCGTCAGCCGTGAGGCTGTCCTTGTGTGAAAGGGCGACGAGGTCCTTGTACTTCGCGCCCCGCTGTTCGTTGAGCTCTTTGATTTTTTGAGCGTTCATGTGGTGTCGGGTTGCCCGTTTAGGGCATGGGTGAAACGGGAGGGACGGGAAGTAACCGCAGACGCCGCTCCCTTTGCTCGGCGTTAGCGGAAGTGTTGGGGGTGGCCGCGCGGGCCTCGGCGACTTTCGCCTTGGCGCGCTCCACCAGGTCGGGGTTGACGGTCGTGCCGTTGGTCGCGAGCCAGGCCGTGAGCTCGGCAACGGCGGCCGCGGACTCCTTGAGCTCGCGCTCGGCGTAATCCTTGAGGGCGCCGGTCGCGCTCGTCTCCGGATCCTGGATGCAGCGGAGGTAATCCATCGCGTCGGCGAGCTCGTCGAGCTCGTCGCACAGGGCGTCGGCGGCGTACCGCGCGTCGCACGTCATGCTCGGGTCGTACTCGGCGTCGGTGTACGCGTACAGGCCGCGGCGGGCGGCCTTGCGCTCGAGCGAGCGCTCCGCGGTGAGCTCGGAGCCAGGATAAGCGGGAAACGCGACGGGGTTGACCGTGTACAGGCGCGCGGAGGTGATGGTCCGGATGTCCTTGCCGTCGCGCTTCTCCCAGGAGTCGCCGCCCGCGTTGAGGTTAAACTCGAAGGAGGTGCCCTTGATGATGCCGCGCTCGGTGAGCGTGACCAGGTCGCGGCCGGCCTGGGTGTCAGGGACGAGCGCGCGCCAGGTGATTCCGCGGTCGCTCGACTCGATGGTCAGGTTTTCGCCCAGGCGCGCGAACGCGCAGAGCGGGTCGTCGGTGTGGCCGGCAAACGCCATTTGGTCGGCGTCCTCGGCGAGGGAGCGCTTGAAGGCGTCGGGCGCGATGCGCTCGATGAAGGGCTGGCCGCGGTTGACGCCGCGGTCGCGGAGCTCCTGGGAGTCGGCGTTGTACGGGATCTCGCCGACCAGGGCGGCGATCGCGCCGGCTTTCTTTTCCTCGTCGGTGACCTGGCGGAGCTCGATGCCGCCCTGGCGTGCGCGTAATTCGCGGGATTTCATGTTTCGTTCTCCTTGGTGCCGGCGGTGGGATCCGGAGCGCCGACCAGCGCGGGTTGCGCGGCGGCGTTGTCGGGCTGCAAATTGGCGGGGACGTACCGGAGATTCGCGGGACCGTCGGGGAGCTCGAGGTACCCGAACGCGTGCCGGATCTCGTTGCTCGTCGCGGCGCCGGCCTCGAAAAGGGTTTTGAAGTACGCGGCCTGGTCGTTGGGGGTGCCGGCCAGGAGCTCGGTGAAATCGAAGCGGAAGTGATAGCCGGCGAGCTTCTCCTCCTTGGTGAGGAGCGCGCGGTCGAGCTCCTGCTCCCAGTTGCGCGCCCAGGGCTTGAGGGTCAGGTTGACGAAGCCCAGCATGAGTTGCTGGATGCCGGTGCCCCAGGAGCTCGTCTTTTCTGTGTTGCCCAGGAGGACCTCGGGGATCCGAAACCAGCCGGCGATTTCACTGCGCTCGTACGAGCGAGAGAGGAGGAGTTGCGCGTCCTCGTTGGTAAAGCCGGCGTTCATCCACTCGACGCCGCCAAAAAGGAACGGGGTCTTTCCGGCGTTTTGGGCGCCGCCGTACGTTTGCTGCCAGACCTGGAGAAACTCCTTGGCCTTCTCCGTGTTCATTTGGGCCGGCCCCTTGAGGATGCCAGGCTGGCGGTTTCCGTTGTTGAACGTGCGCGCCGTAAATTCCTGCATCGTGAGCGCGAGGCCCAGGGACTCGCGGAGCGCGCGGATCGGAGAGACGCCGAAAAAGCCGTCGGTCGAGAGGCCGCGGAGGTGCAGGACCTCCCAGGGCTTCAACTCCTCGCCCTTGTAGCGGTACAGGATCGCGCCGTCGTAATCGCCAGTCGCGATCGCACGGGGCTGGACCTTAAACGGCAGCATCGGGTCGAGCGCCTCGACCTCGAAGTAACCGTTGCGGCGGATCCGCACGTACGCGTTGCCGCCGAGGCAGAGGCACGCCATGCAGAAATTGCGGAAGCGGAAAGAGGACTGGACCGCGTTGGGTTCGTGCCCGACCAGGAAATACAGCGGATGATCCTTTGCCGGCTCGGCTCCGCGCGTCGTCTTGCGCATGAGGCGGAGCGGCGGGGTCGCGAGGGCGTTGCCGAGGATCTGGACGCACGCGCCGAACGTCGCGACGGTGAGGGCCGAGTTTTCGTTTACGATCGAGCCGGCCTTGGACTGCGTGCCGAAAACCTGGAGGAGCCACTCAGCGGGCTCGGTGAAGGTCGAGGTGCCGCTCGAGCGTTGCTCGCGACCGGAAACGCCCATCGCGCGCGCGGTCCGCGCGGAGAGGTCAGAAACTAAGTCGCGAGATTTTGACCAAAGGCCCACGCGACTATTGCGGGCACTCTAAAAAATCGCCGGCAAAACTTCGCGTCGGACAAATACTGACAGACCGTGACAAATGGCGACAGACCGATCAGGCCGCCGCGCAGCCGGCATTATTACGCGGCCGCACGCGGAAACTGGGGTTGTGCTCGAGCCAGGAGAACACGTCGGCCGGCCGCGCCATGCCGGCGACGAAAAGCCGTTCGCCGCGGAGCTCGGTCTCGCGTCGGACCGCGCGGAAGTAATCGGGCGAGAGGCAGAGGCCGTACCGAGCGCAAATCGCCTCGGCGAGCTCTTTGGGTGGGAGGTATTTTTCGGACGTTGTCATGGGGTCAGCCGAACAGGATGCCAGGCGTGCCAGGCGCCTCGGCGGCGATGTTTTTGAGGGCGAAGATGAGCGCCGCGAGGGCGTCGATGTTCTTGTCGCGGCCGTGGCGGGGCTTCGCGACTTTGCAAAGGTCGTTCGTGTGCGAGGTGATCTTGACGGCGTTAGTCGCCATCCAGGCGGCGATCGGGTTGCCGTCGTGCTCGAGGAGGCCGGACTCGAGGAGTCGCTCGAGGTCCAGCGTCGGGCCGTTCAAGTGGACGAGGGTCTGGGGGACTTGCATGAGGGTCAGGCCGTGATTGTCCTGGAGGCGCTGCGCGAGCTCCGCCGCCGCCGCGGGATCGTAGTTGAGCGACTGGACTTTCGCGCGCTTCGCCAGGTCGGCGATCTCGGCCTCGACCCGCGCGAAGTCGGTGACGTTGCCGTCGGTGACGGTCAGCCAGCCGGCGCGCTCCCAGGCCGCGATCGGGATGCGGCCCTCCCTGGCGCGCTGGTCGAACTTGCTGCGCGGGTACCAGTGCCGCCAGGAGACGCGGACGCGGCCGTCGGGCGTCCTGGTGGCGATGCAGAGGGAGGTGAAGTCGCCTCCGCCGCGCGCCAGGTCGAGGCCCAGCCAGACCTCGCAGCCGGCAAAGTCGGCCTCGGTGTGCTTGTGCTGGCACGCGCGCCAGCGCTCGGGCGAGATCCAGGACTCGTCCGCCGCGTCGAGCCACTGGTTGAGCCGGTACCGGCGGAAACTTGCCTCGTCTCCTGGTGAGATCCGCGCGGCCTGGACGTCGCGCGCGAAATCCGCGGGGTCGATCGTGATGCCGAGGGATGGGTTGGCCTTGGCCCAGGTTTTCGGATCGAGCCAGTCGTCGGTCGGGTCGGCCTCGCGGAGGTACGGGAAAAATGCCAGGTCCTCGACTTTGCCCTCGCGGACCTGGCGGGCGTATTCCCAGCGCTCGCCGCAGATCGAGTCGCGGTCGGCTCCGGCGGTGGTGATCTGGATGAGGAACGGCTGGCGGCGGGCCGCTCCGGCGTACCGGAGGGCGTCGGACAGGCGCCGGTCCGGTTGCGCGTGGAGCTCGTCGAAAATGGTGGCGTGGGCGTTGATGCCCTCCGCGCGGAAGGCGTCGGCGGAGAGTACTTGGTAAAACGAGCCGGTCAGGGGCGCGACGATCCGCTTGCGCGACTCGACCAGGGTGAGACGGGACGCAAGGGCCGGCGCGGCCTTCGCCATTGCCGCGGCCTCGCGGTAAACGATGCCGGCTTGCTCGCGGTCGGAGCCGGCGCCGTAAACCTCCGCGCCGGCCTCGTTGTCGGCCGTGAGAAAGTACAGGGACAGGCCGCCGCAGAGGGTGGACTTGCCGTTTTTCTTGGGGATCGCGATGAAGGCCTCGCGGAAGCGCCGCCGGCCGTCGGCTCGTTTCCAGCCGAACAGGGGCTTGACGACCTCGTCGCGTTGCCAGTCCAGGAGCGCGAAGGACTGGCCGGCCCACTGCCCTTTTGAGTGCCGGAGGAACTTGGCGAAGAAAGTGACGACGTGCTCCGCGGCGACCTCGTCAAAGTAACAGCCGGCGGCGACCGCTTGCTCGTCGGCCGCGGACCGTACCCATTTTTCGGTGACGGCGTCGGCCTTCATGCGTTGAGCGCCGGCTTGCCGGCCAGGAAAGCGTCGAACGGATCGACCGCGGCGGGCGCCTGGTTGCCCTTGACCTTCATGCGCGCGGACGGCGTCGCGCCGAACTCGACCTGGTACCGCTGCATGGTCGCCAGGGCGGACTTCGCGATCCGGCTGGCGGGGTTGACCATCGGGACGCCGTTGGGGCCGGCGATGATCGGCCCCTGGCGCTCGAGCTCGCGGTTGGCCTTGAGGTACAGGGCGATCGCCTCCGCCCAGGTCGCCAGGGCGTCAGCGTCGGACGTCGCCAGGACGCCGGCCGGCGCCAGGGTGGCGCAAAGCCGGTCCCATTCGCGCTTCGCCTCCTTGGTCAGCGTCCAGGGCGGGATCGGTTGTCCTGGTGGCATGACGACGCCCTCGACGATCTCGCGTTTTGAACGATTGCCGGTCAGTTTTCGGACTGCCGCGGGAATTGGTTTTCTGCCCATGTTTCGGGAAATCTTCGAATTTTGCGGAATTGCGCGTTGTGG